>Ga0247727_10000282_pt1 | contig 121821 bp, 105 predicted proteins | sample WisWelCaveWW1625_FD_202498 | JGI IMG/M metagenome (GOLD analysis project Ga0247727, IMG submission 202498) | Biofilm microbial communities from Wishing Well Cave, Virginia, United States - WW16-25 | ecosystem: Environmental > Aquatic > Deep subsurface > Groundwater > Cave microbial mat...
CCAGGAACTCGACGTGGCCGACGAGGCGTTGTCGCTCGCCCGGCTCACGGGCGATTGCGTCATCGCGGCCTATTTCTCGGCCGGCAAGGACCGCGAGCGAGTCGCGAAGCTGGACACGCTGGCCCGGCAACTGGTGCAGTACCTCGGGCCACAGCGCCGGATCGAAGACCGCCAGCCGCTGACGGAAGCCGTCGCGTCGCTGCATGGCGGAGATCATCCGCTCCAGCCGTTTCACTGGCAGATCGAATTCCCGGAAGTCTTCACGGTCGATGCGAAAGGGAAACCGACCGGCGGCTTCGATGCCCTCGTGGGCAATCCGCCATTTCTTGGTGGAAGCAAGCTCTCTTCGTCCGCAGGCAAGACATACATGGCATGGCTGGCCGTGACATTCGAGGAGTCGCACGGCAAGAGCGATCTGGTCGCGTTCTTTTTCCGCAAGGCTTTTGAACTGCTTCGCAGCCGTGGGACTTTCGGACTTATCGCCACCAACACTATTCGTCAGGGGGATACACGCCAGACAGGGCTACGGTGGATTCGTCGCAACGGGGGCAGCATTTACTTTGCCGACCTTCGGCGTACTTGGCCTGGAGTTGCAGCGGTTGTCGTAAGCGTTGTCCATGTTGCTAAAGGGTCTGCGGCTGGATTGGACGTCGCTCTCAATGGCTTGCCTGTGCCGGAGATTACTGCCTACCTGTTTCATTTCGGACCAGATGACAACCCAAGCTGCTTGGCTGCCAATCGCTCGTTCGTCCATAGCGGCACGAACATTAACGGCAAAGGCTTTGTCGTTTCTCCGGCAGAACGCGATGTCTTTGTTGCAGACGACCCTCGCGCTGCTGAGCGTTTGCGGCCGTATCTCGGCGCGGAGGAGATGAACGAGTCTCCTTTGGCAACGTTTTGCCGTTACGTCATCCACATGGAAGGACTCTCGCATGAAGAAGTGCGACGGTGGCCGCGGCTTTACGATCACCTTTCCTCGACCGTTCGGCAGCAAAGAGCCGATAGCAACGAACTCCGGCTTCGTGAGAACTGGTGGTTGTTCTCTCGGCCAGCAAGGGAGCTCTACGAATCCTGCGCTGGCGTGGAACGTGTGCTGGCAAGTGGGCGCGCGGGTGGACACATCAACTTCGTGTTTCAGTCGCCAGCCACAATCTTTTCCGACAGCCTAACGCTCTTCCTTTTCTCAGATGGCGTCGGTTTCGCCGTTCTCCAAAGCCGGCTGCACGAGGTCTGGGCAAGATTCTTTGGCTCATCGCTGAAAGACGACAACCGGTACATCCCTGAGGACTGCTTCGAGACCTTCCCGTTCCCCGCTGGCGTGCTGGAGCACGCGGCGGGCGACTCACCGACCACGGACAACCGCCCACTGACCACTCTCGAAACCGCCGGCCGCGAGTACTACGAGTTCCGCGCCGCGTTGATGGTCCGCCACCACGAGGGGCTGACGAAGACGTACAACCGGTTCCACGACCGAGATCACGATGCCTCCGAGCCGAACCAGGAAATCGTTGGCGCCATCCAGAAGCTTCGCGCGTTGCACGCCGCGATGGACCGGGCCGTCCTGGAAGCCTACGGCTGGCACGACCTCGCCCAAACCGCCACCTGCGAGTTCCCGCTGGACTACGAGGAAGAGGAGGAGGAGGAAGAGGGTTCAGGGTTCAGGGGTCAGGGTTCAGGAAGGCAGAGAAAGAAACCGTGGCGCTACCGCTGGCCCGACGAGTTCCGCGACGAAGTGCTCGCCCGCCTGCTGGAACTCAACAAGCAGCGGGCCGAGGAAGAGAAGCTTTCCGGTGCCGCGGCGGAGAGCAAGCAGCAGAAATCCGGCCGCCGCAAGGGCAAACCCAAACGCGACGGGCCCGAGTTGATTGGGTAAGATGGAACCAACGAAAGGAGGGCCTACGCGATGGCGACAACCATACTCGAGACGCTGGGCACGGTTCGGCCCGACGGCACGCTGGATTTGGACCAAAAGGTGACAGTCGTCCCCGGACGGGTCAAAGTCCGGGTGGAGTCCGTGGAAGTGCCAGCGCCGCCAGCGGAGACGCTGGTTCAATTCGTGCAACGTACCCGCCGCGAGCTAGAGGCCGCCGGGCACAAGTTCATGAACGACGAAGAAGTGACCGCGTGGATCGAGGAATTGCGATCGGACGATGACCGGATCGAGCAGATCTATCGGCAAGCCGACGAAGAAAAGGTGCGCGGGAACGATGCGCCATGACAATTTACTTCGATAGCGTGATTGCCATCTACCTGCTCGACCATACCGGTTCTTTTCAGGCTCGCGCCGAGGCCCGGCTCACGGCCTTGGAGGCAGCCGGCGATTTGATCGCTGTCAGCGATGTGGGCCGACTCGAATGCCGGGTCAAGCCGATTCGACTAGGGGACGCCGTATCGCTAGCGAAATTTGACGCCTTTTTCGCGCGGCCCGACGTCCATCGAGTGCCAGTGACGACAGCGGTTTTTGACCGGGCAACCTTTTTGCGTGCGTCCCACAGCTTCAAGTTGGGCGATTCGCTCCACTTGGCAGCCGCCATCGAAGCTGGCTGCGATCGATTCCTGACAAATGACACGCGATTGAGCAAGTGCCGCGACGTTACGATCGAGGTCTTGCCTTGAGTACTGATAGAATGATTACTCAACCGTCTGGCCAAGTGAAGAAGGAGTTATTGCATGCTCAAGACCATCAAGATTGATGAAGACGCTTACCGCCGACTCGACGCGGCGCGGCGGTCGGGCGAGAGTCTCTCCGAGGTTATCAAGCGTTGCGTCTCCAGGCGGCGGTCGTTGGACGAGGTGACTCAGCTCCTCGCCGAGAGCGAGCTTTCGGACGAAACGCTCAACGCCATCGACGAATCGGTCACCCGTCGCCGCCAGATGCCCCGCAGGCAGCGGACGTGAGCAATGGCCATCCTCGATACCACGGTCGTCATCGACTGGATGAAAGAAGCCAAAGCTCGACGGTCCGGCAAGGCCACGGCGAAGCTCAATGAACTCACGCGTCGTGAAGAACCGTTGCGGGTCACGGTCTTCACCGTCGCTGAGTTGTATGTCGGCGTGAGCAAGGGGACGCGACCCGTTCCAGAGCAAGAAGCCATCGAGGCGGCACTGAGCGCGCTCGAAATCGTGGGTTTCGAGGAAAGCACCGCCAAGATCTTCGGCCGCGTCGTCGGCCGGCTCGAAGCGCAGGGACTTGTGATCTCGGACATGGATGCGCTGATCGCCAGTATCGCGCTCGAACGCGACGAGTTGCTTGTGACTCGCAATGAAAAGCACTTCACACGAGTTCCGGGACTGCGCGTCGAAGGCTACTGACACTACTAGCGGGCGGAGGCTTAAACGATGAAGAAACCGCCCACAGCGGAGGATCTGAAATGACCAACGTCGAGCGTCAAGAAATCAGCGAGGTCGTCGCCCGCGTCGCGACGTGGCCGCCTGCCGAGCGGATCGAACTAGCCCGGAAGATTCTGGAGACCGTGGAAGTCGCACCGGCATCGCAGGCAGCGGGCCGACGCGGCGTACCCTCGCAGCAAGTCCTTGGCCTCTGGAAACCAGACGGGCCCGTTGCGAACGATGAGGAGACCCAAGGCATCCTCGAAGAAAAACTCCTGAAGAAGTATGGCTCATGAAAAGGCACTCAAATGAAGCACATGACGTTGTGCGGCTTAGGTGAGGAGTGAATCCGTGACTTCGGCTGACGTACGCATCCAACTGGTTAGCGCGCTCGAAACTGACCTGATCGGACCAGGCAAAGGCTCGGCGCTTGAGTCGGAGGTTTTGCCGCAGGCTCCGTCGCGCTGGTATCTCACCGGTTTCCTTGTGCCGCTCGACGCGGGCGAGGAACAGCGCATGGATGAGACGGTCGCGGAAGAAGTCGGCACGGCGAACGACGCGGGCGACCCGGACGATGCATCCACACCCGAGCCAGCCGCGTTGCGGCGAGCATTCTTTCCCTCCTCGATTGGGCTGAGTTTGTTGGTTCCCGAGCAGACGAAGAAGCTGAGCGTAACCGTTCGGTGGGGCGATTATCGGATGCAGAGCGCGAAGGCCGAGGGTCATGCTCCAGCCGCCGGCCGCGAAGCCGAAGGAACGTCAAAGCCGTCAGCCGGTCCATCGGCCGAAGCGGGAACTCCGGCCAGCACGCCGGCTGAAGCCGGGACTCCAGCGGCGCGACCCGGCCCCAGCGTTTGGAGGCGGACTCCGCGGGAAGAAGTCGTCACACTTGCGTTGCCTGCACAAACGGCGGCTCCGGTGGAATCCGCTGTTCCGAAGAGCGACGGGCTGAGACTGGCGCTGTCCGTGCGACCCGTGAATGCGTCCGTCGCGGGCGGCGGACTTGTGCCGGCCGGCACTCGCTCGGTTTCTGTTTTTCTCGTGAACCGCCGCGTTCCTGGGCCGGACGAAATCCGCGACGAGCGGTTCGCATTTCAGGCGGAGATTGTGGTCCTTTCCGGCGTGCCGTTCGTGCCACGACCAAACCTGCGCGGCCTGACGAGCGACGACTGGGACGAGCAAGTGGCGGACTTGCAGTACCGAGATGCATTCGAGTTCGCCGTGGGTCACGGGGTCGCCACGCGAGCAATCGTGGAGACCGATGGTCAGTGCCGAACGGCCGAGACGTGTTGGATTCCCGTGGCCGAAGTCGAGCGTGTCGCGCCGGCCCCAATCGACGGTGTGGAACTGGGAATGGAGGCGCTGGCCGCGCTGGTTGACGGTGCGGATGCAAGTCTGAAACTCGGCAATCTGGTCGCGCGCTACCGGGATTGGATCAACGCGCAGCGGACAGAGATTCCAGCAAATCCGACCAGCCGCAAGGACACAGCCGAAGAATTGCTGAAGCGTGCGGAGTACGCCGCCAAACGAATCGAGGCCGGCATCGCTCAGCTCCAGGACCCGCAGGCGCTCGAAGCGTTCCGCATCGCCAACCGGACGATGGCGACGGCCGCGCGGCGACGGTTTGGGGCGATGCAGGGTAAAGACCCGGCCGCCATCGCCCCGCCGAGCTGGCGGCCATTCCAGCTTGCTTTCATCCTGATGAATCTGCGCGGCATCGCGCAGCCGACGGACGCGGACCGTGAAGTCGTGGACCTGCTCTTTTTCCCCACCGGCGGCGGCAAGACCGAAGCCTATCTTGGACTCGCCGCATTCACGCTGGTGCTGCGCCGGTTGCGAAACCCTGGAATCAATTCGGCTGGCCTGAGCGTACTGATGCGATACACGCTCCGGCTTCTGACGCTCGACCAGCTCAGCCGCGCCGCGACCTTGATCTGCGCTCTGGAACTGGAGCGAATAAAGGACCCCAAGAAGCTTGGTCCGTGGCCGTTTGAGATCGGCCTGTGGGTGGGCAAAGCCGCCACGCCGAATCGAATGGGTGAGAAGGGCGACCGCGATGCGACTACCGCACGCGCCAAGACCATCGCGTTCCAGAACGACGACCGCAAACCTTCGCCCATACCGCTCGAAGAGTGCCCCTGGTGCGGGACGAAGTTCACTCGACTTTCGTTCCGGTTACTGCCGGACCCGGACTACCCGACCGACCTTCGGGTCGGTTGTGCCAACAAGCGGTGCGAGTTCAGCCGCGAGCGACATTTGCCAATCCTCGGAGTTGATGAACCGATTTACCGCCGGCTGCCATGCTTCATGATCGCGACGGTCGATAAGTTCGCGGCCATGCCGTGGACCGGACAGGTGGGCGCCTTTTTTGGCCGCGTTGACAGATACGATGCCGGCGGATTTTACGGTCCATGCGATCCCGGCGTGGGCCAGAGGCTGCCCGCTGGAGTCCAGCCTTTAGGCTGTCTTGCTGGAGAAGCAGAGGGGGCGCAGGCTAAAGCCTGTACTCCAACGGGACTACTGCCGCCTGAGTTGGTCATCCAGGACGAGCTGCACCTGATCTCCGGGCCGTTGGGGACCATCGTCGGCCTCTACGAGACGGCGTTGGACGAGTTGTGCGCCCGCGAAGTAGGGGAGCACAAGATTCGGCCGAAGATCGTCGCCTCGACCGCCACCGTCCGCCGCGCCGAAAAGCAGATTCGCGCACTCTTCAATCGTCGGCAAATCGACATATTCCCACCGCCCGGCGCTGACCGACGTGACTCGTTCTTTGCCCACACGCACACGCCCGAGGAGAGTAACGCGCGACTCTACCTGGGCGTTGCAGCACAAGGGCGCAGCCCGAAGGTGATGTTGCTCCGCACATACCTCGCACTCTTGGGCGCCGCGCAGAAGGCGTACAAGGCCGCAGGCGGCGCCAAGAACCCCAACAATCCGGCCGATCCGTACATGACGCTGTTGGGCTACTTCAACAGCTTGCGCGAGCTGGGCGGCTCTCGACGTATCATCGAGGACGAAATCACCACTCGTCTGGTGGGATTCGCCAGCCGCAAGCGTGTCGGTGAGACCGAAGGGTTGTTCGAGAACCGCAAAATCGCATACGAGCCTGTTGAACTCACAAGTCGTGAGTCCACCGCCAAAGTGGCCGAAGCGAAGCGCCGTCTTGCACTCCAGTTCGTGGACAAGGACCACGTGGATGTCGCGATCGCCACGAACATGATCTCCGTCGGGCTCGACATCGTTCGACTCGGGCTCATGGTCGTGTTCGGCCAGCCCAAGACCAGCGCCGAGTACATTCAGGCCACGAGCCGCGTCGGCCGCGATTCGGAACGGCCGGGACTGGTCGTCACCTTGTGCAACATCCATCGCCCCCGCGATCGCTCGCACTACGAGCGCTTCGCCGCCTACCACGATTCGTTTTATCGCAGTGTAGAGGCGACCAGCGTAACGCCGTTCTCGCCGCGGGCACTGGACCGCGGACTCGCCGGCACGCTCGTCGCGCTGGCTCGGCAAGGACACTTGCCCATGACGCCGCCCAAAGGAGCGTCAGAGATTCTGCGGGAGCGGATGCGGCTCGACTTCGTTGTGGACCGGCTCGCCGAGCGAGCCAGGACGCACGACTGGTTGCCCACGGACGAGGCCGATGCGCTTCGCGAAAGCGTGCGCATCCGAGCGATTGACCTGCTGGACAACTGGAGCCGGATCGCCGACGACTATCTGAATCAAGGCGTGGCACTCCAATACCAGGAAGAAACCGGGGCGGCCAGACGGTTGCTTTACCAGTTTCTGGACCCCGAATTGAAGAAACTGGCGCCTCGACATCAGAAGTTTCGAGCGAACCGCTCCATGCGTGATGTGGAATCCAGTGTCAATGTCTGGATCAGGACGCTCAACGACATCGAGGTCGAAGTCGAGGAGGACGAGCCATGAGCAAGCCGACGAGCGCCCGTCCTCACGGCCAGATTCGCCAGAGTCAGCTCCTGACCACGTTCGGCCCCGGCTCGATGCTCGATCTACCGAACCATTCCGTGCTGATCGGTGGACTCGACCATTGGTTGCAAAAGGGCGAAGAGATTCCAGAGCCGCGACTCGTGGAAAAGCTCCAGCGAATTCTTGAGCTGCCCGATCTGAAACTCTACGCACCGCCGGCGGACAACGAGGACCCAACCGCGCCGAGAACCGGAATCACCGCGTGGCAGTTTCCCGAATGGTTCATCACGCAAGATGTTGACGACGGCAGCCCGGTGCGCTCCCGTCTTCTGGTTTTGCGATCGGCCCTTACGAAGGGTAAGTTCATCGACCGCGACCGCCGGAGGCGGCCCGTGGTGCCCGTGCGCTTCGTGCGGGCGTGTCGCAAAGGGCACATCGGCGACATCGACTGGTACGCGTTTGTGCATGGCGGCAACACAGCCTGTCGTGCGCAGCAACGTCAGCTCTTTATTGACGAACGCGGCACCACCGGGGACCTGTCGGAAGTATGGGTTCGCTGCGAGTGTAAGGCGGAGCGCCCGATGAGTGACGCAGCGCGGATGCAGACCAAGGCCCTGGGCAACTGCGACGGAGCCCGACCGTGGCTTGGTCCGTTCACTAAGGAGCCGTGCGGCGAGCCGAGCCGGCTGCTGGTTCGCACTGCAAGCAACTCGTACTTTCCACAGATTCTGAGCGTCATCTCGTTGCCAGAGCAGGACGAGGATCTTGTCCAAGCAGTGAACCAGGTTTGGGAACACTATCTCGAATACGTCGAATCGATCGAAGACCTTCAAAACGAGCGAAGACGCAAGCCGCCGGTGAACGCGGCGCTGTCGGAATACTCCGATGAAGAAGTGTTTGAGTACATCCAGGTGCGCCGCGGCGGAGCTGGTGCGGTGCCTGCCAAGTCCGTGAAACAGGCGGAGATCGAGACGCTGACCGCATGCAAAGAGGAAATTGGGACCGACCGACCAGAAGGAGACTTTTTTGCCCGTGCGTTGCCCAAGCCCGCTTGGGACAAACCGTGGATGGGGTCAGTTGAGAATGTCGTGCTGCTTCATCGGCTTCGTGAGGTGGTCGCTCAAGTGGGTTTCACTCGGTTTGAGGCCAGCGTCCCGGACGTGGAAGGCGAGTTGGAGATGGGCGTCCAGGCGGCACCACTCGGCCGTGAGATTACCTGGCTGCCGGCGGTCGAGAACCGCGGCGAGGGTGTGTTCATCCAGTTCCAGGAATCGGCGATCGACGCCTGGCTTCAGAGGCCAGCCGTGACCGCACGTGGCCGAAAGTTGCGGGACGGCTTTGAAAGTTGGAAGGCCGAACATCCACAGAGCAACCGCGACTTCCCCGGCCTGCCGTACATCATGCTGCACTCGCTCTCGCACTTGATCATCACGTCGATGTCGCTGGAGTGCGGCTATCCTGCGAGTTCGATTCGCGAACGCGTTTATGCCGGCAGCGCTGGCTACGGGATTCTTCTTTACACCGGCTCACCTGACGCGGAAGGGACGCTCGGCGGACTCGTCGAAGCTGGCCGCAAGATCGCCGATCATCTCGAAGACGCCCTGGAGCGCGGCGGGTTGTGCTCGAATGACCCAGTTTGTGCCCAGCACGAACCACCCAACGCCCACGAGCGCCGATTCCTGCTCGGTGCGGCATGCCACGGTTGTCTCTTGATTGCCGAAACTTCGTGCGAGCAGAAGAACGACTTTCTCGATCGCGCGTTGGTCGTGCCGACCGTCGAGAATCTCGGCGCGGAGTTCTTCAAGCTGAGGGACACATGATCCCGGCCATCCAGTCGCTGAGCGATACGGACTTGCGCGAGATCGCGGTAGCTTTGCAATCTGGTCGGCTATCGTCGCCGTTCTCCGTCGCGTCACTCCAAAGATACTGCTCAGCCCAAACTGCTGGCCCCGTCGCCCAGGCGTTGCAGAAACTTGCGGATGAAGGCATGAGAGCGGAACACCTTGCCCTCATGATTGAGTCACTGGCGGAGGCCAAGGCGAATTCGGACGACCGACTTGATGGCGTCGATCTCGTTTGGACCGGCCCCGAGGTCGCTGGGATTGCCAACCGAGACACGAGCGTCGTTGTCCGTGAGCTATTCTCCAACGCCTGCCAGTTCGTTTTGGTAGCCGGCTACGCAGTCGCTCAGGGGCGCGCGGTTTTCCGTTCACTTGCACAGCGGATGGAAGCGTGTCCCGATCTGACGGTTCGATTGTTTCTTGACGTTCGCCGACCTCCGCGCGATACCAGTACAGACTCTGAAATCCTGCGTCGATTCGCTCATGACTTTCGCACTCGCGAATGGCCGGCCAGTCGGCTCCCTGAGATCTTCTACGATCCCCGCTCGCTGGAACGGGATACCGCGAAACGCTCAAGTCTGCACGCCAAGTGCATCGTCATCGACAACAAGACCGCACTTGTATCATCCGCGAACTTTACCGAGGCTGCACAAAGGCGGAACATCGAACTCGGAGCGCTGATACATTCGGCTCGGTTCGCCAGGCGTGTCGTGGAACACTTCGAATCGATGGTGTCCGCACAGATGCTGCTCAGACTGCTGCTGCCGGCTCTTCGATTGTGACCAAGATGAAAGGGCGAAGGAGTTCCGCGGTCAGATGGCAGCCAAGGAGGCCGGAGCGTTTGTTGAACTCATCGACCTCAAACGTTTTCGATGGTGTCTTTCCTCAGTCCTGGTCCAATCGCTTGTTCTTGCGCGCACGGCTGATCTGTGGTACTCTCGCGAACATGTCCAATAAGGCCGCTAGCAAAGACGTCCAAATCCCCACGGGCTACGAAGGGTTCATACGAGCGAGCATTCCGCTCGATCAGAAACGGAAGCGAATTCTAATCCTCGGCACCGATATTCGGAGCTGGCTCGACGGCATCATTTCCAGCCTCCAGGAGCGGCAAGTGGCGGCCCGCGATCTTGACTATCTCGACGACGAACTGCGCCTGGTCGAGAAAAAACTAGAGATGGTCACCTCAATTGCCATTCTGGATCGCTAGCCAGTTCTCACGCAATCCTGCCTTCACATCTCACTTCCGCCCGAAGAATGGCCCACCCAAATGATCCGCCCGGCGGATACACACACGTCATCGTCCACGACGGCAAGATCATTGGCTTTGCTTGTGACCTTCGCCCTGACGGAGATATCGTCACCGCGTTCGGGCGGCTGATTGCAGGCAACGCGCCGCCCCAGACTTTGCTCATGCACAACTCCTGGCTGCGACCTATCCGATTGGCGCCCGGTGAATACCCTTTCCAAGCAACGGACCCCAGCCGCATTCAGGCCGCTGAGCCGCTACGGTGACACTTGCGCTCCGACAGATTCTCTGCCAGTGTAATCCCCTTGCCGGCCCGTCGTCGGTAAGGATCGTCTGAGATCGGCCCTTTGGAATCACCGTTTACCTTCTCGAAAGGAGGGCACCATGCCCGACAAACCGAAGTCCCGATCCACCGCACAGCAGCCGGAGAAGAAGATCGGCCCGTTCCCCGGCGGAATCAGCGTTGCCATCTGGCTGAACACGATTGAGACCCAATCCGGGCCACGCCAGATCCGATCCGTTACCATTTCGCCACGTCGCTATCGCGACTCGAAAACCGGCGAGTGGCGAAACGCGGGAAGCTACCGCTTGACCGACCTGACGGCCCTGATCCTCGGGCTCGAAAAGGCTCAAGACTACATGCTGACGACGCGCCTGCCCGGCGATGCGCCCGTCGATGTGGACGATGCTCCACCGGAGCCGCCGGTCGAACCGCAAGGTGACATCCCGTTTTGATCGAAGTTCGTTGTGGCCACCTCTCAGACGAAGCCCTGCACGCACTGCGTGCGGGGCTTTTTGACTGTGGCCCACTGCCGCGGATTTTCATGATCCGCTCGCCACTCTCGGCTGCTTTTTTCCATCCACCGCGCACAGTGCCCGCGCGGAGGCGGGCACCGCAGAAACTACTCCTCGGTAAGAGGAATCGGCGGGACGACGCACCCTGCGCTCTCGTGGGTTTCAAGTAAGACGCGTTTGCGCACGAACTATGCGCGTGGCATGCTCCGACCCATTATGCCTCGGCCGCAGCAACTCTCGCTGGACTTCGATTCTGACCTAACACAATCAACGCGGGAACCCGAGCCATCACAGCTACCGACAAATACCCAAATCGAGCAGGCGTCCGATCCTATTCATCGCGTGATCGCACTCGTCCGCAAGTCGCGAGCGATCACCTTCCGAACGTGCGACGCTGGAGAGTTGCCATTATTTCGGCTCCGTTCTCGGGCTGCGGAATCAAACACCGACCACGTCGTATCGATCCCGCTTGCACCATCCATCCCGCTCGCGCCATCGGCCAGCAAAGAGAAAACCAAGGCCCACGACATTCTGACTGCGGTTCGCATCCTCAAGCAACTCGACGCCGAGAACCGGCTATCGACTCCCGACGAACGATGTGCGCTCGCCCGTTTCGACGGGTTCGGGGCGGTCGCACTGACCCTGTTTCCCGATCCGGTGACGGGCCAGTACAAGGATCAGAGCTGGCAGGAATTGGGTGACGTGCTGAAGAGCCTCCTTTCACCCGTGGACTATGACAGCGCCAAGCGGTCCACGTTTGATGCGTTCTACACGTCGCCCACAGTGATGGCGGCCATGCACCGGGCACTCGATCGGCTCGGCGTGCCGGCAAACGCTTTGATCCTGGAACCTGGCTGCGGCATCGGAAATTTCATGGGGCAGGCTCGTGCCGGCCAACGCTTCATCGGCGTGGAACTGGACCGAACTTCGGGCCGCATTGCCCAGGCGCTCTATCCCGAGCATGACATCCGTATCGAGGACTTTCGCGACACGTGCTTGCCCGATGGCCATATCGACGCCGTCATCGGCAACGTGCCGTTTGCCAACATCAAGTTCGATCACCGCGGGGAACGTTTTTCATTACATGACTACTTCATTGCCAAGTCCACCGACGCGCTCAAGCCCGGCGGAGTGCTGGCGCTCGTCACTTCCCATTTCACGCTGGACAAGCAGAACGCTTCCATCCGCGAGTATTTGAGCGAGCGGGCCGATTTCCTGGGAGCCATCCGGCTTCCGTCGGATGCCTTCAAGGGCGAGGGCACGGCCGTCGTCACCGACATCGTGTTTCTGCGCAAGCGCGCTCCCGGTGAAGAGATTCAACACGTGGATGCAACCTGGCTGGAGACGGCGCCGATCGCCATCGACAGTGCCGAAGTCTCCATCAACCGTTACTTCCTCAATCGATCCGAGATGGTTCTTGGCGACGTCTGCCGCGAGCACCAACTTTACGGTGGCGGTGGCTTCAGCGTTCGCTCGAACGGCTGCTTGGCAGAGCAGCTCGAAGCCGCCATCGGCCGCTTGCCGGAAGGAACATCAGTCAAACTGCCCGCTGTTCCAGAAGAGCGGGTCACCGCCCGTTTGGCGCGACCGCCGCCGCTTACTCACATCATCGAGGGGAGCTTCTACGTCCGCGAAGACCGCACCATTTGCCAGTTGGTCGGTGGGCAGGCCACACCCGTGATGCACGGCCGCACCGTCCTCAAGACCGATGGCACGAAGATGGGCCGGCGGCTCGCGGCACTCATCCTTTTGCGTGATGAAGCCCGTCGCGTGCTTCAGTCGCAGAACGAGGGCTGGCCGGAGTTTAAACGGGATGCCGCTCGACAGTCCCTCAACTGGACGTACGATCGCTTCGTGGGTGCCTACGGCCCGATCAACAAGACGAGGTTCGGACAGACGCGCGATGGAAAGAGTCACCGTCGCATGCCGAACTTGGTCGCCTTCCGCCAAGATCCCGATGCGATGCTCGTCATGTCCTTGGAGCAGTATGACGAGGTAACCGATAGAGCGATCAAGGCCGCGATTTTCCGACAGGATGTCGTCGGCAAAAAGCCGGAAGTCCGCGCCGTCCGAACCGCCGAGGAGGGGCTGCTCGTTTCGCTTGACCACCGCGGCCGAGTCGATTTGACGTACATCGCAGGCCTCTATGGCCGATCCGAGGATCAAGTCGTTGTCGAACTGGGCGACCTCATCTACCGAGACCCCGAAACCAATTTCTGGGAAACGGCCGATGTTTATCTGTCCGGTAACGTCCGCGCCAAGTTGACCGCGGCCGAAGGAGCCGGGCCGGAGTTCCATCGCAATGCCGAAGCCCTCCGCGCCGTGCAGCCACCCGATGTGCTCCCCGGCGACATCGACGCTCACCTGGGAGCACCCTGGATTCCCGTCGAAGACATCCAGGCGTTTGCCGCCGACCTCTTCGGCGTCCGGGCTTCCTCAATTCCGATCGCGCACCTGAAGAAAGACGCGGTGTGGAGCGTGGACGCCGATTACTCGGCCAAGCAGTCGGTCGCCGCAACGTCGGAGTACGGCACCGAGCGGGCTAATGCCACGTGGTTGCTAGAGCTGGCATTGAATATGAAAACGCCCGTGATCTACGACATGATTGACAGAGGAGGTCGGGAAGAGCAGATCGTAAACCAGGAAGCCACACTGGCTGCGCGGGAGAAACAAAAGCTGATCAAGGAGCGGTTTCGTTCCACGGTGTTTGAAGATCCCGAGCAGACTGAGCGCTTGGTGCGCATCTACAACGACACCTACAACAACCTGCGCCCACGGCTGTTCGACGGCTCGCACCTGGATTTTCCGGGCATGAACCGGGCGATCACGCTCCGCCCGCACCAGAAAGACGCCGTATGGCGGGGCATGAGCAGCGGTAATGTGCTCTTGGCTCACGCAGTCGGCGCCGGCAAGACGTTCGTCATGGCCTCCACCGGGATGAAGCTCAAGGAAGCGGGGCTGGTGAAGAAGCCGATGTACGTGGTGCCGAATCACATGCTGGAGCAGTTCGCCCGCGAGTTCATGCAACTTTATCCCAATGCCAATCTGCTCGTCGCGACCAAAGAGGACCTAACGCGAGCCCGCCGCAAGCATCTGACCGCGAAGATAGCCAGTGGCGAGTGGGACGGCATCATCATCACCCACAGTTCTTTCGAGCGAATCGGCATGTCGCGGGAATACCAGGAGCGATTCCTGCGTCAGCAGATCGACGAGTACGACCAGTTGCTAATTGACGCCGCCGGTTCCGATACATCGCGCCCTCATCGCAACATGATCAAGATGATCGAGAAGCAGAAGGCCGCTCGCGAAGCTCGGCTCAGGGACCTGCTCGCTGAGGAGAAGAAGGATGACGGGCTGGTCTTCGATGAACTCGGCGTGGATCACGTTTTCATTGACGAGGCCCAATACTTCAAGAACCTGGAGACCCCCACCAAGATGCAGCGCGTGGCGGGAATTCAGACTGGCGGCAGCGAGCGGGCGATGGACCTCTACACGAAGGCCCGCTACCTCGACCAGCAGCATCCCGGCCACGGCGTCTCGTTCGCCAGCGGCACGCCGATCAGCAATACGATGGTCGAGATGTACACCGTCCAGTTATTCCTCGACCCGAAGGGCTTGGCCGACCGCGGCATCGAGCACTTCGACGCCTGGGCCGCCACCTTCGGCGAGGTCGTGGAGACGATGGAAATCTCGCCGGACGGATCGTCGCTCCGTCCGCGCAGCCGCTTTGCCCGCTTCTGCAACTTGCCGGAACTGCAGCAGATGTTCCGCGCTTTTTCCGACGTGCAGACGGCCGAGATGCTGAATTTGCCATGCCCCTCCCTGGAAGGTGGCAAAGCGATCATCGTCGCATGCCCGATGTCGGATGAGCAGAGCGAGTTCCAAAAGTGCCTGGTGGACCGCTACGAGCGGCTACGGTCGCAGAAGGTGGACCCCAGAGACGATAACGCGCTCGCGATCACCACCGACGGTCGTAAGCTGGCCCTCGACGCGCGCCTGCTCTTGGCCGAAGCAGAAGACTTCCCCCAGTCAAAGGTGAACGCGCTGGTGTCAAATATCGAGCGAATCTGGCGGCATACGGCTGCGGCGCGTGGCACGCAAATCGTGTTTAGCGACATGGGAGTTCGGCCAACGCCGTGGGGATATTCTGTCTACGAGGACGTGATCGCCAAGCTCGTGTCGCGCGGCGTCCCGCGTGAGCAAATCGCCGCGATCGGAGATGCGGACTCCGACGCCAAAAAGCAATCGCTCTTCGATCGCGTGCGGAGCGGCTCTGTCCGCGTTCTGATCGGCAGCACACAAAAGATGGGGACGGGAACCAACGTCCAAAAGCGCCTCACCGCGCTCCACCACCTGGATGCGCCCTGGAAGCCCGCCGAGGTCGAGCAGCGGGAGGGGCGGATTCTGCGCCAGGGCAACGACAACCACGAGGTGGCGATTTACCGCTACGTGACCGAGGGATCGTTCGACGCGTTCATGTGGCAGGCGCTGGAGACCAAGGCCCGGTTCATAGCCCAAGTGATGACCGGCGAGAGCGCCATGCGGCGCGCCGACGACATCGGCGGCCAGGAGCTGTCGTATGCCGAGGTCAAGGCTATCGCTTCCGGCAATCCGGCCGTTCTCACACTCGCCGAGGCCGACGCCGAACTCAAGCGCCTGATGGTGCTCAAGACAAACCATGCCGATGAGCAATTCATCATCCGACGGAAGCTGCGTGAGCTGCCCGACACCATCGAGCGGCTACGCAATCGCATGAAGCACCTCACGAGCGACCAAGCGACACTGGCCGCTCATGCCGATGACTTGATCTCGATCGGCGACCGCGCCTGCCTTTCCGACGACGCTCCGACCCAGCTCGGCCACCGTTTGGAGTCACTCCCGGCAAGAGTCGCAAAGACGACTCGATTCCTGATTGGAAGATTTCGCGGCCTTGTGTTTGGCCTGATGCTGTATCCGAGCTTCCGGCCGGATGTCTTCCTGGAGGGAGCGATGGCGCGAACGAACTCGCTCTCGCGAGATCAGCCTGGTCCCCGTGCCGTACTGAATGCGCTCGAGCGATTGGCCGCAAGCTATACGCAAGAGTACGAGGCGACTGGGAAAGACCTCTCGCTGGCCGAGGGGCAGCTTCGAGACTACGAAGCACGCCGTGGAAAACCGTTTCTTTATGACGCCTATCTGCTTGAACTTGAGCGCGTGCGCGATGCTCTCAAGCATATCCTTTCCGACCGCCATCCGGAGAGCGACAAGGAACCACAGCCTTCCGTGACCAACCTTGTTGACCAGATCAAGAAACTCCAAGCCTCACACGCGATTGACGCAGACCCACGGCGTTCGCTCCAAGAGCGGCTTTCTACAGCCGAAGAACCGATTACCGCCCGCGTGCGACGCCGGATTCAACTCATCGTTGGCAGCGGGCCGCAGATGGACTCCGACCGCAATTCGAGCGAGGTAGATCCGGCCGTTATTGCAGCGGTCGCACAGTGAAAGGACACCGAAGTTTCTCATGTTCATCGTGCGAGCGTCCGTGCGGAGGAGGGCACAACGGAATTACTCCTCGGTAAGGAACGGCTCCGCCAACACCGAATAAGGGAATCGCTCCGGACGCATAACAAAGTTGAGTGATCACTGCCTCAGATTGGTGTATCTTGAGTGCAATTCCGCACAACGCATTTCGTGATTTCCACCCTCAGCAATGACCAACGGCAGGCAATCGCAGACTTCGGCACGCCCCTGCCGGTTGTTGATCCAGAAACCAACCAGACCTACGTTCTCGTCGAGGTCGAGGTTGCAGCCGATCCGCAGGGTGGCTTCTCTGCGTGCGTGCCGGGCATCGATGCGTTCGGAGGAGGAGACACGCAGGAGGACGCCACGCTCGCCTTCGCGGTGATCCTCGGGAAGGTGCTGGAGTCGAGTTGAGTCGCCGTTTGTGGGCGACATGCCGGCACTTCGGAATCGCGCCGAAGACCCTCTACGTGTGGTTCAAGCGGTTCAAGGACGGGAATCCGACCACACTCGAAGACCGCAGCCACCGGCCGCATCGAGTGCGGCAGAAGATTTCGTCGTGGAAGATCCAGCAGGTCATTCAGCGCTTTCGCCTGTACCCAAATCCCAAACGAGCAGAGAACACCGCGAAGAAGCGGCGTCGGGCCTGGAAGAAAAAGCGGGTCACGGAACTGCAGACGGAGCCACATCCGGGATTCCTCTTCTGTCTCGACACCGTGGTGCGTCACTTCGAGGGAGAGAATCGCTACATCCTCACAGGAATTGATCGCTACTCCCGTCTTTCCTTCGCCCGCATGTACACGAGCCACAGCTCGCAGACCGCGGCTGACTTCCTGCGCAAGCTGGATTTGCTACTTGGTGGACAGATCACGCATATCCAGACAGACAACGGATCGGAGTTCCACAAGAACTTCGAGGCGGCGATCCAGGATTTGGCACCCCCACGAGGCACTCGGGTACAAGCGCCCCATTGAGATCGCCTTCAAGGACGGTAAACCGTTACCAATCAACCCGTCATTAACAGGCACTTGCGCGCCGCCCGATTCTCCGTCAATCTGATCGCCTTGCTGCCGTCATAGGTAGCAAGGAACCGTCTGAGAATCGGCTCTTTTGCATCACCGTCACTTTTTGAAAGGAGACCACACCATGGTCAACCTCACGCAGGCGAGCCGGGAATTGTTTTCCCGCTCGCCCGACGAACGGTTTTCCTCTGTCGAGGAGCTGTATCAACACTGCAAACTCCAGCGCGAGGGTTCTACCGACCGCTGGCAGTTGCCCCAATCGATCCGTCCTGCAACGAACACGGAGCGACTGGTGCTCGCGCTTGGTTCCGATGGGGCATTCGAGATGAACGACTGGTCGTTCACGCAGCTCTGCCAAATGGCCGGCGTCGCGAAGGACACGATCAATCGTCTCTCGCCGCAGACCGCGTGCTCGGCACTCCTCGAAACACTGCCGTGTGCCGACAAGCCCGTGCAGATCCTCACGATCGACAGCAGCGTGCGCTCGATTCATGGGGTCAGCTACACGCGGCTTTGGAACGAGAATCTGCTGCGGATGATCCGAGAAGTCGCAACGGACTTCCAGCCGCCGCCACAGGGGTTCAACGGCGCGACCGGTCTGTACTGCGGCGAACAGGACCTCTTTTGCTTTCTCATCGATCCGACTGGTTGGATCGACATCGAGGGGCAGAACTTCGCGCCAGGATTTTTTGTGTGGAACTCGGAAGTTGGAAGACGATCGATCGGCATCACGACGTTTTGGTTTCAAGAGTGCTGTCAAAACCACATCGTGTGGAATTGCGAAGACGTGATGACTGTGACTCGCAAGCACACCCGCAGTGTGGGCGACGCACTCACCGAAATCCGTCTCGCGATCAGCACGCTTGTGGATCGACGCGACATCGCTCGTGACCAGTTCGCATCGACAATCCGCAAGGCGATGGCTGAACCCACGGGCGACAAGGAGGAGACGCTTCACATCCTGGCCGACCATGGCGTGAATCGACAACTCGCCAAGCGGGCGGTCGACCAGGTAGCGAGCCAAGGGCAGCGATTCACGATCTGGTCACTCGTGGACGCTCTCACGCAGCTTTCGCGCGATTCGCAGTACGCTGCCACGCGCGTCGAAGCTGACCAACGGGCTTCGGCACTGCTGGCGCTCGCCGCGTAGATTCACCGCTGATTCTCAGACATGGCCCCAGGCCCAAACCGCTTGGGGCCTCTTTCTCGGTAGTAATTGCCCGTGCTTCACGACCATACAGCATGAACTGTGAACTGGGCAGACCAGCCTCACTCATAGTCGCGCACACGCAGAGTCTACGCTTCGGTGTGTAACCTGAGTTGAGGCTTAATTGCCACACTCGGGTGATCGAGTACCCACTGCCCGAAGTTGTGATTGCCCGCCGTCAGCACTAATTCACAGACCTTCGCCGGGTCTACCCCAAGAGCATCGAGGAGCTGCGAGGCAGTTGTTTCCCTGTCTTGAAACATGCCCAACAGGACATGATCCAATCCGACACGGTTCTCGCCGCACCACGCCATGGCTTCTTGGGCGTGCCCGATGACCCTCCGCCCTTCCAAAAGAACCCGCGGGGCAGAAACCGCCAGCATTCGATTCTCAATCAAATCCTGCAGCGCAGACTCCAGACGGTCCACGGCCGCTCCCACCTGTTCAAGAGTTCCTCGCGTGTAGCTTCGCCCCTCGTTGTCAGGCACAATCGTAAGTAAGGCCATAAGCAGGTGTTCGCTTCCCATTGCTGGGTGCCCGCATTGGGTTGCAAGCGTGCTCGCCGCATCTACCGCCTTTTTGACGAACAGATCAAACGCAGAAGTGTCTGGCTGGTTCCGAAGAGCCTTACCAAGTGGCACTCGCTCTGTCGTGGTGTTCAACCGATCCAGCGCGGAACAGAGCCCCACAACCGTACCGAAGCCAAGACCAAAAGCCGGGCTTAGGCCGGTTACATACCAGGCAGTCACGCCGAGTAGACTGCTGAATGCAACGCTGGTCACTATCAGTCGCCCTTCCTGCCTACATTTATCCCGCAACCTCGTTCTGAGTAGCTCTTGGAGCGGATCTCTTGGTCCATAGTTGCACTGGAAGAAACCGACCCATCCGATAAACAACCCGAACATCGCACCAGTGCCTGCACTTAGAGTGGCTGCGAACTCGGGTTCCAGCCGAAACAACCAACACACTAGGCGAGCATAGCAACCGCAGTGAAAACTCCCGGTCACCGCGTGAAGCATCGCATCTCGTGCACGATTTCGCAGCGAGTCGGTAGCCCTTTCAGGATAGAACTCGTCACTTGCACCGATAGCCGTCAACGCTGTTCCTAAAACGCCACTTATCGCCGACCATCCTCTACTCAATCCAAGCAGCCAACAAATGAACCATCCCATACTGATCCCAACTGTTGCACCGGTCGCTGTGCCCAGGAACCATCCGATGAAACGGCCCACTTTTTCCCCGGGTGTCCGAACTGCGTCAGGCTGTGTACTGTCGTCGCGATGATCTTCGGAGTGATTAAGAAGCACTGCCGCTCCCTTCTCAGGCCGCCTGGAGTAAGTTCATCATGTGCGGCTCGCCGTCCACATTGACGCACGCTGCGACACCCCTAAAATCCTCACCGACAAACGCACGAATTTGAGCGCCCGTCGCCTCTTTTGTTGCATCATCGCTCCGAAGGATCGCGGCATTGTGCGAGGCTATAACGTGGGCAATGTGCTCAGGCCCCAACGAATTGAGCACTTGCATTGCCGATTCGAGTAGCCGCTGAGCCTCGGCGCGGTTACCCAGCTTCGCTTGAACGACAGCCTCGTTGTGCATGGACAGACCGTAGATCGGGTCATGCTCGCCAAACCACCCTCTGAATGTTCCGCTCGCGCTTTCGTGCAGTTGCAGAGCTGCTTCGAGGTTTCCCTTTGCTTCCTCAACGCACGCCAAGTTGCAGAAGGCCACCCCGGAAAAGATAGGAGAAACGCCGGACGCCCCTTGTAAGATACCCATCGCCGCAAGGATGAGGCGCTCGGCCGCACCGTATTCCCCGCATAACAGATAGACCGAACTGATGTTCAACAACGACAGCGCGTATTGGGGATGCCCACCGCCAAGAACTCGTCGACGCACTTCCAGCGCTTGCATGTGCAACTGCTCCGCCTCCTTGTAGGCCCCCAACCACATGCGAGTCGTTCCAAGATTGCTCTGGCATGCGGGCCAATACGTTTTGTTCTCCGCTGATCTCAAGATGTCACTTGCCCCGCGGAAGTGTTCGGCGGCCGTCACAAGTTCACCCTTGCGAAGACACATTCTCCCCAGGCTGAACAGTGCGAGACCGTACGCCTGATCAGACTCTCCCACGAGTTGGCGAAATAGGTCCATGCTTCGCTCATGTAGGTCTTGCGACCGGTTGAAGTCGTTCTTCTCGGCAAAGAGCATCGCCAATCCCAGAATGGTAGCTGCGAATTCGCGGCTGTGTTCACCGCGGGTCGCGCGCCACACTTCACTGGCTTCCGTAAGCACCTGCTCTGCCAACTCGAATTCCCGATTGTGGGTCAAACATTCGCCGAACGACGACAGAGCATCTCCCAACTCGCCGGCGTACTTCGCTTGCTCGGCCGCACGTTCTCTGGCGATTCGAACTGCCTCAGCGAAGAGGACGCGAGCCACACCATCGCGACATTGGGCGCTATGCTGCGATCCCAACTCCTGTAGCTTCTGCAACCATTCGTCTCTCATCTCCGGATCACGTGACCAACTGCTCAGCTTCTTTATCGATACCTCGGCGGCGGTCCGATCACAGTCCCGAAGGCTAAACCATCCGGTGTAGACGGGAATCAAAGTGTGCCTCTTGAACGCCCACCAAAGTTTCCGAAGTCCATGCGGTGGCCTGACCTTGCCCGGCTCGACATGCGTGGGCTCGGCCGCCTGCAACGACAATGTTGTGCGCATTGCTGCGTCTGGTCCGAACTCGACTTGTTCTTCATCACCACCTGTCGCAAGGGCCACGTCGGCCCAGTCCAGGTTGAATGGATCGACGAGCTTCGCGTCCATATCCTCAAGCCACTTGTGAACTGGGCTGCCAACCAGCTGGCGCTGGTTTGCGATACGCTGGCGCATATCAGGATGACACCCGCCAGCGATGTATTCGATCAGATCGCGCTTCGTAATCGGCCTTGGCATCAACCGTCAATCCCCCTAAGCCAGCGGTGACGTACTGCATGAACGCATTCCGCCACGTGCCTTGCCCAGGACTGCTGAAGCGTTTTGAAATCCCCACCCTCTTTCAAACGGAGCCCTGCAGGATCGACTTGTAGAGCAATCGCAACCTGCGATCGGACTCGCGCGGCTACACCTCTCCAGTCTGCGTCGTCCAACTCTCGCTTGTCGCGAATGTCTCGATACTCGCTGTCCCTCAATAGCAGACAAACCGCAATCAACGCTTCCTCCGGTATGCATTGCTCTTCGCTGGGATACGAGTCGCCAGTCTTCGCCCAATGAACAGCAGCTTGGTAGCCGCTAATTGCACGTTCGCGGAGAGACGGCATCGGCCAGAGATTTGTGAACTCGCAACCCAATTCCGATAATAACGCCACGAGCATTTCAAGGGTCATGCGCCCCTTCTTCAGCTTGTAGACCTCTTCGCGCCGTATCTTCAGCAAATCGGCAAGCGCTGGAGCCTCGCTTTCGTCAGCTTCTTTTTCGAGCTGACACCAAATCTTGCGAGCGCACTTTGCCTTGGCACCAAGTCGGAAGTGCTGGACTATTCTGTCTGCTTGCTTCCGGTCTTCCTCGCTCTCTGCAATCGCTTCTTGGAATTCCGGGTCTCCTTGGTATTCTGCGATCTTCTCCTCAATTGAGGGTTTCCCCGGCTGGAACTTCTTGGCCATCGTGATTCCCCGTGAGCCGCAACTTGCTCCAGTCGACATCGAAGGGGGCAGCAAGCTTCGAGTCCAACTCTGCAAGCCACCTCTGAACGGCGCTTCCAGTTAAGCGTCCCTCCGTTGCGATTCGCTCGCGCATTTCCGGATCGCACACACCGGCCAGGTATTCGATCAGATCGCGTTTCGTGACCTGCTTGCAGGTCTCTTTGCCGCGAATCTGCACAAACTCCGCCACGGGATCATGTTACCACCGATCGTCCTACCGCGCAAGCCCGTCAATCATTTCCTGGACTCTGAAAGTACAGGCCGATCGCAGAGAGCGATTAGAACAACTCCGGTTGCAAACGAACTACGTCAGTTCGGCGATCCCGCAGACCCCACACGGACGCGAAGAAAGCACCGTAGGCAATACCTTTTTAGGAAGGAGTGAGCCATGAAAGCTGAAGTGGTGAAGAATGCCGTGCGGAGGACAGCGGAGCTGTTGTTGGACGCGATGAAGTCAAAGTCCCCACCGCTCACAAAGTTCCAGATGGCAGACAGAATCCGAAGCGAACTCGGATGTGCCCCCGCAGAGGCGGTGGCAATTGTCGAGTTTGTTGCCGAGGAGATGGTGGTGATGCACCGGATGTTTCGTCCGTTGGACGAGCTGATCGCGATGTGCGATGCGTTCATTGTTGCGTGGGCCAATGAAAACGGACTCTAGGACGCCCACACCAGGATGCGATTCTGGCGGATGCTACGCAGCGTCATCGAAGGAAAGAACACGAAGGACACGATCCTCGAAGTCCTGGCCCCTGAGAAGACTCGCCCACAGCCTCGCGTCGGTGTCGCGAGCCAACCGCAACCAAGCCTGAACTGATTGGGGGGAGCGGTGAGAGAGCGTGACTGACAAGTTGACCTACGCTTCGAAAGGGCCGCCATGGCGAATTCCAAACCAAAGAACGCTTTGATCATCACGACGTACGGTGAACTCGATCAGTACGTCCGGGGCTGGGCGACGGGGTACATGAACCTGCTGATTCTCATCGGACGACCCGGCACACAGAAGAGCACCACGGTGCGACAAGCAGTTGGCGCACAGGTGTGTTGGATTGACGGTCATGCCACGGCATTCGCCATTTACTGCGAGCTGTGGGAAAGTCGCAATCAGCCTGTTGTCCTCGACGATGTGGATTCGCTCTATGCCGACCGCCAAGGCGTGCGTTTGCTCAAGGCGGTTTGCCAAACGGAGCGAACCAAGACGGTCGCTTGGCTTTCGAACGCCGCACGCTTGGACAAGCAGGGTATCCCCCGACGCTTCACGACGACAAGCCGAGTCGCAATCTTGGCCAATGCGTGGCAAACGCTGAACGCGAACGTCCAGGCAGTCGAGGATCGCGGACACGTGGTCCTATTCGAACCCAGTCCCTTGGAAGTTCACCGCCGCACAGGGCAGTGGTTTTGGGATCAGGAAGTTTTCGATTTCATCGGAGCGAGGCTTCACCTGTTCCCGGAACTCTCCATGCGGCTGTACTCCCAAGCGTGGGAACTGAAGAACGCCGGAATTGATTGGCGGAGCTTCATTATCGGCCGCTGTTTGAGTGGCCCGGCCCGACTCGTTGCCGAACTCAAGGACGATCCATCCTTCACCAGTGAAGAGGAACGAGTGCAGGCATTCATAGCACGAGGCGGTGGTTGTCGAGCGACGTACTTCAATCATGCCAAGAGGATTCAGTCGGCAGTGGCGCCGCCTCCAATCCGGCTTGCCAACAGACCCCCAGTGGTCAGCGACCCTCGGATCGAACTTCTGAAGCTCTTACGCCGCCGCCAGGGGCGGTGGTCTGGAAATGGCTTAGACTTTTAGACTCAAAGGTGGTCGGCAGGCGGATCAACTGCCAGCCCGGTCACCGGGATTTCCGTGCATACATGCAAGCCTTGCGAATCTCCTACCCCCGCCCACCGCCGTGAGTCGCCGAACAGACCGAACAAAACCCCCACCCGTGCGGGAACACGGATGGGGAGTCTTGCCCCCGACCGGGATTCAGACGTTCGCATCAGCCACGACACGAACAAACCCAAGCCGAGGACAATCCATGGACCGATCATACCATCGAAACCGTCCGCGACTCCGCTTTTTTCCGCCAGACCATCCGATCTTCTTGTCCCAGTCCAATGGCTGCAATCACCGATTAGACGATTCGGACCCCGAGGCCCAAGAGCGACGATGGCAGAGATTCTCCGAATGGCGGGACTGCGCGGTCCGGTCAGTTGGCGAAAACACATTCGAACTCGTGCGACGACTGATTCATCGAGAAACGACCTGTGGCCAGATCGCTCGGCTCACCGGGCTGCCCCGGATCAGGGTCTGGCGTGAATGGAAGCGAGCGGAGGCCAAGATACTTCGCGCGCTGAAACAACTGGCCTAAATGGTAAAGGCACTTGATTGCATTCGGTTGCCATTCTTGAACCGAAGGGACGGCGACGAGCGATGTCATCAGGAATGTCGTACGACGAACTCTTGTATCAGCGTTGGGCGGACGATGGCGGCCCTTGCCCATCAAGCGACTTGAAAGCAAGCCAACCCAGTCCGAGTTGGACGAGCGTTGATCATCTACTGCTCGAACCAGCTCGCACCGACGGGGAACAGACCGGCTCAAAGCAATCCTGTCGGCCATGCAATTGCAACGAAGGGGTAATGCAATGACAACAATGGCCTTGATCGCGCTGCTAGGTGTGATGGCCCTGGCGATTCTGTACGTTTTCTTCCTTGGCCAGCGGGCATCGCGGTCGGCGGCCGTACGCGAATCCGTGGAAGCCGAAGTCGCGGCCAAGCTCCGTCAGCACCAGGAGGCCAACACGAACCTGGTCGAGCACATTGTCGGCGGCGTGCCGGTGGACACGGCCTTGGGCGATTACCAGAAGGTAGTTGGCGCCATCTTGACTCCCGACAGGGCTACAGAACCGTGGAACTGGAACGCCGATGACGTGGAGCGTTGGAAGAGAACCGAGCTACATCGGCGCAGCGAGGAAGTAAACCGGCGGTTGCTACTGCCGGCGATCGGTTCTTCATTGCTCATTGTGGCACTGACTATTGTTGCCGCCACCGTCTACTACAACTTCATGAGCAGTCGCCAGGCGCTCACGTCGTCTCAAGCCCCTGCCACCGCGGCGGCGGTAAGTGGCGCGTTGCCAACGCCGCCGCGGGGTAGTGGGCAACAGCTTCCAGCCGACGTTGGCGGAGCGGCGCCGTTCCAAGTGTTTGAGTCAAACCAAAGCGACGAGTTTGGCAGTGAGCAACAGCCGATTCGTTCGGGCTTGCCGGGTACTCATTCGGACGCCCAATCGTCGAACGGTGCGCGGAGGCAGCAACAAAACTCGCGTCCTCTCCCCAAACCAACAGCTTCAGCCGAGGGGGAACACAATCCATGAGCAAGACAAGATTCCACCTCAGCATGTTGGGCGGACGGACCCACAAGCAGATCCGGTGCGGGTCCGGCGCGTCTTACACCAAAGTCTGCACGACCGGTCTTCAAGATGCGTCGCTTATCATTTACGACAAATTAGTGGCTATCTGGCGGCAAGGGCCGATCAATGATTCGTTCTTGACGGACATTGATGGACTTCTTCCCAACAATCTCGCCGAAGTCATCCGATCACGTCTGATTGGTGTGCCAGAACTTAGCGACCCTGGGCTTGACGCTGACGAACTTCGCAAGCGGTGGGTGACCATCACGGCGATTCGCGCCAGGAACGTGTCTCGCGTCTACCGCGATGCCATCGGTTACGCCCAAACAGCAGCACAAGAGGCCGCCGCCAATCTTCACCGTTCGCTGGAAAAGGCATTCGCGACTGGCCCGCACAAGATTCGAGAGACGGTGGATCAGGCACGCCAGGCACTCCAGGCCGTCGCTTTTCCGAATCCTGACCAAGAGCCGTTCGCTCGACTTCACCGGCTCATCAACGCCCAGGACCAGATCAAGGCTCGCCGAACATCGCTACCAAAGTCCGCATTCGATTTCGTCTGCGCCCAGCTCATCAATCAAGGGCGTGCTGGATACCTCCAAGCGATCACTCAGCTATCCATGGAAATGGCGGCCGAAGTGTTGCGTCCTGTGCGTGACAAGCTGCACAGCGACCTGGACGAGTTGGCAAGCAAAGGAGCGGAGTTTCAGAAGAATCTGGCAGCATTGCGCGAGAGGCTGGAAGCCAAGCAGAAACTCGCTGCGGACCAGCAGCATGTCTCCCACGCATCGGTGGTCCTGCACCTTGAAGGACCTGATGCGAAACAAGTCTTGGCCGGGATGATCGCTCGCAACAATTGCGCAGACCTCAACGAGTGGGCCTCGAAGTTCCTTGAGCTTTACGAGGAAAGGCTGCGGGAGCGTGCCAGAACGGAATACCCTTGGATCGATGCGAACAATGCATCTCTGTCCGATTTGGTCAGGATCGTCGAGCCGCAGGACCTCGCGGACGAATTCGGCTGGCTCATGCAAGAGTCCGTGGGCACGGGACACACACTGTACGAGCTGATCGACAAGTACGGTGTCGTACGAGCCGCTGAGTACTTGTACCAAAGGGCGCAGCACACCTGTCAGTTGGGAAACCGCGACATCGAGGCCCTCAATGTCTGTCCGAGCGAAATAACGCTGGTGCGATTGCCGCAGCCGGTCGGCCCCAAGGATCAAGAGATTCGCAACCGGTTGGCCAGGGTATTTCAGAAGCTCGGTAATTGCTCCGTTGCCGAAGGTGCGCGGGAACAGCGCGATGTCACCGTGGTCCGGCTGCTCATGGGCTGGCCAATAGTGATCGAGCAATCCAACGAACCACTTCACGCCAGTTACAAGCGAAGCGCCAAACGGAGCCACTCGCCCCATCTTCTCGGAGTCATTCCCGACTCGTCGCACGGCCAGCCGAGCAACCGTCACTTGGCTCTGCCGGACGGCGAACCACACGTAGATCAGGAGAATTCACATGGTTAGTGCAACTGCTGCAACGCTGCGTCCACGTCCACGCACGATCGATGAAGTCGAAAACCGGCTCATCATGCGCACTGCGGACTTGGAAGAAAAACCCGCCTTCTTGACCATTCTGGCCGGCGGCACTGGGCTGGCGTCGGGGCAATTCTATCGAGAGTTTTACGAGTCCGATGGGCGACCATTCCCCATGGTGTTGCTCCACATGGACACCGACCGACGAACTCAGGCGTTCGTCGATCATGTCATCTTCTTCGGGTTAGATGCACGGAAGGTCGAAGTCATCAAGGCCAACCCCAAAAGATTTGGCCCGGTGGCCGTTGAAATCGTTGAGCACTACTTGCACCTGCTGAACCCGGAAGATGCCCCACACGGTTCAAAGACGGTTCGGATGCTCTGCCAGCTTGCGTTTCAGTTTCACCTCGACCACATCATCCGCGAGCTGCAAAAGTGCATTCTGACCATGATGCAGCAAGGGGGGTTCAATTGCATCATTCCCGTTATCGTTAGCTCGACAGCCGGGGGTACTGGGAGCGCCTTGCAGGTTCTGTTGCCTCAGGCCCTGAAAGACCGGGCGTTCTATAGCAGGCTCACCGTGGGGCTGAAGCAACCGTTGGTTCACACCCCAGTCTCATTCGTCGTAGATCCGTTCGCGTACACGCTGGCCCATCCGAACATTCATGCTGACCGCATCCTGGCCAATTCGTACGCGTTCCGTATCGAGAGCGCGCACCTAGAACACCAGCACGCCTACAAGTACATCTTTCATCTTGGTCTCGGAAACGAATGCGGCGCCGTGCTCGACTCGCCCGAGGATATCGCGAGGGTCCTTGGCACGTGCGTCTACCATTGCCAGCGACACTGGAAAGAAATCAGGTCCGAAACTGTGAACAACAGCGACATGAACGTGAACAATCCCTACGCCGGCGACGACCTGCCGGAACTCGTCCTGGGCGCCGAATTCAATGACCACGCAGACGACGGTGCCGACGATGGAAACGGCGACGGCCGGGCAGCGGACTAGCGAGAAGAGAAACTGCGATCTGTGTTTGCTGCAGAAAGGATGGGGCTCATGAAACCACTAATGCTCCGAATGTTGATGTCGCTGCCGATCTGTTCCACAGCCGAATCCCGCGCTGCCGAGCCGACTCTGGTGCGAATCGTCGTGTTGGATACTTCCACTTCAATGGCGGGCGATCGCTTGGAACAGGCCATCGCGGAGCTGCGAGAAATGTTGCGGCAACTGCCGCCAACTGAGCGACTGCCGGTTGTGGTTATCCCCTTCGAAGGTCATGTGCGTGAGGTGCGGAAGTTCACCGATCTGAAATCGTGTGAAGCCTATCTCGCCCGTCTGAGCGCGGGCGGAGGAACACGCATTGCCGCTGGGTTGCAACGGTGTCTGGCGGAATTGAAGTCCTATCCCAATGCCAGACATGTCTGCGTCCTGCTCTACACGGATGGCCAGGATCGCGATCTCAAAGGCATCATGGAACAGGAGGAGCAACTCGACCGACTGTTTGTGGACCGATCAAAACGCGGCTTGGGACAGACGGTGGTTTTCTGCAAACGATGGGAGGGGGCGAACGCGGACCTTGTGGCAAAGATAAAAGAACGCGGACACGTTCCGGTGGTCGATGCCGGCGACCTGCGACTCTCACCGGTCACATTGATGCCGAGTCTGTCGGTTTCGCAAACTCGCTGGGCAAAGGATGCCTTAAATGTCCTGGAGATCGAAGTTGTTGTGAAAGTCGATGTCCGCGGTGCAAACGGCAAGACGCAGTTGTCTCCCATGCGGCTCACTTGCCTCACGCCAAACGTGGTCGGAGACGTAAACAAGCAAATCATCCCCGGTCAACCGAACCCGACTTCCTTGGCCATCCGCTTGCCGGTTTCACCCGAACTTCGAGCGGCCGGTGGCCGAACGGAGTTGGCATTCCAAATCTCTCAGCCGCGCACCGTCAAAGACAAAGACAGTTTGGTTCTGCCCACCCTGGCAGCAGACCAACTTCGCCTGCCTGTGGACGTTCCGCGGGTTCGTCTACACAGCCACATCACGGTCACTCTGGCTCAGCCCGAGATGCCCTACTGGACAGAGCCACTGACACGCAAGGCGGCGTTCCCGCTCAAGCTTTCCTTCAAAGTTGAGAACTTGACTTCAGAACCGTGGACAGAGCCGGTCCATTTCAACATTACCCCCGGACCCGCCAATCGAATCATCGCGGGTGACAAGACTTTCGTTCTGAAGGGCCCCGGCGATCTATCCGTGACGCTGACTGTTGATGCCACCGCCGCGACTGACCTCGCCCCTGGCACATCCGGGCCATGCAAGACTGAATTGACCATCACGCCGGCGTATCTGCCTGCCAACGTCACGTTTGAGCCGCCGCAGCTTCAGCTCGTACGGGATCTTCCTGCACCGCCCCCGGTCACCACTACTGTCACGGCACGTACGCGGGCTGTCGCGACTCCGCAATGGATAGACCTTGTCCAAGGCCTCGCAGCGGTAGAGGCAGAAATCGAGTTCCGAGTTGATGGACCACTGACCCCAGGGACCAGCGTAACTGTCCAGTGCCCGCCGTCCGTTCGGCAGATTCGTCTGACACCGGCCCGTCTTCGGCCAGGCGTCCAAACCGTCAAGTTCGTGATGCTCGCTATCCTGCCTGCGGCGCCCGCGAGGAAATCGCTCGTGTTCTCCATCATTCCGCCTTCACCTCAAGGGGCAGTGCGATTCGATGCTCCCGATCCTGTCGAGATCATCGTTACGGGGCCTGCCCCTCTACAACTTGTACTGACTGAGGGCGAACGCATCCCGAGTGCTTTCGACGTCGTGCTGCCGGACGATGCAACGAGTGCCAGCATTCGTGTGGTTCCGACAATTCTGTCGCTCAAGAAGGCAGGCGCGGCCCGCGGACTAATGGCTGTGGCCACTTCTGCGGACCCGATCGATCTGGAAGGTCCGCCGCGCATTCCACTGTTCACCCCCACCAAACTGCCGATCAGGCCGGCACACACCGTCCGACGTTCATTCTTCTCCGACACATTCGTCCAAGGGGAACTGGCCGTACTGCCGTCGCCGGCATCTGATGCGGTCAGAGGCTCAAAGCATCCGTTACTTCTACGGATCGAAGCGCCGTTCAAGCGACTCTTGTTCTATCTCGCCGCATCCTTGTCAGCGATTCTCGCGGCTTTCTTTCTCTTTCGTCTGTACGTTCGTCTGCGAACTGTAGATTCCCCGACCTTGGTACCAGAGGTGACCCATGAAGAAGAGAATGCTTCGCAGAGCTGAAGGCAACCTACCGCAGAGAGTCGAAGTCATGTACGAGCCGCCTGTGCATTGCCCGGACGATTACGGCCGACCGCTGATGCCATACGAACCGCCGTACCCGTCGTCGGGGGTGTACGGCTCCTGGGAGCACCAGTTGGCTGAGCTGTACCGTCAAGAGCACATCGCCAGAAAGAAGGAGCAAGCCAGGTCCAGGAGAAAAGTAGTACGGGCGACGGCCATCGTCTTCTGGTTCGTAGCGTCTTGGATTCCGACGGCCTTCGGTTTTCCTGGCGCGACAATCCTTCTTTGGGGACTGCTCGGCGTCTGGCTTACTTACCGGGCAATGAAGAGCTGACTCGGCAAGTCGAGGAACAAATGGGTGACCGCGTGTCGGCAATGGTAACGGATCTTTTGACTCCAGCTTTTTCGCACGAGCGGTCGCGAAATGGGTGTGGCAAGTGCGAATGGCTCACGCCGCCCGAGTTGATACGCGCCCTCGGGGAGTTCGACCTTGACCCGTGTGCCCCGATCGACCGGCCTTGGAACACGGCCAAGCGCCACTACACGATCGAGGACGACGGGTTGTCCAAGCCGTGGTTTGGCCGCGTTTGGCTGAACCCACCGTACGGCGCCGAGACATCAAGATGGATGGCCAAGCTTCGAGACCACGGAGACGACGTTGCGTTGATCTTTGCTCGAACCGAGACGCGGACATTCTTCGAGTCTATCTGGGGATTCGCGGAGGCAGTCATGTTTCTGAGGGGCCGATTGACGTTCTACAACGTGGATGGCACGCGGCCAAGCAACTCAGGCGGTGCGCCGTCCTGCCTTGTGACGTACGGGAAGAAAAACCTGGCGAGCTTTCTGCTTTCAGGACTGGACGGGCAGATTGTTGTTGCGATCTAGCACGTTCTGAGCATTGAAGGCAATTGCAAGGGTGCATCGGCCATGAACGACACTGTCAACGTCATACTCAACGGCGAGTGGTCTGATCTGCCTATCGTGGATCATCTGCGTGTTGCCGGCAGGGCTGCCTGTGAGTTTTTGACGGAATCAGACACCATGAATCTGCTGGTCCTCGCATTCATCCTGCACTGCGTTGGTCGATACCTCGTCGGAACTGAATCTCGTCTGCGCACATGGTCCAAGAGTCTCGCGTACTTTTCGTTTCTGGGGTTTTTCATCAGGGACTACATCGAAGAAACGCCCTCGGAGGTCCCGGACCTTGTCGCCATTGGTTTCAGATCGTTTGTCGCTTCGTACACGATCTTTGGGATCTTGACCATCGTGCTGCCAATCATTGCGCTGCTTTGGAGCATCCTCGTGGTTTGGCCCTACCGGATAGTCCGCAAGTTGAAGTACTCAGTCCAACAGAGACTCGCTGACTGGCGCTGGCGTGCCCGGAGGCGCCGAGAAGAGCGGCGGCTGCGCAGGGCGCAGAGGCGGATGCCGTCACGTGTCCAGTACCTCAGACAGGCCGCGGGCCAAGCCAGGGCGGACTTTACGCTTGATTGCGAGCTGATACAGTCGGCCGATCTGGATGCCGATGAACGGGAATCCGTGCTGCTCGACGCCAAGAGACGATTGGTGCGTCGGCTGCACCACATATTGCAATGAACACACTAATTGTTGGTTCAACACGGTCGGGCAAGAGCACTGCCGAGCTCAAGAATCTCGTAGAAGTCGCGGAACGCGGTGATACGGCGATCGTGGTTTTCGATCCCCACCGGGACAGTTTGGCGTTCGGTGCACTCTCGCAGCTCACAGCCCGCGGGATGAAGAACCGAATCCTCTACGACCGCCTTTCCGAATTGCACCGCGTTCTCGGATGGGACTTTCTTTAGCCGCTCGAAAGCGGCACACGAACTCGACAGGCGGGCAGAGAACGAGGAACGGGTCCGAGCGTTCACGGACGTTCTCTGTCGCAGACGGGAACTCCAGTCGCTCGCTGCCGCTCCGCTCACGGAGGAGTGGGTACTTGCTGTGCTGACACTCTATATCGAACAGGACGAGGCCCTGCCGCTCTCGGTCCTGCCGTTCGCGTTTGTGCCGAATCATCCGACACTCAAGCGGCTAATCGATCACTGCCAGGACCCGGAGGTTGCACGCAAATTCCGAGACATCGCACGGGGCGCGACGAAACGGGCGCAGTTCGCACCGGCTGAGCGATTGATTGCCGGCGTCTTCAACTCGCCCGCCTTTGTCGTGCGCTGCGGCCGCAGTTTCGATCTGCCACGGTTGCTAAGCCGAGGCGGGTTTCTGGTTGTCGAAGGTGGTTCACTGGGCAACCTCAGCGATGATGCAATGCGCACCATGATGGGTGCCGGCATCCTTCAGGTCATTCATTACGTCCGCAACCGGAAGCGTCCGTATCCGCGGGTCCGAATGGCCATTGATGAGGCAACGAATGCGAACCTGATTGGTCTCCCCGAGACACGGGCCATGGCCGAATGCCAGAAAATGGGGCTCGACATCGACATCTTGGTCCAGTCGCCGAATTTCGGTTCGCCGTTCATTCTGGACGCCGTTCTCACGAACTGCATCCGACACGAATGGTTCTACGCTGCCAACTCCGCCGTCGCGAGCACGGGGGCGGCGGACCTCGGTGACCCGAGCTACAAGAGCAGACTGATGCAGCTTCAAGTTGGTGAACGCTTCGTGAAACAACACAACAAAGTCTACTTCGAACGTGTTCAACCACTGGAGGACCCTTGGTGTTTTCCTGGTTTAGCCGCAAGAAAGGCGGGAAAAGCTCTGCGCGAGATTCGGGCGCGTCCGGAGTACCAAAATGGCGAGGCCGTGACCGTGCAGTCTACGAACGACTCCAAGTCCATCCCTGCACCGTCCAGCAGCTCGCCGACTTCTTCCCCAGCTCTCAGGTTGCGTACCGAAGGATCGCCAGGCTCCGCAAGCGAGAAAAAGTGAGGCACGTTGGGACCGTGATGCTGAAAGATGCCGGCCGGCCGCAGGATGTGTATTGCAACGGCTGGCGGCCGAAGCCGGACATGCTCCGCCACGAGGTCTTGCTGACGGATTTCCTGCTGCTGTACGGCACGGCTCGAGTTCGGCGAGGCTACGATGTGGACGAGTCCATTCGACCGGACGCCGAACTGTGGCTGAGCGGACGGAAGTTCAATGTCGAACTGGACACAGGCGAATTGAGCCATCGCCAGGTCGAGGAGCGGTGGAGCCTTTATCGAAATGTGAAGGAGTACCTGCTCGTCGTGACGTGTTCACAGGCACGTTTGGAAGGGTTGCTGCAATGTGCGGAGCCAGTTTCCGGAATCGCGATGTTCACGACGCTCGATGCGGCTAAGGACAGTCCGCACGGAGAAATCTGGGTCGATTGCTTCGGCAATCGGGTTTCGCTGCCGAGGCAGGACGGCTCGAACGACAAGAGCGGTCGCTGAGTGCTGTGACAGGCGATTGCAGACGCGGCAGGATGCAGCCGAGGTAGTCACGGCCGCTGGCGTCGCGTCGCACGCACCAGCAGGACAAGGGGCGGGCCAGGCGGAGCTGACTGTGCAGGAACGGGAGGCGGACAAATTGCGGCATGGAGCGAGATGCACGACGCGCGTCGGGTCGCGGGCCAAGGCTGCGTGTGGCGGGACGGTACAGGGACGGCCGGGGCGGTGTCGAGCAGGTGCAGGGACGGCCAAGTGGTGTCGAGCAAGTTGCGGGATTCAGTTGAATGGGAGCGGTGGGCAGATGGTCGGGGGTCAACGGTATGAACGCTGGTGAGGTCGGTTAACGGTGCTGCGGTTGAACGCAGGGGCAGGGATGGTGGTCGTTGGGTCGGATGCGGCTGAGCGGGTGAGTATGACGGCATCGGGGCGATGGGACAGGCGGGCGGAAATGTGCAGGTGTGGAGTCAATTGAACGGGAGCGGGCAGACGGTCGAGGGGCAACGGTATGAACGCTGGTGAGGTCGGTTAACGGTGCTGCGGTTGAACGCAGGGGCAGGGATGGTGGTCGTTGGGTCGGATGCGGCTGAGCGGGTGAGTGCGACGGCATCGGGGGGTTGGGACAGGCGGGCGGAAATGTGCAGGTAGTGACGATGGACAGGACGGAGTTGGCAGTGCTGGGAGCGGCTGATGACGTGCGGGGTTGTTTGTGACGTGCTGGGTCGAGCAGGAGGGGTGTGGTCGGTCGGAATCGGTGAGGAAGGCGATTGAGTGGAAACGCTGATGAGCGGGACGGATGAAATCTGAGTGCTTGGTTGCGAGGACATGGCAGGGCGTGTGGAGGTAGATGGTACGAGGACAACTAGGAACGAGAGGATTTGAAGGTGTTGAAAAAGTTTTTGATAAATCAGTATCAAGACTATTCGGCCCGAACGTGTGTAGAAAAACGCCAGAGTTTTTCAACATGTTTTTATGCACGTTTTTCAACATGCCTTGCGTTCGTCGCAAAACAGGGGTCGGGTGGGCGGGTTTTTGGGTTCGTCCGGTCACGGTGAAGACGCTGAGCAAAGTTCGGCCACTCGTTCACGGTCTTCATAGATTCCGGGACAGGTTTCAGTGGAAAGGTAGGACTGAGCAATGAGCACGGTCACTCACGAGACGATTCTTGACGAACGCATCGACGAGTTGCTGAACCGGCTGGAGAGACTGGAACGGACGCTGACTTTGCTGGTGGAACAGCGGACCGTCAAGGACTGGTACACGACGGCCGAGGTCGCGACAATCCTCGACCGGGCCGAGTTCACCGTTCGCGAGTGGTGCAGGCTCGGCCGGATCGAGGCTGAGAAGCGGGATTGCGGCCGCGGCAACTCGCAGGAGTGGATGATTTCGCACGACGAACTGCTGCGAGTCCAGAATTTCGGCCTACTGCCCGTTCGGAAATACTAGCTCGATCGCCTGGCGTTGCTGGTCCGGGATGAGGTGTCGATACCGCCGGACCATCTCCTCGGTCTGGTGACCAACCCAGGCATTGATGACCCGCTGGTCCACGCCGCGTGCGGCACAGTTGGAGCAGAACGAATGGCGGAACACGTGCCAGCCTCGCAGCTTCTCCCACTTGCTTCCGGCCAGCGTCCGCTTGAAATGGTCGTGTGCCTCATGACGAGTCAGAGGCTGCGGCCCGGTTCGTTCCTTCCGGCAGCGAGGCACGCCTGGAACTTGGCAGAAAGTGTGGGCCCCGCCAGGATGAACCGCGAGCCACGCCTCAAGTGCGCCCCGCAGGAACTGCGAAATCGGCACCCGACGTGTCGTGGTCATCGAATGGTCGCGCTTCCGTTCTTGGATGGTGATGACACCGGACGTAAGGTCAATGTCCGCCAGCCGCGACCGCACCATCTCACTTCGCCGACCACCCGTGTGCGTTGCGAAGGCGAACATCGGATAGACAAACGGCTGCCGGGCATGCTCCTTCACGTAGCTGAGCAGTTCCTCGATTTCCGGCAGCGTGAGGAAGACGCAGTCCCACAGGTCTGCTTGCTCAGCCGCGGTCAGTCCGCCGCGAGCGATCTGCTGCTCGATTTCTTTCCAGGTTTGAAACGGCGGCTTCTCGGTCGCCTTCGGGTACTTCAGTCCTTGGTTCGGGAACCGTCCAGACACATGGCCATTCTTGACGCCCCAGTTCCACACCGTCCGCAGCGTCACAATCGCCTTCTTGATGGTCGCCGGCTTCACCTTTCGCCCACGCCGGCCGCGGTCCTTGGATCGCTTTTCGACGTACCTCTGCAGGTCGCCCGACGTCAGCAATTGAATCGCGAAGGATTCACCAAGCACGCGATACAACTGACTCTCGTGGTTTCGCATTCCAGCGATCGTCAGCTCTTCCAGGCTGCCCTCCGGGAGGCTCCCAAAGTACGCATCGAAAAGTTCCCGGACCGTCATCACACGCTGTACGACCGGCTTCGACACCATCCGCCCGCCGCTGAGCAGGAAGTCACCGACATCAATGCCGAGTGGGATCGTTGTCCAGCCGCGTTCGAGCGCCAGAATTGTCTGCTCGACCGTTCCCTTCGCTGCCGCGGCCTCGCTTCGGTCTTTCGTTTCAAGCGACTTCTTGAATTTCTGCTCGCCGATCCGAAAGCCGACTTTGAAGTGCCCAGTTCGCTTGTCAGTTTCGAGCCAAGCCATGAGGTTGCTCCTTTCGAAAAACGGTACGCGGCGATGTACTCGCGGACCAGCGACGCAACCTCAACGCAAAGCCAAGCGCGCCCCCCCGTTGCCCCCCGGCGCCCTTCGCGCCAGAAAAATGCAACAAAAAAGGACTCGCAGCATTGCTGCAAGTCCTTACCCTGACGGCGAGTGCGAGAGGAGGGAGTCGAACCCTCACGGGTTGCCCCACAGGATCCTAAGTCCTGCGCGTCTGCCAGTTCCGCCACTCTCGCGGGATTCGGGCACTTGCTCTTGAAGCCCCGATTTTGGTGCGAACGGAAATGGATCGAGCTTCTTTCAGGGAACGCAAGTATGTTGCTTCAAATGATCAAGACTGTATCAAGTGATCGAATGACTGTGAACCCTGCCTTTGGGGTAGCACGGGATGGAGATGAGTTGGTTGGCCAGGTGGGCTAGGGTGATCCCGAGCCGTTGCCGTTGGCGAGAACGTCGGCGAGGACGCCGATGCTAAGGGGGCGTTCGATGAGGTTTAGAATGGGAGCAAGCCGGCGGTCGATGGCGATCGCGGCTGACGGTTTGACGACGATGCGATCCCCAGGCAGGAGTTGATAATTTGTCGTCGTGTCACCGCACTCAATGACGGCCTGGAAGTTTACTTCCAATACTTGGCCGCCGGGGCAACAAAGTTCGCTTGTGTTCGACGCCGATGTGTTAGCGGTGTCAGGTTCCACGGGGGAGAATTGGGCCGGTCCGGGTCGCACGAGAAGAATCTTTTTCTTGTTGGCAAACGGAGATGGCCCGCCGGCTAGTGCGAGGGCGTCGAGGACGGTTTCATTGCCGGTGACGGGGTATCGGCCGGGGCGGCCGATCTCGCCGAGGACATAGTAGAATTTGCTGTTGTAGGAAGCCACGTCGACAGAAACGCGGGGGCGATCCGTCAGGTATTTTTCGAGGAGATCGGCAATCGCGTCCTCGGCTTGTCGGGGTGTCAGGCCGACCACATACAATTCACCGTAGGACGGCAGGAGGATGCTCCCGTCACTGCGCACGAGTCGCTCGCCTGCGATGGGGCGACCGGGCAGGGACTCGCTGGATTCGATCGTTAGAATGTCCGGGGGTTCAATTACATAATCCGGTAGCGTCGTCTTTTGAAGTTCGCGCGGCATACTCAGGAAGCAGGGGGGCTCTGTCTTGGCGGGAGTGCAGTGACAGCCGACGAGGGCGCCTGGAAACAACAAAACCGAAAGCAGCCGGAACGCGATGTGTTGACTAGTACGTGAGCAGGCTGGCATTGAGATTGAGAAGTTGCTGTGCATCGCTGACACCAGGCGATCAGAATGAATAGTATGGAGCACGACGCCCAAAAGTGGCGGCGCGGAGGCGGCCCGGCGCGGACTCGTCCGCTGCACGAATCCCCGGTACTACTCGGCCGAGCGGGTAGCCTTGCAACGCTCGATCCAAGCGATCCAGTTCGCTCTGGGCTTGGTGCAATGCCTCGCGGTTTTGTTGTCGCTGCCGTTCGAGTTCCTGAACTTCCTGTCGAATGCGTTCCCCACGAACGTAACCGTAGTAGGTGATCAGGCCGCGATTATCGAGCACACTTGAGCCGTCGCCGGCCGAAGCAATCAGTGCGGTCCCGATCAGAAGAATTGTGCAGCACGTTTTCAGGATTGCTTGACGCTTCATGGTAGCTCACTCTCTCCCGTGATTCCCTTGCGTGAGTTTCTCACGGTCATGATCGTGGCCCGCGTCGTTACTGGTGATGTCGGTTCAGACAGAGTGTTCGCGTCGCGAGCATGCACGCCGCTGATCACGGCCTTTATCCTTGCAGATTGGGCAGAAATCTGATCCGACTGGAGATCATCGCGGTGAATAGTACCTTCAGTCGCCATCGAGAGCGTCATCGGTCGATCGACCGGCGGATCGCGCTCCACCACCGCTATGATGACTTGTCCATTCAATTTGACTCCAGGGCCGGTCTTTCGTGCGACGGGATCGCCCCACCGACGCCACTTGGTCTGGTGATATCCGTGACCGGGCTCTTGAACTCTTGCGGAACTGAGGGCCGTAGCCGCTTCGGGTTTCTTTTTCGATTCGTGGTCGGCTTGCCCGATTTGGCCGCAACTGATGATGGCAATCAGAGTAATCGTGGGCACAACCAAACTCCGTTATCCGGCAAGACGGGCAAAACTGATCCAAACGCTACGCATGGTTCTTCGTTTGGTAATTCGGCACTAGGTCCGGTCGTACTACATGTAATGTTCGCGCACACTATGGAAACTGGGTAAAGAATGCCGATTATTTGCCTCACTGCACGTGCGCGCGGCGTTCGGCGTGATTGGAGCCAAACTGGGGTGAAGTGTTAGGAAGACTGGCAAGTCCGCGAGCCAACTCATTCAGTCCTTGACAGGCTCTCGGGCAGTCGAGCTTCCAATTCGCTTTGGCATTGCTCGTATTCTGGCCGTTCGGAGGATTGCAAGTCATCAATGGTGAGGCCGGCAGCATGTGCTTGTTGGAATGATTTTGTGGCTTCGGCTTTCCTATCGATGGCGAGCCAGGCACGGGCTAGATGAAACTGGAATACTGGTGAGTGATTTTCGGCACTCGCCAGTTCCAGATCGGCGAGGGCTTCGGTGGGCCGGTTCAGCCGGGTGAGGACAACTCCTCGCGTGTCGAGCAATGATGGCGAAAAACCTACGTACCCGATGGCGCGATTTATCCATTCCAAGGCTTCCTTCGGGCTGTCTAGATTCTCGGCGAGCACCCAGGCGAGGTTGTTCATGATGGCTGGGTTGTGTGGATCGATGGTAAGAGCATGCCGGTACTCGGCCGCTTCCTCGGCGAACTGACCTTGGAAGCGGTCGAGCTGAGCCATCGCCAGCCGCACGGTGATTTCGCTGGGACGCTGTTTGAGAGCGGTCTGAATGATTCGCGCGACCTGGACGAACTGTTTCTCGTTGGGTTTGGTCAGAGTTAGGATCAGTGCGGCGCCGTGCGCCGCGTTTTCAAACAGCCCATCATCAAGTGCGGCAAGACATGCGGCGACGGCCTCTGAAATTCGTGATTCATGGCATGAACAGCGAATCAAGCCCAGAAGCCGCTCGCGAGATTGTTCAGGGAGTCTCAAATACAACGCACTAGCTTGCTTCCAGGCATCAGTGAGTTCGAGCGCACTGGCGGCGTCGAGCAATTCCGGTTGTGATGCGTGCTCCGCGAGCGAATCACTGCTTTTTTGGGCGAGCCTGATTGCCTCTGACTGGCGGCCTTGGAGTTTCAATGCACGAATGCGAAGCTGACTTGTTCGCGAACTATTGGGGTCGATTGCTTCGAGTCGAAGAATCCACGGCTCAGCATCAGTCGGTGTGCCTTGTTCCAGCAACTTGCCTGCGTAAAACGCGATGTGGTCCGGCAAAGGATTCGGAAGGGCAAGAAATGCGAACATCTGGAAACGCGCCTGGTCGCTCTGGCCCGTTCGATAATAGAGTCGGGCGAGCAAGAGCGAATCATTCGGCAGCGGTTCGGCGTTGGAGTTCGCTTGATTCAAGAGATTGATGGCAGCGATTTGGCTCGCCAGATCGGGGCGTTGCGACAGGGCTCGTGCCTTTAGCCGCAAATCGGCGGGTTGCGATTGGGGCGCGGTGAGGTTGATGTCCAGCAAGCCTACGGCTTCGTTTAAGTGTGCCAGCCCGCCTCGATTCATCAGAGCCCCTGCCAATCCTCGCCGGGCAGTTGTCGAGGCTGGCTCAATCGCAAGCCACTTGCGAAAGCACGTCTCAGCATTCGCGGGCTTCTCCACGCGTAGAAAATATCCGCCCGCCTCCTCAAACGCCGACTTCAGATCGCGAGCCGTACTGATCGATGCCACGTAGCATGATTCCGCGCGTGCGCGGTCGCCAACGAGTTCGTAGGCCTGAGCAAGAACGTGCAGACGGTCATTCGATTTGAGTTCGCCAGCCATGGCCTGCACGATCGCCGTGGCCTTGTCGCGGTTGCCGGCCTGCCAATGAAGGTCGACGAGTGTAAGCCAGATCGCACCGTTTTGCGGAGCCGATTGGCGGGCCTGTTCCAAAGCTCGCTCAGCCTCGATCCAGCGTCCAGCGGCCGACAGTGCGCGAGCCAGGCGAATTTGGCTTAGCGGATCAATCGTCGCCTGATCGGCGAGCAATTGGCTCCACGCGACGGCCTGTTCCGCACGGCCGCTTCGCAGGGCGACCTCGGCGGCAAGTTCGGCAAGTCGTCTCGTGGGCGGAGCACCGTAGGCCAAGACTTGAACGATTGCGTCGGCTTCCCCGATGCGTCCACATCGGGCGAGCAACTCGGCCTCGGCGAGTCGTGGGCCCGCCGAATCGGGAACCGTTTCGCTCGCTCGACGGTAGGCGGCGAGTGCCGAGCTCAATTTACCTTGTGCCGCGTAGCAATCGCCGAGCAGGCAGGCCGTGTAGTGTGTCAGTTCCGGCAGACGTGCGACGCGCGGCCCTGTTTGGAGCAGCATTTCCACTGCCTGATCGAACCGTTTTTCGTTGTAGGCGATTCGAGCTTCAAGCAGTTGATTGATCGGAGTCAACTGCGGTGATTGAAGCAGCCGATTTACGAACGGCCGAGCCTCAGATGTGCGACCCGACTGAATGAGCAGATCCGCAAGCCGCCATACAATTTCTTCCGTTCCCGCCACTTCCTGCCGGGCGCCCGCCGACCAGTGGTCAAGAGCCTCGTTGGCTTTGCCCTGAATCAGTGCAAGTTTGCCGAGAGCCAAGTAGGCTCGAGTGTCCTGCGGATTGAGCGACTGTGCCTGCTGCAAGAAACGTCCGGCGTCTTCGAGCCGACGATCAGTTGCAGCCGCGTCTGCCGCTGCTAACAGCACTTCGATGTCATGAGGGTAAACAGACAGGGCACGCTCGATGGCTGCACGGGACTTTTCACTTTCCCAGCGACGAGCGAAGTAACGAAAGCCTGCCAGGTAGGCTCGACCGTCGTCTGAGTTCGCCGCGATGAGCCGCTCGATAACCTGCTCCGCTGTTTGTGCATCGCGAAGTTCGACACTGTGAAGATCAGCAAGCCGCTCGAAAGTTTGGATTTCGTGCGGATTCTGTTCGACCACTCGTTCGTAGGCCTGCACGGCGTTCTGCCAATTGCCAAGGCTCCGTTCGGCTTCCGCGATCGTTCGCCAGGCGGCGGCATCGGCTGGGTCCGACTGCAAGATCGTCTCAGCTTCCTTTTTAGCGGCGGCGAATTGTTCGTTCTTGAGCAACAGGGGCAACAGGCGACGTCGCACATCGAGTCGATGCGGTTCTCGGCGCAGCGATTGGCTGTACAAGCGGATGACGTGTGCCAGATCGCTTGGTAACGCCCCAAACGATTCTTCCAGTTTGCCCAACCGAATCATTGCCGCCGTGTCGGACGGTGCAAAACGCAGGTATGACTTGTAGAACTGTATCGCCGACGAGTGGTCGCCAGCCTGTTCAAGCAACTCTGCTCGCTCGCGAAGATGATCTGCGTTGCGCCGCAGTTGCCAAACGTGAATCAGGTGCAGGCATGCAATCGACGCCAGAACGCCCACAAACAGTTTCAGCAGCAGGCGAAAGTTCAACGGTTTGGTTTTCGCGGCCATCGAGTTCCCATTCGAGTGTTCATGCCCGTGTCGCAAATTCATTGATTACCGACGGCCTAAGCCAACTTGCCGGCCTTTGGACCAAACCACACGGACAACCGAAGACCAATCATGAACTTGAGGTGATCGAGAATTGTGCGAACAATCGGGATTTTGCTCTGGCCGTGCCGGCGAGCGGTGAGCGTCAGCGGGAACTCGCGGATTCGGTAACCTGCCGCCAGGGCCCGCACCAAAACCTCTGTGCAGGACAAAAACCCACGCGACCGAATCGGCAGGTCCCGCAAAACTTCGCGCCGGTAAATGCGCAGCAGACAACTGAAGCTGTGAATCCGCGCCCAGAACAACCAGCGGTACATCGCACACATCGTCCGGCTGAATAGCAGCCGCAGCCAGCTCACTCCTTCTACTCGCCCTTCGGGGTGAAACTCGGAGCCGGTGAGCACGTCGGTTTGGTCATCGAAGGCATCGAGCATTTGGGGAATCAACAGCGGATCGTAGGTGCAATCGCAATCCAACGCCGCTACCAGTTCTCCGCGCGCAGCGTCAAAACCGCTGACCAGCGCGGCTCCAAGTCCTCGATTGGTCTCGTGTGTGATTACTCGTACGGACGCACCGAGCCGTTTGTCGTCGAACTCAGCAAGAAGTTCCGCCGTTTTGTCGCGCGAACCGTCGTTGACGAAGACGTATTCCAATTCACACGAAGCCGCGAGCTGTTTGCTGAGTGAATCGAGCTTGGCCGCCAAATGGGGCAGCGAGTCCTGCTCATTGAAACAAGGAACAACGACGCTAAGTGATTTGTTCATTCAACGGCTCCCTGGTTTCTTGAAGACGTTCTTACCCCGACCTCCTGAATTTCACGGAACACTTCGTTGGCGAACTCGACGACGGATTCACCACTGGGCAGCCGCGGATAGATCTGGCAGTTGTTGGCCAGGAACAGGCCGTCGATGCCGCTGCCGGTGACCGACGGAATCGCCCGCGCTTCGCCGACACGACGGATCGGATCGACGAATCGCTCACGCGCGAACATCGTGTGGACGATGTCCGAAGGCCGAACGTCGGGGAACATCCGTGAGAAGTGTTGCATGAACTCCCGCTTCACCTCGTCCTCGGGCATGCGACCCAGCGGGCTGTCGGGCTTGAAGTACTTCGACAAGTAGACCAGGTGATGACCACCCAATTCGGACGGATCGATGTAGTGCGTGGTCTCGATGATGCCCGTGAATGGGATTGCCTGGTCCAAGAGATAAAGGCAATGGTACGGGCTAAGGCGGCGCTTCAACATCAGCAGCATGCAGATCGAGCCCATGTATTGCTGAGACTGAAGTCGTGCTCGCAGCGACGCGCACTCATCGGGCAACATGCGAGCGATCATCTGGTAAGCGACCGTGCTGATTACTCGTGGGAATTCGATGAGTCCATTGGCCGTGACGATTCCGTGTACTCGCCGGCCATCGACCGCAATGCCCTGTACCGGCGTGCCCGTGTGGACGACGCCGCCCGACTCGGTGATGCGTTCCACCAGTCGGTCGATCAGGGCCTGATAGCCGCCCTTCAGGTATCCCAGCAAATCCCAGCCGAGCTTTTTGTCGGAACTCTTGGCTTTGGAACTCTTCGATCCGCTCATGCGGCGAATGCGTGCCCAAATTGCCGTAGCGGGCAGTTGGTCGAATGCGTCTTCGTACTTGCACCGCAGCAGGTGCATCCAGAATTTGTCGAACGCTCCGCGACCGCAGTACTTCACGAGGTAATCGCGCACCGGAACATCGTCGAGCTTTCGCCAGTCGCTGTGCAGCCGGCAGACCTGGCTGCCCACGCCGAGCCGCAGCCGTTCCCAAATTGTCAGCGGTTTGAAACGCAGCAGGTCCAACGCAGTGTTGATCGGAAAAATCTGCCCGTCGGCGTAGAATCCGTTGAGCGTCTTGCTGAAAAACGTCTGGTCGCCAAGTCCGACCTCGTCAATGAGTTCCAGCAGGTTGTGGTCGCTGGACAAGATCGTATGGTAGAAGCCATCGACTTGGAAATCATTGAATAGTGTGGCCCGCATGACACCGCCCACCCCGTCGGCCGCATCAAACAATTCCACGGGCATGCCCACCTGGCTCAGCCGATAGGCCAGTGTGAGCCCCAGCAGTCCGCCGCCGATGATTGCGGTCGGCCCATCACTCGGCGCGATTTCGACACTTGGAAGATCGCAAAGCGTTGCTAGTGACATAACGCCTCCTCGCAAGCAGATAGTCCTGGGATCAGCTCAACGGCGTTCGATCTCGTCAAATTCTCTGCGGCCTCACAAGCCAGTTCGGCAGTCGTCATCAGGCGATAAGTGTCCTGGGCCGACAGAATCGTATTTCGGATCAATTCGATCTTTGCCACGAGCGGCAACTGCATTCCCGGATGACACGAAAACCGCAGGTCGATTGCATCTTCGTGAAGGCCCAGCAACTCGACCGCGTGGAAATGGTAGTTCAGCGGGATGCGGCAGCGGGCGAGCAGGTTCAGACCGTTTCGGAACCAGCCGGCCCCGAACATCAGGTGCCAGGTCCCGTAAAACGGAATCCGAAGCCACGGCCAAACGTTTGTGGGCAACTCTATCAACGACCGCGGCTCGCCACGCCGCCACAACGAATCCGTCGAGGGGAAGTATGGAACCGCCGGGGCAAATCCGTTTACCAGGCAGTTCGACCGCAGCTCCCATTTGCGGAAGAAGCTCTTGATCCACACGACAAGGTCGAACATCGAAACCACGGGCGACGGGTGAACCGATGAGTCGTAACGGTAGCCCAGTCGTTCGATAAGCATGGCGCCGTCCGAGTTCATGTCGTAGCACGGGGCCCGGAATCCCTGCATCTCGACTCCGAGTTGTGCGGCGACCAGGTCGTGTGTGCGGCGAACTTCCTGATACTTTTCGCCCCAGGTTAGCCCGGCAAATTGCCGCGGGTGCGACCACGTGTGATTTGCCAACTCGTGGCCTTCCGCTAGGGCTTGCTCAAAGACCGCACGATGCTCCGGCTCGACCAGATCGCGTCCGATCACAAAAAACGTGGCCCGCACGCCGGCTTCACGAAACACCTCCAGGAATCGTGGCAGGGCATCGGTAAAAATGCGGTTCGGCCGGTCGCAGAATTCGAATCCATATCCGCGAGCGTAGTCTTCGAGCGTGTCGCAATCGACGCTGATCGTTCCGGACGGTGGCTCGGAGTGGGGAGGAGGCGTAATTGAATTATCGGATTCGAACATACTCAACGAAGATAAATCGACGGTCGACGGCAGCGTGCAGTGGCGATGTCTCGGATCGGAGTACTTCATTGATAGTCTCTAGTTCTGAACGTAGGTCACTGGCAAGGTATTGAAGCAAACATGGGGTCAGCGATTGCTTGCCCATTCAGGCCACAAATCGAAGCACCAGTTGCGGCGAATTGCGCGGGACGCCTCGCGCGTCCAAAATAGTGTTCGATCACTTGCACGATCCGTTGACTGGCGAATCCATCTCCAAAGCAATTTGCCGGGTGTGCCATGTGCCGGTATGCGGTGGAGTCATCCAGCAGGCGTGTTGCCGCCGCTACAATGGCGGTTTCATTCGTCCCCACCATTCGAACCGTGCCGGCCTCCACGCCTTCGGGCCGTTCCGTGGTCTCGCGCAGCAGCAGCAGCGGCTTGCCAAGTGCCGTCGCTTCTTCTTGCACTCCGCCACTGTCGCTCAACACGAGATAAGACTCTGCCAGTTGCGTAACGAATTTGACGTATGAAAGCGGTGGCGACAGAGTGACCTGCGGGTGACCGCCTAGCACTTCTTCAGCGACCGCACGGAGCGCCGGATTCGGGTGCAGCACGAACAGGACACGCACGTCGTCTCGTTTTTCAATCAACCGACGAACCGCCTGACAAACAGCGGTGAATCCCGGTCCCCAGTTTTCGCGACGGTGGGAAGTGACCAGAATGAGTCGCGAGTGTGTTGCCGAGTTGGGGCGACCGAGTTGAAGTTGGTGCAGGGCGTCGATCACTGTGTTGCCGCATACGTGGACTTGGGCCGCGTCAGCACCTTCGCGGATCAGATTGGATGCTGCACCGGGAGTAGGTGCGAAGTGCAATTGAGCGATTCGGCCAATGAGTGCCCGATTGGCCTCTTCAGGGAACGGATGGTCCAGGCTGCCGGACCTCAGGCCCGCTTCGACGTGAGCGACGGGAATTCGTTCGTAAAACGCGGCAAGTGCCCCGGCCAAGGCGCTGGTCGTGTCGCCCTGGACGAGTAGCATGTCTGGCCGGTTGCGACGCAGAGACGCGCCAAGACATTCGACGGCTCGGGCCAAGATATCTGTCAAACTCTGGCCGTGGGCCAGCAGATCCAAATCCTGATCCGGATTGATGCCGAATTCGCCAAGAATCTCGGCGACCAAATCGCGGTGCTGCCCCGTGCTGATCACACGCGGCTGGAGTGATTCCTGATTGCGAAGAGCCAGGACAACCGGGGCCAGTTTGATCGCCTCGGGACGAGTGCCCAAGACGACATCAACCTGAATGGGATGTCGCGTTGCGACAGTAGTGCTCATCAAAACCCGTTTCGGCAAGTGGTAGCTCGTGGTCTCGGCCCGCCGGAATCGCGGGAGCCGAAGAAAGGTAAAGCCAATGTAGCACACGTAATGCCGCCTCGATGTCCGGCACGAGGTGATTTCGGCACGCGACCGCAACTCGTGACGCCTTCTTGGTTCGCGATTTATGAACCGTCGCTTGTCGCGATAGTTGTGAGGAGAGATTGTTGCAAGGACGCACCGTCATGTTGCGTTGAATCAACGGCGATCCAGATTTGGTTCATCGCCGTGGGTGCATAATGTGAGCGAATGTATTTGTGAACGACAGGTTCCAACGCCTCGACCCAGCAGTCGTAAAGCACGATCTTCGGTCGATGGCGACTCAGCGCCTCGACGATCGCCTGGCCCCGTTCGTGTTCCGAAAGCATGAGCTGGGTTTCGTCATGTAGAAACCACCACTTATAGGCGTGCGGGCGAAACAGTCCATACCCCATGTAACCGTCAAATACGAAATCGTTCGGGCCGGTACGAGCCAAGACAAAATCGATCGCCTGCCGGTGTTCGAAATTGTTCGCGGTCCTCGTGAGGTGGCATTGTACGAGCACAGGCAAGGCGAGCATTGCGGCCACGGCGGCCAGCCCAACTCGCCCGCGCTGCCCTTGCCGGCCAGCGAACCAGACAACGAATAGTGTCAGGGCCACCAGCACGATGCCCTGCAGTACCGAGATGAGACTGAGCATGTTTCCAACGCGTAGAAAGTTGTAACCAAGGGCGCAGACAAGTATCAGCGATAGAACGATACTTCCTGACGCAAGCCAACGATTGGTTTGTGCCGCGTGTCGGAACTTTCCATCAAGGCTCAGATGAGTGGCCAAGCGGTGCAATCCGTAGCCGGCGGCAATGACTCCGAACGGAACCAGTCCGACAAAGTACTCCTGCCAAACCACCGGCAACACGATCGCACCGAATACTAGCGACGCGAAACTGAGTGTCACCGGACCGGACCGCCGAAATGTATCAGGTCGAGCGATCATGCGGTGAATCATGCCGAGCAGCCCGAAACCGGCCGCGATCCAGAGAGGACCATTGGTCACCAACATGTGTCGCACGTGCGGCAGCGGCGAGTGCCGGGCCTTCCAGCTCAGGTTCAGTGTTACATTTTGATCCCAAAACGCCGGCCATGAGCCCGGCCCGATCAAGAAGAGCAGCAATCCCAAAGGAACAACCGCCCCGCCCAGAAAACTCGCAGCCATGCCCAGCCGCTTACTCAGTTGTTCGCGATTCTCAGATCGCACAAGGTAGATCAAGAACCAAATGGCTACGCCCAATCCCAGGCAGATCACTTTGGGCGTAAAGAAGACCGCCATGCCTAAGAGCGCGGAGGCAGCGAAAAACCATCGGGCCGTTTCGGTCCGTCCTGCTCGAATCAAGCACCAGGCACTGGCCAGGGTCAGCAAGACGGCGGGCACATCGGTTATTACCCAAAACCCGAATTCAAAGAACAGTACGTCGCTCAGCAGCAGCAAAACGGCATATTGCGCCATCCGGCGGCCGAGGCTGGATCGAGCCAGTTCATAAGTGGCGAAGACGATTGCCGCATTCAGAACGACCATCAGCGTGCGCGCGGCAAGAATGAGATTGAAGCCTGGTTCGAGGAATTGAAACACAGGCCATAACAGATAGTAGATGAACGGCGGGTGGTGCTCGAAGAAATCGACGTACGGTGTTTGCCCGTTCGCCACGCACCACGCGCTGTGGAGGTGCTGGAACTCATCCGGTCCCACCGGGGCGTGCCAGGCCATGACCAGCTTCAGCCCCAGGGCAACCAAGGAAAAAAGCAGGATGAGCAGTGTGGTTGGATTGGCTCGGGTTTTCATGAATTCGATTTCGAATCTCAGATCTCAGAGTTCAGATGACAGCTTTCAGAACAGCACAATTCTGATTGGAGCAATTCAAACCAAGGACTGCATTGGGGTCCCAATGCCTTGGTTTAAGCCAAGAATCGCAGCGGGCGAGCACCCTGGAGCGAGAGATACGGAACGACCAAGCCGGGCGCTGCGGTACAGGGCATCGATCATGCGTAACATCGTCAGCCCCTGCTGCACGGGACTGCAGTTGGGTACGTTGCCGCGAATGGCATGGACAAAGTGAGCGAACTGACTCTCAGACTCGATTTTGTCCAGCGCTGGCGTCACGTCGCTGCTGTTTCCGTCACGATCTTCGACGATGCGGAATGGCCAGAGCGAACCGGAGCCTTCTGTGCCGCTGACCCACGAGGCGATTTGCGTTTCATGCACATGGGCAGCCCATGCATTGTCCAACAAAATCGTGGCGCCATCGGCAAAGCGAATCATGCCGCTCGCGAAATCTTCGACATCAAAGTGGCGAACATCTTCCGGCGACAGCCCCTTGCTGCGCGGGGCGAACCGGGCCGAGCAGGAGCCGAACACCTCAACAGGCTCGGGATGTCCCATCAAGTGCCATGTAATGTCGAGCAGGTGCACGCCATTGTCGATCATGGTGCCGCCGCCGCTGAACTGGCTGCGGCAAAACCAACGACCGGGAATCCCCTTGCCCACCGGCCGGATGTAACGGTTCCAGCCGTAGAAAATTTCTCCGAGCTTGCCCGACTGGATGTGCCGTTTCAGGAACTGGGCCTCCGGCGAGAATCGAAACTTCATGGCCACCATCGCCTGTCGTCCGCTGCGGCGTGCCGCTTCGACGATCGCTTCGCCCTCCGCGACGGTGCGGGCCAGCGGCTTTTCCACCAGCACGTGCTTGCCGGCTTCCAGCGCGGCCACCGCAACTTCGGAGTGCAGGTGATTGGGCAAACAGACGCTGACCGCATCCACATCGGGGTCGGCCAATATCTGCTCGACTCGCTCGTACGCCCGTCGCACGCCCAACTGCGACTGAACCGCCGCCAACCGAACCGGGTCGGCATCACACAACGCCAGCACTTCAGCGCCGGGCACCTTCTGATAACTTTCCACGTGCCAGCGACCGATGCCCACACCGATCACACCCAAACGAACTTTGCTTGTCATGGTGCTCATCTCTGCCGGTGACTGAGTTCTATCATTCAAACACGCACGAGTTGAGAAGCCTGTGCATCGATTTCGGATTGCCCGTCGATGACCGACCGAAACGCTTGAGCAATGTAGTCGACGGCCGGCTCATCGATCTTCTCGTTCCATCCCAAAACGAGGATTCGCGAGAGCGCGCGATACACGTTGGGAAAGTTCTCGGGGCGATATTCGACCGGCGGACGATCGAGTCCCACGAAGGGGAACCGGCTGCGCCCGAAAGTAACTTGATCTCGCAACACCTGGCATTCGAACGCCGGCTTTTGAATATACCGTGGCACTGAAGCGATGCCCAATTTGCGCAGGCGGGCGCTGAGGTCGTTTAGCGAAATACCGGCCTGCTGCTCGTCCACCTGCACCGCGTATTTCCAAAAGACGTGTTTGCCCAAGGGCGTCGTTACCGGCGTCCAGATGCCGGGCAGGTCGGCGAGTTGCCGGGTCAGTCGCTTGGCCATGCACTGGCGGTGATGCACGAAGCGGTCGAGCCGGTCGAGCTGTGCCAGCGTCACAGCCCCTTGCAATTCCGTCATGCGATAGTTGAGGGCCAGGAAATAGTGGTCCGGCTCGGGGTCGCCGTAGCCCCATGCCTTGTCGTGGAACAGCCGGATGCGGCGTGCCATTGCCGCGTCGCGAGTGATGACCAACCCACCCTCGCCTGCGGTGATGTGCTTTCCTTGTTGCAGACTGAAGCAGCCGATGTCACCGATCGTGCCGACTCGCCGACCACGGTAAGTCGCCTCGTACGCCTGGGCACAATCTTCGATCACGGTCAGATTGTGCCGCCGTGCCAACTCCATGATCGGGTCCATTTCGGCCGGGTTCCCAAACAGGTGAGTAACGATGATGGCACGCGTTCGCGGCGAGATGCAGCGTTCGATCGTCTCTGCCGTAATGTTGTACGTGTTCGGATCGACGTCGGCGAAAATCGGAATGGCCAGTTGATAGAGGATGGGCGTGATGCCCCCCATGTCCGTAATCGGCGTCGTGATGAATTCGTCGCCGGGCTCGGGGTCTACGGCGGCCACTGCACAGTGGATGGCCGCGGTGCCGCTCGTGACGGCCGTGCAGTGAGGCATTCCCATGCGCTTCGCAAAGCGTCGTTCCAGCTCGTTGACCATCGAGCCTTTCGTGCAATTGAGCGTGCCTGATTCGAGCACACGCTGGAGCAAAGCCAGTTCTTCCAATCCAAACGTGCGACCGGACGCGTCAGCGTCACTTGGAACGGTGAATGGTTTCTTTGACAAGAGTTGTCTCCTCTCTGTTTGGTTGCTCAATTCGATTGGGTTTCCAGTTACCGCTCAGCGAGAGTTCAGCGTGTGAGCCTCGGCGAAATCGACTCCGCCTTGCGTTTGCTCTCTTCCCACGAACACCAGCGTGTTGAGTCGCCGGCCCACGCGGCGCTCGACTAGTGTTGTCACGTCTATGGCCTGTTCGTGAAGCAGCGTCACGACGCGATCGTGCGTTGCCTGATCGGGCAGTGCACCCGGACGCAGTTGGTACTCTCGATCGATCTGAACAAATGCGATTCGTCCGGCGGCGAGCGGATCGAGGACGTCAGTCTGGATCACGCTTTCGGCCCTCATTGGCCATGGCCGTCCGGGATGCCACAGGAAGAACCCGACAATGTGCCAATCCGGCGATACGAAATCGGGGCTTGACTGGTCACGATTCTCATGATGATCGGCCAGATACTCTGCCACTGCCCGGCTGACTTCGTTGCTGTGCGATTGCACCTGAGCCGCCGCCGCTCCGCCGCCGGCCACGATCGGCAAAGCCAACATCGAGAGTCCTCGCGCCGCCAGCCGCATGCGTGGCAACAGGCAGGCCATCGCGACCAACCAGGCGGCGGCAACTGCGTGCAAAACGGCAAAATTCATGGTGATAACGTGAGGCCAGAGTTCCTTGATCCCAAAAACCCAAATAAGAACGGCCGCCGCTCCCATCATGAGTGTCGCACCAATCAGCCACGGCTGCAGGCGTCTGATGACTTGTTCATTTGAACTGATCAATACCATGACGCCGTGCGCCGCTGCTATCGCGATCACAGGTGCCAGGAAATAAATGTACAGCGGCGACTTGCTGGCATAAATCGATTGCACACAAAACGCCGCAAACGCGGACACGTAAAGATTGCGAACGGCGCCGGCCCAGTGCCCGGCCCGCACAACCACCGAGTCCCATGCCACGACAACCAAAGGCAGGAGCAGAGGCCAATGGTCGCGATACAGAATGGGCAGATATTGCCACACAGGCCCCGTGGGTACGATCGGGTTGTCCGTCGGGTTCATGCGGTCGACGATCAGGTCCAGGTAAATCCGCGTCCACGTGAGCAGTTGATCTGGCGCGACCATAGCCACGGCCGCAAGATGCGTGGCCCCTATGCTCAAGCCCCCCAGCGCCATGATGCCGAGGAATTGGAGACGTTCACGCCATGGGAATCCCTCGTTTCGACTCAGCAGCAGGCCAACGGCCATGAGCACAAAGGGACCAACAAGCCAGAGTTTGAAAAGGAAAGCAGCACCGAGACACGTGCCGGCCGCCAGGCAACACCAGCGCGAGCGTTGCACCATCGCCTCGACCTGCAAGGCGAGAGCCAAGACTCCAAACGACACCAAGAACGGCTCAGCCATGATCTGCGTGCCGCGCCGGAATCCGGCCGGCATCAGCATCCACAACGCGGCGGCAAGCAATCCAGTCGATGCACCGTAAAATCGGCGACCAAGCCAAAAGACTCCGACCGCCGACGCCAAATGTGCGACGAACAGCGGGAGACCAAATGCCGTGCTTCCGGAACCGAAGGCCCCCAAGCTCAAGGCATAAATAGAAATGAGCGTGGGTGGGAACGAGACATTATTGATATCCCAGTCGCTTGGGCCATCGGCCGGCTGAGGATCGAAAACCGGTCTCAGCCATTGCTCGCGGTCGAGTCGCAGATTCTGGGCACCGGTCAGGTGCTGCCCTTCATCGCCAAAGAGCGGCCGCTTGGTGATCGGGCCCGCAAACACCCACAGCAGAACTCCACCCATCAGCGCAAACCAAATGATCCGCGAAACCAGTGCAGGTAGGCGGACCTCGCCGATCGAAATCGTGGTTTCATCGAGTGTCATGAATGCGCGTAGATGGGGCTTGGCAAAAAAGCGATAGGAGCAAGAAAAGTTACCCCCTACTGATCGATTGTCAAGCTAGTAGGTTCGCTGGAAAAGTGACCAAATCAGATCTTCCGCCGGATACGGAATGGGCATCGCATCCGGCGCGAGATTGGCCAGTCGTGTTGCCATTCGACCCAGGCGCGAGTCTTTCCACTTGTGACTGAGCAGCGATTTCGCGTGAGCGGCATTGAGCCGCTTGACGGGGCGGCCGCTGGCCACTTCGTGAAAGCCGGAGTTCGCGAGCAAGAGTCGCAGGCTCGATCGAGAAAACCAGTGCAGCACGCTGGGCGGGCTGTATTCATGCCAGCTCTTGCCGAAAACTCGTGCCGTCAGACTCGCACGATTCCAGGTTTCGACCAGGCAGAACCCGCCGGGGCGAGTCAAGTTCGCCACGACTTCGAGCGCCGCGCGAGGCTCCGGAAAGTGAGCGATGACTTGGATCATTGTGACCAAATCGAAGCGACGATCGGGTGCGAATTCCTCAATCGTAGCCGCGTGAACTTCAAGCCCGAGTTCGTCCCGCGCGAGCTTGGCCATGCGGGCATTCGGCTCGATGCCGATTCCATTCCATCCGGCATCGATGAACCCGCGCATTACGAAACCGGCCGCGGCACCCACATCAAGCAATTCGCCGGGCGCCACAAAGGGCTCGATGATTTGGGCATATCGCCTGCCGTGCGAGCGGAGGATGTCCGATTCGCTGGTATAGTCTGAGTAGCCGGCACCACCGCCGAAGAAGTACTCGTCGGAGTACGTGCTCTCCACGTGGCCTTCACTCAGCTCGAACTCGGCAAATCGGTGATCGCAGCAAAGGCAGTCACGAATCCAAATCGAGTCCTTTGCAAATCGCCGGCGCGACGGCGACTGGCAAAGCGGACAACTCAAGGCGGTTCGTGGCTCGCAGAGAAGTTGCATTGATCGGTTCACGTAGAATCGGATTTCAGTTTTGAATGTGACGCTACAATTCCAACGACCGCCGTTGAGCAACTCGTGCGATGGCAGCTTGTCGATGTCCACGACTCAGGCTTAAGAGCAATGCGGCGATGATCGCAAGCGTTTGCAGGATTACGATGCAGCGAGTTACCCACTCAGTCCAGGAATGAATCGCCAAGACCAGGACTGACGTGCTGATGCCGACCGCCAGCGCCAAAGCAACGGGACTTTGCCGGCATTGCCAGGCCGTGCGAACGCCAGTTGCGAACAGCCAGAGAAAGGCCGCCAGCAAGAGCGCGACGCCTGCGATACCGGTCTCGGCGGCGGTTGTCAGGTACAAGTTGTGGATGACGCCCCGTTCGCCGATTTTCACGGCCTCGCCGTAGTGTCGCTCATTCAGCATGAAACTGATGTGATTAAGCCCGACGCCGGTGACAGGAAAATCGCTGATCATGGCGAATGCAGGCCCAAGTCCACGAGCCGACGAGTCGGCGTCACGCAGCTCGGCCAGACCACCACCCCAGCGACTCAACAAGCTGTCTGATTTGATCGAAAGCAACAACAGGGCGGCGAGTGCCGCGGGTCCCAGGATGGCCAGCTTCTGCGGCTGCGGCCGAATCACGAGCAAGGCGGTGCTGACCAACAACAAACTGCCAGCTAGCATCAGCCAAGAACCGCGCGAGTACGTGATCAGCACGGCCAGTGCCCCGAGCCCGCACGGCACAAGGCAAAGCCATCGCCACCATCCGCGAGTTTCCAATCCCACTGCGAAGAGAATCGGCAACAGCAAATTGAGATACATTCCGGCCAGGTTCGGATCGCCCAGCAGGCCCGTGGCCCGGAATTGCCCGGATAGGTGTTGATGGCAAGCCACAGAGGCCTGAATGACCACCACTCCGGCCAGTGTTCCTAGAAAAGTTCGCAGGTCGCCAAATTCCTCAAAATAGTTGGCGAGCATCCAGAACACCGCGTAGGCGCGCAGAAGATTGAAGAGTTCAAAGACGGCAAACTGCGGATTTTCACTGATCACGGCTGTGCCGGCAGGCCAGACAAAGCATGCCAGCAAGAGCCATGAGCCACGCGGCCACCAAGTCACTCGACGGCGCACAACGCAGAGGGCGATGGCCAGGGTCAAACTCGCCATATCGAGAAGTGAGAGGCTGATTCCGCGGGAACTGCCGCGATAGGTGGCATCCCAAACCAGCGAACACTCGACGAACGGCAAACTGAAAAAGCCAGGGAGGGCCACGCACAGGCAGAACAAAACACGCCGCGCGAACGGCCAGTGACTGGCCATGAACGCGGCCAGTGGCACTATCAGAACCAGGACAGCTACCACGACGGCAATCTTCTCGGCCATCGACTACCTCAAGGGTTGCTTGGACTGCCGGAGCAGGATTTGGGCCAGCCTCATTGCATTGAACTCTTCCGTGACCACCGTGTCCGCTGCCGATTTCGTCGGCTCGATGTGTTGCTTGTAGCCTGGCCAGATGCTTCCGTGAAAGCGTGAGGTCACATCATGCGGCTCGCGACTGAATTCATTCGTGTCTCGACGCAGCCGCCGCTCCAGAATCTTTTTCTCGTCAAGTTCCAAAAACACCTTCAGATTGAATTCGCCCACTAATCCCGCATGGGTGAACAGAAAAAGCCCCTCCACAATCAGGATCGGTCGCGGGGTCACCAGGGCACCGAGAGTACGGCGGTGCGTTTTGCGGCAGTAAGTCGGCTTGTTCACAGGCTGCCCGCTACGCAACGATTTCAAATGCTCCAGAAGCAGTGCCAGATCGACCGCATCCGGATGGTCCAGGTTCAGCCGGGCAATTTCATCCAGGTTCAGCCCGGAGCGATCGTAGTAATAGTCGTCCTGGGTCAGCACGACGGCACGGCCCGCGGCCTCTTCGACCATCGATCGGGCCAACGTCGATTTGCCCGAGCACGTAGGCCCGACAATTCCAATCACAAATGTGTTGCCATCGGTGGTCATTCGATTTGGCTACTTCAGTGCGAGCCTGCCGTCCGAGCCACTCGGCGATACACTTCGAGTGTTTCTTGAGCGGTGGCTTGCCAATTGAATTGGTTTGCCCGACGGTGACCGCGGCAGATCAGATCGTCGCGGCGAGAAGCCGAGCAGAGCACGGTCTCGAGCCCTCGCGCAATGTCACTCACGGAATTTGCATCGACGAATTCTGCCGCGTCGCCCACAACTTCGGGCAGCGATCCGCCAGTGGAGCAAACCACCGGCCGGCCGCACGCCATCGCCTCCAGTGGCGGAAATCCGAACCCCTCGAAGAGCGACGGAAATACCAAGGCGGTCGAGGCTCGGTACAGGTCGGCGAGTTTCTCATCCGGAACGAAGCCGGCAAAAATGACGCGCTTATCGAGCCCGAACCGGCGGACGGCGTCGTAAATCACTTCCGCGCCCTGCCACGGGGCACCGGCCAACACGAGCGGAATATCGATGCCGGCCGTGCGCTGCAATTCGGCGAGTGCTTCGATCAATCGAACGTGATTCTTGCCGGGGTGTTCGAGCCGGGCAACGTACAGCAGGAACTCACTGGGCAAGCGAAGTTCGGGCAATAACGCCTGTCGCGCCAGATCTTGCGGACCAGGCCGAAACTGGTCGCTGTCCAACCCCAAAGAAATGACGCTGATCTTCTCCGCGGGCACACTCAGGAGCGCCATCAAATCCAATTTGGTCGCATTCGATGGTGTGATGATGTGCTGCACTTTGTGCAGCAGGCGCGGCAAAACGTAGTGATGGTAGATCATGCGAAGCGGGTCATATTTGTGCCACACGCGAAATGCCGCGAGATCGTGTACGGTCGCCACGACGGGACACGGACAGCGGCCAGGAATTCGTCTCAGCGTCGGCACGTGGACGATGTCCCAGCGGCGCCGGCGGGCCAGTCGGGCCAAGCCCCATTGGTGCCAGGCGACATCCCAAATCGCTCCGCAGGTTTTTCGTGATTTAACGTGAATCGTCCAGTCGGGTCGACCGTCTGGCAGCAAGTGTGCTTCCGGCTGCTGGGCGATCAAGTCGACTGCTGGTGCTTCAGGCATTTTACGAAGGGCGTCGAGGAGCCGAATCGTGTACCGTGCAATTCCAGTCTTGCCACTTTGCAAGGTTGTAGCGCTGAAGCCGAGCCGCATCAGTTTCCTCCGTGAACAAGTTCGTAGTCGGGCAATGGTGTGATGGTGACTGGAAGCTGCCGAGATGTCGGCCGACTGCGAACCTGATCGAAACAGTCCACGAGCCGATCGATCATGCAATCGAGCGTGAAGTTTTCGAGAAACGCCTGGCGGCCGGCCAGTCCCATTGCGCGACGCAGACTTGGTCGTTCAGCCAGATATCGAATCGCGTGTGCCAGGGCTGCTGGAGACACATCGTGTACGAGCAATCCGTTGTGATCGTGGACAAGCCAATCGGAAATGCCGCCGACGTCGAATGCGACCACGGGCCGCGCGCGGCTCATCGCTTCCAGGCCTACGAGCCCGAACGGCTCCGGCCAGCGCGACGGCACGACGACGATGTCCGCGTCCAGGTAATAGTGCTCGATCTGGTCCGGCGGCACCCAGCCCAGGAATTTCACTCGGTCGGCCACTCGCAACTTGCCAGCCAGAGTTTGATTGAGTTCCAGTGCGTTGCCCGTCCCGGCGACGACCAATCGGCAGTCGTTCGGTAACTGAGCCATTGCCCGAATGAGCAAATCCAGCCCTTTGCCGCGAATCACTTGTCCGGCAAACAGTAGTTCGGTTCCCGCGCGGGACGGAATTCTTTCACCGCAGGCTTCAAAACAACTGTCCACAAGAGCGTCATTTGCGTGATCGAGGATCGCTTGTAGATTGCGAACGGGGTCCGATTTCTCACTGTCCCGCGATCGGCGCCCGTCCGTGCCTGCAATAATCTGCAACTTGTTCTGACGCTGACTTACTTCCAAGCCCGGCGCGACGACATCGATGCGAGCTGCCTCGATGCCTGTTCGCAGCAATTCTGCTCGCATGTACCGGCTTGCGACGAGCACGCGGGCCAGCCGGCCAGTCAGGCCGAGCACTCGACGCTTCACGCCAAGACTGTTCAACCGCCATTGACCTTCGCGGCGGCCGAGAAATCCGAGACACGCCCAGCAGCCCAGTCCCATCGTTCGATCGCAGGCACGCCCGGTCCAGGTATAAAGTCGTTTGCCGCTCAGGCAACTCAGCTCGTGATCGTGAACCATGCGGACAGACGGCACATCGAGCGAGGCGATCGCTTCTAGATGATCGGGGTCCAGGTTGCTGATGCAAATGACATCCGGTTGGAGCCGGCGGCAGAGCCGTCGCCAGAGGGCCGGGTGTTCCACCGGGTCACTCGACTGAAACGCGGCCGTGAAACCAGCGCGGTCCCGGCCTGCGTCGGTCGTGAAGGCGAGATGGCATTCGAAACCTGGTCGCGCGCCGAGACCGGATGCAACTTGATACACCCAGGTTTCCGCACCTCCCAGAAAGCCCGCCATCTCGTGAGCCAATAAGATTCGCATTTGCCCCTTCCGTTGGTCTCGGTCAATCGCGCACGCTGACAAGTTCGCGTTGCTCGATTGCGTGGTCGACGGACTCGCCGGATTCCCACATCTGTTCGACTTCAGTCGCCATCGTATGTCGCCGCGGGTCACGATAGACGGCCAGGGTCGTCGCGCCCAACTGGCAGATCGCTCGCTCGCCCGCAAACTCGAACAGGCAGCGGGTCACGTCGTGCATTTCGCCGAAGCTCATGTAGTCGTGCCACAAGATTACCCCGCCGGGCGCAAGCATTTGGAAGGCGTTCTCGCTATCGGATTTCACGAAGCGGTAGGCGTGTGCGGCATCGACGAAGATGAGATCCATCTTGCCCCAGTACTGCGCAAAATCGAACTGCAGCGAATTGCCCGAAAGTTGCACGATCTTGTGACCGGCTGGATGCTGTTGAAAATGTCGGCCCGCTTCGTTTGCCCGCGTTTGGAACGTGGTGCGGTCGCTCGGCAAGAGGTCGCGCTCCTGCTCCGCTCGTTCGACGCCCTCGGGCGGCAGGTCCAGAGTGTAGATCACAGCTTCGTCGGCGGAGTTCAGGGCCAAATTGAGTGTGGTCCGGCCGCGAAAGGTGCCGAATTCAAAAATACGCCGCGGCTCGATCGATCGTGTGATGGCGGCGATGTAATACAGTTCCTCAATCGAGCACGAGATTGTCTCGCCCGGCTTGTGTTCGAGTTGTACAGCTACATTTGATGCCTCGGGAAAGACATCGAAAATCGAGCGAGATGGAATAGGCTGGCGGTTGCGCAACGCAAGAAATTGCCGCAATTGGGTCGCCGCCAGGTTTCGCGCCCAGCCACGCTCACCCGAAAGGAACAGTCGCCAAAACAACAGGTTATTTCCGTGGAACAACACGGCCAGTTGACGCAGGAAACGCAGAGACGAGTGAATCATGTGACACAGTCCTCATATTCCAGTTTCAGCTCGGGGCTTCGTGTATCGGTCCAGAGATCGCGGCTGCGATAGACGCCTTGCTTCACTTGGCGATTGGCCAGGATCGCGAAGAACAGATCACCGGCCGTGCCCGCCAGAGCGATCGGCAGTGATAGCCAGCGCTGGTAGCCGGTCATGCGACCCCATTCCGACATGCGATGCCAAACTGCTCCGGGAAACATCACCCAAAATCCTCGCCCGGCAACGTGCCGCGCCATGAGTTGATCGAGCCAGTTGGGATTTTCATCGAGCCACTCGCGAAGCACCTCGCAGATCGGCCGGTCGACGTCGCCCGTCGATCGTTCCCGCCGCAGCTCACACATCAGGACAAACCGCTGAAGTTCCGAGATTCGTGCGCGTGCCTGCGTGGCCACAATGTCTTTCCACTTTCGATATGCCTGAAACACGTAGCCGGCCTTCGGCACGCAGAGAATTCGGTAGGGGTCCGGCTCGGCCGTGAGGAAATCGCTGACGAGCAGGTCTTTGATGTAGCCTTCTTCGTGGATCAACGTCGGGGGCAACCAGAGTTGTCGAGCGGCCTGGGCCTTGTACGCCGTCAATTGCCCGCGGACGATGGCTCGTGGCTCGTGTCGTTTCAATCGCGTGAGGCGAGCGGAGAGCCAGAGGAGCGGGTTCCGTGTGCCGAGCAGTTCAATGTCCTTGTACGCCAGCCCGGCGGCTGCAACCGCGTGTGGGCTTCGATTCAAACTGCTGCAAAGTTGCTCTATCGTGTCTGTCGTTCGGAAGACGATGTCGGCGTCCATCAGAACGAACACGGTCGTATCTGGACTGGCCAGTTCGTGGACAAACTGGTTCCACGCATAGTGCTTGCCGGCCACCGGGATTTCGAACACGCGAAACTGCACGCCTGGCATTTTAGTCTCGGCGCAGAATTCTTGCGCCCGTTCGATCGTGCCGTCCGTGCAGCCGTTGGCCACGACACAGACCTCGACCTGGTCGCCGGATTCGGCGTGTTTGAGCAACGTCTGGCGCGTGAGCGACCGGAGCGTCGTCGCGATCGAATCCTCTTCGTTGTAGGCCAAGATGCCGATGGAGATCATTTCAGGATCACTTGTGGTTCATCGTTGCCGGTGGCGGTCGAGCCGATGGAGTCCGTGCAGTCGAGGCACACTTCTCGTTTGGTTTCGCTCGCCCGCACGATGGCATCCAGCAATTCCTGCACGCGTAGCCCATCTTCAAACGACGGGACCGGGTTTTTCGATTGCAGCACCGAGTCACAAAATTCGGCGATCGCGCTGCGGGCGAATCGCGGCGGCACATCGACTTCAAACCAGCGGCCGATCTGGCGGTCGTACCAGTCGATCCGGCCGGGGCGAAAACTCAAGCTGCCGCGGCTGCCGTACAGCTCCGCCACGAAGTGCTGCCGGCGCCCGGTGAAGCATCGGGAATTGACGAACGTTCCGAGTGCTCCCGAACGATAGGCGATTGTGTAGCTGGCCCCGTCGTCGATCGCGTCGCTGTCCTCGACACGGCCCTGATGCGCCAGCACCGCCGAAACGCTTTCCGCCTCGCCCATCCAAAAGCGGGCGAGGTCCAGCGCGTGGCTGCCCAGATCACTGATCACGCCTGCCCCAGACATCGCACGGCTCGTGCGCCAGCCGCCCACTTCCGGTCTTTGCTCGATCGACCCGTCTTCGCGGTACCAGCCGCCTTGTGCATACGTGATCGACAGATGATAGAGCCGGCCAAGCTGGCCGTCGGCGATCAGGTGCCGAACGAACTGGGCCTCGGCACTGAGTCGGTACGGAAAGTGGACCATGGCTCGGCGGTCGGCGAGTTCGGCGGCCTGGCACATTGCCTGAGCCTGATCCGCGTCGATCGCCAGCGGCTTCTCGCACAGCACGTGCTTGCCCGCCTCGAAGGCTGCCAACGAGATCGGGCAGTGTAGTGCATTGGGTGTTGAAATCACGACGGCGTCGAGTTCGTCTAGCGCGAGAAGCTCGCGGTAGTCCGTGCAACTGTGCGGGACTTGGTATCTCTTGCGAACAGAATCAACCGCCTCTGGCCGTACGTCGCAAACCGACAGCAGCGAGGCTTTCGGGCAAGTGACGATTTCGCCGAGCTTCCAATTGGCCGCACCACCGAGGCCGATGACCCCCAAATTCACCCACTTTTCGGGCGGCATGGCGCAACACTTCGTGTCGAAGAGCCGGCCGAGCCGCCGAACCACCTTGGTTGCGAACGTCTTGGGTCTGATCGGGATTTGATTCTTTCCGTTTCTCATGAGTGGACCTATTTTTTGGCGAACCAATCGGTCTTGATCGTGCGGAATCTGTTTCGCAGCGTTCGCAGGTCGTCGGCGGATTCCTGGATCTTCACAATCGCGGCGACTATGTCTTCCATGTCCTCGTGCGAACCCAGCAGCACTTCGTGCGGAATGGCGACAACTTCGTCGCTCGCGCTGGCCGCGGCTGGGCACGGGCGATTGCCGATCGACACGCCGCCGGCAATCTGCGGGTACCACTTCGCTTCAGGTGCGAACGCCGGCTGCTTGACGATCGGCAAGTACGGCGGCTCAGCCGGAATTCCTTCCGCCCGCAGCGCCTCCAAAAAAACGTCCCGATGTACCCCGCCGAAGTGCTCCCGCTGGACACGGAACGCATAGCGATAGAAACTCTGCCGTGTGACCCCGTCGGGCCGGCGCTGCGGCACGATGCCCGGGATCGACCCCAGTACTTCGTCGAGGTATCGGGCGTTTTGTTCGCGAGTCGAAATTTGCTGGTCCAGCCGTTCGAGTTGCGCGAGCAGAATGGCGGCTTGAAATTCCGTGAGTCGATGGTTGCTGCCGAGCAGCGGCTTGCCGGTGGGTTTTTGCTTCCACGGGCGTCCGCAGTTTTTGAGCGAAAAGATACGACTCGCCAGGTCATAGCTGCCGGTTGAGAGAAATCCGCCTTCGCCGGCGGTGAGCGATTTGGATTGCTGGAAACTGAACGAGCCGACGTCGCCGATCGACCCTGCCTGGCGGTCGTGCCACCGAGATCCGTGCGTGTGGGCACAATCTTCGATTAGGGGCAGGCGTCTGCGCCGCGAGATTGCGAGCAACGCATCCAGGTCGGCGAGCGAGCCGTACAGGTGAACTGCAATGACGGCCCGCGTACGCGGGGTGATGGCAGCTTCGATCGCCGTTGGGTCGATGCACCAATTTTCAGGGTCGATATCCACAATGATCGGGACGGCGCCGACGTCTAGCACGGCGCTGGCATCGGCGAGCCACGTCAGGGCGGGAACGATTACCTCGTCGCCGTGTCCGACGCCCAGTGCCTTGAGCGCGATCTCCAGCGACACAGTGCCGTTGGCCACACAGAAGCCGTGCTTGCAGCCGAGATATTCGGCGAATCGCAGCGAAAACTCCTGTTCGCGCGGCCCGTCGAACGACCATCGGCCACTCGCAACGGCCTGTTGAATTAGCGACTGCTCGGTTTCGTCATGAACCGGCCAAGTGGTGAATGGTTCCCGGCGAACCGGCTCGCCTCCTTGCACGGCCAGGGTATTCGCGATTTCGATGAGCATGCCGTTCTTCTCCCGTTCCAGATTTCTTCGTACACCGCTTCGTGCCGGTCGGCTACGGCGGTCCACGAGTAATTGCGTGCTGCAGTTTCGTGTCCGCGTTCAGCCAGCTCGCACCGCAGATTCGATGAAGCGAAAAGTTCGTTCAACCGCCGGGCCAATTTCCCGTGATCGCCCGGCTGAAACATAAGCCCGTTCGATCCGTGTTGCACCAGATGGACGAGCCCGCCCGCCGCCGCCGCGATCACCGGGCGTCTCGCCGCCCAAGACTCAAGCACAGTGATGCCGAACGGCTCATGCCGCGATGGCAGCACGCAGAATTCCGCCGCCGCGTACGCCGCAGGCAAAAGTGGCGAACCTACCGGCAGTCCGGGCACCAACGTGACTCGGTTCGCGACGCCAAGTCGCTCGGCCTCGCGACGAATCTCGGCGTCGTAACCCGGCACCGACACCGGCCCGATCAATACCAGATGACTCCTCGCCACCGAATCGGCCACTCGGCCGAACGCCCGAACCAGCGTTAGTTGGTCTTTCTGCGGATCGATGCGTGCCACGCACAGCACGATTCGCGTGCCCGCAAGTGAAAACCGGTTCAAGAATGGCCCTGAGTCGGCATTGGCCCACTGAGCCAAGTCCACACCGTTGGGGAGATGAAGCACTCGCGAGCTGGGAAGTGCCGCGAGGCCACGTTCTGCGTCACTGGGGTTCACAAACAGGAGTGCCGCCGCGTCTGCCAGCACTCGTCGCGTGCCGAACAGCCAGCCGAATGGTTTTCCCCAATCCAGCTTTCGCCGCACGGTGCTCCGTAGTAGCTCCTGCTCCGCCGCCGGCACGTCAAAGTGACCGCCATGAAAACTTACCACATAGGGTACATCCCGGTGTCGGGATACGTGTCGCACAACCGCCCCAATCCGCCCAATCGCGTGCAGGTGAATCAGGTCGGGCAGCGATTCGGTTTGGAGATACCGAAGCAGTGGGAAACTCAAAGGGTTGCCGCCCTTGCCGTCGAGATGCCTTCGGTCGTCGGCGGTGAGCGGCCAAAACGGGTACAGGAACGGGAAGCGAACGACCGGTATGCCATCGACACAGTCGGGACCCGGCTGAGCCAGCGCGCTCGTACACAGGATTTTCACTTCGTGCCCGCTTCGCTGTTGCTGTCGGCACAAGTGGCTCACGACCGTCTCGGTTCCGCCCCATTGATCGGGAACGAATCGTCGCAGCACGTGGAGGATTTTGGCCATGATCTCAGTTCCAGAGCGCGCTGAATTGGGGTCCCTCAGTTTTGCTGGACACGCGATTGGCTGGCGGCAGTCAACCAGCTTGCGAACAGCGGACCGCCAAGTCGGCCGGCACCGGTTCGGATCGACGCTGCAAGACCGCGAAATTCCAAATCAACCCCACGGCGAGTTGCGAGGCGATGTAACGAAACGATTGCACCGACGAGTTCTTCCGGGCGTCCAATCGAACCGGCCAAGCTTGCGATGACCGACCGCGACCGCGCGATTCGTCGGGCGATCGCCTTGGCCACACTCCACGTCTCTGATTCGTTTGAGAAACTGCGAATTGCCTGGCGTCGCTCGCTGGAAGTCCGGCTGTCTGCCTCCCCGCAGGCTTGCGGCGTCTCACCTGGCTTCAAACTTGGCTGTGCATGCGATGCTTGTGCGCTTGAGCTAATGGGGAAAACGCATGATTGCCTAACGAATTCGCTCAGCAGGAATCCGGCATTGGCGCGATAGCGATCGAACAATCGGCCGGGCTCCTGGAACAAACGATATGCCCACTCGCACCCGGTTCGCTGCATCCAGCGTGGTGCCCGTCGCGATTCGCCGGATGCAAGGGCGAGCGCGGCACCAATTTCGACGCACACCGGCACCTGGATCTCCTCCAGGTGGTCGGCGATCCAGAAGGTTCCTTTGGGCGAACCGAGCGAAGTGAACAAGATATCCGGGCGAGCACGGCGTATCGCGTCACACATGCGGCCGTGGTCCATTTGTTCGAGGGGCGCAAATTCCGGGCAGTACGTTCCGGCGATTTGAAGTGCGGGGAACTTATCGATCAGCCGTGCCGCCGCGCGGTCGGCCATACCCGGCGGTCCGCCGAGCAAAAACACTCGAAACCCGCACGATGCCGCCAACTCAGCGAGGCGTGGCAGCAAATCGGAGCCGGTTACACGACCGAAGAGCCCAGTTCCGTTCCATTGCGACATCCAAACGAGTGGCATGCCGTCGGCCGTGACGAACCGCGCGGCACACAATGCGTCCCTCAGCCGTTCATCCGTGCGGCAGCGCATCGCATGGTCCAGATTGGCGGTGGCAAAAAAATCGGGCCGACGTTCTGCGATCATGGCAGTCGCCTGATCGAGCACATCGTCGAGCGTCAGGTTGGAAACCGGCACGCCCAGAACTGGAAGCACGCGATGCAAATTCATAGTTCTGCTTTCTGGCGACGGAACAAGTCCCAACTAAACACGCCGCGCCAAGTTTCGCTCCGCACGAGCTTGATAGCACCGGACCAAATCGAATCCCGTATGTCTGCTGGCATGCCGGCAAAGGCAAACACAACGCCGAACGTGTATGCGGCTACGATAAGTCGAGTCAGGATCGACGGAAGTGAAGCCGTCGCCATCGGTCCCATTCCGATCAGGAGGACCACAACCATCCCCGCGGCGATGAGAGTCGGCATCAGGACACTTCGCACGTACTTGACGATCGTCACTCGGAGCAAACGAAGTGCGTCAGGAATCGCCAGGAATATCTTGCCGATCACCGATGCGATCAGCGTACCAGCCGCCGGGGCAGCCAGGCCCCAATGCGGCAAGAGCACCAGGCTGGCGACAATTTTCGTGACGGCGATGATGACCCAATAGGCCGCCAGCGCCCGATGACGCCCGCCCATCGAGAGCACGTTGCCCGTGTGGTCTTCGAGGCAGCCGATCAACAGTGAGATCGCGAGTATCCTCAGCGGAACGACGGCGCCGAGAAATTCTTGACCCACCCACCACACCAGCAGGTCTTCCGCCTCCATGATTAGAAAAATGCAGGGCACAATGGCGAGCGAAAGCGAAATCAATGAGCCGTGCAGGAACCACGCCGCGCGACGTCTGGAATCGTCACCGCCAAACAACTCGCCCATCGCCGGCGTCAAGGCGTTTGCAAGCTGGCACAAGAACATCTGAGCCTGGTCGGCAACCCGCGCGGCAACCTGAAACACGGCCACAGCCCCGAGACCGAGCGGGCCGGAAAGTAGGAGCACGTCGATCCGGCGGACGACGGTCATCGCCACATTGGTTACGAAGCTCGCGCCGCCGAACCCAGCCAATTCGCACAGTTGATCGCGGCTGCAATGCCGCGGTGAGACACGCAAACTCGGTAGCAGCCTGTACACGCGAAACCAGGCCAAGATTCCGGGCAACAGGAGCGATGCCGCGGCGGCGATCGACAGACCCATCAAGCCAAAGCCGGCTCGTAGCGAACCTACTACGCACGCCGCATTGAGCAGGGAGCCAATGATCCCCAGCACATGGACTTCAACTTGCCGGCCCATTCCAGCGAGCAACGACTTCGATAGGCCCAACGGAAAATTGACGGCGATGGCACCGCCGACGATCAGACAAATGATCCGCGCCGTGCCGCGAAGCTCAACGTCGGGACTCAATAGGCCCGGCCAGCCGAACGCAAAAATGGCGACTCCCACAAGCACCGGCGCTGCAAGCCCCAACTGTGTTGCCAACAGATTGCTCACCAACCGGTCAATCTTGCCGACACTCTCGTGCGTGTTCGTTCGCGATATGTACTTGATCGCTGCCAGGGCACTTGGGGCTTCCAGCAAACTGGTAAAAGCCAGCAGTCCGTTAACCACCGCCCAGACACCGAACGATTCCAGCCCCACGTGCCGGATGACGAATGGCGTCAGGACCAACATCAGCACAGTCTGAATGGCTACGCCCGCGTATCCGAACAGGCTGGCGGCAATCACACGTCGCGGTTGAGTGGTGGTCGATTTCATAGCGAATACCTATGAGGTCACGAGTTCTTGCTGCGATCGAGTTTCTTCCTGCAACGATTCCGTCATGTGCTGGAACACGTCCGTGATCGCGGCAACTTCCGGTGCGATCGGTTCGGAGCAAACCATCATGGCGTCGGCGTCGGCGTCGTCCGGCGTGTAACCGTGCATGGCGGCCAGGCCAGTGCGGCCCATGAAGCTGGGCACGATCAGCCTGCCGGGCCTGACCAAAAAGATAGTCTGGCCAAAACGCTGGTCGGCGAAATCGGCTCCGCTTCGCCTCAGTTCATCAGGGGTCAAGACAGACCCGCACGGAAGTTCTCGCAGTCGCGATTCGATTCGGTCCTGGGCCGCCGCATTCAGGTACCAGAATCGGGCCATCGTCGAATCATAAAACGCCACGTAGTCGCGGCCGAATTGCAACCCGAGTTGGTTGATCTCGCGTTCGACATCGCAGTGCTGGGTCACGTCCGACATGCCATGATCGCTCACAACTGTCAGCCGCACATGGTCGTGACAGGCCGCTTCGCACAGGCGACGCACCCACTGATCGTAGAACGCGATCTTCTCGCCCACGGCGGGGCTTTTCGTGCCCTCGGCGTGCATTAGCCCATCGAGCGCGGGCAGGTACACAAAGGCCCACCGAGTTTCCTCGCGCCGAACCGCACGTTCGGCTGCGCGGAGGTTAGTTGTCTCGTCGGCACGCCAATCGGAACAGTGTAATTCCACATTTCGATCGCGGAGAAAATCGAAGATCGACCGGCACGGGCTCAGGCCGCCGTGAGCGAAAATGTCGGTTGTCTCACAGGTTGAAAACAGGCCCAGGTGCTGAAACGGTACGTTGTAGAGTTGGAAATAGCCGGTGAACCCAAGCCAGCGGCCGACGGCGCGACTAATATGCCGCCGCACGCGCCCGCGGTTTGCGACCAACCCCGGCAGCAGACGCAGCGGCCAACTCACTCGCCGGAACGGGCTGTTCGCCGGATCGTAATAGTAAAAGGACAGCCGCCGAAGATCAGCCGGCGAGCGGCCGGTTAGGAGCGCGGGGACTGCCGCGCACGAGTAGCCTGCCACGGTGCGAAGAGGCCGGCGATGGGGCGTCTGGTCATCCAGGAATGCGTGATTCTCCAGGATGCGCCAGCCGAAGGCGTCGATGAAAATGTGAAGATCGAGTTGATGTCCCACGAAGGCCTCTCCCCTTTCCATTATGCTTCCGACCAAGTCGACCAGTACGCCTGAAAACTGCGGACCCAATCCGGCTCGGCGATTGAAGTTTTGTATTCAACGGCCGGGCGGCCCGTCAGGTACAGCAACTTGGCCAGCCAGTCGGCGAGGTAGTCTTCTCGCCCACGACTTATTCTGGCGAACATTTCAGAACAACCCGGCCTGTTTCGAATGGCAGATCGCCACTCGAAAACGCGATGGAGCAGGCTTGCCGCGGGAAACTTCCGGCGTGCCGCCCGCACATATTCCGGCCAACGAAGCTCGCCAGTCTGTAGCCGCCTACACTCAAACCAACGATGAACGAGTTCAAAGAGTTCCCAGACGCGATGAAAAAAATCTTCCAGTCCCGAACAGTCCGGCGGCGTCTGTTCAGACCCGTTGCGGCGACTTTGAATCGCGTGCTCGTACCAGCCGCGAAGTGGGTCGACAGCCGAACCGGGGGGCAAGGCCACCTCGCGTAAGCTCGCGATTCGCTGATCGCTGTTGGTGACGTAACGACCGCGCGCGATGAGCACGGCGTCGCCACAGGCCACGATCGCCTTGTTTAGGTACTTGACCAGCCGTTCGCGTTCGGCCGCATCGCGCGGGCGTCCTCCGAACATCGCCGATTTGCAGTGGGCGAGCAGGCTGCCACGGTTGACAAGCAGCCGCGCCCCTTCGATCAGCGGCAGTTCTGCCTGCCACGACTCAGGCATTTCTTCTCGCAAGCTTAGCTCACCCCACAGAACACGGTTGCCGTGTAGCAGGTCGAAGAGCATCAGAGTTGTCGGCGACCGGCGCAGTTCGGCGACGGTGATGACCGACAACTCGACCGGAAGCTCGACTACTCGCTCCAAGTCGGGCCGAAGTTTCTCAATGGCACGGCGAGTCCGGCTTTTGGCAAATGGCGATCGACGGCGGAGCACCACGAACAGGTCGTAGTCGTTGAACGGCCGCGGTCCATCGGCGGTCGAACGAACGCCCCCGTCGCCCCGGCCATAGCCGCCGCCGAGTACGATCGCGCCCAATCGACAAGCCGGCACCTCCCGACGGATTTGATCGACGACAAATCCGAGGTCGTTTTCGATTCGCAGTTCCAGGCGTGGATCAGCCAGTCGCGTGTAAGGCACGTTCGTTTCGTAACCCCTTTCGAAATCCAACAAATTCAGCCAACCGCTCGGTCGTGCGGACCGCCAAACTCTTGGGCAGCCAGTTGAGCATTCGCCGGCTGCTGAGATGTTTGGCATCCCGCGCCAGCGACGCCGCCCATCGGCCGACTAGCCGTCGTGCGAAACCGTCCCGAGCCGGGGAGTATCCGAAAATGGCCGCGTCTGCCTCCCCCTCACCGAAGTGCCGCCGCCAACTCTCGCGCACGGTGTAGTTGTGCGAGTGCATGGCCCGCGCCGCGGGTACGTAGTGGATTGGGAGTCCGTTTTGGCGGCACCAGTACGACCACTCCACGTCCTCGGAGTATCTCAGTCGCTCGTCGAACGGATGCCGGGCCCAAACTTCACGCAGCACGGCGGCGTTGGCCAACGAAAAAAAGTGGTGCCAGCGAGCGTGCTCGGTGCCATCGCCAAACGCCCGGGCGTAATCGAATTCGACGAGAGGCGTCGCATCGGGCCGCGGCATTTGCCGGCCAAACGTCGCCACGGCGCGGCTATCTCGCAACGGCCGCACCAGGTCCGCTAGCCAGTCATGGCCCTGCGGTGTGGCGTCGCAATTGATGAAGACGAGGATTCGTCCGCGTGCCGCACGAATCGCCCGGTTCAAAACTGGACCTGGGTTGTATCGACCCGCGGGAACGTTCAAGAACCGATCCGACGCAATTCGTACGTGCGACGCTGTGCCGTCCGTCGAGTCATTGTCAACGCCGAGCAACTCAAACCCCTGAATCGACTGACGCTCGATCGAAGCCAAAGTCGCGCGAACGTACGCCGCGTCGTTGCGAGATCTCAAGATGATGGAAATCTGTGGAGTCATGACGGTTTTCGATTATGACACGCCCGCCGGTTCGGCGGATTCCGCAGCCTCTGGGTCTCTGTCCCGCACGAATTTCTCGGTCACAAACTCGGAATCAAGCCAAAGCATCGCGCCCGTCGCGTTCAGCACGGCCCCGCGGAGGTCAACGCCGACTCGCTCCAACCGCTCGCAGGCACGCCGGACCAGCGCCAGTTCGCTCACATCTCGCAGCGTAGACAGCACGGTCATTTCACATAGCCGAGCGATGTGCAGCGTATCGGGAACTGATAGGACGGGCGGCGAGTCAATGACGATGAAGGAATAGCGTTGTTTCAGTTCCGTGAGTGCTTGGGCAAATGCAGCTCCGGCGAAGATCGAGTCTGGTCGGTCGGGCACGACACCGGCCGAGAGCAAATCGAGCCCTGCCACACTCGTGGCTCGCGGTGACGCCGACGAATCGCGACTTGGTTTCAGGATTTGAACGAGCCCATCCCACTGCGGCAAGCCGCAAACTGAGTGGAGTGATGGGTTACGCAAGTCCGCGTCGATTAGCAGCACTTTCTTGCCCGAACGAGCGGCACTGGCCGCCAATTGCGAGGCGAGAGTTGTCTTGCCCTCGCCGCGAACGGCACTCGTTATCGCCAGCGTGACGCAATCGGTCTCTAGTCCGTCGAGGAGCAGCAGGGCTTGCAAGTTGTCAACGGCCGATTCGTAGACACAGCGGTGCTTTCGGGCCTGAGCCGCTTTGTTTCCAACGGTTGCCGACTGCCCCGCTGAAATTCGCGGCAGCGAACCCAAGACTGGAATCCGGCAGCCCGTGGCGAGTTCCTCGGCAGTTCCGATGCGTGGCCGCCAGAAAGCCGTCGCTAGAATCAGAAACTGCACGGCCGCAAACGCGATCACGCCAATCATGCAAGCCACGACCTGTTGCCGCCTTCGTTGATATGGAGCCCGCGGGGGATCGGCCTTCGACATGACCGTTACTCGACCCGGTGCCTTGGCTTCGACACGCAGCTCATCGAGCCGCTGCACAACCTGCTGAAAGATCTGCTCGACCTGAGTCAGCTCGTCCTGCAAGAACTTGATGTCCAGCGAAGTTCTGCCGATTTTGTCGGCCTCGCGCCGTTCCCTGTCTACAACTTCGCTCAGGACTTTTTGTTGCTCAACCAACTGGTCCACTTTTTGCTTGGCGACTGCCAGATTGCGGTCGAGGTCCTCGCGAGCGGACTTGCGGCGCCGTTGCTCGATCTCGGGGCGTTGCTCCTGTTGGCGGGCCTCCAGTGCCTCGGCGAGTACTTGCCGGCGTCGGTCCAATTGCACGAGTGACGGATCATCGCCCGAACGAATTCGCCGCCGTAGCTCGGCTGCCTGATAATCTATTTCCGCAATCGCCTGGTCGTAGAATTGGACGCGCGAGTCGGCTCGGAGGTCCTGTTCGATGGCCGCTTCGGGAACTTCAATTTCGTCACCGGCCGCTTGCGATTCGAGCAGGCTGAACCGGGCCTTCGCGGCAAGTGTGTCAAGCTCCAAGCGAGTCAACTCCTTCTGCATGTCCGCGAACCGATTGAGCGACGCCCGTTGTCGCTCGGTCAAGGCACCCGAATCCATTGTGCCGACCTGATCGGCCAGTTGTCGCAGCGTTTTGCGTTTGCGTTCGAGTTCATCGGCGCGGGTGCGACGTTCCTGTTCCAGAAGGTCGATTTTTTGCAACCGATCGCGGTTTTCACCTTGGACGATGAGTTCCACGTACGCATTGGTGACGGCGTTGATCAGTGCAGCAGCCGCAGCCGGATTGGGGCGGACGATCGAGACTCTCAAAACCTCGCTATCGCGAATCGGTTCGACTCGCAGCTTTTCTGCGAGCCATTGGACCGGGTCGAGTCCGCCGATGACCTCGGGCAGCACGCGCACATCGGGCTGGTCAAGTGCGCGATTCAGCACGGCCGGGCTCGCGATGAGAGATGCCTGCGTGCGGCGAAACGTTTCATAGAGATTGACTGCGTCGGTATCGGAGTGCTCGAACACCAATCGAGGCGCGTTAGGTACAACTCGCAGCAGTGCAAACGATTCGTATTGCCGGCCGACTCCAAGCAGCATCCCCGCGCTGGCAGCGATTCCAGCCATCAGGCCGAGGATCAAGGCAGGCAGCCAGCGCCGCCGCAGCGCGGAACGGACCGACCATAGGAACTGATTGGGATTCGATCTTTGCGACCCAAATTCACTCGAATCGAAATCGTCGCTAGTCGAATCGCTTCGCCAATCGTTCTCGGAACGAATGGTGCCGGCGTCTTGAATTTCTCTTTTGCGATCTTGCATCGTCAGTCTTTCTGAATCTGGGAATCATGCCTGCCGCCACTATGCCCCAAGCGAAGGTACCGCTGCGATCAGCGGCTCCAATACAGGCAAAGCATCGCGCAGGAACATTTCGCACGCACTCGAACGAAGTGGCTCGGCTTCCCGACCACTGGATGGACTCGTAACCATCAGCCGCCACAGGCCGGCCATTCGTCCGCGTTGGATTCGACCCAAGGTGTTTGTCCACGTGCCGTTGTTGCCGTGCCAGGCATACCAGACGTCAACACTGTTCAGTTCCGTCGCGCGGTGGCGAACAAATTGACCCGCGTAGAACTTTGCGGTCACCGGCCCAATCTCGACCGGTCGTTCCGCGGCAGCTCTGGCGCGATTGTACCCAGCCGCGGGATAACAGCTATCGGGCGTGTGCTGATAAACCTGAAAGGGATCGCCGTACAACAAGACCATCTCGACTCGTTGACCCGACTCACGGTTGGTGTATTCCCTCGCCAGAAAGTGAGTAGCGCCGGCGGCCACAAAGACATCCGTGTCGATCGTGACCGATTGGCCGGCCCACGGGCCAATTTCGCGAGGTAGATGAGCTTCCAGCCACTGGTTTGTTGGTGCGATCCGCTTCAGAACAGCCCGCGAATGATCCGGCAGCGTCTGGCCGATTGCTGCCGAAACGAGCAATAGGGCACTGGCGATGAGCACAGCGTGCCAGTTCTTCATGACCGCATCCCCCCGACGGCCGAGACCCGGACAAGTGGCATCGGGCCACGAAAATCAGAATCGTCAAAGAGTCGCGACAGCAGGAAGAGTTCCAGAAAAACCAGTCCAAAACCCAGCGGCATCATCGAGTATGCGGCCACATCATGAAGAATTTTGCGTGCGGATTCCGAAGTGAGCACTCCGACTCCAAGTCCTGTCGCCGTGATGCGAACGATGTTCGTCATTACGGCAATCGGGATTGAGCTAGCCACAACGAAAGTTCGTTCGCCGAAACTCAGTCGGGAGAGCAGTGCCGCGCCTGTCGTGAGCGCGACGAATCCGAGCATCATGCGCAAGCCGCTGCACGCCTCTGCCACTTCAAGTTCGTAGTCGCCAAACAAGATCACATTGCCCTCGGCCATGGCCGTCTGACCGCAAGTTTGCAACAAGTAGCACGAGCCAAGTGTCGCAACGCGCTGCAGGCCGCCGGAACAAACCGATTGAACGCGGGCCGGCAACGGAATCATGAACAAGCAAAACCCCAACGCCGGAAGACTCAACCGCAAGAGCCTTGAACCGCCGATCAGCCAACACACTCCGGCCACGCTTACCAGTAAGGACAGCATCTCCAACCACGGCAGGTAGAGAACAGCCGCCACGATTCGCAGGCCGATGGAGATCAACAGGAGCACAATGCCTCGCCAATCGGCCCGGCAAGTCACGTCACGAAACCGCTTACGCTGATGCCAGATCAAGTAACCTGAAAACGCGGGGACGAGAAACCCGTGGGAATAATCGGGCTCGGCCAACCAAGTCGCCACCAGCAAGCGCCAGGTGCTGGCGTAGGCACCCAACCAGCATGTACCCACGAGCAACAATCCGGCCACAACCGATTTGGATGGCATAAGACGGTCACACTCGTGAATTGGCAAGAAACGAATTCACGCGAGCGGACTCCGCACGCGCGGGAAGAAGGGTAATGAAAAATAGCCGCACAATTAACCGTGGTCAAACCCCGGCACTTCCGGTGTCCGGCTTGAACTGCTTTGCAGATCTTTCCGTTAATTCGTCCCTGTTGTGAATTGGCAACGCCGCGACAGGATGCAGGGTGAACATTCATCGGTGCAGATAAGAGATCTCTCGGACCGCCACAAAGTGAATGATGCTCATCAGCCTAAGCCTGAACCAGTTGCGTTGGATTTTCAAAGAAGCAGTGCGTCCGGCATCGTTACTGCCTACCCCATGTCGCGAGCCCGATACAAGTTAGCAGTGTGTATCCCAACAAGTGTTGAATTAGTTGTGGTTTCGAAGGGCCTCCGCGGCAGTTTTGCAAGCAATGAGACGATCAAAGAGAGAAGGGATGCGATAATGATTCCAATGGCCAAACGATTGGTAGCGAGTTTGATGATTGGTATGTCGCTAAGCCTTGCGGCAACGGCTCGAGGTGACATCCTCACGCTGGAAGGAATTCACTGCCCCGAAGTGACCGCGACCGTGGATGTGAATTACATACAAAGGAACACGAAAAGCACCTTGTACATTCAGATAACCAACACCAGCAGCATATCAGCCGATCTGGTTGGTTTCGCATTCAATCTGCCCACTGGGTTTACCTATACTGCCGTAGGAGGCAATTCAGGTGGTGCGGGTGCCACAGAAATCGGACTAACGAGTGCTTCGGATGTGAGTCCTGATCCCAATGGGTCGGCTGCAGGGTCCGGCTACGGCGTCGATTTCAACAACAATGGAATCGATGCGGATGGGTTGGGCAAGTTCGATGTGGGTGTGCTTAATAACCTGACCGGCAACTACGTCAACGACGGCACTGGCAGCGGTCCGTCAATCTTGAATGGAGAAACTCGACTCTTTCGATTCCGCATCGAAGGCCTCAACTTGTCGCTAACAACGGCAGACTTTTTGAACGCATTCTCATTCGGAAATGCTCCGAACGGTAGCACGCAATTCGTCGTCCGTGCCCAAGACGTGTTCGGTTGCGGAAGCGATTTCCTCCGTGTGGTCCCTGTCCCGCCGACGCTGGCCATGGTTTTGTGCGGCGTAGCTTGTCTGATTGCCGGACGATCCAGAATTCGGTCGGCTTGGAAGCCCGTCTGATGCTTGCAAGCAAGGGACTGGATACTCAGCTCAAGATCTCTCTCACCACATTTCCTTCCACATCGGTCAGCCGGAAGTCGCGGCCTTGAAACCGATAAGTCAGCCGCTCGTGGTCGAGGCCTAAGCAGTGCAGGATCGTCGCGTTCAAATCGTGAATGTGAACAGGGTTCTCGATCACGTTGTAGCTGAAGTCGTCAGTCTCGCCGTAGACCGTACCGGGCTTGATGCCGCCGCCGGCCATCCACATCGTGAAGTTGCGCGGGTGGTGGTCGCGGCCGTAGTTGTCTTTGGTGAGCGTGCCCTGGCTGTAGACCGTGCGGCCGAATTCGCCGCCCCAGATGACCAGCGTGTCGTCGAGCATACCGCGCTGTTTCAGGTCTTTGACGAGCGCGGCCGTCGGCTGGTCCATCGCCTTCGAGAGCTGCGGGATTTGTTTCGGCAGGTTGCCGTGGTGGTCCCAGCCCCGGAGGAAGACCTGGGTGAATCGGACGCCGCGCTCGGCGAGGCGGCGGGCGAGCAGACAATTGTAGGCGTACGTGCCAGGGTCTTTCACTTCAGGGCCGTACATGTCGAGAACGTGCTGCGGCTCGTCGGAGATGTCGATCAGCTCCGGCACCGATGTTTGCATGCGGAACGCCATTTCGTATTGCGCTATGCGCGTCGTGATCTCCGGGTCGCCCTGGTCTTCGAAGTGCTGTTCGTTGAGTTTCGCGAGTCCGTCAAGCATGCGGCGGCGAACGTCCGCATTTACGCCCGGTGGGTTCGAAAGATACAGCACCGGGTCGCCTTGCGAGCGGAGCGAAACGCCTGCATGAACGGTCGCCAGGAATCCCGATCCCCACAGGCGCGAGAACAGGGCCTGCGATTGCGAGCCGCTCGCCAGACGCGAGTGGAGCACGACGAACGCCGGTAGATTCTGGTTCGGACTGCCGATGCCGTAAGAAAGCCACGCGCCCAAGCTCGGCCGACCGGGAAATTCGCTGCCGGTCGTGATGAATGTGATCGCCGGGTCGTGATTGATCGCCTCCGTGTGGAGCGACTTGATGATCGTGATGTCGTCCACGATCGACGCTGTGTGCGGGAGCAGCTCGCTCAGCCACGCGCCCGATTGGCCGTGCTGCGCGAACTTGAACATTGTCGGCGCGACCGGGAATCGTGCCTGGCCCGAAGTCATCGTCGTGATGCGCTGACCCATGCGAATCGAGTCGGGCAAGTCCTTGTCGAAGTACTCCGTCATCTTCGGCTTGTAATCGAACAAGTCCATCTGCGACGGCGCGTCGGCCATGAAGAGCCAGATCACCCGCTTGGCAGTCCCCGGCCGGTGGAATCGTGGCAGGACGCCAAATGTGTCGCCGCCGCGCGACAGGTCAGGCGATTCGCCGGCAAGCAGCCTCGGATTCAGCACCGATCCGAGCGCCGCCGCTCCCAGTCCAGCCGCGCAACGGCCGAAAAAGTAGCGTCGAGTTTCACGCCGAGCGTGTTCACGTAGTTGGTCCATGGCGAGATCCTTGGCAGCGAGTATTCAAACCCCACAATGATTTCAAGGGATTTACTTTGCCCGATCAACCCCGACCCTTGCGCTGGGGCCTCCGCCGTTCGGCGGGCTTGCGGGCTCGTCGTCTCTCAACACGAGTTCGCACGGGCGAACGTCCTTTCGTCCGCCCGTACCACTTCACAAGCTTTTCCTGCGCCGCAGTGTCATTGATGGCATCGACCGTAAAGTCGCCGATGACTCGCACGCCTTCGTTTACCGACACGGGATTTGCCATTGTCGAATCACCTCAACAGTAAGGGCTGTTCTGCAATCACCACGTCATTGTACCAGAGCCGAACGTGGTACAAACCTGGAACCGGAAACAGGCATCCGCGTATCCGGATCACAACGCCGACAACTTCGAGTGGATTGTCTCCGAATGAGATCACGCAGGTCGTCGTGCCCGCCGCTCGGATTTCGGAATCCGCGTGTACCACATCAACATGCACTCTTCCCCGGCCGCGAAACTCCGTCAGTTGCGCGTACACGCACAGTTCCTTGTGTCGCACCGGAAACGGTGGATCATCGTACGACCGAATCGAACTAATCAGTCCAACGATCGTCACCTTCCTCGGGTTCACCGGGTCGACTACAACGTCATCACAGACGATTAAGTATCGAACCACGGGGTGAATCCCGGCCATTCACTCACTCCTTCGTGATCGTCTCGTCCAGGTTCAAGAGCAGGTTCGCCATCATGGTCCACGCGGCGTGTTCGCTCGGTTCGAGCGATTCGTCGCGTTTCGATTCGCCGACCGAGAGGAGTTTTATGGCGGCGTCCTTGTCGGATCGGTAGAAGGCCAGTTGTTCGTCGTAGAGTTTGGCGAGCACGTCGAGTTCGCGCGACTGCGGGCGGCGCGACGTGCAGAGCCGGAAGCCCAATGCGAGGCGGTCGTGTGGGGCGGGGCCCGATTCGATCATCATGCGGCGGGCGAGCTGGCGCGAGGCTTCGACGTATTGTTCGTCGTTCATGAGGGCCAGGGCTTGGAGTGGCGTGTTGGTACGCGGGCGGCGGACCGTGCAAGTTTCGCGCGACGGGGCGTCGAAGGTCGTCAGCGCGGCCGGCGGGCTGGTGCGTTTCCAGAATGTGTACAGGCTGCGGCGGTACAGGCCGTCACCCGCGTCGCGCTTGTACTCGCGGGTGTTCGAGCCGAGGAATCCGACCGCCTCCCACAGGCCGGGCGGCTGGTACGGCTTCACGCTGCGGCCGCCGATCTTGTCGGCGAGCAGGCTGCTCGCGGCCAGCGCGGTGTCGCGCACGACTTCGGCGTCCATGCGGAAACGCGGGCCACGGCTGAGCAGCTTGTTTTCCGGATCGCGTTTCACGAGTTCGGGTGTGACGCGCGAGGTTTGCCGGTACGTGTTGGACGTCACGATCAGCCGCACGAGATGTTTGATGTCCCACGGAGAGGGTTGAGGGTGGAGGGTGGAGGGTTGAGCGCTAGAAGCAGAGGGTGAAATGAACTCTGCGCTGAGCCAATCGAGCAACTCCGGGTGCGATGGCCAGTCGCCTTGCGAGCCGAAATCGTTTGAAGTAGCGACGAAGCCGCGGCCGAAGAACTGCTGCCAGAATCGGTTCACATTGACGCGGGCGGTGAGCGGGTGCGACGGATCGACCAGCCACTGGGCGAGGCCGAGGCGGTTCGGCGGCGAGTCTTGCGGCATCGAAGTCAAGATTGCCGGTACGCCGGTGTTGACCTTGTCGCCTTTCTTGTTGTACGCGCCGCGGATCAGAAGGAACGTCTCGCGCGGCTGCGGCAGGTCGGCCATGACCATCGTGGATGGAATTGTCGCGTCGAAGGCCGTGCGCTCTTTTGTCACCAGTTCGACCTGGGCCTTGAGCGGTTCGAAGATCGGCTTGGTCTTTGGGTACACGTTTTCCAAAAAGTACTCGCGGATTTGTTTCTTTTGGTCATCGTTTCGTTTGAGCGCATCGGTTTTGATGGCTCCTTGAACCGGCTGCGGCAGCGTCGATTTCGACTGCGATCGCTCGTAGGCGTCCCACGCCGCAAGTGACTCGAAGCCTTGGTCACCCTGCGGGGTGCGCGTGACGATGCCGGCCTTGTCCCAAAACACCGTGCCACCGTGCTGCGTGAAAGCCCAGCCGTTCAGCACGCTGCCCGATCCGAGTCCGACCTTCGCAACATCGACTTCGAGGCGGACCCATTTGCCGGCTTCTGGCAGCGGCCCCATCGGCCGGTGGCCGGGCGTGTCGCCGGAACCGAACGCGATCAAATCCTCGCCCCAGAAAGCGCGGTGTTCCCAGTTGCCATCGTTGAATTGCAGCATCACGGTTTTCGGCGGGCTGGCTGGGTCGAGGAACACATACGCGAAAAGCTTGTCGCCGTCGCCGACTCGAAGGCCAGGATTCGCGCCGGTGAAAAAGTGTTGGCTGAGGCCGGGAGCGGTGCGCGTCGAAGCCTTGTCGCCACTAAGTACCTGGCCATCGGTCTTCGACACGAATTTCCACGGCGTGTCGCCTTGCGGGTCCGCCCCGCGCGGCAGTTCATCTTCGATCCAGATGAATTCCTTGGGGTCAGTCGCTTGCCCCGTGCTCGTCTGCGTCGTCTCGACCGATCCGCTCGAGCCGCTGCCTCCGGAACTAGACGTGGCGGCGACGGCTGTTGACGACGCGGGATCGACGTATTCGATGCGAGCGAGTTTCTCCGAGATGTTCCGGCGGCCCAACGCGATCTGTTCATCGAACAGCTTCAGCCGCAATTCTTGCTCAGCCGTCGGAAGTTTCATGATCGGTGGCGGCAGCAGCGAATTGCCGTCCATCGCATTGTCGGCCGCGCTGTTGAAAAACGCGTACAGGCTGTAGAACTCCTTTTGCGTCACCGGGTCGAACTTGTGATCGTGACACACCGCGCAGCCGAGTGTCAGACCGAGAAACACCGTGGACACGGCCTCCGTGCGATCGACGGCGTAGCGAACGAGCACTTCTTCGTTGATCGATCCGCCCTCACTCGTCGTCACGTTGCAGCGATTGAAACCAGTCGCGATCAGTTGCTCGCGAGTTGGGTTCGGCAACAAGTCGCCGGCAACTTGCTCGATTGTGAATCGGTCGAACGGCACGTTTCGATTGAACGCGTCGATGACCCAATCGCGGTACGGCCAGAGCGATCGTTCGTTGTCGAAGTGAAGCCCGTGCGAGTCGCCGTAGCGCACCGCGTCGAGCCAGTAGCGAGCCATGTGCTCACCGTAATGCGGCGACTTGAGCAGTCGGTCGACGAGCCGTTCGTACGCGTCTGGCGAAGTGTCGGCAACGAACGCATCGACCTCGGCCGGCGTCGGCGGCAGGCCGGTGAGATCGTAGGTCAGGCGGCGGATCAGCGTGATCTTGTCGGCGGGCGGCGAAGGCTGAAGTCCCTCGCGTTCCAATCGCGCGAGCACAAACCGGTCGATCGGGTTTTTCGCCCACGCCTCGTTTTTCACCGCAGGAGGTCCGGGCCGCTTGGTCGGCACGAAAGACCAGTGCGGCCGCCATTCCGCCCCTTCGTCGATCCAACGTTTGAACAGCGAGAGCTGTTCGTCGGACAGAATCTTCCCCGTAGCCGGCGGCGGCATCCGCTCCAAATGATCGTCTGACGTGATTCGTCGAATCAATTCGCTCTCGGAACTCTTGCCTGGCACCACCGCGCGGCGCCCCGACTTTGCCGCCGCCCGCTCGCCATCCATCGTGTCGAGCCGCAACCCGGCCACCCGTTTCGTCTCGTCCGGCCCGTGGCATTTGAAGCAGTTGTTCGACAAGATCGGCCGGATGTCGCGGTCAAAGTTCACACGCGCGTCATCCCCTTCCGCGGCCCACGCAGTCGCTGACACGGCCAGTGAGCCGATGAAGAGACACGTCAGCATGGATCGATGGGCTCTTTGCATGGGAAGTCTCTGGCAGGTAGGTTAAGCTCCTCTATTCTAAAAGCCCGCTATATCTTGCGGTAGTGCATCTCTGGGCATTCGTGGCGGCGCACAGGAACATGCTGACCCACCTCAAGCCAACGGGTTAACTTCGCCAGCATTACTGGCAACACCCTGGCACACTGTCCAACACGAATCTGCTTGCCGTTACGAGCCAGCGAACCGATAATTGAACAAGTCGAGACCCCAGAACAGTTCGTTCTCAGGATTCCTCTATGTCTACCGAGTCGCACACTACAGAAGCGAGTCTCTCCGCGCGGATGCCTCACGGCGGCCTGTCCCAACCCGCGACCGCCAGACCGCTCACCGCAGAGCAGCGCCAGCGTCTTGCCGACGCAGCCTGGGCCGAAGAGGATCCTCAGGTGATTGCATCGTATCCGGGCGAGTTCGTCGTTCCCTACGGCAGGCGGATCGTCGCGCACGGCCGTGACGTTCAGGCCGTCTTGAACGAGGCAACCGCCAAGACCGGGCGGAAGATCGAAGAGCTGGTCGTTGTTGGAATCGACTCGCCGCTGTCGGACGTGCCGCACTGATGTTCGCCAGCGCGAGTATTCGGGCTGTTACGGCACGACCAGATGCGAGCTCAGCGACGCCCCGGTTCTCTCAACGGCGAACCGAATCGCATTGTCCGACAGAAAATTGAGGCCGAGCGGCGCAGTCGTCTCAAACTCGCCCGCGACCGACTGCTGGACAAACTTCCCCACAACCCGATGCGGCCCACTTTGTACTCCGCTCGCAAGGTCGAGCAGGAACACGTTCGTCTCACCCAATTCACACGGCACCCCTTGCCAGATCAGTTGCTCCATTGAAGGCGGCGCTACGCGAGTCAGTACAGCCCCACCCAAGTGCGTCCACCGCAGCTTCTGCTGATGCCAGAGTGAATATGGAAGGACGCTGAACGGCGCGCCGCTATCGACGATCGAGCGACAGTAATCGTCGGCTCCGCCTTGCGCGATGAAGTGCGTCCTCGCATAGATTCTGCGCGCCTCGACGATCGCGTTTTGATCACTTCGATACGTGACGGAAGACACCTGCAGCGGAATTGTTGGCATCGGTCAGTTCGAGCTCCGGCGTGGGGGTTTTCAGACACGCTTGGATTCAATCGCGTTTCAAGAATAGCCAAATCAGAGCTGGACACCAGTCGTGACGCGCCAGGTCCGCGCCCCTTGGCTCTCGCTTTTGCATGTCCCTCCCGTGTGGCAAGCTGACCTGCAGGGAAGCGATGTGCAAGACCACCACGGCGCGTTTGAAACGATGCGGAATGCGCTGGGACACCGATCACGCCGACGCTCTGATGGCGTTGGCGGGCCTTGAGCAAAGTGACCAATGGAAGCTCTACTGGCAAACCCGCCTCAAGCCAACGGGGTAACTTCGCCAGCATTACTGGCCACACCCGCAAGATTCGGTCGCCTGATCTGCACTTGTTTCCGTCTGGCCGGCGACAAATAATGACTTCATGATCATTCCGGGCCGAGTACACAAAGGCGTAGTGATTTTGGAAGGTCGACCGGAGTTGCCGGAAGGGGCCGCCGTGAGCATTTGGTATCCCGCGCCGGTCGGGTCCACACCAGTTCACGAAAAGCGGCGCATCCAAGTTCCGCTGGTCCGAAGCGAGCGACCCGGCAGCGTCCAGTTGACCGGTGAACGCATCGCGGAGATTCTGGACGAAGAAGATGCTTCTCCCCGACGTTAACGTGTGGCTCGCACTGACCTTCGACTCACATATTCACCATCCCGCTGCGAAATCGTGGTTCGATGGCCTGCCGATCGATTCCGTCTGTTACTTCTGCCGCCTCACGCAGCAGGGATTCTTGCGGCTGGCGACAAACAGGAGTGTTTTCGGCAATGATGCCGTGACTTTGCCTGACGAATGGCAGAAATACGACCTTTATTTGAGCGATCCGCGCGTCGCGTTTGCCGAGGAACCCGCCCATATCGAGATTCACTGGCGAACCTACACTCAAGGCCGATCGTTTTCTCCCCAAGTTTGGAACGACGCCTATTTGGCCGCGTTCGCGCTGGCGGGAGGACTTGAGCTGGTCACATTTGATAAGGGATTCACGCAGTACCTGAACTTGACCAGTACAATACTCCCGTAGCGGACGCCGGCGCAGGTCGATGGAGAGGTGACGTCTCAGGTCGAGGGCACGGCCACACAGCGCTCGGTCCTCTTGGCGCCCAACATTGGACCGATGCAGGTTTGAACATGCCGCCCGCCGAGCGACTCGACATGATCCGCTATCCGGAGTTTCCCCCCGGAAGAAGGGCTGGCAAATCGGTAGTCCCGGCGCGCCGGGAAAGCGATGTGCAAGACCACCACGGCGCGTTTGAATCGCTGCGGCGTGCGCTGGGACCCCGATAACGCCGACGCTCGGATGGCGTTGGCGGGCCTTGAGCAAAGTGACCAATGGAAGCTCTACTGGCAAACCCGCCTCAAGCCAACGGGTTTACTGCGCCAGCATTACTGGCCACACCCTGCCGAGGTGCTGCCCGATCCGACGGACTGACGAGCCATCCGGCCGGCTTATGGTCCCGGTGGCGTTGGGGGTGATGGCGGTTGCGTCGTCGGGCCGGTGATCTGGGCCAACAGCGCCCGGTCGGCGTCGGTGCGCAGCAGGCCGTCGAGCGTGCGCAGCGCCGCCTTGTTCTTTTCGTCCAGCGGCCGCGCCTTCTGGTCGATCGAACTCAGCAGCGGACGGATTTGATCTTGCAGTGCCTGGAGCGAGACCAGGTCGGCCTGAAGGGCATCGGTCTCGGCCTGGTACGCGACCATCGCGATGCCGGGCAGGCTCTGGTAGGCCGGTCCCAACTGGTCCATAACGTCGGTCGTATTCGTGCCTCGCGCAGCAATCGCCTGCACCTGCGAGTCCGTGAACTGCCGGTCGTACTCAATTTCAATTCGCGTTGCCATGACTTGCTGCCATTTCGTGGTAATGGGAACTTACGTCAAAAAACACGCCAATATTTTCCTGTTAAAAATCATAAATGTCCAGTCAAAAACATAATTTTGTTTTACGAAATTCGCAATTTCATAATGAATCCTAATCCGTCATAGGTGCGAGTTGAGTCTGATGTATCGATGTCTGGACTGTTGTGACACATGGCTGGACAAGTTCAGTTCTGAGTCTGATTGAGTTTTAACACGATATAAATCTACTGAATATATACAGTTCACTTCAGTAGAAACCATATTTTTCATAGCACTTTTACTGTAGTATCAGTTACATGGTAAAGACTTATGTCAAAACGCCGAAGTTGGAAACGAGACGGATCGAATCGACGTAACTTTCACAGCGAACAGTGGCCCACGGCTACTTGGCGGGGTCGCGGCGGAGGTTGAGCGTAAGTAGGCGTTCCAGGATTTCGTCGTCTGTCAGGGTGTCGGGCCAGCCGTAGGCGGCGAAGACGGCGGAGTCGAGTTTTTGGTGGGCCAGCACCAGCCAGGTGGGGCGCTGGTTGTAGAGATTGGTGAGCGTGCGTTTGGCCAATTCGCGTGCGGCCTCCTCCGAGTTCGGCACGAGTCGCGGATAGCGGACCGTGCCGATGCCGCGCGAGTCGGGGTCGTGGACGTAGCGAGCCCACGGGCCGCTCGCCGAGCCGTCTGGAGTAAAACTCCAGCACCTCCTCGCGCGTCCACTCCGGCGGATTGAGCCAGCCCGTTCGCAGCCGATCCAACTCCCGCGCCGCCTCCGCGATCCGCTCCGCCTGCTCCGACGTAGAATTCGAACAATCTTGGTAATACTGAATCACGTGGTTTGGCTACTGCAAGAGTATGGCGACTCTGTATAGGTCTTCGACAAGGAATCGCAAGTTGGGGCATTTGTCGATTGCCACTTGGGGATCGATCTTGGGGAATAGGCTCATGGCGTGAGTGGTTTTCTTGTATCGTCCACCAAGAATGCGCTTGAGAAATTTCGCCGGTGGCTCGCCGAAATTCACTTGCTCAGGCAGTCGCTTGGCAATTTGACTTCGAACATCGGCTGGCCATTCGTTTGGGTATGCCAAGAGCCAAGCTTCAACCTCGTGGACGGCGAAATGTTGGCGAAAGCGATTTCGGTAGCGCTCGGGCACCACGTTCCGGATGTATGCCCTCGCGGCGACGACTTTTTCCTGGACTGTTGCGTACTTGGTGAGGTCAACGCGATTGGGCGGAATGCCATAGAGATCAATCAGGCCGAAAACAAAATTCACACGCCCTCCGTCCAGATAGAGAGCAATCTTTTGTGAAAGGTCGTCAAGATAGTTGCTCACGCCTTGAAACTTGACTGGGGTTATGCCGACTCGACTTCCCTGTGGAAGCTGAGGATCAAGCCATTTGTGAAAGAAGACTGGAAGCGTTCTGCGCCGTGCATCGCCACGCTCTGTGTCTCCCTCCACAAACAGTCCGATTTGACGAGATTTGCCCCGAGTGTTAGCCATGCTTTTCTTCCAGAAACCCCGAACCAGTCACTGGCAGAGCGGCATCTTCAGAAGGCAAATCCTTCAAACGCTCGCTGAGGTCCGGAATCTGCTCCACAGGTGGCATGGCCAAGGCTTCCAGATCGCCGCTGGTGAAGAGTTGCCCGAGCCGATATTGGGCCAGCCACTTCTCCATCGTATCTGCGGTCAAGTCATACAAAAGCGTCTGCCCTTCCTCCCAGTGCAGCAGCGTGACTTGTGGCGATACGCTTGAAAATGCGTCAAGGAAGACCGGAGAGTGGCTGGTCATGATGACCTGGGTTCGGTCAGCAGCCGCTGCAGCGTACTCGGCAATGATCGGGAGCATGCCGGGATGCAGACCGACCTCCGGTTCGTCAATGGCAATCAGCGACGCAGGCTCCGGGCTGGCAAGTACCGTCAAGAGGAACAAGAATCGAAGCGTTCCGTCAGATAGGTCTTGCCCAGCGTGGGCTTGCTTGCTGGTGCGCCACTTTACGGCTAGCTGGACTTGTTGCGCCGCGACGGGCTGAAATACCAATTCCTCAAATTGGTCGCCGAAACCGGCTCGCATTCCTTCGTTGATCTGATGCTTGAAGTCCCAATCGCTTGTGTAGAGGGTGTGCAGCACCGACGTCAGGTTGCTTCCGTCTGTTGCTACCAACTTCACGTACTGGGTGGTTGCCGGGAGGCGCATAGGCGAGCCCCGCTCGACATGAACGTCGTGGTAAATGCGCCAAGCGTCCAGATACCGCTTTGTGTGACTTGGAATCGGGTTTGTGCGTGGCTCGGAGACTTGCGGTAGCAACGATTCATTCTGGTCCGGATCGGGAAACGGAACCAAATTCCTGACTTGCGTGTCGTAGACCATCGCGCGCCGGGAGTCGCGAGTATAGATCCAAAGTGGACTGTTTTTCAGGCCCTCCTCGAAACCTACCCAATTCCCAAGGCTGTCCTTAGAAATCTGGTAAGAACTGGTGCGTCGCAAGTGTTCCAGTTCGAACTCGAACGTCAGGGCGTCTTGGATAGGATCGCGCCCCGGATCCACGGGATCCATCCGGAGCTTCCAGCCAACCATTCGGGCCTGGTGGTCCCACAACAGTGGCACAATTCCGCCGATAGCCGGATCATTGATCGACGCGGCTAGTTTACCCTTCGCGACATCCGAGATGAGTTCCAGGAGACGCAGGAGGTTTGACTTGCCAGCCCCGTTCGGACCAACCAAGAGGTTGAGCTTACCGGGGTGCCAAGCAATTTCGCGAAAGGAACGGTAGCCCTGAATCTCCAGTTTTTGAATCGCCATTGGAACGCTCACGATCAACTAGGATTCCGATGTCACAAAACGTGCTGCTCTCGGACACATTGTACAGGAGAGAGGAGAATCAGACACATGATCTTCATCAGGAAGTGGGCGGCGGCCGGGGCTTCGATCTCCCGCAGCCGTAGCGCATCGGCGACTTGCCCGAAAAGCTCCGCCGCCTGTTCGGTCACCCGCTTGGCGGTCAGATCGGATCGTAGCGAATTTGGTTCGGTGAAGACCCGGTGAAGCACGTCAATGTTCGACGGGGAGGCGAGGCCGGTGAGATTAAAGTCGTACACGCGCTTCACTGTGTCCGTGAAGTTCGTGTGGACCTCGAAGCGGTCCATGTCGCAAACGACCAGGAGCGGCGGGTTCCCCAGGTCCTCGCGATAGAGCAAGAGTTGCTGGTACGCGGCGGCGAGATCCTTGTGCTTGCCCTTGTACTCCCAGCCGAAGTGGTGGCGTTTCCACACATCCGCCCATCCGTCGCCGCCGCCGGTCTTGCTCACGCCACGCTCGAAGGTGTACTCGGTGCCGTCCGGATCGGCCGCGGCGGGCTTGGGCTGTTCGAGTAACTCGCAGAGGTCGAGGAAGTGCTGCTGCGACGCGCTGCGTTCGCTGAGTTGCACGCGCTGCCATTTGGTGATGAATTGTTGCGGGGTCATTGCGAGGAATCATGCCCAAATCGGACGGCCGCGGCAACACGGCTACTTGAACACCGCACTCGGCCAGCCGTTCGACAACCCCGTTTTGGGACCGTCGCGTGGTGGCACGGTCTCCCGTGGGGAAAATGGGTCGGGAGTCTTTTAGTGCCAGACGATGTGTCGTTCGGTTTGGTTCGTCGTCATGCCTCGACGCAGACGGTTCGCCAGCGGCGGCTTTGTGTACCACAAGCCAACGGGTTAACTTCGCCAGCATTACTGGCCACACCCCATCCGATCCGCCTCCGGCAAAACGTGCTTCCTTTTTCGGCGAAGCTGCTTTAGATTCTACACCAAGCAACACCCCGCAGCCGGCACCGACGCCCACCTGCCCGACGAACTCGTCCGAGTCTGGAGCCTGACAATGCCGCACCCGATCCGCTGGTTCAGTATGGCTTGCGTCGCCAGTTTTGTCCAACTGGCAACCGCTCAGGCCGACGAGCCGCTGCACGTGCGAATCGACCGGTTAATCGCAGCCAAGGCGGAGGGCCGGCCCACGAGTCCGCTGGCTGATGACAGTGAGTTTTTGCGCCGCGTCTACCTGGACTTGACCGGGCGCATACCATCGTCGCAAGAGGCCCGCGAGTTCCTCAACGAGTCGGCGCCCGACAAACGCAGCAAGCTGATCGACCGACTACTCGGCGGACCCGACTATCCGCGACGGATGCAGGAGCTGGCCCACGTGATGCTCATGGAGCGGCGCGGCGACCATCCGGAATGGCTGGCGTTTTTGAAGTCGTCGTTCGAAGCGAACAAGCCGATCGACCAGTTGGTTCGTGAGATTATCTATCCGGACCCGAAGAACGAGGCGACGCGCGGGGCCGGCTTCTTCCTGAGCAATCGTCTGGAGAAGTACGGCGAGAACCCGACCGATTATCCAGGCCTGACGCGCGACGTGGGCCGGCTGTTCCTCGGCGTGGACTTGCAATGTGCACAGTGCCACGACCACCTGTTTGTCACGGACTACAAGCAGGCGGACTTTCAGGGGCTGTTCGCCATTTTCCTGAACACCGCCCTGCGGACCGACGCGAAGTTTCCGGCAGTCAGCGAAAAGGTGATGACGCAGAAACTCGAATTTCAGTCAGTCTTCAAGAAGGAGAAGAAGGAAATCGGCCCGCGAGTTCCCGGCCAGGACGAGATCGCGATTCAAACCTTTCCGAAGGGCGAGAAGTTCGCCGAACCGCCGGACAAGAAGACGAATTCGCCAGGCGTGCCCAAGTTCAGCCCTCTGGCGAAGTTGGCCGAGCAGTTGCCGACGGCCGGCAACGCCGCGTTCACTCGCAACTTCGCCAATCGAATCTGGTTCGTGATGATGGGCCGCGGCCTGGTACACCCGCTCGACCTGCACCACAGCGAGAACCCAGCGTCGCATCCCGAGTTGCTCGACCTTTTGGCCCGCGAGCTGGCCGCCCCTCACCCCCAACCCCTCTCCCCCGCCGCGGGGCAGAGGGGCGATGGCGCAACTCAACCCCTCGCCCCCGCTGCGGGGGAGAGGGGCAGGGGTGAGGGGGCGTTCGACGTGAAATGGCTGCTGCGCGAACTCGCTCTCACGCAGACTTACCAGCGATCGAGCCGGCTGCCGGACGGCGCAGACGATTCACCGCCGGAGTTGTTCCTCGTCGCCCACGAAAAATACATGTCGGCCGAACAACTGCTGTGGAGCGTCCTACAAGCGACTGGCACCGATGTCGCTGGCGACAAGCCGGTGCTTCCGCCAGGCGCGACTCTGGAAAAGCTGCGAGAGAAGTTCGTCAAGGCGTTCGCCAACCCGCCGGGCGACCCGGAAGGCGAGTTCGCCCCGTCACTCCGTGCCGCGTTATTCGTGCTCAACGACTCCGCCGTGCTCGAATGTCTGAAACCTCAGCCGGGGAACTTGATCGATCGGCTCTCCAAACTCAGCGACGTCGATCAACTCGCTGACGAACTTTACTTGAGTCTGCTGACCCGAAAACCCTCGGCCGATGAGCGTACGGAAATCGCCGAGTATCTCTCGAAAAGCCCCGACCGCCGACCGGCCACGCTGGCGAATCTTGCCTGGGCATTGCTTGCCTCGACCGAGTTTTGCGTGAATCATTGAGTAGGGCGACAACCGAAACGAGTACCATGAGCACCACGCTGGAATTCCTGACCGAGCAGATCGAACTGGCCGAGCAACTCGCGGCCGGGAGAGACATGATGCTTGAGCCGCAGGACCTGCCGGGCCGTTGGGGGCGAGCGATTCGTGCGGTCGATCACATTCTGAGCGTGATGTCGTGCGAGTCGGTAGTCGGCGGCGGTTGGGCCGTGTGGCGTCACGGCTACTCCGCACGAGTGACGCAGGATGTGGATATTGCGTTACCGGCTGACCGCATCGACGAGTTTCTGCGCGTCGCTGCAGTGTCTGGGTTCGAGGTGCTGGAGCAGAAGCCTGGCCGCTGGCCGAAAGTGCGACACAAAGAAAGTGGCGTTAAGGTGGACATCCTGCCGGAGGGCGCGCAGCCCGGCACGCCGTCGCGAACGGCTCCCACCCTGATTCCGCATCCGTCACGCATGGGAGCCGTGCCTGGGAAGCTGCGGTATATGGATTTAGGCTCGTTGGTCGAATTGAAACTCGCCGCTGGACGCGCGCGGGACGAAGCCGACGTCGTCGAGCTTGTGCGCGAACGATCGGAAAAAGTCGCGGAAATCCGGCAGCACTTGTCCACAGTGCATCCGAATTATGTCGCCGCGTTCGATCGAATCGTGGAACGGGCCAAGGACCAGCGCGACGAGTAACGAGGACACGTTGAAGGAGCGGACTTTGAGAAACGGTGAACTCTGCAAACCCTGGGAACATCGCCTGTCGCGGCGGCAGTGGTTGGGTGGCGTCGCCGGGGCGGCCGCGGGTGCGGTCGGACTAGGCGTCCTCGCGCAGCCAATGCTGGCCGATGAACTACGGAAGGAAGAGAAGCAAGTACTGTTCATCTGGCTTGACGGCGGCATGAGTCAGCTTGAGAGTTGGGACCCGAAGCCGGGGACGCAGTTCGGTGGGCCGTTCCGGGCGATCCCGACGAGCGTGCCGGGCGTTCACGTGTGCGAACTGATGCCCAAGACGGCCAGACAGATGCACCATCTGGCGATCGTGCGGAGCTTGTGTACGAAGGACAACTCGCACTCGGCAGGCGTGGCGCGGATTCAGCGCGGCGATCCGAAGAATCGTGGCGTGACGTATCCGTACTTCGGCTCGGCTGTCGCGAACTTACTGGGGCCGGGCGACAGCGGATTGCCGGCATACGTTTGGATCAAACCGGGCAACGGTGGTTTCATTTTTCAGGATGCCGGGTTCCTGGGCCCAAAATACGGCGCTGTCGCGTTCGGCGACGGCAAGCCGCCGGAGAACCTGCTGCGGCCAGAGTCGATCACCGACGAAGACGACGCGGCGCGGAACGAGCTGCGCGAGCGAGCGAACCGCCGCTACGCCGAGCGGCGGCGCACCCAAAACAACGAAGCAAACAGCTACGTTTACGACATGGCCCGCGAGCTGATGAAGCGGACGCACCTGTTCGATCTGTCGAATGTCGCCGACCGCGACCGCGAGCGCTACGGCACGCACGAACTCGGGCGGCACATGCTGCTCGCCCGGCGGATGCTCGAAGCCGGCGTGCGGTTCGTGAAGGTGAACAGCTACGGCTGGGACACGCACGGCGACAATTTCAACGGCCACGCCTCGCTCGTCCCGCGGTTCGATCAAGCCTTCGCCGCGATCATCGAAGATCTCGCCGCCGCCGGCATGCTCGACCACGTGCTCGTGATCGCGATGGCCGAGTTTGGCCGCACGCCGCGCATCAACGGCCACGTCGGCCGCGACCATTGGCCCGAAGCCTGGTCGCTCGCCATGTCCGGCTGCGGCGTCGCCCGCGGCGCCGTCGTCGGCAAAACGAACGACGCCGGCACGTTCGTCTCGACCGAGGAATACGACATCGGCCACATGTTCCACACCTGGTTCACCGCGCTCGGCATCGACCCCGGTCTGACCGAATACGACAATCACGGCCAACCGCTGCCGATCGCCCACGAAGGGTGCCAAGCGGTCAAGGAGTTGCTGGCATGATTACAATGTTGGAGTGATTTTTTTCCTCCTTTGGAGAGACAGATATGAGCAGTGTTGAATTGGTCTCGATTGAAAGCAAGATCGCTCAACTGCCGAAGGACGATCAGCTCTTGCTCATCGAACGACTTGCGCATCGGCTTCGAAAAGCGGACGCACTGGACGATCAACTCTTGGAAAAGGAACTGGCAGCCATGGCGGCCGATCCCGAGATTCGACGGGAGCTTGCAGCCATCAATGAAGAGTTCGCTGTATCGGAAAGCGATGGCCTGGAGAATCTCTAATGCCGATCCAGCGCGGCGAAATCTACTTTGTCGATCTGAATCCAGTGAAGGGTCGCGAGCAAGCCGGGCAACGGCCAGTGCTCGTTCTGTCGATCGACGCGATCAACAAGATGCCGCTGGTCGTCACCGGGGTTATTGGCACGAAGGGATCAAACGTGTCGCGCGACTACATCACGAATGTTCGCGTCGCTGCCGCGGACAGTGGGTTGCCGATGGAGACCGTATTCATGGGATTTCAGGTCCGTTCGCTGGATCCCGGCCGCTTCCCCAACGAACCGGCGGGGAAATTGTCCGACGAAGCGATGCAAAAAGTGGAAACGGCAGTGCGCCACTGTCTTGGGCTCTAATCGCTGGAAGTCATCAAGATATGATCAACGACCCGAAACAACTTCTTGAACGATACGGGCCGAAGGAGCTGAAGCAGCTCAAGACCGACCGCCAACTGGGCTTGGCCCGGTTCAGTCCCTGCGGTCGGTTTCTGTTCGCCGGCGGACTGGACGGCACGATTCGTCGCTGGGACGCCTCGGCAAACGAACTGATTGAACTGTCGCCGCTCACCGGCCACGGCGGATGGGTTCAAGCGATCGCGTTCGGCCCGGACCAGCGGCTGTTCTCCGCAGACTCCTGGGGACAGCTTCGCGCGTGGTCGTATTCCGACAAAGAACCGGTCGTCGCGTGGACCGCTCAGAACGCCCACAACGGCTGGATTCGATCGGTTGCGGTCAGCCCGGACGGCAAGCGGCTGGCGACCTGCGGACTGGACAGAATCGTGCGCGTTTGGTCGGCGACGGACGGATCGAAAGAACTGGAATTGGTAGGCCACAAGGAAGACGTGTTTTGTATCGCGTTTCACCCCGACGGTCGATCGTTGGTGTCGGGCGACTTCAAGGGTACCATCAAACACTGGGATATCGAAACCGGCACGTGCCTGCGCGAGTTCGACGCCCGTGAATTGTTCAAGCTCGACCGGCTTCAAGACGTCGGCGGAGTTCGCTGCTTGGCATTCGATCGCGATGGCACGATGCTCGCCGCGGGCGGCACGACGCCGAAGGTCGGAGCGAATGTGCAGGGAAACCCGACGATCCTCGTCTTCGACTGGATCACCGGCATGAAAAAACACATGCTCTCACTCGGCGGCGAGGGCGACGGGTTTGTCTACGATATGCATTTCCACTCGGACGGGTTTCTAATGGCCGTCACCAGTGGCAACCCCGGCTCGGGCAAGTTCCTCTTCATCCGCCCGCGCGATTCGCAGCCGTTCTTTGTCACGACCAAGATGCCCAACTGCCACTCGCTTGCCGTCCATCCGAACGGCACGCGACTCGCCGTCACCGCCACCAACGGCGGCTCCAACGGCAACGGCCGGCAGCTCAAGGACGGCGAGTATCCCGGCAACTGGTCGCCGGTGCATCTTTGGGAGATGCCGGCTGGAAGTGCGAATGCGTGAAAATGAAGCACCAAACTAAAAGTAGGAAGCAGTTTGCAGTTCTTTTTGTCCTGCTCGTTCCGTCGGCAGCGTGTGTGCTGGAATGTCGGCCCTGCGCCGCGGCGAACGTTCAGCAACCGGACAAGAAACCATCGTATGACGCCACGGGCCGTTACGTCGAGCAACGGATCGAGGGCTGGAAAGTGCTGATTCACAAGAGCCTTTCCGAAGATGCCCAGCAGGAATTGCGCGAACGGACGCTGAAGCTGCTCGGCGAACATTTGTATCGCATCAGTCGAGTGGTGCCGGCCGAAGCACTCAAAAAGCTCCGCGAAGTCCCGATCTGGGTGGAGTTGGCTCACCCGCGGCACCCGTGTATGTGCTATCACCCGTCGGCGGACTGGCTCCGCGAGCATGACATGAATCCGGACAAGGCCGGCGCGGTCGAGATCGCCAACTGCAAGAATTTCCTGAGCTGGACGATCGATCAGCCGTGGATGGTGCTCCATGAGTTGGCTCACGCCTACCACCACCGTGTGGTCGGACACGGCAACGCCGAGCTGAAGGACTGCTTCCGCCGTGCGACCGAATCGAAATCGTACGAGTCGGTGCTACACATTCGCGGCGACCAGCGAAGGCACTACGCGCTCAACAACGATCAGGAATACTTTGCCGAAGCGACTGAGGCTTACTTTGCCACCAACGATTTCTACCCCTTCGTCCGCGCAGAATTGAAACGGCACGACGCGGAGATTTATGACTTACTCGAAACACTTTGGGGTGTGCGCAGAGTGGTCAGGCCGGTCGCCGACTCCGAAAGAAAGTAGTTGGGAACCCTCCGTGTTTCGCAGCGAACGGCCTACTGAAAATGCGACTGGTACTCAACCGTGTCGGCATACCTATGAATAACGGTCGGTGCATCGCGATGTGGTTTGGTCGGCGGGGTCATTCGATCGCGGCAGTATGCACATGGGTCAGCTCTAATTCACTCCAACAAATGACTTGCAAGTGCCGCGGATTACTGCAAAATCAGAAACGCTGGTAGCGCGTTCCTGCCTGTCGATCAAACTTCCGTACAACCACTTGGCTGAGAACAAATATGAACTGGATCAAGGCGCTCATCGTCTCTGCCGCCTCGTTTTTTCTAGTCAGCGTTGCCTCGGATTCCCGCGTTTCGAAGGCGGACGAACCGGCAAAGCTGACGCTTGAGAAAGGGGACCACATCTGCATCGTCGGCAATACGCTGGCCGAGCGGATGCAGCATTTCGGCTGGCTTGAGACGCTGATCCACGCGCGGTTTCCGGAACACGAACTTGTGTTTCGCAACCTTGGGTACTCGGGCGACGAGGTCGCCGGCTACACGGACCAGCCGGACCGCAACCGCCGCATGCGCTCGATGGATTTCGGCACGGCCGATCAGTGGCTCGCCGGCTCCGCGCCGGTGCCGCAGCCGGGAAAACTGTCCAAACGTGATGACGGCAAAGTGTGGAGCAACCGGTTCGAGCATACGAACACGAAGTCGGACGTGATCTTCGCGTTCTTCGGCTACAACGAGTCATTCACCGGCGAGGCCGGGCTGCCGCAGTTCAAAAAGGACCTGGAGGCGTTCGTCAAGCACTCGCTTTCGCAGAAATACAACGGCAAGAGCCCGCCGCGGCTCGTGCTGTTTTCGCCGATAGCACACCAATTTCACCGTGATCGTAATTTGCCGGACGGGCGAGAAAACAACACCCGGCTGGAAGCTTATTCGAATGCGATTGCCGAAGTGGCGAAAGCTCATCGTATCCCATTTGTCAACGTGTTCCGCCCGACGAATCTTTGGGTATGGACCGACCGGGGACCAAGGCCGTTGAGCGCTAACTCTCGTCCACTCACAACGAACGGCATTCATCTGAACGAGCAAGGCGACTTACTCGTCGCTCGCGTGATCGATGAATCTCTGTTTGGCGTTCGACGCACGACGGGCGATCCTGCTGCCCTGCAGAAACTCCGAGCCGCCGTCAACGATAAGAACTTCTACTGGTTCAATCGCCACCGGGTCACCGACGGCTACTCGACCTACGGCGACCGCGCGTTTCTCAAATTTTCCGAGGGGCCCGGCGGCTATGGCGATGGGCTGTCGAATTACTCCGTCGGGCAGCGCGAACTTGAGGTGCTCGACGTGCTGACCGCGAATCGCGACAAGGTCGTTTGGGCCGCGGCTCAGGGCAAGGAACTGAAGCCCGACGACAGCAACATTCCTGAGTTCATCCCCGTCGTTTCAAACAAACCCGGTCCGTTGACAGGGGGCAAGCACGAGTTTCTGAGCGGCGAGGCGGAGATCGCAAAGATGGAAATTGCGAAGGGGATAAAAGTCAACCTGTTCGCCGACGAGACGATGTTCCCGGAACTCGTGAACCCGGTGCAGATGGCGTTTGACACGCGAGGCAGGCTCTGGGTCGCCGCGTGGCAAACTTACCCACACTGGAAACCAACTGAACCGATGAACGATAAGCTACTCATTTTGGAAGACAATAACGGCGACGGCCGGGCCGACCGGTGCAAGACGTTCGCCGGCGACTTGCACAATCCGACGGGCTTCGAATTCTGGAACGGCGGAGTCATCGTGGCCCAGGGGCCTGATGTGCTGTTCCTCAAAGACACCGACGGCGACGACAAGTACGACATCAAGGATCGCATCCTGCACGGGCTCGACACGGCCGACACACATCACACGTCGAACAGCTTCACATTCGATCCGGGCGGTGCACTTTATTTTCAAGAGGGAACGTTTCACCACACGCAGGTCGAGACGCCCTGGGGGCCGCCGGTTCGACTCGCCAACGCGGGCGTGTTCCGCTACGAGCCGCGCAGCCAGAAGTTTGAAACGTACGTCAGCTTTCCGTTTGCGAACCCGCACGGACACGTCTGGGACCGCTGGGGCCGCGACATCGTCCACGACGGCACCGGGGCTCAACCGTACGACGGGGCACTCTTCTCCGGCCGCATCGACTTCCCGCAAAAACACAATCGCCCGCCGCAGGTCTATCAGCAACGCACCCGGCCGCTCCCGGGCAGCGAGATCCTATCGAGCCGTCACTTCCCGCCCGAATTACAAGACTCGCTCATCATCGGCAACGTGATCGGCGTGCAGGGAATCCTGCTCTATCGCATTTCGGACCACGAATCGAGCATGGTCGGGGCGGAGATCGAGCCATTGCTTTTGTCGAGCGACCCGAATTTCCGGCCCGCCGATTTTGAGATCGGTGCCGACGGCGCTCTCTACTTTGCGGACTGGCACAACCCGATCATCGGACACATGCAGCACAATCTTCGCGATCCGAACCGCGACCGCGAGCACGGCCGTGTCTACCGCGTCACGTTCGATGGCCGCCCGCTTCTGAAGCCCGCCAAGATCGCCGGCGAGCCGATCGAGAAACTGCTCGACCTTCTGAAAGAGCCCGAGAACCGCACGCGACATCGAACGCGGATCGAGCTGAGTGCCCGACCGACCAACGAGGTCATCGCCGCGACCAACAAGTGGCTGGCCGGGCTCGACAAAAAGGATCCGAACTACGAACACCACGTGCTCGAAGCATTGTGGGTCCACCAGCAGCACAACGTGGTGAACGAGGAGCTGGTCGCGCGAGTGCTCGCATCGCCGGAGCCACGTGCGCGGGCAGCCGCAACCCGAGTGCTCTGCTACTGGCGCGACCGCGTGTCGAATTCGCTCGGCCTCTTCAAAAAGCTTGCGGCCGATTTGCATCCGCGTGTGCGCCTCGAAGCGGTTCGTGCAGCCAGCTTCTTCGACGCGCCGGAAGCCGTGGAAGTTTCGCTCGTCGCCGCCGAGCACGCGACCGATCAGTACATCGACTTCGTCCGCGCCGAGACCATGCGGCAGATCGAACCGAACTGGAAAAAGGCATTGGCCGAAGGCCGCGAGATTCCAGTTACCACCGAAGCCGGTGCGACGTTTTTGCTGCGAAATACGCCAACCGATCGGTTGCTCGCGATGGCTCGCACCCGGCCTGTGGCCATCGAATTGCTGTTCCGGCCCGGCCCGCGCGACGAGCATCGCCGCGAGGCCCTGAGCGAACTCGCCAAGCTTGACAAAAAGTCTGAACTCGCCGTGCTACTCGACGCCGTTCGCGCGATCGACCAAAAGAAAGAGTCGCGCGACGAGACCGTGCTGTTCGATCTCGTCCGGCTGCTGACCAGCCGCGGCGGGAAAGAACTCTCCGCCGCTCGAAGCGAACTCGAAAAACTCGCCACGGCCGCGTCGCAACCAATCGTTCGCCAGGTCGCATTCGCGGCGATCATCGCGGTGGACAACTCCCCCGACAGAGCGTGGCAACTCGCCACTCGCTCAGTCGCCACGCTGCGAGACCTCGTCAGTGCGATGCCGCTAGTCTCCGACCCGAGCCTGCGAGCCAGCCTCTATCCGAAAATCGAGCCTCTGCTCCGTGAACTTCCGGCCCCGCTCGTGGGGCAAGCTTCCCAACCGGCCACTTCCGGCACGTCCGGCCGATTTGTCCGCATCGAATTGTCCGGCAAGCGTCGCACGCTCACGCTCGCCGAGGTCGAAATCCTGAGCGAGGGACGCAACGTCGCCCGAGCGGGCAAGGCCTCGCAGAAGAACACGGCCCACGGCGGCGACGCAGCCAAGGCGATCGACGGGAACAAGGCCGGTCTCTTCAGCATGAACAGTCAAACCCACACGCAAGAGAACACCGACAGCCCGTGGTGGGAAGTAGACCTCGGCGAAGAGTTTGCCATCGAATCGATCTCGATCCACAACCGCACCGACGGCGACCTCGGCAAACGGCTCGACGGCTTCACGCTCGCCGTGTTGGACGGCGGGCGAAACGAGGTTTTCAAGCGCGAGCAGAACTCGGCCCCGAGGCGCGATGTCAGTTTTGAACTCGGCGGCGGTGGCCAAGCCGCCCTTATCCGCCGTGCGGCCATGAACTCGCTCGTCTCCGTGCGCGGGCAGGAAACCAAGACGTTTCAAACGCTGGCCAAATTTGTGCGCGACGATGTAGACCGGATTGCCGCGATCCGTGCGATACAGCGCATCCCGCGCCAGCATTGGCCGGCCGACGACGCCGAGTCGCTGATGGATGCAATCCTCGCCTCGGTTCGCAAAATCCCGACCGCCGAGCGCACCTCGCCGGCCGCACTCGACTCGCTCGAATTCGCCGACGCACTCGCAACGCTGCTCCCGGCCGACCGGGCCAAGCAGGCCCGCGCGGAACTCGGCGAACTCGGCGTCCGCGTCATTCGCCTCGGCACCATCTTCGAACGCATGTCGTTCGACAAAGACGTGCTCGTGCTCAAGGCGGGCAAGCCGGTCGAATTCATTTTTGAAAACACCGACCTCATGCCGCACAACTTTGTGGTCTCGCAGCCCGGCTCGCTCGAAGAAGTCGGCCTCGCCGCCGAGGCCACGGCCACCGACCCGCGTGCCGCCGAACGCCAATACGTGCCGCAGTCGAACAGGATTCTCCTCTCCAGCCGACTCCTGCAACCGCGCGAGTCACAAAAGCTGAGCTTCACGGCACCCAAGCAAACCGGCGTCTACCCGTACGTCTGCACCTACCCCGGCCACTGGCGACGCATGTTCGGGGCCATGTACGTCGTCGAAAACCTAGACGACTACCTTGCCAATCCCGATGCGTATCTCGTGGCGAACCAATTGCCCATCAAAGACGATTTGCTGAAAGACCGGCGCCCGCGCACGGAGTGGAAGTATGAGGACCTCGTCTCCGGCCTCGCTGATCTCGGCGGCCCCGACGGCACGAAGCCACAGAACTCGAGCAATCACGCCGGCCGTTCCTTCACCAACTCGAAGCACCTCTTCGAGGTCGCCAACTGCGTCGCCTGCCATCGACTGAACGGCGCCGGCAACGATTACGGACCCGATCTGGCCAAGCTCGACCCCAAATTCACACCCGCCGACATTCTCCGCGAAATGCTCGACCCGTCGGCAAAGATCAACGAAAAATTCCAAACTTACCTCTTCGCGACCGACTCCGGCAAAGTCATCACCGGGTTGGTCCTCACCGAGACACCGCAGGTCATAAAAGTCATCGAGAACCCGTTGGCCAAGACGGAACCAATCGAACTGAAAGTCTCTGAAATTGTCGAACGCAAAAAATCGCCGACGTCGATCATGCCCAAGGGACTTCTGGACAAACTGACCCGCGAAGAAATCCTCGACCTCATCGCCTACGTCTTCGCCCACGGCGACCAGAAGCACGAACTTTTCCACGGTCACCAGCATTGATCGGGATCAAGAGTGACAATCACGTGAATCAGGACTTACTACAAGGAGGACCGTCGTGAAACTCAGGGGACCGCTAATTGCGTTAGTGTTGGTTGTACTTGCAGTCTCTCGCGCTACTGGTGGCGACTTCTTTTTCAAAGACGGCGACGTTGTGGTGGTGATCGGCGACAGTATCACCGAGCAGCATCTGTACAGCAATTACGTGGAGATGTGGACGGTGACGCGATTCCCCGCGTGGAAGCTGACGTTTCGAAACGTTGGAATTGGTGGCGATCGGTCGCCGGGCGGGAACTCGCGGTTCAAGCGGGATGTGTTGGCGCATAAGCCGACGGCAATGACGGTGGATTTTGGAATGAACGACGGTGGTTACGGCGGATTTCAGGAGAACTTGTATAACGCCTATGCCGCCGGATTGCAGGGTATGGCCGACCAGGCGAAGGCGGCCGGAATTCGAGTGACATGGATCACGCCGCAACCGCTAGACGGCCCAGAACAGGGCCGAACGGCGCTCACGGGGTATAACCAGACGCTCGAGAGATTCAGCGAGGGTGTGAAGGCAACTGCTGAAAAGAATGGCGGGCTATTCGTGGACCAGTTTCATCCGTATTTGGCGGTGCTGGACAAGGCGCGGACCGCGTCGGAGAAGTACGACCGCATCACCGCGGGGGACGCGGTTCATCCGGGTCCGCCGGGTCAGGCACTTATGGCGGCGTCGATTTTGAAGGGGCTGGACTTTCCGCGGCTGGTTTCGGCGGTGGAGATTGATGGCACGGGGCGCAAAGTGACCGCTGCCAAGAATTGCAAAGTGACTGAACTCGTCGAGAAGGAAGATGGCATCGCGTTTCAACGGCAAGACGCCGCCCTGCCCTTCTTTCCGGCCGAGGCTGCTTCGATTTTGAAGTGGTCGCCCATTCTGGAAGACCTCAACGAGTACGGACTGAAAGTTACCGGGCTGAAGTTCGGGAAGTACGCGGTGCGGCTGGGTGGCAAGCAAGTGGCCGAGTACTCATCTGAAGAGCTTGCCAAGGGGATCAACCTTGCCGGTGCCGCGCTGGCTGCCGGGCCGATCGCCGATCAGGTGCAGGCCGTGAAGGCGGCGATTGAGGCGAAGAACCGATTCCATCACGACCGAATCTTTCGAGGTGTCGTGCTGTCGAATGCAGCCGTTCCCGATTGGCTCGATATCAAACTCACGCCGCAGGAAATCGAGACCAGGCGTCAGGCGGCGTACAAAGAACGAATGGCCAAGATGCCCGACCTGGATGCGGTCGTTTCCAGCAAGCTAGAAATAAAGCCGCATCCGGTTGAGATTGTCCCCGCGAAGCCGTGAGATCGTTGAATCGCGCCGGAGTTGCTACCGTAGACGTCACGCTCCGCGTGACGAAGCGCATCACGCCGAGCTTGATGTCTACGATCACACTGCCCGAACACCCGGCTACCTTATCGCGTGATCGGATGGCTTGACGCCGGGGGTGAATCCGCCGTGCTTGAATGGGTGCGCCTGGAATTCACCGACGATTTCTACTTTGGATTTAGCGGGTATTTTGGATTCCATTCCGATCGCCCAGTAGCAGGCGTTAACCAGGAGTCGCCGGAGTCCTTCGCTCTCGAAATCCTGCGAGGCGCCCATGGTTGTGGTGAAAACACGTGCGGATTTGCCGGCGGTGCCCGTGAATGATTTTGTCCAGGCGACGGGCATCATCGGATCGTTCGGTCTTCCGGCGACCGGTTTGTCGTTGGGCTGCATGCCTTCGAGGATTTGACCGAGGACGAGCGGTTTGGAGTCGCCGGCGAGCGGCAGGCGGACGCCATAGACATCGGTCGGGCCCCAGATATCGCCGTCGCTGATACCGCGCAGGATCGGATGATCGTTCATGCCGGGACTGACGAAGCCGCGTGTGCTCTGTTTGCCGTGTTGGCCGTGGTGACTGATCCAGGTTTCGCCCAGCACCTGGCGGCCGAATCCGCCGTCCCATTCCTTGCTGGTCCAGGTGTATCGCGCGAAGGTCTTGCTTGCCTTTAGGTCGAAAGCGTGCGTGGCAGTTCTCAGCCCCACGATCGGCCGGCCCGACTCAACGTAATCGACGATGTGCTTCAGTTGATCGTCCGGTAAATCGCGAAATCGTGTAAAGATCACCATCAACTCGGCGGTCTTCAGCGTCTCCAGGCCTGGAATATTGTCGCGAACCATGGGGTTGATCGATCCATCTTTCGCGTCGATCGCAAACAGCACGGTACATTTGAAGCCGTGGTGCTTGGCCAGGATCTTCGCCAGTTGCGGGATTGTCTCTTCCGACCGGTACTCTTCGTCCCCGCACACGAGCACGATGTGTTTTCCCTTGCCTGGGCCGCCGAACCCGTCGAAGACGATCCACGATTCGTCGGATCGGGCAGGAACCGATGCCACGCTCAAACCGCAGAGTATGCCTGCGAAAACCGCAAGTTTCATGAGTGCCTCCTGGTGTTTATGAGTGAGTGACTTGCTGCGCCTTGCTGACGAAGTCAGTATCGAACGTGACGCCGAAGCCAGGCCCGGCAGGCACTCGCACGGTGCCGTCCTTGCACCGCAGCGAAGACGTGTCGCACGAGAACGGGATTTTGCTCTCGCCCTTGAATTCTTGAAACGGCCCGATGTTCGGCACGCACGAGGCGAAGTGCAACACGTCCAGGTAACCGAGCCCGGCGCCGGACATGTGCAGAGTACACGGCATGCCGGCCAGTGCGGCCATGCGGGCCACGCGAATGCTCCGAATGAACCCGCCGTAATAGTGCAAGTCGGGCTGAACGATCTGCACGGCGTTGCTTTGAATCATCCACTGAAACCGCCGCACGCTTCCCTCCTGCTCGCCGCCGGCAATCGGGATCTTCAGCGTGTCGGCCACTTGCTTGGTCTCTTCGAGGTGATCGAACTCACAGGGCTCCTCGAAGAATCCGTAGTTGTGCTCTTCGAGCAGCCGGCCGATTCGAATCGCGTTGGGCACGTCGTAGGAGCTGTTGGAATCGACATAGAGCGTTATTTTATCTCCGAAGGTTTTGCGAACGAGCGGTATGAGCCGTTCGCTGCGGCCGGGAAGCGAATCGGCATTCTTGCTCATTCGGCCGCCGACGCGATACTTGATCGCCTTGGCGCCGGTCTCCTCGACTAACTTGGCGAGATATTCAATTTCGGCTTCCGGCGTGTTGCCGCGGTTACCGCTGGCGCGATAGACTGCAACGTCGCGGCGGACCAGACCGCCCAAGAGATTGCCCACCGACTTGTCGGTCATCTTGCCGAGCATGTCGAGCAGTGCAAACTCAACCGACGCGACGCACACCCAGAGGGCCAAGCCCTGCATTTTGTAATTGCTGTCGTGGCGGTAGACTTCGTCGACGAGCGAGTCCAGCTTGCGGGCATCCTTGCCGATGAAAAACGGAATCACATGCCGGAGCAGGATCGGATAAAGCACAGTCAGCCGGTCGTCATTCGCCGCGATGAGTCCCTCCGCACCGTCGCTGGATCGTGCGCGGACCAGAAACGACTTACCGTTGCGAAGCAATTCAACCGACGCGATTTTTATTGGATCCTTCAGTTCGGGCACTTGCAGCACTGGTCGCGCTGCAGCCGCGTTCAATTCCTCCAACTTGATGTCCACCCTGGTCTCGGCGGTCGCGGAGTTTCTTCCGGCAATTGCTCCAATAGCGCCGGCGGTGGAGCCGAGGAATTCACGTCGGTTCATGCGGCACCTCACTTTCTGGGTGGCCGATTATAAACGATGCGACCTGGACTCGCAGCAAGTGTGCGATGGCTACGTCGGAGCACGCCAAATATTTGCTCGCCGCGGTGACTTTTGGCCTGCAGTAGGCTAGTTTGGCCGCGGTCGATGTCAAAGCCAAGTCTCATTTCATGAGGAGGACTGATCATGTTTCGAAGCTTCATCGCGGCAACCTGCGTGGCGATTTTCCTGGCCGGTACTGCCGGTGCGCAGGAGAAGTGGGAGAACCCCGTTCGCAAGGTGCTCGCCGAGGGAAAGCCGGCCATCGGCGCGACGATCACGGTGAACAGCGTCGACGTAGCGGCCCACATGGCAAATTCGGGATTCGATTTTCTTTGGGTGGAACTGGAACACAGTCCGATCAGTTGGGAGACGCTGCGCAACATGGTACTGGCCACGCGCGGGCTGAAGGCGATGCCGTTCGTCCGCGTGCCGGTGAATGAGTTGTGGACGGCCAAGCGCGCGTTGGATACCGGGGCACTGGGCGTGATTTTTCCGTTCACCAGCACACCGGAACTGGCTCGGCAGGCGGTGGCCGCGTGCAAGTATCCGCCCGAGGGCAAACGAGGTTCCGGGCCGGGCCTGGCCTCGTTCCGCTGGCCGGCGCCGGACGAAAGCTATCATGCCTTCGCGAATCGAAACGTGATGGTGATCGCCATCATTGAAGATCAGTCGGGCGTGGATCATGTGGACGAGATTGCGGCCGTGCCGGGCATCGACGTGATCTTCATTGGTCCGAGCGACTTGTCGTGGCAGCTTGCCGGCGGCGACGGCAACAGTCCGAAAGTGAAGGAGGCGACGGAGAAGATCATTGCGGCGGCCAAGCGGCACAAAAAGGTCCTCGGCCGGCCGGGCGGAAGCGCCGAGGATGTGAAGCGGTTTATGGAACAAGGGTTCCGCTTCTTTCAGGGCCCCAGCGAGCTGGGCATGATGCGATCTGGCGCCCGGCCGCTGCTCGATCCGCTCGACAAGCGCGGCATCGATCCGAAGACGAAGTCACTGTATTGATGCGACGTGAGTGATCGGGATTAGCATCGGGATTCCCTCACCCCAACCCTCTCCCCGCCAGCGGGGAGAGGGTGTGGAGCAGGGATTTCATTGGCTGGGTTATTTCACGAGCACGGAGTATTGCATCTTGAGGTCCAGCTTGGACGGCAGTTCCATTCCGTTCACTTCGAAAACGATGTCGCCGGCGATGTGCGTGGAAGACTTGGTCTCGACGACCTGGCCCAGTTCGCGATCGAACAGGATCACACTGTCGGTTTCCGTCGCCTTCAAATTGTTGCTCTTGACCACCAGCTGCAGCGGTGAGTCCTTCAAGTAGTAGTTCACCGACAGCGCTTTGGCGGTGATCTTTTCAAGTTTCCGTCCGTCTTTTTCGACAGTGCCTTCGTAAGTGAGCTTGGTCTGAAACTCCATGAATTGACCGGCGCCGAAGCTGGCATTCGACGTTCGTTGCCACGAGTCGCCCTTGCTCACCGGCTCGGACGGCAACTGATCCAGTTGCTCGTTAGCCGCCTTTTTTAGATTCTCTGGATCCAGTTGACTTTTGACCAGATTCTGAAGTTCAACGGGCAGGGTGCTCAGGACGTCATTCTCACTCTGGATGGAGACGATCTTGTTTTGTTTGTCGTAAGTTGTGGTTGAGACTCGCCGCATCAGTGCCTTGTGGATGTCGCGAACGGCTTCGGTGTCCGACGTGCCTTTGTTGTCGGGATTCGCGGAGTCGAAGAAGTAGTTGCCGGCCTGGTTATTGATCGTGACCTGGAGCGATTCGATTTTTTCTTTCACCTGGATCAAGCCAGCCTCATCGCGTTTTCCCGCGGTCGATTTGACGGTGGTGCGGCTCTCGACGTTGGTTTCCATGTCCATGCCGACGATCGTTAGAACCTGGTCGATTCGACTGTAGGTTTCGGCGGTGTGGCTGGTTTCATTACGAACCTTGCGTTCGAGTTTGACCTGACCGAAGCTGAGGCTGGTCAGGCCAAGAACAAGGCAGGTGGATACGAGTGCGTGGCGCAACATGAGTTTCTCCTGGGTATTGTTTTAGAGCTGGTAGTCAAGTTACTTCTGGTGAAGCAGCGACGTATCGCTACTTTTTGCGTTTGTACGCGATCGAAAGCATTGGAAATTCTTTGCCGTCCGGTCCGACATTCAACATGGTCCAGAGCATCGTGTCGGCGTCCTTGTGCTCGGTGGTCATTTTGAATTTCATCGGCTTGCCGTCGGGTCCGGGTCCTTCGCCGGTCATGGTAAGAACTTTGCCGTCCTTGTCGTACGTGCCTTCGCTGATCATCGGGCTGGTGGACATGGAATCGATCCAAACGCCGACGTATTTCTTTTTGATCGGGTCGTAGCTGTCAAATCCCTTGCCCTGAAACTTTTGCCCGCCGAAATCACCTTGAAAGTCGCTGGTGAGCCACAGGCCGCCCACCTCCATTTTGTAGATCATGGTCGCCTTCGATTCTTCGGCGCCGAACTTCACGACTGCATCCCAAGTTCCTTGAAGCTTCTTTAGCCTCTCGTGCTCGGGGCCAGGTTGAGCGGATTCCTGGGCGTAGGTCAGGGTCGAAACGATCAACACGATGAAACCCGAGATGATCCCTCTACAAAGCTTCTGCATGACTGGTCCTTTCTTGAATGAATGTGACGGCGTTGTTTCTCGCTCGATTGCACGTATTGGGCAAAATTGTTTCTCGCCAAGATCCTGGCGAACGGAAATCATCCTGTGGCTGGGTCGGAGCCGCTTAGAGGAAGTAGCATGATGGGCTGTTGCTAGTCGGCTGTCAAGCGGCTTAGTTGCTTGATTCCGTGCCGGAAACAGCTAGAATCAACGCCGTCATGTCTCAGGATGAAGCCACGACTGATATTGTTACGACTCAGGCCGCCGACTTGGTGAGCACGATTCTTAGCGTGCCGCTCATCTGGCCCAAGTCTACGGTCGCAGCGTCGTTGGCGGCCATCGCCGTTTTTGTTGGCATCACGATTGTCCAGATCACGAAACCCGCCATACTGCCCGTGCTGCCGCTCGACCGGGCCCGAATCGCCGAGATCGAACAACAAATACAGCAGGCCGACATGGCCGCCCGAGGTCAGATGAATTCCGCCGTCGGGCAGCCGGCCGGAGAATACCTGGGTTACATGCACGCCGTTTCCGATCCCGATCACGTGGAGGGTCGCCATGGCTCGCCGAGCGTTCACGATCATTGAGTTGCTGGTGGTAATTGCGATCATCTCAATTTTGATCGCGCTCCTGATGCCTGCCGTGCAACATGCCCGCGAGACGGCGCGCCGATCGGAGTGCCGCAACAATTTACACCAGATCGGTGTGGCATTGCACAACTACGAAACCAGAGCGGGCTGTTTCCCACCGGGCTGGCTGGTCGACGGCAGCGGCCCCTGAGTGAGCCCCGGTTACGCTAGCTGGATGCTAGCCATTCTTCCGGAGATCGAGCACGCCCACATGTACAACGCATACAACTTCGACCTGGCCGCGTGGGACGATAGCAATCAGACCGTAGTCGAACGGCTGGTGGATGTGTATCTGTGCCCAAGTCAACCGCGGCCAACTCAGACGTTTGTAATCAACATGGCTGGCACGCGACTCGAAATGGCCTATGCGAGCTACGTGGGCAACCTCGGGTCAAACTTCATTTACGATTACTACGATTACGGACCGGGCCAGCAACCGGACGGTATCCTATTTCGCCACAGCAGCGTGCGCACGCAGGACATTTCGGACGGAACGAGCCACACGTTGATGGCGGGCGAGCGAGTTCACCCCGACTCGCTGTTGCGGCCGGCCTGGGCGTTCGGAGTGACCGGCAAGGTCGTGGGCGATTCGTCGTCCAAGATCACGACGTTTGACGATTGGCAAGTCGCCTGGGGGTTCAGTTCGTATCATTCGGCGGGCTCGCAGTTTCTCATGGCGGATGGTTCCGTCGGGATGTTGAGCCGCGAGATCGGTTATGATCTGTTTCGCGGGCTGAGCACGCGGGCCGGTGCCGAGGCCGATGTACAGCGTCCTTTTTAGTGTCACGCTATGGAACAGTCACCAGAGTCGTCGCAAAACCTGGATCAAGCGTTAAGCTGGTTCTCGAAAGGCGTGAGCACGGCGTTAAGCATCGTGATCCTGTGGCCGGTGACTACGGTGCTGGCGAGCGTGACAGTCGTGGGACTTGTGGTTTTCATCTGTATAATGCCGAGCATGCGGCCGGACAAACCGCCGCCGCCCAACGAGTGGCGATTGCAGCAAATGATGAACGCGGTCCAGGCCGCCGACCAACGAGTGCGCGAGAAGATTGGGCCGGCCGTTGAGCCGGACGCAGAGTATCGAGGAGTGTTTGAAACTATGCGCGATCAACCTGCCTTGTCGGAGAACCAGCCATGACGCGACGACGGGGTTTCACTTTGATCGAACTCTTGGTGGTGATAGCAATCATTTCGGTCCTCATTGCCCTGTTGATGCCGGCCGTGCAGATGGCTCGCGAGGCCGCCAGGCGTACGCAGTGCCGCAACAATTTGCACAATATCGGAATCGCACTGCACAACTACCACATTGAGAATCAGTGTTTTCCGCCCGGTTGGCTGACGAGTCGCGTGGGCAACTACGTTTATCCCGGCTATTCAAGCTGGATGATGGCGATCTTGCCCGAGATCGAGCAGAGCACGCTGTACAACTCGCTCAACGTCCTGCAGCCGGCCTGGTCGACCGAGAACACGTCGCTCGTTCAACAGCGACTGGCCCTGTACCTTTGCCCGACGGATTGGAGCAATACCGGCCAGTTCCGATTCAATTGGTTGGGATATGATCTGACGCTGTCGTACTCGAATTATGTGGGCAACTTGGGCCGCGATTTTATTATGGACTATTACGATTATGGCCCGATGGGTGAGCCGGACGGCGTTTTGTTTCGCCGCAGCAACGTAAAAATCAGCGAAATCAACGACGGTACGAGCACGACTCTGCTGGCGGGTGAGCGGGTGAACGACGACCCGCTGTGCCGGCCGATGTGGGGTTTCGGTGCTACGAGTGTCGTGACGGCTGATTCATCGCACGGCGTTTCGGATGGCGAGCACGAGAACTTTTGGGGCTTCAGTTCCCGGCATCCGCAAGGGGCCCACTTCGTCATGTGCGACGGCTCGGCCGGGTTCATCAGCAAAAAGATCGACAAGAACGTGTTTATGAACTTGAGCACGCGAAATCAGCAAGAAACGGACGTGTTTGCCCCGTTCTAAAGTGCGACGCGCGACGAGTTTCTAGTCGCCAGTCTGCTCACTCACATCCTTCCTTGGCGTGAGCCGGAGTAATTGTTCGTGATCCGCCTCGAATCTCTCCGCCGCACGATCGCCGATCTTTCTCGCGTACACGTTCCTGCTCGCCTCTACTGGTTCGTCGTGGTGGTCGTCGTTGTGGTCGGCTTTGGCATTTTCGCCAACCCGTGGGTCGTGGGTCCGAGCGGCATGACCGATCGGGTGGGCGAGGGAATCTTGATCGTCGAAGGACTCGTGGGAATCGGTTGGTGTGGAACCGTGGCCTTAACTCGATGGCGGTCCGTTCAAACTAGTATTCCGCTTCCGGCGTCGGCAACCGATTCGCGTCGCGCGTCATTTTGGAAGCGGGTGACTGAGGCTGGCCTGTTTCTTTACATTGTCGCCCTCTGGTTGACCATGTTTTGGCCACGTGTGAGCGATCCGAAATTGTCTTCGGACGATGCCAGCTATGTGGAGATCGCCGGCAGTTGGGAGTCGACGCGAGAAAATCTGTTTACACCTTTTGGCGAGCACTTGTGCGTGATCACAAGAGTTACCACGTGGCTCGTCTGTTCGACTGTCGAGGAACGGAATTGGCCGCGGGCGCTTGCCTACAGCGGCATGGCATTGTTCGCTGCGTCATTCGTGCTCCTGCACTTGTTCGCGCGCCGAGAATGGGACTCGCCGACCATCGGGCTCGCGACGGTCAGCCTGTTCGTGCTCACCCCCGTTCACAGCGAGGTGGTGACGTGGTATTCGGCAAGTCAATGGTGTTGGGTGCTGATGCTGTTGTTCGCCAGCCTGCTGATCCTTCAGGCGGGTGGCCCGGTACCCAAGAATTGGAAGTTGGCCACGAGTGCAGTTCTGGCCGCCGTCGGCCCGTTCAATTACGCGGTGGGACTCTTGATCGGTCCATTGTCGGCCGCCTATCTCACGTTGTGCCGGCGGCCGCGGTCCGTTGAACTTTCTCTGAGCAAGTGCATTGTTCCGATCGCCGGCACGATTGCATTCTTGGCGGGCTTCATTCCAATCAAGGCCTCGCAGATCATGGCGGACGCCAGCTACGGCGGGCGGCCGGCGGCTGAAGCGATCGCCCCGCTGTGGGGCGTGCTCTTTGGCGTGCGAAGCACCGTGGACATGCTGCTGCTTTGCAATCTCGGTTACCACCGCGTCAGCATGCTCCCGCGATCTGTCTACTTGGTGCTGTTTCTGTCCGTTGTGTTTGTGGTCACGGAGTTGATCCGAAAATCGGAACGACCCGGCGCGGCGATTCTTGGGTTTTTGTTCGTGGTCTTGCCGTACGCCCTCATGTTGCCGTTTCGGGCCTGGGTCGAATACGACAACTTCAAGGAATGGAACCGTTACCAACTGTTCCCGCAGGTGGGGGTAGTGCTTCTCGTGAGTGCCGCACTCGCGGCCTATGCTCCGCGCTGGCTCTTTGCCGCCGATCTCACTGGCCGCCACGCGCTATTTATCCTGGCTCTGGCGTCCGTGCAGTTTTTGGTGCATGCCCTGAATTAGGACAACGCCGAGCAGCCCAATCGAAGTTGCGGCCCATCCCCAGGAGAATCCACTCGGCACGATCGATAGCTCCACAACCCCGTTCGAGTCTGCCGGGACTTGGAACGGCGCCTGGCGGTCCACCGATCGATGTTGCGGGAATGCCGGCTGGCCGTTAACGAACCAATACGAACCGGGATTCTGATTGACGTGAACCTCGGCATGGGGCGGCGCACGCAACGAAATCGCGTTGGGAGACCAGCGGACTAGCTCGACCGGCCCATCCGGGCTCCAGTACTCTGCCTGATAATCCTTGTGGCGTTGCCACACTCGACCCGACAACGGTTTGCCTTGACCGAGCACCGGCTCGTAACTGTAAATGACTCCATAATTGGCCAGCAAAGTGGCCATCATCATTGTGCCGGGTTTCGGGGCAACGGGCAGGTTCTCATGGTGAATCTGAACGAAACCGCGGTCATTCGCTTCCCTGGCAATCACCATCGGTTCGTTCAGGAAGACGTTTCGGTACACAGGCCAGGCATTAAGGAACAGGTCGAGCGCGATCAGGCCGGCCACTCCGGTTGCGACCATTCGCCACATCTTGCGGGACGATTCTCGCAGTTCTGCGAGGGCCGCTCCGCAGCCCAGCGCGATCCCAAGCACCCCGACCACTCGCCAGCGCGACGCCACTCGCAAAGTGTTCAGCACGGGCAGATGCGTCAGCCAGTCGCTCGGCAGATACCAGGAATCGTTTCCAAGGGCGAGCCAGAAACACGCAAGGGTCAGTGTATGCCACCACCGCCAGCCCTGCCTTATCGACGCCGCGAACAACACGCACGGTAGCACTCCGACATAGCACCCGTATTCATGCCATCCGATGCCCATTGTGCCCGCATCTGTTTGAAATCGGTAATCCATGTTCTGACCGGGTCGCACGAACATGACCCCGAGGGTTTGAAGCGACACGTGCTGGTGGATAATGGAGAAGCGAGTGCGGGGAAAATCTCGAATCAATTTGCCGACGAGCACCGTCCGCATGCCCGCCAGTGCAAGAAACATCGCCCCGGCTGAAAGACAGCCGAGCAACAAGAGTCTGCGTTTGTCCCGAGAGCTGATCCAAAATCGCCACGCAATCAGCCCGACGAGCATCATGACCAGATAAACGACGAAATATTGAAATGATTCGAGCACTGCCACGGCCAGCACGGCCCCGAGCGCAAATCCCCAGCGCCACGCACGCTCCATCCAGAACGCCAGCCCGATCGCCCACGGCACGAATGCGATCAGCTCGATTCCCAAGTGACCGGCCGCAACATACAGGGCCACGGACCCATTGAATACATAGATGAATGCGACCACGGCCCGCGCTAATTCGTCGCGGAACCACAAACCGGCCAGCCAACGTGCCCCCTCCGCCGCGGCGATCAGGTGCAAAAGGACCGCCAGCTTGAGCCCCGGATAGGTCCCGAAGATCAGTACCAGCGGGAAGTTGATTGAAATGAGACCGAGTTGCGGATTCGTCGCCAGCGGCAGCCCGCCACACGACCACGGGTTCCACCAGGGGACCTGACGGTATTCCAAAACACTTCGCCGCATTGCTTCATAGTGATGTGCGAAGTAATCCCAATCTTCACCGCCCCATTTGCCTGGTTCCCACAGCATTGCGACGCCGAGCAGCAACACCGCCGCGTGAAGCGCGAGCGCAGGCCCGTAGCGCATCAGCCTCGTTGAGAATGTATCTTCTTCGTGTTTGGATGGAGTCATCATTTCGTCCGGCATCATATTGCACGAGCGACCGACCGGGGGGCAATCCAGTTCTCTCACTTTCAACTTGCATGTGCCGGCAAATGCCCCGTACGATCGTGCAAGCCAGAATCGCCCGGTCGCTCACATCGCTGTGAAGGAGACCAACAAATGCCACGCAATCAGACAATTGGACAACTCGCCATTTTTGCCACGGCGGGTATCATGATTCTCCCCTGTTCGCTTGCCGCCGGCGAACGAATCACTCTCGAAGTCCGCGAGACAGCCGGCATCCGCCGGTTCGGGTACCCCGTCGCTACCGATCTGAAACTTGAGCCGTCGGCACCGGCCGACACGAATTTCCGCCTGCTCGAGAAAGGCAAACCAGTCGCTGCCCAGTTTCGACCGCTGCAACGAGTCGGTGATCGGATCGCAGTCGTGGCGGTCGATTTCGACGCCGGCTTCATGCCTAATGAGTCACGCGAGTATGTCGTCGAGTATGGACCCGACGTGACGTCCGGCCCGGAACCGGACCGTGGAATGAAAGTCGAAGAATCCACCGATGCTTTTCTCGTTTCGCACGGACCCAACCTGTCGTGGGTCGTCCCGAAAAACCTGGTGGGATTGCTTCACTCGGTGAAAACGAGCAAATGGGAATACTTGCGGCCCGATTCGGGCGGCCTGTTCCTCGTCACTCATGACAACGCCATTCACCACGTTGCCGGTTCGGCTGCGGGCAGCGCCACGACCAAGGCGACGATTGTGAAACAAGGACCGATCGACTGCATGTTGAGGTTTGAGAACCGGATCATCCTGCGCGACAACCGCTCGGTCCAAACCACTGTCGAAATGGAGTTTCCCCGGTCCAAGAGCTGGGTGCGAATTCACTGGACAGTCGATGACTCCGGCGGACTGGTGGCAGGATTGGGGGCCGACCTCAACCTCAATCTTTCGGTCGATCCGGTCACGGTGGACTTTGGTGCGGGACACTACGTCTACGCAGCGCTCGGCCGCGGCCAGGCAGCGGCGATGCAGGCCGGTGTGATGAAACAAAACCAGGACGGCTGGTGGCCAAGCTGGGAAACGTTTCGTGGCCCCGTCGGCAAACTGGAACCGTACGTCGTGAACCACCTGGGTGACCCTGACAGTTTCGCGGAGCGATGGGCTCACGCCATGGACCGCGAACGTTGCACCGCCGTGGCCCTGGATTACGCCGCCGACACGCGCGATCGCATCGAAATCGAGGCCGCCGGGAGATTGCAACTCCGTCGCGATTACACGAGCGGCGATCGGAAACCGTCCGCCGGTACCAAGTCGCTCAAGTTCTGGCTCCATTTCGTTGGCATGCCGCCTCACGTCGGGGCCGTTACGAGTCCGCAATCGATGCAGTCGCCGCTGAAAGTGACGATAAAAGCAGAGGGCGTAGGCCGCAGGGCGGAGAGCCAGCCGTCGGACACTAACGCTGCACAGTCCAGAGGCAATTCAAGGAGCGAAGAAGTTAAGGAACTTAGAGCACGTAGCCACGCGGCACTTGCCAAAACTTCGGGCGAACTGAAACTCGCGGGTCTCAAAGACAGGGTTGAGGTGCTACGCGATAAGTGGGGCATCCCGCACATCTATGCACAGAATTCCGACGATCTGTTTTTCGCTCAGGGATACGTGCAGGCACAAGACCGGCTGTGGCAAATGGAAATCTGGCGGCGAACAACCGAGGGGCGGCTTGCCGAAATCGTTGGGCCGGCGGCCGTCGAACGCGATCGCATCGCGCGACTGGTGCGATTCCGCGGCGACATGAACGTCGAATGGTCGAGCTACAGCCCGGATGCAAAGCGAATCATCGAGTCGTTCGTGCGCGGTGTGAATGCGTTTATCGAAACGAGTCGCGAGAATCCGCCGATCGAGTTTCAGCTCACGAGAATCAAGCCAGAGCCGTGGACACCCGAAGTCTGCCTGGGACGAATGGCCGGCTTTATCATGTGCCGCAATGCCACGAACGAAGTTCTCCGCGCTCAACTTGTCCGCGAACTCGGCGCCGAACAGGCCGCCAAGCTGCTGCCGATCGATCCCTTTCACGAACTTCGAGTGCCAGCGGGGCTGGAGCTTGACGGAATCGACCAGCGCATCACCGCCGGCATCAACATCGTGACCGCCGGGATTCGAGTACCTCTTGCCGAAAACTCTCCCTCTCCCCTTGGGGGAGAGGGCCGGGGTGAGGGGCCAAACTGTGATGCCGAATCCTTAACCGCTGACGAACCACCCCTCACCCTAACCCTCTCCCCCAAGGGGAGAGGGATCTGGACGGAAATGACCGGTGAAAACTGTCCGGATTTCGAGGGCAGCAACAACTGGACAATAGCCGGCCGGCTCACCCAGACTGGCAAGCCGATTCTGGCCAGCGACCCGCACCGGCCAGTGACACTGCCCTCCCTGCGATATTTCGTCCATCTCAACTGCCCGGCACGCGGAGCGGAACGCGGCTGGAACGTGATCGGCGGCACGGAGCCGGCTTTGCCAGGTGTTGCACTCGGTCATAACGATCGCATCGCCTGGGGCATGACCATCGTCGGCACCGACCAGATGGATCTTTATGTCGAAGAAACCCACGCAAGCGAACCGAATCGCTACCGCGTCGGCGACGAATGGCAGCCGATTCGCATCGAGCGAGAAACGATTCGAGTTCGGGGCGAAGCGGAACCACGCTCGGTCGAACTCAAGTTTACGCGGCACGGCCCGGTGATCTTCGAGGATCCCGCGCGACACCGTGCATATGCCTTGCGCTGGACCGGCAGCGAACCGGGCACGGCGGGATACCTGGCCGCGCTGTCGGTGGACCGAGTCGAAAACTGGCCCGAGTTCCTTGAGGCCGCGAATCGTTGGAAGATCCCGAGTTTGAACCTCGTCTACGCCGACACCGACGGCCACATCGGCTGGATTGCAGCCGGGCTGACGCCGGTGCGTCGCGGCTGGGATGGACTCTTGCCCGTGCCCGCCGCCGACGGCAAGTTTGAGTGGGATGGATTCTTGCCGACCGCCGAGCTGCCGCAGCAATTCGATCCGCCGCAAGGCTACATCGCCACGGCCAACCACAACATTCTGCCGCCCGGCTACCGACACGAGATCAGTTACGAATGGGCCGCGCCGTTTCGGTTCCAGCGAATCGATGAAGTGTTTCGATCGACCATCCGTGAAAACCGCAAGTTTCGCATCGAGGATTCTCAAGATTTGCAGCACGACGCCGTGAGTATCCCGGCCCGGCGGCTGATTGCGAAATTGGGCGAGTTTGCAAAGAGTGAATCAGCAACGAACTCGGAAGTCGATCTTCTGCTGCGATGGGACGGTAACCTGTCTCGCGATTCGGCCGCCGGTGCTCTCTATCAAATCTGGCAGCGGAAACTCGTCGAGCGAGTGCTCAAGGATCGGCTACCTGAAAAACTCTGGGACCGCTACGCCAGCCGGCTGCCGCTGCAAGCCGTTCTCGAAATCATCGATCAACCCGATTCCAAATTCGGGCTCGACCCGCGTCAGGGTTGCAAGACGGTGCTCCTCGAATCGCTGCGCGATGCATCCGCCGAGCTGCGGGGCAAATTTGGTTCGGACCCGGCTGCTTGGAGTTGGGGAAAACTCCATCAAGCCCACTTCCGGCACATGCTCGCGACGGAAATCGGGGAAGGCCCTGAGCGGAGAGCAGCGCGTCAGAAGAAAGTTGATCCCAAGCAGACTTTGCTCGCCGAAGTATTCAACCTGCCGTCTACTCCGCGCCCGGGGGATGCCTTCACGCCGCTGGCGGCCGGCGGTCCCAGCTTCGGCTCCTTTGACCAAACTACTGGAGCCAGCTATCGCCACATCGTCGATCTCGCCGATTGGGATCGCAGCGTCGCCACATCCGTTCCCGGTCAATCCGGCCAGCCCGGCAGCCCGCACTACGCCGACTTGCTTCCGCTGTGGGCCGACGGCAAATACTTTCCGCTGACCTTTTCTCGTCCGGCAGTGGAAAAGGTCACGAAAAACAAGCTCATCCTCCAGCCCGACAAATAGGGCAATCGAATGCGCGATCGTCGCTCACCTGAAATGCGCACGAACCAGTCCGAAATCCAAGCAGCCCAATGAAGGGCGGGTTTTAGACTCGTCGAGAGTCTAGAGCCTGTCGCCAGACTCAGTGCAGACAGCGAATCAAAATCCCGCATTTTCAGCCGGCTGGGACTGACTGCATCAGCATGACGATTGATTCACAAAGTTCTTCGTTAATACCCCCCCCCCCGGCAATGCTGGATTCCTGCGTGGACTTGGTCAGTAGCATCTGCAGATCGCCTTCGCTGTGCACTCCGAGCTTCGCGTAGATGGCACGCAGGTGGACTTTGGCGGTTCCGGGCCCAAAGCCGAAGCACTCGGCGATTTTGTTTGCGTGGATGTTTCCGCGGCTGAATTCGAGAGTGATTTCGAGTTCTGTGTCGGTGAGTTTTCTGAATCGTTCCCGGTACGGCTGGCTCCAGTCCAGCGGTTTATTTTCGTCACCGTGGGGCAGGCTTCCAGCCTGCCGATGTCGGGAGAAACTGTTTGGCAGGCTGGAAGCCTGCCCCACGGCCTGTTCCTTGAGAAGTGACGGCCACTCAGCAGGCTGGACCCGCGCCGGTTCAGGCACCTGAGAAACAACGACGATCTCCAGTCCGCCAATCCAAATCAGGTCGGCGATCTTGAGCGACGCCCGCGAGCGACCATCGATCCACACGCCATTGATCGCCGTGCCGGCCACCGTGCCCAGGTCCCACAGCCATCGCCCGGCTTTATCCAGACCCGTCTCGGCATGCCGAGCGGCCACACCACCAAAGACATTGGGCAACCAGATCGGACACGCCGGGTCGCTGCCCAATGCGACCGTCCCGCTGTTCAGCCCATACGACCACTTCGACCACGCCACGTTTTTCATCACCAGAAACGCTCTCCGCCAGTTCATAGGCTCACCCTCCCGCAGGACGTGAATAACCGGAAAAAGCCACGCCGTGAAACCCAAAGCGGCGTCAAGCCGCCGCACTCCAAACCGCAGGACTCGAATAACTGGAAAGAGCCACGACGTGAAACCCAAAGCGGCGTCAAGCCGCCGCACTCCAAACCGGCGGACCCGAATAACCGGAAAAGCTACAGCAGTTTTCCCACTGTCATAATTGCAATTCGCGTCAAAAACCGGACACAGTCTTTGCAGATTCTCCCGATGCCTCGGCCCGGATTGGAGTTGAGGAGATTCTGGCATCTACCACCAGGGTGGTATGACAGACCAAATGAGGTTGGCTAGACTTCGCATCCTGGTAAAGCCACTTGAGTACGAAACTACTTGGTTACGCATCGGGGAGACACGCAGTATGGATAAGAAACAACACCATCTGCAAAACTGGCGGGCAAAAAACGAAAATCGAAACAGGCGAGTCGACAGGACCCAATTGAGCCAAGGATTTGAATTGTTGGAATCCAGATTATTACTTGCGGTCACCTGCGGCATCGGAAGCGCACAATTGAACATTCAGGCCGACAGCGGCGAATTCCTACAACTCGCCAATGATGGGGTCCAGATACTTTTGGGAATCAACGGCCTTCCGCCGGTCCGATTATCAAGCCAACTCTCACCATGTAGTAATTCTCCTCGAGATGTACTGTTGAATGAATTGCAGACAGTTCCCGGCACTGATCTGATACCAGGTAACTTTGGGATTAGGTTTGACGCCGTGCTTTCGAGCCCAACATCATTTCTTGGGTTTACATTCGAGGTCCTCGATGGGAATGGAGCACAACCTTTCAAAAATGGGGGGCAGTGGATAGCAATCAAGTTGAGTGGCGCGAAGGGGAACGACGCTTTTATTGGAGCCAGTGGCCCAGAGTTGATTGAAGGCGGGGCAGGCAATGATAGGGCGGACGGAGGGGGAGGCAGAGATTCGATTCTTGGGGGTGATGAGGATGATAGTCTGGTTGGCGGAACTGGTGACGACACAATCTTCGCAGAATTAGGACGTGATACGCTGGGTGGTGGACCTGGCAACGACATTCTATCCGGTGGTGGCGAGGACGACATAGTTGAGGAAACCCGTGACGCAAACTTCACTCTAAGTCCTCGACAATTAAGGATCGAGGTATCGGGCATGCCAGTGGAAGTTGACGAATTGGCTGAAAATTCCACCGGCAACGTGATCGAAACGGCCCATCTTATTGGTGGTTCAAGTGGAAACCTGATGCGTGCTTTCGACGCGGTTCTTGGTGCATTTGCCGGTTCCGTGACCCTCGAAGGCATGGATGGGAATGATAGCCTTGAAGGTGGCGGATTCAGTGATTTACTCGATGGCGGGTCAGGAAACGACACCTTAGCTGCGGGGACAGGGAACGATACCTACCGCTTTACCGGCGGTGACGACACGTTAACTGAAGGTTCTGCCTCAGACACTGAAGTGTTGGACTTTTCATTCTTTAACGGAACTGTCCAAGTCGATATTTCCCGAGGGGATCGACAGCAAGTGAACCCAGGCGACTTTGTAACACTGGGAGACCCTTTGAAGTGGGAGAATGTGACAGGGAGTGGGGCTAACGATTCCATCATTGGGAACTATCTCAATAACCTGATCCTTGGTGGCAACGGGAATGATAGCATGGTGGGAGGTGAAGGAAACGACACTCTCGATGGTGGGGGTGACAACGACACGCTGGCCGGTGGTGCCGGGGACGATCGTTACATTGGAGGACCGGGGACTGATCGGCTGGTTCAGACAGCCGGCGGAACGCAAGAACTCGATAGCAACAACTTGAAGGGCGAGGGCAACGACACGCTCGTGGGAACTACACTTGATATTGAAGAAGCAAGCCTGACGGGGGCGTCGGGGGCCGATCTCATCAACGCCATCAACTTCCCCGGTGCCACGACCCTCGTGGGTGCTCAAGCCGACGACATACTCAAGGGAGGGTCAGGCCCAAGCAGTATGGACGGCGGTAGCGGTAACGACAGTCTGGTCGGCAAGGGTGGGAAAGATACGCTCGTTGGCGGCGATGGCAGCGATACGCTGCTCGGCGGAACCGGCTCGGATTACTACGTATTTGATCCCGTCCAAGTTGCAGGCCCAGTTCCCGAACATGACATAATCGAGGAAGCCGAGAGTCCAGGCACGGACGTGGACACGATTACTTTCGCGAACTTGGATGCAACAACACCGGTAACAGTGAATCTGGAAACCCCATTCTTGTGTGGCAGTATTACGGTCGATCTCGCGTGTCATGCGAACCGGGCCATCAGCATGCAAGCGACGAGTCCTGCCGCCATCGACCAAGTCGTCGGTGGTCCGGGAAATGATGTGATCACGGGCAGTTCGGCCGCCGGGTCGAACGGTGCCGAACGTCTTGAGGGTGGCCCGGGAAACGATAACCTCAGCGGGAGTGATCGCGACGATACCCTGGTGGGTGGGGACGGCAACGACACGCTGGCGGGTGGTCGCGACAACGATACTTACCTCTTCGCGGATGTCTCTGCCGCCGCACCCGTCGAGACGGATCAGTTGAGCGAACTGGCCGGCCAGGGCAACGACATCCTTGATTTCCGCGACCTGTCGGCTACCGTCGCGGTCACTGTGGAACTGGGCAGCACCACGACCGTTGCCAGCCACACGAAGCGTACGGTTATGGCGCAAGGGGGAACGATTGTCGAGATCGAAACGGTAGTCGGCGGAAACGGGAACGATTCGATTACCGGCAATGGAAGTGCCGAGCGACTGGAAGGCGGTCCGGGCCACGACACGCTCGTAGGTGGTGAGGGCAATGACACGATGTTGGGCGGCGTTGGCAACGACACGTATAAATTCGCCGAGGCATTCGCCAATCAGAATGATGTTGTGACCGAGCTACTCAATGAGGGCGACGATTCGCTCGACTTCAGTCTGTTGCCTTCCAACAAGGCGGTCACAGCCAGACTTAACAAGTCCTCGTCCATCGCGACGCACATGAAAAGAACGGTCAATAGCACGAACGCTTTCACCATCGAAACCGTTATCGGCGGCGCCGGCGACGACAGCCTGACCGGCAGCAACCCGGACAGTCCATCAATGACTACGGGAAGAAACCGCCTTGTCGGAAACGGAGGTAAGGATACTCTCAACGGTCTCGACGGCGACGACACGCTGGAGGGCGGGTCAGGCGACGACGTCTACGTCTTTGCCGAACCTGTTCAAACTACGCAGCAGACGGACACCATCTTCGAAGGCTCTGGGCAGGGTAACGACACGCTCGATTTCAGTTCAGCAAAAAAGTCAATTCGCGTCGACTTGCTCATTACAAGCGGCATGGCCTTGCATGATTCGCGAACGATCAACGGGTCTAACGCATCGGGTGGAACACTCATTGCAGCTTTGGAAACAGTGATTGGCGGCAGTGGGAATGACGTAATCCGCGGGAACAATCTGGCCAACAGGCTCGAGGGACAGGATGGGAAGGACCGCCTTGAAGATAGAGGCGGAAAAGACACGCTTGATGGCGGGAAAGGTGACGACGTCTTGTTCATAAACGCGGTTGACGGCGAAGAAGATTCACTGATCGGAGGGAAAGGAACTGACATAGCACTTGGAGTGAAGGAGTTTGTCATCGGTGGCGTGCAGGACAAGCTCAGCGGGATCGAACAGGATGACCGTCGTTGAATCGCGTTGTGGCCCGTTTGAGATATGAGGGTTTGTTTTTTGCGGCCGTAGGTGCGTCCGAATACAAAATGAACTAGAACGCCCTGATAAACTCATCTAGGAAAGAACTTGATTTCTTGTAGGGAGAAGGACCCATGCCAAGCAAGAGAGAAAACGGCAGATGTGGCAAAGCGCGGCAATCCCCCGCTCACAGCCCTCGTCTTGAGCAACTGGAAGACCGCTGTCTGCTGGCGGTGTGGGGGACTCCCTACGTTGTAGAGGGACAACTGTATCTGGATTTGGACGATGAAAGTGACGTCGTCAGCTTTGGGTTTGTCGAGTCGCAAACCGCACGGCTCACAGTCAACGGAACTGCCTATGACTTCGAAAGGAACTCCTTTAACAGGATTTTCATCTATGCCGGTGACGGAAATGATCAAATCCAACTTGGTGCCGAGGTGGACATTCCTGCCTGGATCGATGGCCGCGAAGGAAACGATTCTATTGTAGGCGGAAGCGGCGATGATGACCTGAGAGGTAACCTTGGTAATGACACCCTGATCGGTGGCCCTGGAAACGATCATTTAGACGGCTTTGACTCGAGCGATTGTCAGAGTTTCGACGCCGGCTACGTGTTCTGCATCCCGGCTGCAACGAACGTCCGCAGCGACTACATGGATGGCGGCGACGGCGACGACCGCTTTTGGGCCGATCTCACTACTGACACAGTCCTTGGTGGAGCGGGAACGAACGAGATTATTCCGTTGAACAACGTCAATCTTGCCGATTGCCTTACTGTCTCCGCCGGCGGGACCGACGAGGACGACGTACCGATCTCAAACACCATTGTGTTCGAATTCGTTGGCACCGACACGGCGCGGCTCACGGTGGATGGAACGAATCACAATTTCCCTCGCGAGCTAGTAACCTGCTTTGATGCCGAAACGGAGGGGGGCAACGACACGATTCGCGTTGACGCATCCGTAACAGTACCGACCTTCTTGGTGGGAGGTCTCGGAAATGATACGCTCCAGGGCGGATCGGCCGCGGATTCCATCGAAGGGGGTGACGGAGACGATTCGATTCTCGGCAACGACGGCAACGATACGCTGGTCGGCGGCAATGGCAACAATTACCTGGATGGCGGCAACGGCAACGATTCGATTCTCGGCGGGCCGGGGGACGATACGCTGGCCGATGGGATGGGGGACGATACGCTCGACGGCGGCGGCGGCAACGACGTGTACATTCAGTCTCCCGGCAGCGATGACGTGCTGCGCGACAGCGGGGGAATTGACACGGTGAATTTCACCCGCGCAGCGCGGGCGATTCGGTTCGATCTCGGTCGCAACGCCGGTGAGAAGCAGGCAGTCGATGCGAACCGGAACACGGTGGCGTTGAACGGCACGTTTGAGAACCTGGTCGGCAGCCGGTTCGCCGATGATCTGGTGGGCGATGCGGGACCGAACCGGATCGACGGCGGCGGCGGGGACGATACGCTGGACGGCGGCGGCGGCGACCGCACGCCGCACGGCGGATCGGGCGACGCGACCGACCGCCGGGCCGGCGCCGGCTGCGACGGCGATACGCTGCTCGGCGGCGCCGGCCACGACTGGCTCGACGGCGGCC
>Ga0247727_10000283_pt1 | contig 121803 bp, 68 predicted proteins | sample WisWelCaveWW1625_FD_202498 | JGI IMG/M metagenome (GOLD analysis project Ga0247727, IMG submission 202498) | Biofilm microbial communities from Wishing Well Cave, Virginia, United States - WW16-25 | ecosystem: Environmental > Aquatic > Deep subsurface > Groundwater > Cave microbial mat...
TAGCCTTGCTTAAAAATCAAAACTTCCTCGCGATATTTTTCTTCATCATCCTGTCGCTTCGAGCGTTTGAGCATATCAATCGTGAGATTCACAAAACTCACAACGTCGGTGGGAAAGCCATAACCTGGCAAGAAGCCGCGGCTGGCCAGTTCGGTCAAAAGATATTCCTCGCGCAAACGGCGCAACTGTCTTTCGTTGCCTTTTCCCGCCGGCGTTTCCTCCCAATTGCTGTTTTGCTCCTTGATCAACTTCTGCTCTTCCAGTAACGCATTCAGCTCTCCTCGCCATCGAGCCGCAACATCACGAATACGGCTGGCGGTTTCGTGCGCCAGAGTTTCATAAGACTGGCTTGAAAGAATTGAGCCACGCACGAGTCTATTCAATCCAGGCAAGGCGTTACTAGCAGCGAGCGCATCTTTTGATTCACACCAAGCACTGAAACCATACGCGGGAATCTCTCCGTCAGCACTTTCAAAAAACCACTCGCAAGTCAGGTGAGAAATGTCGTCAACCTGAGTTTGCAAGTATTCCGCCAGCAACAAAGCGTTGACGTGTCGTTGCACCAGTTTTTTGCTGTCGAGGCGCGCGCGTGGAACTGGAATCGGCGTTTTAAATGGCCAGAGCGGATCTTTAAAAATAGATGCGCCAAGCTCGTTTTGCCGGCACAACGTCACGCTCACGGAGGTGGTTTCATCGCGGCGGCCGGCGCGACCGGCGCGCTGCAAATAATTGGCTGGACTCGGCGGCACGTTGTTCATCGCAATAGCTGAGAGCCCGCCAATATCAATACCCATCTCCATCGTCGTCGAAGAGCTCAGAATATTCACGCGCGCATTCCGAAAATCTTTTTCCAATGCTTGCAGCCGTGCGATTGATTGTTGCGCAGAATGCTCGGCAATAGCAAACCAGTTTTCTTTGGCGGCCACGCGATCGCTGCGGTTTGGCCAAACATTCGCTCGCCGTGCGTTGCTAACCAGCGGGTCAGTCTCCAACCATGCTTGAATTTCTGAGCGTGATTTGTAAGCGCCCATTTTATCGCGCCAGAACGACATGGGAAGTCTGGGCATTGCAATTTCGGCGCAACGCTCTGCATCGGAATTTAAATTGGGAATGTAGGGCGAGAGGCCTTTGAACGTCGTATCCAACAATCTTCTGGTGTAAGGGCAAATCCACGTTTTTTCCGGAGACGTCAGCTCGGCTTCGCGGGCCAAAGGCAACTGATATCCATCAGCAAAACTTTCAAACAAATCGCGCAAAACCATCCAGGCGTCGCGGAAAATCATATTCATTGCATCGCGATCCTGGCGATCTTCGGGATTCAAATTCAGCCCTGATGCGAGCAGCTTCACAAAACGACTTTGTAGTCCTTTGGTTTTGCAATGAGGCCAAAACACCGTTTTCCAGCTAGTCGTATCAGAAAAATCGGGGCCTTGAATATATTTTGGAATAACCTTCGAACCCATCCAATGAACAAATTCATCGCGGATGGTCACAGCGGCATTGCCTCGAACATGATAATCCATGATAAGTTTGAGAAGGTCCTTCCAATCATCAATGTTGCCGCTGCAATGTTTCCAAATATCGGGACATTGGTTGAGCTTTTCTACTTTAGGATAACGCAAAGAGAGCAAGCCCAGGGTTTCGGCTGAGTTGGCGCGTTTTGGTCGAGGCCTAAACTCACGGTATAAGCAAAAATCCGCGAAACTATCTGAGCCCAGCGGTTTTCCGGTTAAGCGGCGCAGCTCGGTTGCCATCCATTCGCGCACTTCTGTGCTCTTGAGCAGTCGCTCTCGTGCTTCGGCCCAGGTCAGCCGTTTCAATTTAGGTTGACTCAATTCCCCTGCTTGCGCCTGAAGACTGCGCAACGTGCCTGCAAGATTCGGATGTTGTTTGACCAATGCCTCAAGAGTTTGAATTTGATTCTCAATGTCGCGAAGCTTTTCGGATTCATTTTCGCCATTCACGTCGGCGGCAAGATGATGATAAAGCAAGCTGCGAACGTAATTGCGGTCGGCATCCTGCTGCAAGCGCGCGGCGATGCGAGCACTGCCTTGTCTGGAATCGGTAAAGCTCAATAGCCGGCGTCCCTCAAATGGGCCGTTGCGTTTTTCATCCTCCGGCGAAGGCGTGAATTCAAGCAGAGTCGGCAAAATATCGCCGAGAAAAAACGGTGTGCCCAATCTGGCGAAGCGAAAAACTTTTCCCTCTTTGTGCTCGACGGTGTCGCAAGCATGGCAGCGAAGTTGATTTGTGCCTGGTTCCGGCGGAATCAAATTCACATTAATGCTTTTTCCTTTAGCGGGCATCTCGCGTGTCGCGAGATCAAGTGCATCAACACGCGCCGTTGGCGTCGGCGCAGAAAGTAATCGCGGCTGCCTCCTGGATTTGACTACGCTTTGTTCTTCTTCGCCGGCTTCATCATCTTCTTGATCATCAAGATCCAATTGAAATTCATCGATATTGAAATCAAGTTTGCGGGGCAGAAGATAATAGCGGCCATCATCGGAAAGAGCTTCTCCCGCCGTCAAATACTCTGTGCCGCATTGCGTGCAGTTGAGCAGCTCGTATACTGGCGCCTGGCAGCTATCACAGAACTCGCGGCGGTTGATGAACACCTTGCCGAATGTCCAGTCGGGAGAAACGAGAGCCGTGCCAGTTCTGCCGGAGCATGCCGGATTGCAGCACGCCCACATGCCGAGCAGCGTTCTTTCGAACAGGTGCAGACGCAGCGGCAAAAAAACTTGTTCTTTTTTATCTTTTGCGCGCGTGCAGTGCTCGAGCAAAGCCAGAGTTTGTTCATTTGTTACACTCCCCCACTCGTGCTGAAGCATTGCGGATAAATCAGATAGTTTTTGCGGTTTTGTCGCCAAATATTTTCGCAAACGACGGGCGGTGGAATTGCCGGCAAGCTTTGCAAACAGAGTCGCTTCTTCCATTTGCGACAATGGTTGCAGTTCCCGCAGCAGATTGGAATTTTCCGGCGCTTCATCCGACAATTCAGGAATATGGCGTTCGCCGTGAATGACGGCAATTCGGCTCTCATCGACGCCGGCGACTTCTGAGAGAAATCGCCGCAATCCTTCGTCGGAAGCGTCTCCTATCGTTGCCGAGGTTGCAACGAAACGCACATCGCTCGGATCGACATTGAAGGCATGCATCACGCGCCGCAACAGCAGCGTCAATTCCGCTGCTTGCGAGCCGACGTAAGTATGCGCTTCGTCGAGCACGATCCAGCGCAATTTGCCGCGTGAAGCTTGAATGATCGGCTTATCGAGATTTCGCACCAGCATGTATTCCAGCATCGTCGCATTGGTTACCAAAAGCGGCGACGGCTCATCGCGCAGCAGCTTGCGCGAGAGAATTTGTTCCGGTGATTGCGTTTGTTTCGCGCTCTGCACATGCTCAGGCGTTTCACCGTTATAGAGGCAGAATCGAATGTTGCCACGAAACGCGGCTGTCCATGCTTGCAGACGTTGGCGCTGGCTGTTGATGAGCGCATTGAGCGGATAAAGAAAGAGCGCGCGCGTGCCAATCAGCGGTCGCCCCAGGCTTCGCCATTCTTGCGCGAGATCCTGCAGAATGGGAATCAGAAAGCATTCGGTTTTTCCCGAGGCCGTGCCGCTGGTAACAAGAACGGAGCGCCAATCTTTTGCCAGCAGCGTTTCCCAAGACTGAATTTGGTGCAGATACGGTGACCATTGGCGGGAAAAGCGATATTCTTTTTTCAATTCTGCCGGCGGGTTATCGAGCGCATCGATCAACTCCGGCTCCAGGAGTTGGCCTGCAAGAGCAGACATCTTTTGCGGCGTTGTTTTCCAACCGAATGTTGCTTCAAACACCGGCTCAGCAAGAAAGCTGCCCTCGCGACCAGGCGGTTGCTCAAACAGATTTCGCAAATGTTGCGCCAGCCCATTGCTTCGCAAAGCCAGTTGGCTAACAACCGCTCGGGCCGCTCTCTGATTGAGCTGCTGAATGAGAGCGCGGAATTGGATTTGTTCGCTATTCATGGTTGGTGTCATCAGGTTAAGGCTCGTTGTTATTCACGGCTTTTTGTCCCGAAGGGACAACGTGAAAATAGCCCAAAGATTTATCTCTGGGAAAAATAATTCATACTACCTCACTAGTCCCGCAAGGGACGAATGAAGACGGCGTGTTGGTATTTATTATAAGCGTTGTTTTTCAATCGTCCCTTGCGGGGCTTTGTATCATAGGAAATCTCTTGTTCCCAACAATAAATTGTTTGGCTATTATCATTTGTCCCTTCGGGACAGAAAATTATTTGCAATGGTTCTTAATTTGATGGCGAAGACTCACCGCTATTTCCTCTTTCAAATTGCACTAACAAAATTGCCTGGGCCGCCCGAAAGGCGGTGTCAAACCAGTCCGGATGAAAGTCTCTGAAGGCGGTTAGAAAAGACCGATGAATCTTTTGCGGATGCTTTCCGATGATTGAAAAGTATGCTGCTGCCAAAGGGGCATCCAATACAGCGCGCTGATAGTCGTGGCTGGCGTTCATCCATCGAAGCGCAGACCGATGCTCCGGAAGCATCAATTCAATCCATTCTTCTCTATCTATTCCAATCAGCCACTGAGCATCAGCCTTTTCACGAAGAAGAGTGTGGGAAAAAAAGCGTTGGAGGTGATCCCATGATTTATCTATCCCGCACGTTTTAATTTCCACGAGTACCCTCGTTGCCGGAGTGATTTTCAGAATTTCAGCCGCAACGAATTCCAGAATTATTCCAAAAGCATTGTTTCTTTCGTTAAGTTTATACAAGCTGCGCGCGATTTCTTCGGCAAGAATGCGGTGTGTATCAGGATCATTTTCAAAAGGTTTTAAATGAGCCTGAATCACCGTCTGCCAATCTTTTATAGACAGCATCCACCACTTGAACGGTAAATGCTCCTGCCATTCATAAATGGTCTCGAAGATATGTGCGCCACCGATAAGCAGAAGTCCGATAAGAAGGCGAGGGTGCTCGATGGCAACGGCAATCCAATCCAGACAATTGGGATGCACAGTCGCAAATCTCTCGACATAGCCGATAAGAACCGGCCATTCTTGATGATTAAGGTCTCCTTCCATTTTCTCGAAAAGAGCGTGCATGGCCAGAATTCGCGTCTCGTAATCCGGCTCGGCAATGATTTTACAAAGCCCGGCATCCGCTAGGAGGAGAGAACTTGTCTGGGATAGCGGCGGTACGAAGCGCGGACGATAACGACGGCAAGCGCCTTTAGAGATAGCTGCTAACCAAGGTCCCTGTTCCAGGATTTCGGGTGATACGGGCCAAGACGGATTTTCGTCTTCTTGAACCTTTAACCATAGAGAGCTTACTTCCGTATCTTTCAGTGGCAACAACTCAATCGATTCCTGATTTAGAATCAAAACCATTTCTTCTATTTTGGGGACGATGTGCAACTTTTTTGAGCCAGCGTCAAATTTGATACTGGCGGAAAATTGCCGGATATCTATTCTGGCTTCGATACAGCCGTGACGCATCAATTCCAACGTAACGATCGCGTCCTTATCGCTGCTCTGGTTAAATAATTGCAGGAGCTTGTGATAAAGTTCATAAAGTGGTAAGTCAAAAATACCGACCCTTCCCGTTACCTCTGACAATGATACCTTGAAATCCAAAGCCCGTTGCACCTTCACATCGACATCATGGGCTTTAAGCTTTCCCTGAACGTAGAAGCGTTGTCCGCCACGCAATGACACAGCAACCGCAGAGTAACCACAAAGATCATCGAGAGCAAGATACTCTGATGCAGGAACGATCTTTCCATCAGGATTTACAAACCGCCCGCCCTCCGTTGGAAAGGGAATCACCAGATCGCAATCACAACCATCAGACCAAGCAAGCTTCAGATTTATTTTGCCAATCGTTGACTTTTTTGCGGAACATTGCAGGAAAATAGTGCGGTCTTCGACACTTTTTTTGATATCCAAGCCTTCCTGCTGCTGCCACGAAACAAGACTTGTCTGAAGGTTTCCCAGCGCAATTACTCCTTCATTATTTTTGTCCGATGGCACGAGCTTGATTTCAGCATTCTCTGGCAGAACGATCACACTGCAAGCATATAAACCTTCTCCATTTTGAATATGCCGAAAATCAACCAACCCGCGAGGTTTAGCTGCTGTGACTTTCCACCAAATTCGCTTGCCGGTAGTTTTGCTCCAATACAATTCCTCGGCGTTCACATAGTTGGCGCTGCCATTTTCATAAACTCGCTTTAATCGAGGTACGCCAATGAACACCGGCCATTTCGCCTCACACAGATAATCTTGTCGCCCTTCAAAGCGGTAGTCCGCTCCTGATTCTTCCTTTTGGCGCGTGCGAATAACACACGTCACGGCTTCATCCAATTTGATGTTGAATTCCCCACTTGCTCTGTAAAGCGATGCTTCCCTATCAAACATTTCGAGACGTTCGGTGATCAACGCACTCTCATTCCCATTGCTATTTGCGTCAAGGTTTTCCGGTTTGACGTGAGCAAGAACGTAAACTTCCGAAAAGCGACTCGAAAGTGAACCTTGACCGACGAATTCCAGAACTTGGCCGCCACCTTCTCGATCTACAAAGACTAACGGCAGCTCGTCTGTCAAAGCACTGCCGCCTGGTAAAGGCAAACCCCCAACACGTTGCCCTCGTTCATAAATCAGACAACTAATCGTTGTTGTGGCGTTTTCGCGTATTTGCAAATGACGTCGATCATGAGGGTAAACATTGTATGAATCACCTTGTTGCACCAATGAAGCAACGCGAACGACCTTTTTACCCCATACCATCTGCATCTCCAAGCGCTCACCGAGGGACGATCTCGCGCCAAGTTCTTCGATGAGCAGTTTTTGGTTAATAGTATCCGGTAATAGCAACTCTGCGTGTAGCTCCCAATTCTCACCAATTCTGATCAACCTTCGCGCGATACGCAATCTGTTGGCAACGCCGGTGCGAATCTTTTTGGCCTGTTGAAGCAAGGCTGATACGAGAGCATTGGCGGCATGATCTTCAATCGCTATCGGCAGCCGCTGTCGCCAATTCTGATCGAGCCCGTCGAGTTCTGCTATCGGATTGTCAACTTGTGTTATCTGAGTCTGCAATTCCCAAATGCTCTTAATCAAGATTCCTGCCAACTCTTGCAGCATGGGTTGTCGTAAAGTCACTGGCAAGTAATTCAAGTGAATACTCGCGAATTCTGCCGCATCAACGCCGGCTGAGGCGTAGTTGGCATAATCCCGCAAGATTGCGCGAAGAAAGGCACGGAGATAGCCGGTGTCATTGCGAATCAGATTCACAGGAAAGCCGCCTTCGCAAGCTACCGTCAGAAGGAAACCACGATCATCTCCTCGTCTGAGCAAAGGGCGCTTCCAGTAGCGCAAGCCTCGTTCGACGAATCGGCTTCGCGTCGCTTGATCTATTTCTGGCCAGTTCAGGGCATTAAAAATGGGTTGCCACTTCCAGGGACCACTTGCATAATGGCGTCGCCACCATTCGGCACAGAACAATACAAAAAGTCGATCTAATGTCGGCAAGGGAGAATGGAGAGAACCGGCTAAGTAAAGGGTAATCGTCATCCGATCACTCAACAGTAGCGTCCCCAAAGCCTCGAATTCTTCAATACGGCAAAGGTAAGCGTAGAGTGGACGTCCGTCAGGTTGTTCGAGGTTGCGTCGCCCCAGAAAGGCGTCCAGCCAGGTTTGATGATTTTCGCTCATAGCGGCTTGTTATCATTTGTTTCATGCGACTTTTCGGGCTTGAATGGTTTTGCCCTATCATTTTTGCCTAAAACAATTCCTCCGATACTGCCTCTGCTTTTCCGTTCCAGGATTTTGTCCTAACAGCCGGTCGACTTCAGCCATATTGCCACCGGCTTGAAGACTGGCTTTTTCACGGATTTTTTCGACATATTCTTTCAAGTTAATGGACAGCGGCAAATCCGGCAGATCAAAATCAGTGTCTTCTTCTCTCATAATACTTGCAATGAAGCTTCGTGGCAGATCATTCAAAGAAACTTCACCGCCATCAAAGCGCTTGCAAAGTTTCTGAATCCATTTCTCCAGTTCACGCACATTGCCAGGCCAATCGTGTTCCTGCAGCTTTTGTACGACTTCTCGGCGCAGCATCAACGGTGTGCGCAAATCCTGCTTTTTGGAATATATTCGCAGAAAGAGATTGACCAGTATGGGAATATCATCTTTGCGATGCCGCAGTGACGGCAACTCGATGATTTCATCGAAACGATCTTTCAAATCCTGCGCAAATAACGTTGGGTCATTGATATTCTTATTGGTGGCAGCAATAATTTGGGTTTTGACTTTATGCACGATATTCGAACCCAGCGGCCGAACTTCGCCATCGTTCACGTAGCGCAACAATGCCTGTTGACCGTTCATAGGCAGGTTGCCAATTTCGTCCAGAAAGAGCATGCGGTCAGCGCATTGTTTCAGGAGCCCATCTCTGTCATCAGTTGCTCCGGTAAATGTGCCTTTTTTGTGGCCAAATAACTCGGAAATCACCAGTGTTTCGGAGAGCGCGCCACAGTCACAAGTCGTCAGACTCTTGTCATGGCCGCGATGGTAAAGCCTCCAAATGGCATCGGCCACGACTTGCTTACCGGTTCCGCGCTCGCCCAAGATCAGAACATGCGTTTCAGCATCTATATCTTTCAATATTTGCTCTTTGATTTCGCGTATTGGCTTTGACTGCCCGACAAGCTCAGGAATCATTCGGTCGAGTTCAGATACATTGAGTTGCTCTACCAGCCGCCGGTTTTCACGCATCGCAATAGTCAAACGCCGCTTCAGTTCTTCCGGCGCAGTGATATGCGGAAAGTCATCGATTTCCAAATTAACTTCTTGCGTGGATTTGCCACGCTCACGAGCATATATTGCTTCAAATGATTGAATGAGTCGAGAGTTCGGAATGAGGCCGGATTTATGTAGCAGCACCCAACAAGTAGTCATGGTTGGCGTGCCTGAGGTGATGTTGATAATCTTTTCTTGAGACTTGATATTCTCATGGTCAAGTAATTTCTGAGTTGCATTCAGCAGCGTCGGGTAGACCAAATTAAAATCAACCGGATTGGCCAGGTCAACCGAAACAAATTTAATGTTGACCCCTGGCTTTTCAGCCAGCATGATCGCCTTGTTTTGCTCAGCGATTTCGCGATAGTTTACTCGATCCGTTATCTTGGAAGTGGTGACAAAAATATAAACACCGGTAATCTTTTCCTTGTATTGAAGGAAAGTAGTCAGAACGGCCCCATAACCTTCTTTTGATTTGTCAATGAGGTCGTGATTTCCAACAAAAGTCAGAAAGATCATGGGCTTTCGATCCGATAAAGGTTTTTCATCGAAATTGATTTTGATTTCTCTACCCTTTGCCTGTTTTAATTTTACATTAAAACAGGCAAAGGGTATACCAAGAACTTTTAAGTTTAATAAACAAATATTTACGAAATTCTTTGTTGAATTGAAAAGTTATTTACGTTACGGAAATGGATAACGAACGTTATCTAAGCAAAACGGCAGAAGTGATTGGGCTTTTACTTCGAAGCCCCCGTCTTGTGTTTATCCACGAAGGCCTACCCCAATATACGAAGCAGAACACCAAGTAGCAAAAAAATTATATGAGGTGCGCTATGATTATCGTGGCCGCTTAACCCCAGCGCTTTCATCCGCGAAGCTAAAGTAGAAGGATTCATACCGAGCAATTGCGCCGCGCCGGTTTCGCCGGCGATTTTCCAGCCGGTGGCTTCCAAGGCCGTGATGATGTTGTCGTGACGACTACCGTTCGACCTCAGTATTGAAAGCTGGTGTTCGATAAGGGTAATGGAAATAACATGTAAAATTTCCGGCTTCTCTGCACCTGCCGCGCGCCCTCCGGTTGAACTTGTAAGTATTCCTTACAGGTTGCGCCCTCTTCCAGTTCTCCTTCGTCAAAGATATTTTTGACGTGCCGCTTCACTGTGCTGGTCGCCACACAAAGCTTGCGGGGATTTGTTGGCAGGATAGAGCCTTATTCAGAAGCTTTAGAAATTCTGGATGTAGCTCTGGAATCAAAAAGTAAGCTAAAGCGTGTGATCATTACTGCACGGCCATTCCATCTTCAGCCAATTCGGCGGGATGAAGTTGGAGATATTCCCGCACTTCAAGCTGCATGCGATCAATTTCGGCCAAGTAGCCGGAAACGGAAAGCCTGTAATTAGCCGGATTGGTTTCTTTGCGGCGCAGTTCCGCAACCTGCTTCTGCATGCGGGCAATGCGCTCCAAAGTCACTTGCAGCTCATTGTCATTTGCAATCATGATATAATCTCCACGATTCCTCGTTTGCTGCCATCTCGTTTGAATTGCCAATCTTGCTTTTAGAAAATTGCTGCCTGAAAATTAGAAAGCTGAAAAAAGGCTTTTACTGAGCTCACGGCTTTCTCTGCATCAAACTCGCCGCAAGTATAAATGATAGTTGAAAGAAACTTCAGATTCACCCATACAGCGATATAAATGCCCGAGTCAATTAAAGGAACAAATCCATCGAATCCTTGATTGAGGTCTTTGCCTTGTCCACTGGTCTGGTGAATGATGGGCGCACCGTATGTCCGAAGCCCCAGTTCAGTCGTGATGTGCGAAAAATAGGCTTCCAGCTTTTCCGCCGTTACTTCAACATGAAAATAGCCTTCGACCAGAAGCCGTTTTCTGAAAATGTCCGGCGCGATGTTGGTTAATGGCGTTGTGTTCATCAGATTTCCTCGTATGTTGACGTGGGATTCACATAAACGCATAAATGAAATTGTCGGGAAATTCTGAAGTGCTGCAGCGCCGCGATGAGGTAGCTCAAAAATCGAATCATTGTGGTGAGCAGCGCAGTCGGTGATGAGGAGCCGATTGAGCGGGCATCGCTCTGAGTTGCTCCGGACACGGTGTTTTCAGAAGAGATTTTCACATGCTGATTTCCTTATGCCAGAGAATTTCCGTGACGCGCATGATGGCGGCTTTAAGATAACGGCGATAGGTGCTGAAGGGAAGGCCGAGAGCCTCGGCAGCCAGTTCCTGGCTTTCAGCAGGATTGAAATACGTGCGATGCAGAACGCGATACAGCTTCGCTTCGCGCGGCGATGATTCCAACGATTTGGCGGCGTCACGAATCAGATCGAGCAGCAGGGCAATGCGTTCGGCCTCGCCGTCGTCGGGTTTGGCCAGCTCGATCACCAGGCGTGAGCGCAGCAGCGGGCTGTTGCGCAGCGTGTCCGGACGAGTGTAAGCGCGCAACGCCTCGTGTATCGCTGCTGCAAAATCCGGCTCGCTCAACACCACGGCTGGATTCACTTTCGGCGCCGGCGAATAATTTTGTTCTTGCGATAATTCGCGGGCGGCCATGAGATCGAGCCAAGCTATCAGCGGCGTAACGCGCCAGTCGTGTGCATAGACGCCATAGCGCCGCCCGTCGATCTCAAAATTGGCCTCGGGCACACGCGCAAAGTCGGCATAAGCCATGACTTGTTCCCAAACCTCGGGCGCCGCAAACGCCAAAAAGGTGAAGGCCAAACCGGGAGTGGAAAAATAACTCTGCACGACATTAATAAAAATTCGGCTTTGGGTGGGAGAATGCGCCTGGTAAGTTTCACCGGCCATCCAAAAGCGCATGTACAAAAATTTTTCGCCGGAACGCAGCGGCGCATGGTTTTGCAAATACTTCAACGCATGATCGAGAGCAATATCGTTCCGGATCATCTCGTCGCTCGCGCGGTCCAGCGTCAAGAGCACGAGAAAACCCGCCGGTGCTTGCCGGCCGCTGCGAAACACTTGCACGGAGGCCGGGAGCCGATCAAACCAATATTTTGCCACGCGCGCCGACTCTTCTCCTTCGTGTTGGTTGACCATCGCCAGAAGCGCCGGCACATCGGTTTCGCGCGCCGCGTCCGTCCACACCTTGCCGCTCTCCTGCCAATCATAAACCGGCCGCACGACCGGATTCATGCGGTGCAGATAAATGTAGCCGAACAAAATCCGGCGTTGCTCCTCGCCCTGCGTTTGTTGCATGCGCTTGACGTAATAGGCCCGCGCGCGATGGTGCAGCTCCGCATACCAATCGGGATTGCGCCAACGCAGCTCGGTCGCCAGCACTTCGCGCACCAGATCGTGCGGGAACAAGCCTTCTTTGCCATATTCGATGAACGAAAGCGCGCGCAGCCACTCGAACAATTCGTGCGCGTCGCCAACCTGGAGCAACTCGGCCAAAACCGGCTCGGTGATCACGTGCAACAGCGCCGCGGCTTCCAACGCCGTGCGATGCGCCGGGCTGGGAACTTTTTGCACGAAGCGCTCGAGCAAGGTTTTGATCATGTCGGGCGCTTCTTCCGGAACGAAGCGTTGGTCCTGGCGCTGGTCGAGAACGTCGGCGACGAGCGAGAGCGCCAGCGGATGCCCGCGCGTGAACTCGAGAACCGCTTGATGCTGCTCGGGCGAGACGCGCCGCTCATTGAGATACGAGCGGCTTTCTTCCGGACTGAGGTTGCGCAACGGCAGCATGCGAACCAACGCATTCCAGCCGGGGTCCGTGCGCCATCCGGGCGAAAGCGATTCGCGGCCGGCGATCACCAAAAGCACTTTTTCCGGAAGCTGCGGCAGAAAAACTTCGCGCAACCAGCCGTCCAGCGGATTGAGCTTTTCGTAGGTGTCGATGAAAATAACGCTGCGCACCGGCTGCGCCGCCAGCGCGTCAAGCGGAGCGGTTTCCGGGCCGAGGCTCATCGCCAGTTGCAACGCCAAAATAAAGGCCGGCGGCGAAGGATCGACGTTGCGCGCATCCAGAGAAACGGGAACGATCTCGTGCTGCCGGCAAAGCGCGACCATTTCCTGCAACAGCGTGGTCTTGCCGACGCCGCCGGGGCCAAAAATCTGCAGCACGTAGAACGGTAATGTTTCTGCGAGCAAGGCGGATTGAAAGACCGCACGTTCGGTCTCTCGCCCAACGAACCGATGGCGCCGGGCCGCGTCGAGATGATCGGCAAGTCGTGAGGGCATACGATTAACCGGATGATTGCTCATAATAAAAATTACGAATCGTGCCAGGAATCGGATTGCACCGATGCAGCCGCCGGCACGACAGCTTCCGCCTCCACCTCGACGAGGTACTCGTCGCCCACGAGCTGCGCCTGCACCAAAGTATTCGCCGGCTGAATATCGCGAAACCGCTCACCGTGGGCGCGAGCTACCGCCTCCCAATCCGCCAGGTTGCGAACGTACAGCCGGGTTCGGACAACGTCCTGCAAGCGTCCGTCAAGTGACTGCAGCGCTCCGGCAATCTTGTCGATTGCGAAATGGAACTGGGCGGCGGGATCGGTTCCGCCGATGGCGCGGCTGCCGTGTGTCGCCGTCGTGCCCGAAACCAAAATGCGATCACCGCGACGCACCGCCCGGCAAAAACCAGCGATCTCCTCCCATGGCGTGCCGCTCAACACTTTGATCCGGCCATCCGGCCCCGTTTGCGCCATGTACGGCGGTGGCATCGTTTCGAGGTGATGGCTCAAGTCACCGGAGGCGGTGAGGAACGGCGGCTGGCGATACTCGTCTCCGCAGTCGCCGGGAATAGGCCGCAGTTTTGCCACGGCCTCGTCGAGGGCGGTCCGGCTCGGTTCATCGAGCGAAAACTGGAACAGGCGCAGGTTGTCCCGGACATGCTCGCTTTTCCCGAGGCGCGCGCCGATGATGATGCCGCCGACGCCAGGCTGCTCAAGAATGTAGCGGCAAGCGACATTGGCTATCGAAACGCCGTGTCTGCGGGCAATATTATTGACAGTGCTCAAAAGCTCTTGAAAAATCTCCCAACTGCCGGCCGTGTCAATGAATCGCTTGTACTTCATCTGCGACCAAGTGCTCAAATCGTTCCAACTTGGTTCCGGCTTGCCGAGCCAGCGCTCCGTGAGAAAACCTCCCGCGATGGTCCCGTAGCACAGCAGTTTGATGCCGTGCTGCAGGCACAGCCCGGTCATGCGTTCCACAGGACGTTGATCGATGAGTGAGAAGCACACCTGGTTGGACACGACATCGATGCCGCTATGAACGACGATCCGCAAGTGAGCGGTGTCGAAGTTGGTCAAGCCGAGATGGCGGATGCGTCCCTGCTCTTTGATCTCCTGCAGCCAAAACAAGCAATCCAGCCAACTCGGGTCGGCGTAGTTCCAGGCGTGGAATTGCAACAGATCGACGCGATCGGTTTGCAAACGATCAAGTGCTCGTTGCACGGCAGCCCGCACCTCCTCGCGCGTGACCGGCCCGGGTTTGGGCACCCATTTCGTCAGCAGTTGCACGGTTGTGCCGGGAGCACGCCGTCGCAGGAACAACCCCGCAATCTCTTCTGCGGACCCGTAATGATCGGCCATGTCAAACGTTGTAAAGCCCGCCTCGGTGTATGTTGCCATCGCTGCGGCCGTTGCCTCGAGATTTAGCGCCGCGCCGTCGCGCTCCATATCCGCAAGCTGCCACAATCCCGTCAGCACGCGGGAAATATTAAAGCCCGGCGCCAGCTCGCACCGCTCTACGTTTGTATTCATTGTATCACAAAGAAAAGCCACACGCAAAGACGCAGAGCCGCAAAGAAAAATAAAAATAATTTAGTGACAAAATAATAAAACATCATTTTGTCGTCAAATTATTTTGTCATAATTATTTTGCTATTTTAAATTCAGCTTTACTCCGGCGGCAGAGTTGAGAAAATCGCCTCCACATTCACGCCGGTCCGGCGCAGGTTGCGCAGCTCGCGGAGGTAAACCGCCGTCGCCACCGCCATCACGGCGAGCCATACGGGCGTCGAATGGAAGTACCACGCACTGACGGAGGCAGTAAAATCCTTCCAGACGTGAACGATGAGGAAACCGCCGAGCACGATCACACCGAGCAGCGCCAGGGGCACTTGCACGCGCCGCGAGGGCAGAACGCGCACCTCGCGAGCGATCTCCGGATTCCGTCGCGGCAGCGCGAGCACGGAAACACACATCAGCAGAAAGTTCACCAGCATCGAAGTGACGAGGATATCCACGCCGAGGAAAAAATCACCGGCAAGATGGCTGCCCAAAATTCCCACCGTCGCCATCAGCCCGCTGAGCACGATGGCGACATGCGGCGTATGCCACTTGGGATGAACGCTCGCCACGCGCCGGGGAAAGATGCCGTCCTCCGCCCAGGCGAACATCAGCCGCGAGACCGCCAGCAACATCGCCGGCAGATCGTTGGTCAGCGCGACAGCCGCCCCGGAAACAATGGCGACAGTCCAGCCGGCTGGAAGCAAGTAGCCCAGAAGTCCGGGCGCGGTGAGGTCCCGCTTCATGGCTTCCTCCGCGATGTACGTCCACGGCACGGCGTGATAAACTGCGGCAGTGAACAACATGTAAAACGTCCCTACGCTCACGACCGCAATCCCGATGGCCAGCGGCAGCGTTCGGCCCGGGTTTCGCGCCTCGCCGCCGGCTTGGGCGATAGAGTCGAACCCGATAAAGCTTGAGAACAGCAGAGCGGCAGCCGTGAGAAAAGTGCCGAATTGCAACGACGAGGCTCCAGCCTCGGCAATCTGGCGGCCTTCCCGCTCCAGCACTGCTGCGGCGAAATCTTGCTGATCAAAATAGAAGCCCGCGACAATGACGACGCCGCCGAGCACGAACATCAGGAACATCAGAGGAATGAGAGTGCGCTCATACAATTGCAACCCGCGCAAATTCACCACGACGAACGTCCATAGAAATGCGAGCGCCACTGTCAAGCGGATGCCGCCTGAGTCCAACGCGCTGGCAAGTGGTTGCCAACCGAGCGCGGCGGCGATGTCGCGCAGGAAGGGAACCAAAACATAAGATACCACGCCGATGGCAATGGATAGGCCGAACCACTGCGAGAAGCTGGCGACGAATCCCAGATACGGATTGAGCGCGCGGCTGGCATAGACATAACTTCCGCCGGCTCGCGGCATGGCCGAAGCAAGGATGGCGTACGCCAACGCTGCGAGAATCGCCGGAACTGCCGCAAACAGATAGGCCGGCAGCACGTGCGGCCCGATGCCGGGCACATTCCGTTGGATCATGAACGGAATCACATTGATCGCAGCGCCCAACATGGAGCAAATGCCGGTTGCCGCCAGTCCCAACAAACCCATCTCGCGCGACAGTCCGGTGCGGCCGGCGCTCGTGCTTGTAGCGTCGCTGATTCGCTGGCTCATTGAGCCTTTCCTTAGTTTTATCACAATCGTTTCTGCGATCCGATCATGCACGGTTTGTTTGTTGGGGTGGATAAAATATTGCAAAAACCCAAAATCAAGCTCCAAAAAACGCTTGTTGCCGAATTATGCGACATCGACAATTTCCTGCCAGTTTTCGTTGTCCAGTTCCAAACAAAAAAGCCCAAACTTCACGGACGTAGCCTCGCCAGCCGGCCTGAATGCTTTAAGCCGGTGAGACAGATGTTCGTGGAATTGGGGCTGTTGACTTTCGCAGTTTCTCAAATCTTGACGGCATCATTTTCCCCTCCTGTAAATTTAAGGTGCTATGCAGCCGTCTGAAATTTCAACTGGTCAAAAGTAGCAAAAAGAACAATCGTTGTCAAGCAAAAACTTTATTTGAACCGCGTAATCGTCACATCCAGATAGCGGGTGCGCTGCGGGGTTTTGCGCCACTGCACCAAAATCGGGCTTTGGTAGGTGCCTTGCACCAAGCGGCCCTTGCCATGCTCTTCGCCGTTGGTAACGAGCAGGCTGATGTTGCGCTTCATGCCGAGAAAGCGTGAGGCGGGAACCGACAAGACGCGCGAGACGATTTTCTCGATGACGGAGCGGCCGACCTGCAAGGCGTCCATCATCTCATTAAAGATGTGCACCAAATCGGTGGTGGCGTAGTATTTGAATTTGCCGGGGATCAGCGCCGGCTCGCTGAGAAAGCTTTTGCCTTTTTTCACCACGTAACGCAGCGGATCCTGCAAAACTTCGGTCAAATCTTTTTGGATCAAAAGATTCTCAAACTCGTTCACTGTCAGGCCGGCGTGCAGTTCCTTCCGATCCAAAGTAATATCCACGCGCCCCTTTTCGATGTCATACTTTTCCAGCAACGCTTGCAATTGATCGAAAAGGCCAAAGCGCGGGTCTTTGAGATTGATCGAGTCGATGGAGTGGTGCGACATCGGGATGGCGAGACGGTCGGTGTGGACGACTTCTTCCGCGTTATAAGCCAAAATCGTCGTCCGCCGCTGCCGCCGAATATCCTGATACTTGCCGTCCAGCTCGATAAAATAAACCGGCATGCCGGGGCGGTTGATGTAGGTCACGCAATTTTTCAGCCCGGCGCCGATAAAAGTCAGATGCGAGTCGGCATTCGTTGGCTCGCATTGCTTTTGCTCTTCGCTCAATTCGGTTCGCAATTGCAGCCGGTCGTGATAGTAGCCAGCGTCCGGGGGGAACAAACGCTGAAAGGCGCGAAAGAACGGCTCGAGGTGTGTTTTGCTATTGCGCAGCCGGGCGCAAATGGTTTGGTCCAGATAGCCGGCGGTGGTGTGCAACGAGCAATACAGCGCTTTGCGATATTGCGAAAACAAACCGTCAAATTGTTCCCGGATCGTCTCCGCCACATTGATCACATCAAAGCGCGATTGCGGGACGAGCGTGAGTTGAATCTCGAAAGGATGAGAAGCCATTGTTGAAAGTCTTGCCGTTAGTTCCAAAAGATGCAGTTGTCGTTCGATTTCTTATGGTCAAGAGCCGGAAAAAGTATTCCCCAAATTTTATGCAATAAAATCGGGGCTTCCATAAATTATACGATTTTTCCATCTGCTTGGATGAGTAAATATACCTCCATCTTGCCTTGCGTGCTGAAATTGTGCCATTGCCTGTTCTGAAAGGCATACCAACTTAAAGATAAACCAAATAATAATAAATGTCAAGCCCGGTTTGTGCGCAAATTGGTAATTTCCGTATAAATTTAGCCAAGTGAACTCGGAGTGTCCCGCTGAAAACGGGGCAATGCTGAAGCATTGCACTCCGGTCAGGCCCTTAAAAGCATACCAATTTTCTTATGCTTTCGTCCAAAACGGTTTCTATTTTTCTTCCGGCGGCGGTGGTGTAAGCAAGCTCACCACAATCAGGGTGAGTATTGATGCGCTCGCTGCCGGAATGATGATGTAGTCCGTTTTCATTAATGGTTCCGGCAGAATAAAGTTGGCCGTCGTGATGACAATGGTCACTAACATGCCAGCCGCAATCGAAACCACCCCGCCGGCGACGCTGGCTCTTTTCCACAAGAAGGCCGCGAGCAGCGCCGGTGTGATGCCTGCGCCGATCATCGTATACGCCGTGAGCGCCATCTTGAGGATGCTCTCGAAAAACGTCGCGGCAATATTTCCGAGCGCGACGATCAAGAGGCGCTGAACGACGACTATTCTTTCCGGTGAAACATCGGGATTGATGAAGCGTTGATAGAGGTCGCGGGCGATATTGGTGGAAGGAATCATCAAATAGGTGTTGGCCGTCGAGAGAATGATGGCGACGGCCGCGGCCATCATCAAGCCGCCGGCGAGCATTGGCAAATCGTGCCGCGCGACATACAAAATGATGGTCTCGGTCTGGGCATCATTAAAGGCGCCGTTGGAACTGACAAAAGGCGCTTGTTGAAAGTATTTGGCGCTGCCGATAATCGCGAGGCCATAGAGCAAGCTTTCAATCACCACGACGCCGACGATCATGCCGATCACCGCCCGGCGCGCGGCACGCTCATCTTTGGCGGAAAAAAATTTTTGCTACATGCTGCTTTCGCCCAACAGCAAAAAAAACGTGGGAAGAAAAATGCCGAGCGCCCACACCGCGTCGTTGTCACCGAAAACCGTGAAATGATCTGCCGGCAAAGTTTGCACCTGTTGCCACCCGCCAACCTTGGCGAGCAACAGCGGCACGCCGATATGGTGAGATAAGCGATGATGATGGCCAGCGTGCCGAGCAAGCGCGCCCATTTATTGTAGCGCGTTTCCAAAATATCTGAAAGCGTATATTGGGCGATGCGGCGCACGCGATACGCCAAAAAATAGACGATGGCGATGCCAACCCCCGCGCCGGCGCTGAACCACAGCGCCGAGAAACCGCTGCGAAATCCCAGTCCGGCGCTGCCAAACAAACTGCCGGAGCCGATCCACGTGCAAACCAGCGTTCCTACCAGCAGCAGCGTCGGCGTCCGGCGACATGAAGTCTTCTTGCGTTTTGACGCTGCGCATTTTGGAAAGCGCGACGATAAAGAGCAGCGCCAGATAACCGGCAATGATCCAGATATAAAACATTTTCTCTTCCTTAAAAAAACCTCAACGTAGTCCCCGGCCAATGCCGTTTCCTTGGCTTTGATTTGCGCCGGCTTGGCGTCGGGCTTGAATTTGATGATGACGTCATCTACTCATATTACGCGAAGCGAAAGAATTTATTCCCGCCGCCGGGCTATTTTTTTAGGCAACCTGATTTAGGCTCCGCCCGGTGAGGCAAGATGATTTGAGCGTAATGATTTTGCCCTTACAAACAGAGCAAGCTTTTCCCGCCGAAATGCGCCGAAATAAATTCTCTCACAATTACTGGCAACGTTTTGACCGCAACCGGTGTCATACCAAGTGTGCTAAAAACTTAGCAACCTTTTTCAAATTCCATTGTCTCTTTATATAGAGCATTCAACATCCACGTCGGGTCACGGGAGCCATTTATAAAATTTCAAACAGCCTTTAGCGCTGCCGAACTTTCAAGCCGGAGTTCTTTTATGATGAGTAAACTTCTGTTACCAGGTTTTTTGTTTTTTGCTGCGACCCTAGCGGCTGCCCAAACGCCGGTAGAGAAAAAAATCTACCATGCCAAACACATCAACCCGCATCCGCCGGTCATCGACGGCCGCTTGGACGATCCGGTTTGGGAAAAAGTGGAATGGGCCGGCAACTTTACCCAACGCGAGCCGAACGATGGCGCCGCGCCCTCGCAGCAGACCGCCTTCAAAATCATGTATGACGAAAAAAATCTTTACGTCAGCGTTCGCGCCTACGACAACGAGCCGGATAAAATCGTCCGCCGCGTCACACGGCGGGATCAATTCGACGGCGACTGGGTGGAAATCAATATCGACAGCTATTTCGACCATCGCACCGGTTTCTCTTTCACCATCAATGCCGCCGGCGTCAAAGGCGACGAAGCCATCTCGAACGATGGCGATAATTGGGACACCAACTGGAATCCGGTGTGGTTTGCAGAAGTCGCGATTGATAATGAGGGCTGGACCGCGGAGATGCGCATTCCGCTCAGCCAGCTTCGTTTCGGCGACAAAGAAGAGCAGGTATGGGGCATTCAAGTGCAGCGGCGCTTCTTTCGCAAGCAGGAGCGCTCGGTGTGGCAATACATTCCGCAAAACACGCCCGGCTGGGTGAGCTTCTTCGGCGAGCTGCACGGGTTGAAAGGCATTCACGCTTCGCGGCGCATCGAGCTGCTGCCTTATTCCGTCGGCAGCACGCGCCAATTCAAAAAAACGCTCGGCAATCCCTTTGCCACCGGGGAGATCAACAAACTCTCCGGCGGCTTGGATGCCAAAGTCGGCGTCACCAGCGATTTGACCATGGATGTGACGTTGAATCCCGATTTCGGCCAGGTCGAAGCCGATCCCTCGCAAGTGAATCTCACCGCGTTTGAAACCTTCTTCGCCGAGAAGCGCCCCTTCTTCATCGAAGGCCAAAGCATTTTGGACTACCGCCTCGCCGGTGGCGACGGATCTTTTTCCAACGACCGCTTGTTTTACTCGCGCCGCATTGGCAGAGCGCCGCACGGTTATCCCGATCTCAAAAACGATGAAGAGGAAAAAGAATATGCCAAGGTGCCGGAGAATGCTTCGATCGCGGCCGCGGCCAAATTAACCGGCAAAACCAAGAGCGGCATCTCCATCGGCATTTTGGACGCCATGACCGACGAAGAAGAAGCGGAGATCGATTTCGTCGGACAGCGCCGCAAAGAAATCGTCGAGCCGCGCACGAACTTTTTTGTCGGACGCGTGCAAAAGGATTTTAATAAAGGCACCTCCGCTATCGGCAGCATGTTCACCGCCACGCATCGCGATCTCTCCGGCTCTCAACTCAACTATTTGAATCGCGCCGCTTATTCCGGCGGCGTTGATTTTCGGCATCAATGGCACAATCGGACTTACTACATCGAAGGGCTTTCGGTCTTCAGTCACATTCGCGGCGATCGCCAAGCCATCGAAGCGGCACAACTTTCATCGCAGCGCTATTATCAGCGTCCGGATGCGGATTACATCGAATTCGATCCGAACCGCACTTCGCTTTCCGGATACGGCGGCAATCTCAGCCTCGGCCGCGGCGGCAACAGCAAGCTGCGCTTGAATTTCAGCACGACGTGGCGCTCGCCCGGATTGGAGCTGAACGATGCGGGATTTCTCCGGCAAGCCGACCGCATCATGCAGAGCGCGTGGGCCGGCTATCGCATTACCAAACCGACTTTCATCTTCAATCGTTTGAATATCAATTGGAACCAATGGTGGGGTTGGAATTTCGGCGGCGAGACGGTGTTCAAAGGCGGCAACATCAACAGCGGCGGCCAACTCAAAAATTATTGGGGCGTTTGGGGCGGCATCGGACGCGAGGGCGCAGAATTGGCGACGACGCCGCTGCGCGGCGGACCGGCGTTGCGCTTGCCCGGACAATGGAATCAATGGTACGAGCTGGGCACGGATGAGCGCAAAGCCGTGCGGTTCAGCGTGTTTGGTTTCAACAGTTGGAAGGATGAAGGCGATACGCGCACCCACGAAGTCGGGTTCAGCACCTCTTTTCGCCCATTCAACGCGTTGTCGTTTCGCCTCAATCCGTTTTTCAACATCAACAAAGATGACTTGCAATATGTCGGCACCCCGGTTGACAGCGTGACAAAGGAAGATCGTTACATTTTCGGCCGGCTGAGCCAAAAAACGCTCGGCATCACGCTGCGTTTCGATTACAGCCTCACGCCGAATCTATCCATTCAGTATTACGGCCAGCCGTTTGTTTCGGCGGGAAAATACGATCAGTTCAAGCGCATCACCTCGCCGCGGGCGGATCGCTACCAAGACCGCTTTCAAATTTTGGCCGACGAAATCCAATTCAATGCAGCAAAGGGAGCGTTCAACGTCGACGAGAATCTCGACGGCAATACGAATTATCGATTCGGCAAGCCCGATTTCAATTTCCGGCAATTCCGCTCCAACCTCGTCGTGCGTTGGGAATACATCCCCGGCTCCACGCTCTTCGTCGTGTGGTCCCAAGGCCGCACCGGCGGCGAATCAAATGGCGAGTTTTCGTTTCGAGATGACTTGAGAGATTTGTTCAAGGTTTTTCCGGATAATGTGTTTTTGGTGAAGTTGAATCGGTGGTTTTCGTTGTAGGAGCAGTTTTTGTGAAGTCGGACTTTCGCGGCGAGAATTTAAAAAATGTGAAAGGTCTTGTGCGAAAGTCCGACTTCGCACAACCAATTCTCCTCAAAACCCCACCTCCAACCCCAATCGCACCGTCATCGGGGGTTGATAAAGTAACGGTCGCAGATAATTCGGATTCAAAGCGATTTGATTGCCGTTCTCATCCTGGCCGAAATAATGTTGCTGATCAATATTCACCGGTTTGCGCTGACTGAAAAGATGGAAAATGTCGAGAATCGCTTTTGGACGCACTGAGGAAGTGAACCAACGTTTAGGATCATAAGTCAAACGAAAATTCAAATCCCAGATGGCAGGAGTTCTGCCGGCTGTCCCGCGTGGGCGGAGAAATGTGGAAACGAAAGGATCGCGATTGAATCCACCAAACTCGTTTAGCGGGGTGCCGCTTTGCCATATAAAAATCGTACTCGAAATCTTTCGCCAGTTAATAACCACCTCCTGATGATGATGATGACTTCATCAGCATTCGCAAATGAAATAACAGGGTCGATTTTTTTCATTCTGCCTGCAGCCAGTATGCAACAGGGTAGCTGAGAAATTCCTCGATCGGAAGCCCTTCCTGCCCCACGAGCAATGTGCGCGCTTGAGGAAATTCACGCGCAAAAGCCGACAAACCGGAGTGCTTGCCTTTAAACAAGCCGCTCTTGACTTCGATGGCGAGGAGCTTATTCGCCCGCTGGAGCACAAAGTCAACTTCTTGATCACGATCACGCCAGTAATAAACTTCAATGCCGGTGCCCAACGTGCTGTTGAGCAAATGCGCCCCGACAGCCGTCTCGACCAGCCTTCCCCAGCGCGTCAGATCATGCCGCCAATCGGCAAAACGCAATCCCGCAATCGCGGTCATCAAGGCGGTGTTCAACGCCATCCATTTCGGACTGGAAGCTCTTCGCCGCAAGGCTTGTCCATGCCATTTGGGCAAGCCCCCAATTAAGCGCGCGCCTTCCAAAAGACGCTGATAATGCGCCAATGTGGTGGTATTGCCGGCATCCATGAGCTGGCCCGCCAGTTTTTGATAGGAAACAATTTGTCCGGAATTTTCTGCCGCCAGCATAAAAAGCTGGCGCAACAAAGCCGGCTTCTCCACGCGATTGAGCAGCAGAATATCTTTGCTCAGTGTGGTTTCAATCAAAGAATCCCGAATATACTGCGACCAACGATCTTCCGTCTCGATCAATGACGCCGCGCCAGGATAACCGCCGAAATAAATGTATTGATCAAGATTCCAGCCAAAGCAGGTTTGACATTCTTTAAACGTCCAATGGGTGGCATGGGTGAGTTCGAATCGTCCAGCCAAACTTTCCGTGAGTCCGGCCTGAACGAGCAATGCCGAAGAACCGAGAATAATCACGCGAATGTCTCGGCCTTGACGGCTGTCTTCATCCCAAAATCGTTTGACCACTTCCGGCCAACGACTTACCTTTTGCACTTCATCGAAAACCAGTGCAACCGGCTTCCCTTCTTGCGAGCGTAATCGTGCCGTCTCCCACAACTGCTCGATCCAAACGGATTGTGGCGGCGCCGGTAAATCCGCGCTGCCATAGATAGATTGTCCGCTCCATTCTTCAATAAATTGGTGCACCGCCATGGTTTTTCCAACCTGACGCGGCCCGGTCACCACTTGAATGAAACGCCGTGGCTCGGTCATTCTTTGTCTTAACTGCTGAACGATATCTCTTTTATATGCTAAACTTGCCATTGCTGATTCCAAATTACTCAATGTACTGAGTAAAAATACTCAAATCCAAATTCAAACGAAAGGACATTCTTTAATTTAACGAATTAAGGCTCTGCCCGGGAAAAGCCCTCGCCGAATGATTCGAAGAAGGCTTTTTGTTTTCAAAACCCCACCTCCAACCCCAACCGCACTGCCATCGGCGGTTGAAATCTTGTTGACTGGCCATACAGTGGATTAGGATTGATCTGGTTGCCGTTTTCGTCGACATTGAAATAATGGAACTCGTCGAACAGGGCCGGCTGGCGTTGACTGGCAACGTGAAAGATATCCAAAATCAGGCGTGGTTTCCACGTGCTAAGGCGCAATCGATTTAAATCGTACGCCAATCGCAAGTTGAGATCCCAAACCGATGGCGTTCGGCCGGCGGTGCCTCGTTGCCGAAGAAAAGTAGGAGAAGCATACACAAGTCCTCCGAATTCATTCAGTGGCGTGCCGCTCTGCCATGAGAACGAGGTTCCCAAAGTCAAGCCCCAATCACTACGATAGGCGCCGGAGAATTTGAGAACATGCGTTCGATCATTCGGCAGCAACCCTGTCGCATTATTGAAGCCTTCAATCGCATAAAATAGAGAGTTGGGTACGCCACGATTTATGTTCGAATCAAAAAAGCCGGTGTAATTACCATAGTTTCTCGAAAGCACATAAGTCGCAAGAAAATTGAGGCGCCTGCCTCCGGTTTTCTCCAAAATCAGTTCAAGCGCCGTATAGTCACGCCTGGCTTTTGGGAATATGCTCAAATTCCCCCTTCCGAAATTGCCATAAAACTGATCGTTGGTCGCGGGAACAAATCCGGTCTGAATCGCCTGCCGAAGTGGGCGATAAATACCGCGTAAACCAAACTTAAGATTTTTGCCGATCAGTCGTTCATATCCCAAGGTGAATTCATCGTAATACTGTCCTTCTAAATCCTTAACCTCGGGTTTAATGCTTGGAATGAAATAGAAGCTTGAATCACCGCCTGCCGGATTCGTACGAGGATCATGATCATAATTGATCACACCGCTAACCCCTCCTTCAAGGTGATTGTTGGTTGACAGAGTTGTCAGAAGTTCTTGGTAGAACCGGCCAAATGAGCCAAAGATCTTCTGCGAGCCGATCTCGCCGATTTGATAGATAAGACCGAGTCTCGGCTGATATTGAGCAAGAATCTTCTGGGCGACCTTCCCATTCGACGCTACCAAAAACTGTCCATCCCACCGTAAACCTGCATTGATTCTGAGTCTTTCGTTTAGTCCCCAGGAATCTTGCACAAAAACTGATGGAACACGATTGGCGACAGTTCCTATCTGCACAAAAGGAATATATAAATAGCTCGTAGGTCCAAAACGGAAAAGCAGATCTTCCCGTACATCAATATCCAGCCGGTTTTCTTTATACTCCAGACCCGTCTTGAAAAGGTGTTTCCCCCAAATTAATGTTCCTTTAAGACTGAGATAAGATTGTACACTGAGTTGATCAAGACGACCTACATAGCCACCTGACCAAGTGCCTGTTTCATAGTCGGCGAGAAAAATCTCTTGGCGGCCGCGCTCCGTCGCTGGCACGTCTTTTTTCTTTTGCGTCAGGCGTGACAGTGAAGTTTCGAGCAAGAATTTATTGCTGAGAATATGATTGCCATTGAGTGATATGTTGATACTCCCTGATCGAACTTCAGAAAGATAAGGATCAGGATTCAGAAAAGACGCAGGCGTGCCGAAAAAGTCGAATGGCTCGCCGACCGCGCGATGTTGGCCAGGATCTCCAAAGATGTTTAGTAGCAGAGTATTGTTCTCTGAGGCGCGCCAGGTGATTTTTCCGGCAAAGATGTGCGTGGTTTTGTGGTCAGGGAAAAAACCGATGCCACGCACTATCACATCCTCACGTTCAAAGTTCGGGTTATATGCTGTAAAGAACCAAAGTTTGTCGTGAATGAGCGGCCCGCCCAAGCTTAATCCGACATCATATTGTGAAAAGCCTCCCTTGCTCGGTTCCAGCGCGCCAAGCTTAGGATCACCGGCAAAGCGGTTATTCGCGAAAAATCCGAAAGCCTGTCCGTGGAACTCATTGCCGCCCGAGTAGGTAATGGCGTTCACCACCCCGCCCAAGGCGCTGCGATATTCCGCCTCATAGCCGCCCGTTTTCACTTCGATCTGTTTTATAAAATTGTACGGCAAATTCGTGCCGCTAATACCCTGGTATGAATCGGTGACATCTATGCCATCAATGAAATATTTGTTTTCCAAGCCCGTCGCGCCAGCAAGGTTGACGCCGTCACCACGGAAACTTTCAACGGTATGGGGAAGCAGCGTAACAATATTTCGATAGTTACGTTCGACTGGCAAAACTTCGTACGTTTCAGCCGCAAGATTAGCGCCGGTAGTCGTCGAGGCCGGATCGACCAGCGGCTTCGCACCGGAAACTGTAATCGCGGGCATTTCGATTGCTTGTGATTGTAAACGTATTTCTCCGATGAATGTCGTTTTCCCCAACCGAATGGAGATATCATCATAGGTTATTGGTTGGTATCCGAGCAGACTAATCCGGACTTTGTATAACCCCACCGGCAAAGCGAGTACGCGAAAGTAGCCGGACATGTCGCTGGCGCTGCCGCGCGTGCCTTGAAGATCAGGGCTGGTGACGGTAATATTCGCCGCGGTCAATGGTTGCCCTTGTGCATTCAATATGCGGCCTTCGAGATTGCCGGTGATTTGTTGGGCTTGAGAAGCGTCGAAAAAAAGTATTAGCGCGCAACAGGCAACATGAATCTTTGCCACAATAACCTACCTCCGCCTCGTTTTAAGAACACGTTATTTTGATTCAAATACCTTTAATTATTTTTCCAAACCGATTTTTTTACGCAACTCAACAAATCGCGGATCGGAACGCAATGGGTCGAACGTTGCATCGTTCTTTAGAGAAGTCATATAGGGAGAATGCTCTTCATACGCCTTTGTCAACCACTGGAAAGCTTTCTCCTTATCACCAAGGCCAATATAGATTTGAGCTATGAAAACTGGTTCGATATACTCCCGTTTTGATTTTTCAAACAATTCATTGAGCAATTTGAGCGCCTCGTCACGTTTCCCTGCTACTGCATAGACATAGGCACGCGTCACAAGATCTCCCGATTTTTCGGCCGCGTCAATCGCCTCTTGATGCATCCTTTTACCTACGTAGTTCCAGGCAAGATGGTAGTTGATCATCCATGCTGCATCGGGGTAGATATCTAGCATATTGCGGAGATGAGCAATGCCATCATCATATCGACGTGCTATCCAGCAGGTTGGCCCTACAATTACGCTGTACACCGGAGACAAAGGGGCGAGGTCAATTGCCTTTTTAACCAATGCAATTGATTCGTCAAACCGGCCGGTTTGTACCAAATATGAAGAGTAACTTATAAGGATTTCCGTATTTTGGGGATCGACCTTAAGGGCATTTTGAAAGTCCCGTTCGGGGCCATCCCAATCCCACTCATAATAGAACTTGACCTGACCGAGCGCTGAATGGGCTTCGCCGGTGGTGGCATCTAATTGCAAAGCTTTCAATGCGGCTGCCTTTGCGCGTGGAAAAATTTCTTGGGGCGACATAGCGCCAGTTATAGAATTCATTTTCATGATGATATAACTTAAAGCTTGACCTGCGTAAGCGGGGGCAAAACTTGGATCAAGTTGAGCCGCCTGTTGAAAACATTCCAACGCTTTTACTGCTTCATTATAGTCGTTGCTTAATATGTTACGACCCTTCAGATAGAGCCGATAGGCATCGGGGTTAACCTGACGAGTCTTGGTCAAGCGCTGCTGTTCCTGCGGCGTCAACTTCACCTGAATCTCGCGCACGATAGCCGTTGTCACTTCGCTCTGCAAAGCCAGCACGTCACGCAAGTCGCGGTCATAGCTATTTGCCCACAAATGCCGATCCGTTGGTGCGTCGATCAACTGCGCGGTGATCCGCACGCGGCCATCGGAACGCGCCACCGAGCCTTCGACAATCGCTTCGACATTTAACTCTCTTGCAATTTCTGGCAACGATTTGCGCGCTTTCTTGTATTGCATGATCGAGGTGCGCGAAATCACGCGCAGGGAGTTAATCTTGGCGAGGTTCGCAATCAGCGCTTCGGTCATGCCATCGACGAAATATTCCTGATTGGGATCGCCGGTCATATTCTCCAGCGGCAATACTGCAATCGAGTCGATGGCCGCAGCAGGTTTGGGGCGCAAAAAGATGCTAGCGAGGATCACACCCAAAATCAAAACGACCAATCCGGCATAGAGATACCATCGTTTCCCAACGGCAAGCTTTCGTGTGGGAAATGTTTTTTTGCTCTCGCTCTTTTGGGTGGACGATTTTAAATCGGCAAGCATTTCATCTATCTTCTGATAACGCTCCTCCGGCTTTTTGACCAAAGCCTTGTTGACGATTTGCTCCAAGTCAACAGAGACTTCGGACCTGAGACTTCGGACTGGTTTCGGATCGGTGTTCACAAGCGAGTACATCATCGCCATTTCATATTCGCCGCTAAAAGGCAATTGGCCAGTGAGCATTTCATACAGCACGACACCGAGCGACCAAATGTCGGTGCGATGATCAACCTCGGCACCTTGTGCTTGCTCTGGCGACATGTAGGCCGCCGTGCCCATCGTCGTTCCGCTTTTGGTGAGCTTGGTGCGTCCAGCTAATTTGGCCAGACCGAAGTCGACAATTTTCACCTCGCCTCTGGCCGTAATCATGACATTGGCGGGCTTGATATCACGGTGGGTGATCCCCGCTTCGTGCGCCCGTGACAATCCTTGTGCAATCTGAGTAGCAATGTCAATCGCGCTGTCCACTGATAACTGACCACTGGCTACTTTCTTTTTCAGTGTTTCACCATCGTAGTAGGCCATTGCAATAAACATTTGTCCATCAGCAGTCTCGTCAATTTCATAGATGGTGCAAATGTTAGGATGGTCGAGAGCGGATGCCGTTTTGGCTTCATGGATGAAGCGCGTTTTTTCGTCACTGTCGGCGGAAAGATGATGGGGGAGAAATTTGAGGGCAACAAAGCGGTCGAGCTTCACATCTTGGGCTTTGTAAACGACGCCCATTCCCCCGCCGCCTAACTTCTCCAAGATTCGATAATGAGAAATAATTTGGCCGATCATCTTTGCACCTAAAACGTCGCCGAAACCCAAATGATTTGACAAAAAGGCTTTTCAGGATGAGGGCCAAGCCGATGAAGGAAGACTCATTGCAGCGCGTCGAAGCCGGCCCCAAAGCGGTTTAGCTGTAGGAACAATTTGTCGAAATTTAGACGCAAAGTCAAGCAAAAAAATGAGCAATTGGGGAGCAATGTTGCCGAGAAATCACCCCTCTTTTTGTTTGTGATTTCGCAAACGAATCCCTCACCATCGAATTCAAGGGCGATCAGAAGCGCCTGCCGGATCGCGATTTGGTGGCGGCAGCAGTTTGTCTGGCCAACACCGAAGGCGGTGAGATTTACTTGGGCGTCGAAAAAGACGGTGCGGTCACCGGCCTTTATCCGCTGCATCAAAATCTTAAGCAAACTAAGCGAACAAGGCATTCTGCAAAAACCGGTGATCACAAGAGCAAAATTTATGAGCGGGGGCCAAAAATATAAGCGCGCGCATAAAAATGGGCAAAAACTGCCAACAAGATCGATTCGGTGAGGGCGACCCTCTCAGATTGCCGCAAGATTTCTTCTTTGAAAGTTATCACTGGGGGCGCTGCTCACGTTTCGTCGAGAAGGGCCGTTTTCGGATCAATTGCGGCTGAACTTGTCAAGCAATTGCTGAAACAGTTCGGGGCCTAATTGGGCTTGCAACGACTTTAAGATATCTTCTTCTCCAAAGGCGGCAAGCACGTCTTCTTTGTTTAAGGCCGCCAAAAGTTCCTCCTTGCGAAAATTGGCAAGAAGCTTTTCCCGTCCCATTTTTTGGCTAAGGACGGCCATCACTCGCTCTTGACCCAAGGTCTCGATAAATCTGTCGATTGTTTCTTGTTTAACCATTACGTTATAACGCCGGAAGTAGTGAAAGAGCGGTGGCAGCTTTGAAATATCCGGCAGCATTTCCTCCTCAGGAGTGACGACGATCATATCGATTTCCAGCGGCAACTCCCCAACTTTTAGGTGATCCTCGACTTTGAACTTCGCCTGCTCGAACCGCAGTCGCAACAGTTGAATGAGCCGTGCTTCGTATTGTTTTGGCGCCGGACGCTCGTTGCTCATGGATTCGCTCTCCGACTCAAATATAACACTGCACCTTCAATAAAGCAACATTTTTTACTCATTATAAAATTTGAATGTCCAGATGCATTCTTCGCAAGCTGTCGTCAGCAAAGAAGTTAAAACAAAGCACATTTTTTGTTCGTTCACTTTTCCCCGGACGAATAAACCAGCCTTTCGATAAACTTTTCATTCACGTAAACAACCCCAAACGTCATCAAAAGTATCAGGCCAATCAGCAGAGGCACAACGGGAAAGAAGGCGAGGAAGAAATCGATGCCGGAGCCAAGCAGGTTCCATGCCGCGTAACTCAGTCCCAAAAGACAAGAGAACAGGATGCCAAAAATCGAGACGAGCCAGGGCCGTTCAAAAGCAAGCGCGGCGGCTTGGCGCCAAACCGGTTTCTTGAGCGACGCCGCTTGCGAGATAACGGCTTGATTGAAATGGGGCGAAAGCGCTGGAATATCATCATCGGCTGTCAAGCTTGCAAAGAGTTTTCTATCGAAGCTGAGTTCGGCTTGGCAGTCGAGGCACGTTGCGAGATGTTGCTCCACTTGCTGTCGTTGCTCGCCGTCCAATTTGCCATTTAAGTATGGCGCGAAAAGGCTTTGTATGTTTTCGCAAGACATGATGATTATCTCTCCTGATCGAGCTGCAATCCCGCCAGCATTTTTTTCAAATTGTTCCTGGCGCGAAATAAATGCGTTTTGACCGTGCCGAGGGGCTTTTGCAGAATCTCGCTGATCTCCGCGCAGGAAAAACCCTGAAGATAATATAACGACACCAGCACGCGCTGATCCGGTTTCAGCCTGGCAACGGCGCGGGCAATTTGTTGCTGCAATTCCACCGTTTCGTATTCCACTGCGGTGTCTTGCGGCGAAGGTATATTTTGAATTCCCGTGACCAAAGCGTGATCGTAGGTTTTAGTCAATGCGAATTTTTTGAGACCTTCACGCCGATTGAGACACCGGTTCACGCAAATTCGCTACAACCAAGTCGAGAGTTTGGACTTGCCTTCAAATGAGTCGATTTTTTGGTAAGCGCGCAAGAACGTATCCTGCAGCACTTCCTCGGCATCTTCCTTGTTTCCCATAATGCGATAGGCCAGCCGGTAAAACTCATCCTTATATCGATCAATAAGAAGATTCAACGCCGGCAAATCGCCCGTTTGCAAACGCGTCACCAATTCTTTGTCGTCGTAACTTGAATTTGCCATGCAATTCCTGACGAGAGTTCCGGCAATTGCTACACACAGTTTTCCATCATATTGGACAGGCAAATCAACGATGCGGTTTCAAGCTTGGACAGAGCGTTTAAGCGTTTGCGGAGCGAAAGTTAGAAAAATTTTTAAATTTATAGCTCACGGAAATGTCCCGCTACGGCGGGATCACGGAAGTAAAACATTTCAGATTTCAATTCCGTGAGCCGTTCCAATTCCGTGAGCGGTTAACCATTAAGGGTTGCGGCCTACGGCCGTAGGTTTATCCGTGTTGGGTGAAACCGATTTCTCCTCGCACCTGTCAAACAATTAGAAGAAAGCTAGGCAAAATTCATATCATCCAATTCATAAGGAGAAAAACATCGATCGTTTAGGGCCTCCCTGGCAATATATCGAGCCGAAAATATTCTATGCTTTTGCAGCAACTGGGGCTTTTATTGCCGCCATACTTATTATTCTCATTCTCGCTTTTTTTATCAACAAATTTTTCAAGTATCGCCACGAAATAAAAATCGCCCGCATTCAGTCGGGCAATCTCGATCCGATGCAAACACTGGCAGGCGCATTTTTGGTGTTTAGGCGAGGCTTCGTTCTTGCTTGTCTTGGGTTAAATGTGGGCGCCGTTGCCATCGTCAACCACCCGTTTCCATTGGCGTTTTTGCCATTCACTTTGGGCTTGGCTTATTTGATCATCTATTTTATTCATGTGAAAGGCGTTTTAAAGCTTTTTCCGGAAAACGGAAAAAAGCAAACTGCCGCCAAATCAGAATAAAGTGAAGTCGAGCTGGCGCATGAGCTTTTTGCCGATTGGCAAAACCTGTTGCGCAAGTTCGGCTTCGCCTGCTCCTACTTTAGTACGATGCCCACCGGACAATGATCAGACCCCATGACTTTGGGTAGGATAAATGCTTCTTGCAAACTGGGTCGCAACGCCGACGAGATACAAAAGTAATCAATGCGCCAGCCGACGTTTCGCTGGCGCGCGTTGCTCATGAGACTCCACCAGGTGTAGTGCCCGCCGTCTTTATAAAATTCGCGGAAGGTATCGACAAAACCGGCGTTGACGAAATTGCTGAACCCCGCCCGCTCTTCCGGCGTGAAGCCGTGGTTGCCCACGTTCGCTTTGGGATTGGTAAGATCGATTTCTTGATGCGCGACATTCAGATCACCGCAAAAGATCACCGGCTTTTTACGCTCAAGCTTTTTCAGGTAGGCGAGAAAATCCACATCCCATTTCACGCGGTAATCCAGCCGTGTCAAATCGCGTTTGGCATTGGGCGTGTAGACATTGACAAGAAAATAATCCGGAAATTCCATCGCGAGCACGCGGCCTTCGCGATCGTGCTCGGTGATCCCCATATCGTTTTTCACACTGAGTGGTTTGACTTTCGTAAAAATCGCCGTGCCCGCATAACCCGGCCTCTCCGCGGCATTCCAATATTGAAAATAATCCGGCAAAAGAAAATCAACTTGTTCCTGCCGCGCCTTGGTTTCTTGCAGGCACAGCACGTCCGGATCGGCTTGCGCGATAAATTCCAGCAATCCTTTTCTGATGACGGCGCGGATGCCGTTAACGTTCCAGGAAATTAATTTCATCGCCGGTCCGATTTTACTAATTGCTTTCGGATTTGTTGGCATTGATCTGGTCGAGCATTTTGCGAAGCTGGTCGGGTCCTAATTCAGCAAGCATTTGTCGCAAGATTTCTTCTTTGTTAAAAGCGGCAAGAAGTTTCTCTTGTCCCACCGTCCTGGTTATGGCAGCGATTAACTTCTCTTGATCCACCCCTTTGAGCAGCCTATCGAGAGTTTCTTCTTTAAGGGTTATCATTTTATGCACCTCACTTTCGTAGAGATCCCAAATTGCTTCAAGAATTGGGTTTGATTGCCCACTTGCTAACTGTGAAAGGATAATCGGTTGCCGCCGCGCCGGATTTGAAAATGCCTGCAATTCTTCCGGCGTTAATTCATTGGGTAGATCTTCAAACACGATCAGATACGAAACCATGTCCGAATCACGCCTGAAGATGCCTTTCCCTATCGGCGCATAACCGAGTTCCGGCAAGGCTTCGACAACGGTCGGGGTCAGATGATGCACCAACGCTGTTAATGTCATATCGGCAACCTTACGAAGGTTGCTCTTCATCATGTAAAGCCAGCCATACGCCTGCAATTTGAGCAGGTCGGCGATTTCAAGGCGATCGGCCTCGGTTTTCAACTCCATCACATTATAGCGTCGAAAGTAATGATAGAGCGGCGGCAGTTTTGAGAAAGCCGGCGACATACCCTCGCTCGGGGTGATAACGATCATGTCGATTTTCCCGCCTTGCGGGACAACTCCCCAACTTTTAGATGATCTTCGACTTTGAAGTTAGCCTGCTCAAACCGCAGCCGCAGCAATTAAATGAGCCATGCTTCATATTGTTTCGGCGCCGGACGGTCGTTGCTCATAATTCGCTCTCCCATTCAAATATAGCGCAACGCGGCTAAAAAAACAACTCATTTTCCCTCTTCGTGCGCAGGTTGGAGCTTGACAATGACTTTAAACTTTCGTACTATACGGAAATTTCATTACTGGCGCAAAACTAAAGCACTCCTAAAGGAGGGTAGCCATGAGCGCGACGCAAGAACAAGGCATCACTGCCGTGAATCAAGAGTTCAGCCGTTACGATCAAGTTAAAAAAGAGCAGACTTATCATCTGGCGGAACACGAGCAGGATCAATTTGACGGCGAGTACGAAATCAAAACCTGCGACCTCAGCCAATTCTTTCATGGCGGCGAGGCCGGAAAGGAAAAATTCGCGGCGGAGCTTGGTGCCGCGCTCGAAGGCATCGGGTTCGCCATTTTAACCGGCCACGGCGTCGATTCCAAACTTTACGCCGAAGCCACGAACAAAACTTGCGAACTTTTTGAAACGACCAGCCGCGAGCAGCGAATGAAATATCGCGCGCAGCGCTTCGGTTCGGTGAATCAGGGTTATTTTCCCATCAAGGAGACGTCGAATATTCATCCCGACCTCGTCGAAGGTTGGGTGTTTTGCCGCCGCGCGTTTGATTTCGGTGAGAATCCGAATTATGAAGAAAAAGACTTTTGGCCGTTGCCCGGTTTCGAGCCGTTCTTCCGGCAAATCTGTTTGCAGCACGAGAAATTGATTCTGCCGATTATGCAAAGCATTCTCCGCTACCTCGGCTGCGATCCGCATCTGTATGACCGCAAATTGACGCGCACGAATTTCGGTTTTCGGTTGAATTACTATCCGCCGCTCACGACAGAAGATGCTGGCTCCGGCGCGGGCCGCATGTTGGGCCACGAGGACGTCGATTTTTTCACTTTGTTACCGGCGGAAGAGGTGGGTGGCCTGCAAGTCTTGAACCGCGAGAACATGAAATGGATTCGCTTGAATCCGCCATTCGGCACGATCATTCTCAACACCGGCGATTACGTGCAACGAATTACCAACGACCGCATGCCCTCGACGACCCACCGCGTGAGCAAGCCGATGAGTTCGAAGCTGTACGATCAACCGCGCGTCACTTTTCCCATGGCGATTTATGTTTGGGAAGACGAGCTCCTCGAAGTGCTCCCCGGCCTCGGCACACCCAAGTACGAGCCGATTGCGGCGATTAAATTCCACACCAATATTACGAGCAAGTATTATGGGGATGATTATGCGAAGGAAGTGAAGTAACCAGTAAACAGTAAACAGTAATCAGTCAACAGTAATCAGTAATCAAGTGGAGGATGTTATGAGCAACTTACCATATGCAGAGAGTTTTCGTGATCTTTTAGTTTATCAAAAGGCAAAGGCACTGTCGAAAGAGATTTTTCAATTAACCAAAAGTTTTCCACGCGAAGAAGCATATTCGCTGACGGACCAGATTCGCCGGTGTTCGCGATCCATCGGCGCTCAAAATCGGAAAAATTTTGCTCTAAACCACCCTATGTCATTCGAAAAGAGGCGACGGAATATTTTGCGCATAACCTCAATGATTAACGAGTATCGTCACTGAATACTGATCACTAAATACTGATTACTGCTTTTCAAGGAGGAACCATGTCAAACCCAAAACCAGAAACGCCCTCACCGGTTGAAAAACACGACGGCATCGCGGTCATTCGTGGCGGCGGAAAAAATCGCGAATGGAACGGGATTCACTACAAGCAGGGCATGTCGGCGAAGAATGTCGGGGCAAAAGCGCTGTCGATCAACGTTGCCACGATTCCTCCAGGAGGCGTCGCTTATGCGCACATCCACGTCGGCTTTGAGGTCATGCTTTATATCGTGCAAGGTCGCGTTCGGCACGAATTTGGCCCAGGCTTGACTGAGTCCGTTGAAAACGAAGCCGGAGATTTTATCTTCATCGAGCCCGGCGTGCCTCACGAGGTCTTCAACGTGAGCGACACCGAACCGGTAGTGGCTTTCGTCGCGCGCTCCAGCGCGGACGAGTGGGACAACATTATTCCTTACGACCGGAATAGTTCGTAGTAACGCCTTCAGGCGTCGAGCTTGTGAGTTTAAAGAATAGCTTAAAATCAAACATTTTCTTGTTGTTCAAAAATTTTGCCCCTGAAGGGGCTACTACGAACCTTTTTCTACACAGGAGAATATTTGAGCAACGACACGCGCGAGACCTTTACCTCCAGGCTCGCTGTCCTCATGACCATGATCGGGGTTGCAGTTGGCCTGGGAAATTTCTGGCGGTTTCCATACATGGTGGGAAAATTCGGCGGCGCGCCCTTTGTGATCTTTTACATACTGATCAACGTTTTGATCGGCATTCCTGCGCTGATGGCGGAGTGGGCGTTGGGGCGTTACACCCGCCAGGGAACAGCCGGCGCTTTTGCCCGCGCGGGTTTGCCTTATGGCCGCAGCATCGGATGGTTCTTTTTCGTCGTGGTTGTGGCAGCCACAGGCTACTATTCCAATGCCGTTGGCTGGGTGCTGTATCACGCCATTACCGAGCTTGCCGCAGCATTCGATATCTCTTTTCATGCTGCGGAAATTTTGCCGCCGCCAACCGGCTTTGTGGCCAAATCGCTCGTGTTGCAGTTGTCATGCACCGGCCTTGTGATTCTGAGTTGTGCCGCTGTTCTGTTGAAGGGCTTGCGTTCAGGCATTGAAGTCATCAGCAAAATCACCATGCCGGCTTTGCTTGTCATTTTAATCATTCTCATCATTCGTGCTCTCACCCTTCCTGGCGCTTGGCGCGGCCTCGAATGGTATATCTTGAAATTTGATTGGAGCGCGCTGACCGGCAAAGTCATGGTCGCCGCTCTTGGCCAAACCGTTTTCTCGCTTTCCCTCGGCGGCACTTTCATGGTGGTCTACGGCTCCTATTTGAACAAAAATGACGATTTGAAAACGAACGCCATCTGGACGACGCTAGGTGATTCGATCTCGGGAGTGCTCGCCGGCTTTGCCATCATTCCGGCGGTTTTTGCGCTCGGGCTCGAGCCAGGCAGCGGCCCGGGACTGATTTTCTTCACGCTGCCAAAAGTCTTTGCCGCGATTCCGGCCGGATGGCTCTTTGGCCTGCTCTTCTTTCTTGCCCTATTTGGCGCCGGCCTGTTGTCCGACATCGCGGCTTTTGAAGTTTTGGTGGCCGGCATCACCGACAATACGCCCTTGCGTCGAACCCGCGCCGTCTGGCTTTTATCGGCGCTCGTTTTTCTCGCGGCGATACCGCCGATGATCAATATGGAGATTTTCGTTCCCTGGGATTTGACATTTGGCTCCGGCATGCAGACCCTCGGTTGCCTTATCGCAGTTATTACCGTTGCCTGGGTGATTCAACGCTCGGAAGCGCTCAAAGAGCTGGCGAAAAATGAAAATTCACGTTTTGCCATTTGGCTGTATTATTGGCTGCGATTTGTGGTTCCCGGGGCAATTATATTGGTTGGAATTTGGTGGCTGTTGACCGAGGTCTTCAAAGTGACAGGCGGTGTCTGAACAAAATATTTTTCTAACAGAGAGAATGCAACATGAACATCGAGCCGCACGAAAATTGTAGGCAATAAGAAGCAGGCAAAAAATCTTTTTGCATTTTGCCAGGAAATTGCATACATTTTATTAAAGCATGATGATTTCCCCAGTAACTTGGAGAGATAGAAAATGTTAGCTGCCAAACCAATACCAGCAACATATCGGAATGGTTGCTTCACTCTCGCTGAAAAACTGAATCTGCCCGAAAATGCCGGAGTATATCTTCTCTTGGTTGAACCGATTAGCGAAAGCGATTTCAGTCAGTTTGAGAGTGAAAATGCGGCGGGAGCGGATTACTTCCAGTTTGAAATGGAAAATAATTGTGCTCCGACTGCCGAAGAATTGGAATATTACAACCGGATAGCGTCCAATGCAACCGGGTGAAATCCACTTGATCCAATTTGATCCCGGTGTCGGCTCTGAGATTCAGAAGAGTCGCCCCGGATTGGTGATTCAAAAATCCCCCCAACGCAATACTGTGATTGTATTGCCCATTTCCAGCAAAAAATTAACCCATCCTCTTTACGAAATTGAACTGCGTAAAGAGGATCAGAATCATCTTTACGTCGATTCGGTCGTTATCCTCGATCAAATCAAATCTTTCGACAAGCGCAGGTTTGTGGGGAAAATTGGAGAGATCCAACCTGCTCAACTTGCCGATATTATTTTGAAATTCAAAAATATTTTGCAATAATACCGACAAGCATTATTGCCGCAAGTACAGCCCCCCAAAAATATTACGGATGCGCGATCACCATCAGCGTCGCCGCGCGGTTGATGGCGCACTGCATGGCCATTTGCAAATTCTCCGGATCGAGTGCGGCAAAGCTTTCGTCGAGGATGATGAGATCGGCGCCTTGCAGCAACGCGCGCGCAATGTACAAGCGGCTTCTCTCGCCATGCGAAAGTTGCCAGCCGGTTTCGCCGACCATCTGCATGAGCCCGGCGGGCATGCGCTGCAACAGCTCTCCCAAACCCAGCTCGTGGCAAAGCGTTTCGGCTTCTTGCAAATCTTCCGCCGAAGGTGGCCAGCGCCGCCCCATGAGCAAATTGAACGCGAACGTTCCGGCCAAAACGTGATTCTCATGAAACTGCGGCGCGGCAACGATGCGCCGTCGCCAGCCCTCGGCGCCGAGCGTTTGCCAATCGAGACCATCCAACAGGAGCAAGCCGGAATTGGGTTGGCGCAAACCGGTTAGAATAGAGGCGAGCGTCGATTTGCCGCCGCCGGAGGGGCCTTGCACGAGCAGGCGCTCGCCGCGATCGATTTGCAAATTGTAGCCGTCGAGAACCGGCTGGCGGTTTTCACGATAACGAAAATATAAATCTTTCGCATTCACCAGCATCTCGCGGCCATTACGGCTCTCGCCATCGGCGGCAAGCAGAGCGGCAAAAGTTCGGGTTGATGGAGATTTGGCGGCGGCGTGAAAGAAAGTGGCGAGTTGTTTCCAGGCAATGACGGCGCCGGCCAGCAGCGAAAGACTGGAGGTCAGCTTCAACAACGCGCGATAAGCTAACAAGATGCCGCCCAATCCCACCGCCAACAACGCCGGAGAATTTTGGCCGCCGATGAAACTGGGGGCGAGACCCAAGAGACCGATGACCATCCAACCGCGCGCTGCGAGCGCCATCGGCACGACACCCTTGCGATCCATGCTGATGCAGCGCTCGAGATAACTTTCAAGCTCTTTGTCTTCGGCTTCGTGCCAGCGCGCGCTCGGCTCTTGCACAATGCGCGTGCGATGGCCAACCATGCGCTCGACAAGATCGTGCGTGATGCCGAGGCGTGAGTTCGTCCAGCGCTCGCGGGCGCGCAGAAAATACCAGCCGAGCAGAATGATAAACGCCGTCCATATTAACAACGAGGGTATATGAATGACGGGCGCCGGCCCGGCAGCCAGAACCAAGATCGCCAGAACAAGCTCGATGATGGCCAGCAGTCCGGTAAAGCCGCCATTCAATGAGAGCGTTTCCAAAGCCTCGGATTCGGCGACGCGACTGAAAAGCTGGCCGGCGCCTTGATGGCGAATTTTATCCGGGTCGAGCTGCAAAGCGCCGAAGAGCAGCTTCTGTTTGATTATAGCGCCGATCTTGATGGCGACCAAACCTTCAAACCACGTCACCATCGCCCGGAATGGAATGAGCGTCAGCAAAAGCAGCAGCCACGCGATGAGCCAGCCGGGATCGAGGCGTCCTGCCAACGCGCCTTTGCCAACCAACCACCACGACAAAATCCACAGCGCGTAATAAGCAAAATAAGACAACAGGAATAAAACAAATTGGCCAGGCAATCCGGTGGCGCGCGCTTGTTGCGAGAGATTTTGGCTCAACGGCGGATGCACGAGCCAGCAGTTGCCGATCCACGCATCACTGAGCCGCTCGCGCAAGATGGCTTGGCGCGCCTTGCTGCGGTTTTGAGTTGGCACCTCCGCCTCGGCGAGCAAGGCTTCGATTTCCGGCAGCAATGGCGCTTCAAGCGGAGCACATAGCAGCGCGCGAATTTTTTCAGCGGGCAAACGGTACACGACGCGGTCCGCGCCGAGAACATTGACTTTTCCTCGACGATACCCAACGAGAACGAGCAGGACCGGATGATCATCAACCGTCAAACGAAACAAAGCCGGCGCGGCGCGGCTGATGAGATTCTCCACCTCGCTATAGCTGGTTGATACCGGCTCGGCTTCCAATTCGAAAACGCTGGCAGTGGTTTCCAGCCATCGTCCGAATTGGGCGTGATCTTTCGCCAGATCTTCAGGGAACGCCGGTATTGATAATGGCTTCGTGGCAACGCCGTAGCGTTGGGCTAAAATCTCCAGCGCTTCGTCCAAACGTGAGAGGGGCCAGAGGTGTTTTTTTGAAATAGGCATGCTAAATTCTGCGGATTTTTTCTTAAATATGGCTTCTAATCTCAGTATATTGGTTTGTGTGATAACTCATTTGGCAAATTGGAGATTGTATATGTCACAAGTCACCATCAATAAAGCTCAATCGCAACTATTCAGGTGCAAAAAGAGGTGTCATTCCGTAGGAATCTTTTTTTATTTCGAACACAGTGCTAGTGCGAAAAAGGATTCTTCCAGAATGACATGTGAACATATGGCCGGATAGTTACAAAAAATTTACTGTAACAATTTAACCTCACCTTGTCTCCCCAACCAAATTTTTCTCCACTTCTCATCCGACCACAACTCTTCACGCACGGCATTTTCCGCTTGCAGCAAAGCATAATAGCGCGAATCTTCACGTTGGGCTAATGCTTCGGGAACGCCGTCATCGACGATGCGACCATTTTCAATCACCAGCACGCGATCGAATCCCAATGTTTCGCCGACGTCGTGCGTGATGCAAATCAACGTGGCGTTCTGCCAAAGCTGGCGTGTGCGCATCAGCAAAACGCGGCGTTGCTCGCGATCGAGCCCGCGGAAAGGCTCGTCGAGAATCGCCAGCCGCACGTGCGGACGCAACATGGCGCGAGCCAGGCGCACACGCTGCCCCTCACCGCCGGAAACCAAACCGCCGCCCTCGCCCAGCGGCGTTTGCAAGCCATCTTCCAATTTTTGCAGCACACCAATCAGCTCCGCTTGCTCAATGACCATGCCCAGCGGCAGCGATGGTTGACCATTGAGGCCGTAGTGCAAGTTATCGAAAAGTGAGCGATTCCACAGTTGAACGGCCGGATCGACCCACGCCGTCTCTTGGCGCAAGCGATGGAGCAATGTATTATTGAAAGCTTCTCCGTCAACAAGAATTCGGCCCGTCGCGGGACGATGCCATCCCAAAAAGATTCCCACCAGACTCGATTTGCCCGCGCCCGAGGGGCCGACGATGGCGACGTGACTCCCCGGTGCGATGGTGAAATTCAAATCGTGCAAAATCTCATGGCCTGCGACTCGGACGTTCACGTCTTCCAAAGCGAGCATGACGCCTTTATGCTTTTCATCGTGCGTCGATGAAGACACGGCGACATTTTCCTCGTCTTGCGTTGTAGCCTCTTCAGGCGCGCCGAGCGGCTCGAGCAAACGCAGCGTGGTGTTGCGATACGCCGGATAGAGTTGCAGTAGTTGCGCCAACGTTTCACCGAGCACCGGCAGGTTCATCGCCCAATACGTCAGCAGGAGCGCCCAACTGGTCTCTTCGGTTCGCGCCAGATAGCCAAAAAGAATCCACGCCGCCAAACCAAAACTGATGGCGGCTTGCAAGCCCCGCATCAGCATGATCGTAAGATACACTCTGAGATTGGTGCGCGCCCATTCCGCCAGCAAGCCTTCGTGCTCGCTGCGCACGGCCCGTTCGGCGCCGTGATTGCGGATGGGAATCAGCCCGAGCAAAGCGTCGAGATAAAAGCGGCTCAACGCGCCGCTGTGCGTGCGGGCGCGCATGTCTTTCTCTTGCAGCATGGGCATGAGCGCGACAGGAATGCCAACCGCCAAGATCGCCGCCAATAACGCCAGCGGCGCACTGGCCGGATCGATCCACGCAATGCCGACGACGGTGAGCAGCATCTCGAAAATGGCGTGCAAAAAATGTCCGGCGTAATCGGGCAGGGTGCGAAGTTGGTGCACCACGTGGCTGCGCTGCGCCATATCGGAAACCGGCCGGCTCTGAAAATAACGGTCGCCGAGGCGCGGGATTTTTTCCAAAAACGCCATGCGCAAACGCAACTCCAGCCGCCGGCCAAAGCGATAGGAATTGGCGATGATCGGCACTTGAATGAGCACCAGCGCCAGCGCGAAGAGAATCAAAATCGCCAGCGCGCCGAGACGCTGGCTCGGCAGGTTGAGCAGCCCCCAAACTTCCATGACGCTGCGCAGTACTAACGCTTCGAAAAAAAAGCAGAGCGCCGTTATGAACAAGCCGGCAAGAAGCAGCCCGGGCGTTTTCCAGCCTTCTTGAAAGAGCAGCCGCACCAACTCGCGCCCCGGTCGGGCCGGCGGTTCCGAAAGCGCCGCGACAAGCTCAGGTGAGAGCGTGGTTTTTCCATTTTGATTATCTTCGGCATCGCCGGCAGCTTGGTCACGCGCGAGCAAGCCTTTGATGCGAACCAGCACGGCGCCGCGCAAAAGTAGTTGTTCTGCCTCGTCACCATCGGACGCACGCCATCGCACCGACCAATACGCGCGCGGAATGCTTTGAAGCGCTTCGGGAGATTCCTGCAGCGCTTTGTCGTAAAAACGCCGCAACACCTTCGTGGCCTGTGGCCCAGCTTTTATGCCGCCGGCGTGAATGATACCGTTGACCATGCGCGTTGCCGAATCTAACGTAGCCAATGAACGCCAGCTTGCATCGGCCTGCGCGGCAACAATCATTTCATCGCACGAGGTTGCAGAAATGCCCAATTGCGAGAGCCGTTGCAGCAGAGGTTTGAAAAATTCCTCTGATCCCGCCCACTCGCGCCAATCGCTCGCCGGCACCGCCAACGTGTGGAGATAAATTTCATTCAAGAAATGTTGCGTCGTTGGCCATCGCCTGCCGGTGGCGGGATCCATAATTTGCATCACCCGGCCGTGCTGTCGCCAAGCCACGACGAAGTGAGTGTTGCCATCGGGTAAGCGTACCACGATGATCGCCGGCAGCGCATTCGCGGCGGGAATCAAAAGATGATCCGCCGGAATCATGATTTGCTCGGCCTCGAGGCCAAGCTGTTTGGCGACTTCCTCCATCGTGTCAATCGAAGTGCCGTCGACATCGGTCTGGCAGGCTTCGCGCAAGCGGCCATAGCTGACGTGCGTGCCGAATCCTTCGAGCAGGCATTTGAGCGAAGCCGGGCCGCAATCCATCGCGGAGGTTTGCACGACTTCGGGGACGATGAAACGGCGAGAATTTTTTATAACGCTGTCTTTCATGATAAAATTAAGCATCGTTAGCGATTCACGAGAAGACCGTCACTGCGAGCGTCCCGCTCTTCAGCGGGACAGTCTCTTACTAACATGAAGATCGCTTCGGCAAAAAAGCGCTTCGCGATGACTGTGTGCTGAGATGACGGTGCGCTTATGAAAGGCCGTCATTGCGAGCGTTTCTCAGCGAAGCAATCCTTTGAAAACTAAGAGATTGCTTCGGCAAAATGCGCCTCGCAATGACATTTTTTATTATCACAAATTTTCATATAAATCTTTCCATGTGTCATTCATGCTATTTATCAAATTGATCTTTTTTTGCCTCGAACCACCCTTTATTTGCTTTTCTCGCGCGATGGCATGATAGCTATCTTCAAACACTTCATAATAAACCAACTTGTCAACGTTATATTTTTTCGTGAATCCTTCAGCCAATTTCGTCTTATGCTCGTAAACTCTCCGCTTTAAATCGTTGGTAACTCCCGTATAAAGCACGGTATTGTTTTTGTTGGTGAGAATGTAGACGTAATATTGTTTGCCCATGTCATAATCTCCCAGTTTATAAGTTCGTCATTGCGAGTGCTAGATCACCAAATTGGTTGCTTTCTCTGAAAGAAACGTCATCGTGAGAAGCGTTTTTTGCGACGAAACGATCTGTTAATTTTAATAGATTGCTTCACTGAAAAGCGCTCGCAATGACCGTTTCTTAGCAGGAGCGCTTCTTGCGACGAAGCAATCTGTTGCTATTGGCGCAGACGAAAAGATTGCTTCGTCCCGCTGGAAAACACGAGACTCGCAATGACAATTCCTGTTTGGCAAATGATGCTATTCACCCTTTGACGATTCCTTTTGCGACGCACTCAACAACTTCACCGCCGAGCGCAAGATCATCGAGGCCGGAGAAACGCGATCAACTTCGACTTCCACGGAGCCGGTCAGGCCGTGCTGCAAAACCATGGCGGAATTTTCTCGCGGCTGCACGGCCAGCTCGATGCGAATTTTGCCGGCGGTAGGCTCGTTCGCGACATTGGTGACTTTCGCCGGCAATGTGCCGAATTGCGTCCAGGGGTAGGCATCCAAACGCATACGCGCCGGTTGTTCCGAGGCAACCCTTCCCAATGCCGTGCCGGGAATAAAATTGGCCACGATGCGAAATTCGCCGGACGGCACGATCGTCGCCAGCTTGTCGCCCGGGCGCACCACTGCACCGGCGCGCAGCTCGGAAATTTCACCGATGCGGCCGCTCACCGGCGCGCGAATATCCTGCTCTTGAATCTCGAGCTGCTCGCGCTCGATGGTTTTCTCAGTAGTAGCGATTTGGCCTTCGAGCGCAGCTACTTCGCGGTTCAGGCGCTCGAGCCGGGCTTGTTGGTCGCTTTCTTTGGTTTTTTGCTCGCTCTGCAGGCGGCTGACCGTCAAGCGCAGCGCCTCGGCGGCAGCACGCGAGCGAGTGGCGTTGGCTTCGGCCCGCCGAAATTCCACTTCCGAAATCAACCCGCGTTTAAAAAGCTCCTGCATGCGTTCCGCCTCTTTTTCGGCCAATTGGGCCGAAGTTTCCGCTTCAAGCTGGCGGGCATTGGCTTCTTTCACCGCCGTGGGTGCAGTGGCTTTTTCTTGTTGATACGAACGCTCTTGCGCGCTCACTTCATTACGCAACGCAGCGAGTTGATTTTGCAACCCGCTCAACAGTGATCTTTGTTCTTCGAGATGCAGTTTGTGCTCTTCGGTATCCAATTCCACGAGCACGTCGCCGGCTTTGACTTCTGCGCCAAGCTGCAAGCGCGTTTGCACGACGCGGCCACCGAACTGCACCGTCACCGGATGCACCGCGCTTTCCACTTCCAGCCGTGCGGTATCGCTGGTCTCATATAATGAAACGCGCGCCAGCAGCAGCCACAACGTCCAGGCGATTAGCAGCGCCATCACCGCCAAAACCGCAAGATTGGCGCGACGGAAACTGTCGAGTTGAAGGGAACGCAGTGAGCGAGAGAAAGTTATGGACATCGGAAACCTGCAAAATCGTGTGATGGTAATTTTTGGAAAGATTCTATAAATTAGCGTAAAAGTCAACTACTTTTTTTATGAGGAAGGTAGCGGCGGGGGATTGCAAAGACAAAATAGACATTCCCAAAATGCAACGAGTCCCGATTGATTCGGGACTCGTCATGCGCCAGCGCTTAGTTCATCGCCAGCCCTTTGGGCTTGCCGCCGGCTTTCACATTCGTCTTAACCTTCATGGCTTGCTCCTTTGGAGATTGGGGTTAACTGCTTGTGGTTTATTTTTCACTTCTTTTCTTTCAGTTTCCACTTACTTGATGCAGCTTGTATCGAAATTCCATAAAACTTTTTTGTCGTTTGGGAGAGCGTGACGAGTCCCGTTGACTTCAAGGCTCGCCACGCGCCAGTGTTTAGTTCATCGCCAGCCCTTTGGGCTTGCCGCCGGCTTTCACATTCGTCTTAACCTTCATGGCTTGCTCCTTTTGGAGATTGGGGTTAACTGCTTGTGGTTTATTTTTCACTTCTTTTCTTTCGACTTCCACTTACTTGATGCAGCTTGTATGCAAATTCCATAAAACTTTTTTCGTCATTTTAGAGAGCGTGACGAGTCCCGTTGACTTCAAGACTCGTCACGCGCCAGCGCTTAGTTCATCGCCAGACCTTTGGGCTTGCCGCCGGCTTTCACGTTCGTTTTCACCTTCATGGCTTGCTCCTTTGGAGATTGGGGTTAACTGCTTGTGGTTTATTTTTCACTTCTTTCTATGCTCTTGCTTTCGCTATTTAACCTACTCAACAATGATGCCAGAAATGAATCACCAATTGCAGGCTGCTTAAGTGGTTGATAATTTATGGTTATTTTGCTGAGATTCACAATGTCATCGGCAGGAAAACAAACTCACAGAACTCGCAAAAATTGGTGGTCGCATCGAGCATTGTTTTAACGGAAGATAAGCTCGCAGAATCTTGCTAAACTGATGGGGACTCGCAGAAAATGGTGGATGGGTTTGGGGAAACGCGGAAGGGAAATTTTAAGTCAGGATAATCACGTTAAAACAACTCCCTTTGTGCGTGTGGCGCGAGCGGCTCGGCGTGAAAACCGAGCGCACGCAGGTGCCGCGCGAAATCCGCCGGGCCGTGCGTGGTGAAAATCTTTTTCGGATTGACGCGGCGAACGTATTCGATCAAGCCCGAGTAATCGGCGTGATCGGAAAGCGGCAGCGCTTCGTCCACGCCAAAACGGAACTTGGCGCCGGCGTCGATGGCCCAACCGGAGAGATACAACGTGCGCTTGTTTTGAATTTTCTCAATCTGGCGAGTGCGGCGGGCTGATGAAGGCATGATCAAAACGCGGTTCTCTACCGGCGTGCTGCGGCGATGGAGGATAACGTCGCCGAATTGGCAGCCAAATTTCTCGTAGACTTTCGCCAGGCGCAAAATCGAATGATGGATACTTAGCGCGAAGCCGTGGTCGCTGAGAATCTTCATGATCTCCTGCGATTTGCCGAGCGCATAAACGAAGATCATGGGAACTTCGCCGTGGCGCAGCGTCGTTCGCGCCCAGTCACAAACGCGCGCGATGATCTCTTGGCGGGGTGGAAATTTAAAGCGCGGATGGCCGAAAGTGCATTCCATAATCAGCGAATCACATTGCGCAACTTGCAAGGCTTCGGCGGTGGCGCTTTCGCCCAGCTTGAAATCGCCGGAATAGAGCAGGCGCTGGCCGTCGCGCTCGACGAGAATTTGCGCCGAGCCTAAGATGTGTCCGGCCGGCAAAAAGGTAATGCGGTAGCCGTCGAAGTCGAACGGCGTGTTGAAATTGACTGCGGTGGCATGCACGTTGCGCAGCCGCCGCTTCATGAACTCGATGGTCGGGGAGGTGGCAAAAACACGGCGGTGGGAGCGAATGTGATCGGTGTGCGCGTGGGAAATGCAGCACGCCTCGCTGTAGTTGCGCGCATCGAGCGTGAGGGTGGAATCGAGCAGGCGGATGGATTTGTCGTAGATGAACAAAGTTTTTTGAATTTTTAGCATCATGCCAAAGCTTCGGCTTGTTGCTGCAAATGTTTGTGCTCGCTAATTTCACTCCCCGCGAAATTGTCTGTTCGGAACCTTTGCATTTCGCCTTGAAAATATAAGCAGATTCAATTTGCCTTGCAAGCCTAAAAATTCTGTTTGACAAATATAAAAACCAAAAGCGCCTTGACTCATCATCAAGGCGCTTTTGGTTTGATACAACCTATCCAAATTTACTTCGCCATCAACATCCTCTTCGTCACGATAAAATTCCCGGCCTGCAAGCGGTAGTGGTAAACGCCCGACGGCACGCGGCGGCCGGCGTTGTCGCGGCCGTCCCATACGACGGTGTGATAACCCGCAGGTTGTTGGCCGCTGACCAGCTTGCGCACTTCCTGGCCGAGCATGTTGTAGATCGTCAAGCTCACTTGCACGGCTTGCGGCAGTTGATAGCCAACCTGCGTCGACGGGTTGAATGGATTCGGATAATTCTGTTCCAACGTGAACGACGCCGGCGCCTCGGCAGCGGTTTCGCGCACGGCAGTGGCCAGCTCGACGCGGCGGAAAACTCCGTTCCCGGCCGTTCCTGCAAAAAGATCTCCGCGCGGACTCACGGCCAGCGAACGGACATTCATATTCGTCAAACCCGTATTAACGGAATGCCAGTTTGCGCCGTTATCCGTGGAGCGGAGGACGCCGCTTTCATAGGTGCCCGCAAAAATTTCTCCCTTCGCGTTGGCGAGAAGAGACCACACATTGATGCTAGCCAAACCACTATCGGCGCGCGCCCAACTTTCGCCATTGTCGGCGGAACGGAAGATCGCGCCAACGTCGGTTCCCGCAAAAATTTGCCCGCTCGAATCAACTGCAAGCGACAAAATTCTGGCATTCGGATAGCTGATCGGCCCCGGCGTCCAGCTCGCGCCGTTATCCATGGAGCGAAAGACGGCGCCAGCCGCTCCCGCAAAAATATGCCCGTTCGAATTGACGGCGAGCGAGCGGATATCCGTGCTCGTCAGCCCGGTATTGGTCAACGTCCAACTGGCGCCGTTGTCTGTGGAACGAAAAATCCCACGAGCCGTCCCGGCAAAAATATGCCCGCTGGAATTTAGCGCCAGCGCCTGAATGGTAATGCTGGGCAAGCCGGTATTGAGCGGCGTCCAATTCGCGCCGCCATCAGTCGAACGAAAAGCGCCGCGGCCGGCCCCCGCAAATATATGGCCGCTGGCGTTTATGGCGAGCGTAAAGATGCTCGTCGCGGTCAAACCGGTATTCACCTGAATCCAATTTTCGCCGCTATCCGTTGAGTGAAAGACGCCGTCGCCGGTCCCCGCAAAAACCTCCGGCGCTGCGGGATTGAAAGCAATGGAACGCACGCTCGTGCTCGCCAAACCGGTAACGGCTCGTGCCCAACTCTCGCCGTTATCCAAAGAACGGAAGAAGCCATAACTCGTCCCGGCAAAAACATGCCCGCTGCCATTGATGGCGAGAGACCAAATATCCGCGGTCTCCAAACCTGTGTTGATCGGCGTCCAAGCGGCGCCTTGATTCATGGAGCGGAGAATTCCGCTATCGGTTGCCGCAAAAACGTCTCGCGTGGCGGGATTGATCGCGAGAAAGCGGACATTCGTGCTCGTCAACCCGGTATTTACCGGTCTCCAATTGGCACCGTTATCTATGGAGCGATAAACGCCGTTGTCGGTCCCGGCGAAAACATATCCGCTCGTATCGATCGCCAGCGACCGGACGTCCGCCTTGGCCAAACCGATTCTGGCTTGCGTCCAAACACTGTCGTTATTCGTCAAGCGGAAAACGCCCGCACTCGTCCCCGCAAAAATTTGCCCGCTCGCATTGATCGCGAGCGCCGTGACGGCGCCATCCATCCAAATTGGGTTGATTCCAGCCCAACTGCCGCCGCTATCGGTTGAGCTGTAAACGCCGCCATAAGCGCCCGCAAAAACCTGGCCGCTCGCATCAATCGCCAATGACTTGACAAAAATATTCGCCAAGCCGGCGTTGGCTGCGGTCCAACTGTCGCCATGATTCGAGGAGCGGTAGACGCCATATTGATCGATGGAAACAAACAGATCGCCGCTCGCAGTGATCGCGAGAGATTGAATGTCATCGATCTGCAATCCCGTACTAACCGGCACCCACGTGGCGCCGTTGTCCGTCGAGCGGAAGACGCCACCGCTTTGGGTCCCCGCAAAAATATCCTGCGTCGCGGGATTGATCGCCAGGGACTTGACAAAGCCTCCATAAGGTCCGTTCGTCTGCCGCCAAAAATTTTGCGCGGCGGCATCGGTGTTAGTCAGCAGCCAAAAGGCAAAGAGCGATACTCCTAATCTCACGACGCCAATACCGAGAGCGTATCTCGTTGGTCGCATGTTCGTGATTCCTTCCTTGGTTAATTTACTTCCGCGTTGTGTCAATAAACAAGAAGCCGGCTGAAGTCAATTCAAAAAAGACTTCAGCCGGCTCCCGGCTTACAGCATGAAATTTATTGCTTTGTTACTTTGCGATCAACATCATCTTCGTCAAAGTATAATTGACTCCACGATTCACCGCCGTTCAATTAGAATAATACCCGCTTTGGCATCGGTTGCGTAAAATTAGTTTGCAAAAAGCCCGCGTCGAAAAAAGCGCTTTTGATGACCGCCTGGAGTTAATGAGTCCCGGCGAATTGCCCAACACCATTATTTTGGAAACTTTGCCGTTTCGGCAATTTACGCGCAATCAGCTTCTGGTTTCTTTTCTGGCCAAAATGCGCAGCCAACGCACCGGCCGCTCGTTTATCGAAGCCAGAGGCGAAGCCGTCAGAAAAATTCTCTCGGAAAGCGAAGCGCATTCTGGACGGCGGCCTGAGTATCGCTTGATTGGCCAGGAATTGATGTTGACGATTTGGCGAAACCCTCGCCGCATGAAAATAAATAGGTAGTAGTCTATTTGCCGGCCGCCTACTAAAAAATTTCCATCCCGATCTTCATGTAACGCCTCGATTTCTTGCGCTCCTGATGCGTTGCCAAATTTATAGCTGGTGCAAACACTATTTTTCTGCTTGAAGATGGGGAAGGTTTTTGTTATATTAAGCTTAATTATTCCACCATGGAGAAAAAGATGAGAACTCATGCTTCCACCCTAAAAAGCAAAAAAAGGCCCGTAGCCAAAAAATTGAATGGCAATCTCATAACCTTCGGCAGGCGGCTGGCTAAGCTCGAAGACGAGGTCGCTGTTCTCCGCCGCGAATTAATGAAGGCGCTTTCGCTTGGCGGCGCAAAAAAGCATAGTTACCCACAACGTGACGTCCTCGCTGATTTTTGGGCCGACCAGACACAGTTAGAGCAAATCGTCGCTCAACTCTTCAAAGAGTTGGGAATTAAGGGAAAGCCCATTCCCGCCGAAGAACTGCAAAAGATGATGGGCGAACTCGGATTGGAACCTAATGAACTGAGTCATGCCATCACTGCAGCGAGGGAGGAATAACTTGTGATGTGGTTCTACTTTGATGCCAATGCACTTGCCAAACACAACATCAATTCTACCGATGCGGTTATTTTGCGGTCGGTTTTAAACATGAAAAACAGATTGGCTGAAACAGGCGATAAATTGATTTTGTTGTCCTCGGACAAAAGGCTTATAAAAGCGGCAAAAAGTGAAAATGTTGACGTTTTTGATGTTGAAGTCGAAACGCTGGCGAGCCTGCAGAAATTGATTGATGCTGCAAAGTAGCGAAGTTAGCACGAGCAGAATAAGCGTGATTCGCCAACTAAGGCTCGAAATTGGAAAAACCAGAAAAATTTCCTTGTTTTTGTTATCATGGACGCAACCAGGGTTTCCTTTCCAATGAAAACGGCGAACCTCACAGGATCGGACTCATCAGCTTTCCGTTTTCAGCTAGGCAATTGATACTGAGACTTGATGGCAAGGTTTCCGACAAAGCCCAAGAAACATCGTTTACACAAGTTTGCGAGAAAATGCACAAGCTCTTGATCGTGATGGCGAAGCAAAAATCTTGCACAAAAAATCGTTGAATTGCCCTGTTTTGCCTATACTTAACCGCGACCGAAAATGCACCTTCTGTCGTATAATCCAAGTTAGACCCCTGAACTACACTTCCTCGCATCGTCATAGAGGCAAAGAATGTCAGCTATCTGGATCATCCTTCTCGATACCTCAAGCTCCATGGATGAGGGCTTCGCACAATCCGTTGGTGCCTCAAGCGACCCCCTTGGAGAAACCGGTGCTTGGGCCAAGAAGATTGATGCTGCAAAGGAGCTACTACTCCGTCAAGTTTTATCGTTGAGGGCGCAAGATGTGGCAGTCTTTCGCTTTACGGAAAAGAGTCAGAAGATCTTCCAGGGCACCAAGGATGATCTCCTAGCAAATAGACCACTTATCACGTCCCTAGAAGCTAACGGCGGAACGAACATTGCCGCCGCTCTTGAAGCAGTCAGGGATGACGTGGATTTCGAGCACTATCGGTCGCTCAGCGTGCTCCTTCTCACGGACGGCCAGTCCGACCAAGATGCCGCAACCCGGGCCGCCGAGACCTTGATAGACAAGTACCCGTTTGCGCGAATCGACACGATCCTGATCGACGAGACGCCAGAAGGGAGAGCCGTCGCAGAAGCAGTCTCAATAAATGGCGCAGTAAGAACCGCCACGTCAACGATTCAACTGCGAGAAGCGTTATCGGGAGCTCGCACTGCAAGCCTTCGAAGCGAACTTGCGAACATGGCCAAGATGCGGTTTCTCGCGCAGCAAGAACTCGCAAGGTTTCAAGAGGCAGCGCCACCGACACTGATTCGAGTAACTTCAGGTGAAAGATTAACATCGGATACGTTGAAAAATGATGTGGCCCCCACACTCGCCGGCATCGAGTTGATTGGGCAAAGTGCAAGTTGGGCGACTCGGCGCGAATATCAAGGCTCCGTGTCATCCATTTCCCAAGATTCTCCAATATCCATAAATCTCTCCGGACTGAAAGAGACTGTCGACCTTGTGCTTTCTTATGTCATCCCATGGCGCAGAAGAAACGCAGAACGACTCTCGCACTTGGAAGTTCAGAAACGGGAACTCGAGATTCGTAAGCAGGAGAACGAACTCTCCTTTCACAGTCTTGAACATGAGCAGCGCCGCCTTGACACTGCCCGTGCGCAATATGAACTGGCGAAGTCGAAGTGGGAGCTTGCGGAGAAGATGCTGAAGGAGCTCGATCCAGATAACCAGCTTCGAGGTCGCGAGAGAGAGGAGGCTATTGCTCGCCTTCTTGCCGGCATTGACCAGTTGGCGTCAACAAGACTGGAGTTCGAGGTCGTGCGAGAAATTCAGAATCAGTGAACGGAATCGACTGGCCGATACGGCAGGGGTCTAACAGTGCATCCAGCGGACGGCGAAACCGTGGCATGAATTTCACTTTGTAAAGATTTCAAAAACTGTGCTTTCATCGAACTTGCTCTTTTGTTTCGCCGCCGCTGAAACTTGTGTTAGCATACCCCTTAAACTTTTAAAACCAAAAGCGCCTTGACCAACCATCAAGGCGCTTTTTGTTTGGTAAAACCAATCCAAATTATTTCGCCATCAACATCCTCTTCGTCACGGTAAAATTCCCGGCCTGCAAGCGGTAGTGATAAACTTCCGAGGGCACGCGGCGGCCGGCGTTGTCGCGGCCGTCCCACATGGCGGTGTGATAGCCGGCGGGCTGTTGGCCGTTGACCAGCTTGCGCACTTCCTGGCCGAGCATGTTGTAGATCGTCAGGCTCACTGGTATGGCTTGCGGCAGTTGGTACTTGATGCTCGTCGAGGGGTTTCCTGCCGCGCGGGATGTCGCTCCGCTTCAGAACGGATTCGGATAATTCTGGCTGAGATCGAAAGCGGTCTGCGCTGCCACGCTCACGACAATCGGGAAGTTGGCAAGCAATATTCGCTTGAAGATGGCGAGGATTTTTGTTATATTGAGGTTAATCATTCTGACAGTTTTTGCGGTAAAAATTTTAGGATGAGGAGGTACTATGCAACAAGTTAAAGCACATTTGCTAAACGAAGCAGTGGAGCGGCTGGCAAAAGAATTCAATCCGGAGAAAATAATACTCTTTGGCTCGCATGCTTGGGGAACACCTCGTGCGGATAGCGATATTGATCTTTTCATCATCGTAAAATCCGCTGTTCTCCCACCAACGCAAAGAGCAACCAAAGCCTACCGCTGCTTGCAAGGGCTCAAAATTCCGGCGGAAATAATCGTGAGCACGCAACAGGAAGTGGAAGCTTTTCGCTCCGTGCCATCGTCCTTGACGCGAAAAATTTTGGAAAAAGGGAAGGTGGTTTATGGATGAAGCTAAGAAGAATTTGGTGAGATCATGGCTTACCAAGGCACGGCATGATTTGGGTTCAGCCCAATTACTTGCGAATGATGCCAATCCCTATCTCGACACAGCCATTTACCACTGCCAGCAAGCCGCAGAAAAGGCGTTAAAGGCTTTTCTCGTTTATCACGATACTGATTTCGAGAAAAAGCATAATCTTTCGGTATTGGTTGATCTTTGCGCTGCTATTGAGCCGATGTTTCAAAATTTCCAAGAGGCGGCAGCGGTTCTTACACCTTACGCAACCGTGTTTCGTTACCCGGGGGAATTTTTTGAAGCGGAACCCGATAAACAACAGGTCGAAACGGCGATAAAGCTGGCCAAAGAGGTCGTTGAATTCGTCATCAATCAGTTGCCGGAGTAGGTTTGGCCAAAGTAATAGTGCTCTTCCCCCCCAAAAAAAACGACCCCGCTTCACAACTTTCCTTTCAATGTGAAACGGGGCCGAATGGCTACCCTTTAATGCCTGAAGTCATCACTACAAACGTCACTTCGCCATCAACATCCTCTTCGTCACGATAAAATTCCCCGCCTGCAAACGGTAGTGGTAAACGCCGGAGGGCACGCGGCGGCCGGCGTTGTCGCGGCCGTCCCACACGGCGGTGTGATACCCCGCGGGTTGTTGGCCGCTGACCAGCTTGCGTACTTCCTGGCCGAGCATGTTGTAGATCGTCAAGCTCACTTGCACGGCTTGCGGCAGTTGATACTTGATATTCGTCGTCGGATTGCCGAAGGTTCCGTGCGCGGAAAACGGGTTCGGATAATTCTGGCTCAGATCGAACGCCGTCGGGGCCGCCACGCTCACCACGATCGGGCCGTGCGTCGTGACGTTGCCACGCGTATCCAGCGCTTCCAGTTTGTAATAATACCGCGCGCCGGCTTCGGCGTTGTTGTCGATGAACGTGTAGCGGCCGTCGCGATTCGCCGGAATGAGCTTGTCATTCAATTTCGTGTAATGGCTGCTCTGTGCCGAGCTGCGCAAAATATTGAAGCCGGCGTTATTGATCTCACTGCCCGTCACCCAACTCAACCTCACGCCGGGGCCGTCGCCGACATTCGCGGCGAAACTGGCGAGCTCGACCGGCACTTTGATGCTCCACACCGTGCGCACGGTATCGACGAGATCGAAGACCACGGCTTCAACGTAATTCCACGTCAGATCGCCGCGGAACTCGAAGGTATCGAAAACCCCGCCTTGCGGGGCAAACTTGCCGTTGACGTACCAACGATAACTCAACACGTCGCCATCCGGATCGTTCGCCGCGACCCGCATGCGCAACAGCGTGCCCGGCTGCAGCAGCGTGGTGTCCGGCTGGCCCGGCTGATTGCCGACGGGGAAGCGGCTCACAATCCGCGGCGCTTGGTTGCGATTCAAAATATCGACGCTGACGATTTCTTCATCGACGCCGCCGCGCATGTCATACGCCAGGAAGCTGATTTCATAATGCCCGGCGCTGTTGGCGTCGGTTTGCCAGGTGAAAATGCGCGTGCCGAGCGAATCGAACACCGCGCCGAGCGGCAGATTCCTCGCGCCGTAGCGAATCGGATCGTTGTCATCATCCGTGGCGCGCACCACGAACTCGATGCGGTCGCCTTCCAGCTTTTGCTGATTCGGCAGATCCGTCAAAATCGGGAAATTGTTGTCCGTCACGCCGGTGGCGTCGAACGTCAGCGGCGACGTTGGCAAAGCGATGGCGCTCGCTTGCACTTTATTGGCGCCGGCCTTGATCGTCCATTCCACCTGGGCGATGCCTTTGCTATTGGTGAAAACCGAGATTTGCAAGGCGCCGCCCGGGAAGTAGCCGGTGTTCTGCGTCACGGCAAAATTGATTTGCGCGCCTTCGACCGGATTGCGCTGCTCGTCGTAAGCGATGACTTGCAGCGGGAAGTTCAACGGCCGGTTGGCGGTGCCGCGTTGATTGTTGCTGCGCGCCACGGTTTCGATGGTTTTCAAAGCGCCGGCACGGCCACTCACCGTAAAGACGAGCGGCGATCTGCTCAAGCCGTGCGCCGTGATGCGAACCTGGCGCGGGCCGATTTCAGCGCCGAAGGTGATTTTGGCGGAAGCGAAACCGCCGCCCGAGGTGGTGACGTCACGCGTCGACGGCGTGCCGTTGCCGCCGATGAGGGCACCGCTGCCCTGAATCAGTTCGAAGAAAACGTGAATGCCATCCACGCCGTTGCCGTTGTCATCCGTGATGCGCACGGCCAGCGGCGTCGGCATTTCCTGATTGACCTGGCCGGAAGCGCCGTCGCCGCTGAGAGCCAACAGATTTTTCGCGGCGCCGGAAGCGGCGATCGCCTGAAAGTCGATGGGCGATCCGGTCAAGCCGGAGGTCGCGGCGCGGACGGTATTGATGCCGGCGCCAGGACCGAGCTGCCACACCACGCGCGCCTCGCCAAACTCATTCGTGCGCACCGTCACGTTGTTGCGGCCGTCGACCGTACCGTCGCCAAAATTCACCGCAAAATTCACCGGGACGTTATAGACCGCCCGCTTGTTCGCGTCGGTCACTTTCACCGCCAAAGGCTGCGGCAGAACCTGGCCGGCCACGGCTTCTTGATTGTTGCCGCCGAGATATTCCAAATTCGCCGGCGCCGCATTCACCGCGGTCGCGACAAAAATGATCGGCGAGTTGTTCAAGCCGACTGACTCGGCGCGGAGGCGATTTTCGCCGGCGCCGCCGCCGAGCACATACGATACGCTCGCCACGCCGGTGGAATCGGTGAGCACCGGCGACGGCTTGAGAAAGCGGCCGTTGCCGGCTTCGACGGCAAATTCAACCGGATGATCCGGAACGCCGTTGTTGAATTTATCCAAAACTTGCACGGTTAGCGGCTTCGCCAGCGCGGTATTGACGTTGCCGTTTTGCGCCTGCCCGGCGGTCAGGTTGATTTCCTCCGCGGCGAGCGGCGCGAATTGAACCGTGGCGCTGCGCCCGAGCGCCTGGCCATTGATCTTCAACGAAACCGTTTTGCGTCCCGCGCGCGTCGAGGTGAATTTGAACACGGCATTGCCCTGCGCATCCGTGTTCACGTTGGGGAACGTCTTGGATTCGCCGGCAACTTGAATGGTCACACTGATGTTCGGCACGGGATTGCCGAAATTATCCAGCACAAAAACTTTCACATTACACTCGCTCTGGCCGTCGGCGGGCACTGGACTGGTGGCTTCGACGTAACTCGTGGTTCCGTTCGGCAGGCCGGCGCTGGCAGTCACGACGAATCCGATCGGTGAATTGAGCAGATTGTCGACACCGTCGTTCGCGGTGACAAAAACAACCTGGCTATCCGGTTGAACCGCGCCGCCGAGCGTGAGCAGCGCTTTCGCCAGGCCGCTCGCATCGCTGTTCACCGTGGTGTCGGCTTTGCCGTTCACAAAAACGCCGCCGCCGCGCACCACGCGGAAATGCACCGGATGCGTCGCCACCGGATCGTTATTGCGGTCGAGAATTTTGACGGCGAACGGATTCGCCAAAGGCAAACCGGCGCGGCCGGTTTGGCGATTGCCGGATTGCAGCGTGATCGTGCGCGCGTTGCTGAGCGTGGCCGAAGCGACAAAGAGCATCGGCGAATTGGTCAGCTCCAACGAGCCGTTGAACGCGCGCGCTTCCACGACGTTGTTGTAACGCCCGACCGTGCTGCCGGAAATGAGCGTAATTTGCGCGTTGCCATTTTGATCGGTTTTCACCGTGTCTTTGGTCACGCCATTGAAACTGCCGCCGCCGCTCTTCACCGTGAAAATCACCGGAACGTCCGGAATGCCGTTGCCGACTTTGTCCATCACTTGCGTGACAAACGGCCCGGGCAGCCGATTGCCCGCGACGCCGGAAATGCTGTCGCCGGAAACTTCCTTGAGCGCAATGGGCGGACCGACTTTGGCGCTCGCCGAAAAAACCACGGGCGAGCCATTGAGCGTCCCGCTTTGCGGGATCGCGCGCACTTGATTGTTGTTATCGCCCGGCACCGGTCCAAGCGTCAAAGCGGTTCCCGCAATGCCGAGGCTGTCGGTACGCACCGTTCTCGTCGTCACGTTGCCATTGAACTTGCCGCCGCCTGCAATCACCGTGAACGTCACGTTTTGTCCTTTGATGCCGTTGCCGCCCTCGTCTTGAATTTTCGCGCGCAACATTTTTGGCAACGGCTCACCGGCAATGCCGGTTTGGTCATCGCCGGAAGCCAGCAACAAATCTTTGAGCTTGTCGGCGGTAACGACCAACGTCATGCCGGAGCCTTGCAGGGCCTGGCCGTTGTGCGTTGCGGTCACGACGACTTTGTTTTCCGCGCCGGGATTAGGCCCGAGCACAAATGCAGCTTTCGCTTCACCTCGGGCATCGGTTCGAATGGTCGCGGTAGTTTGTCCATCGATATTGCCGCCGCCCTCCTGCACGGTGAACACCACCGGAAAACCGGAGATGCGGTTGCCGCTATTATCCAGCACACGAGCCGTAAGTGGTGGGCTTATGGGATGCCCGGCTGAGCCTCGTGTTTTGTTCAACCCCTCTTCGATCTGGCTGGGAATCGCTGCGATCGCATTGAACGTGACGCTGACGTTGGACAAGCCTTGCGCGGACGCCACCACCGTGTTGGTCGCGCCGGCGGTCGATCCCATCGTCAATATCGCTTTCGCCAAACCCGTCGAGTCGGTCGGCACCGTTAACGTGGTGTTTTGGTTTTCGAATCGGCCGTTGCCGACGGTGGCGTTGAACGTCACATTAACTTTGTCAACGCCGTTGCCAAAATTATCCGTGACTTTCACCGTGAGCGGCACCGGCAATGGTTGCCCGGCCGAGCCGATCTGGCCGTTGCCATTTTGAATCGCCAACGTTTTCGGCGCGCCGGCTTGCGCTTTCGCCGTGAAAGCGAGCGGCAATCCTTTCAGCGGGCCGCGATTATCGGTGAATGCGCCGTCATTGATAACCACCTGCTGTGTCATGGCGGTATCACCCAACGTCCACGCGGTTGACAACTGGCCGTTGCTGCCGGTGTTGCGTAAAATTTTGACGCCGTCGATGAAAAACTCTCCGGCGTCCGGGGTGCGAATCCAAAGCGTGCGCGTGCCGGCAGCGCCGTTCTGTGAGGAAATCGTGTACTGCCGCCACGCGCTGTCCGACGCCGCAAAGGCGAGGTCGAGCATTTCTTCAGTTTGATTGCCGCTCGCGTCGTTCAAGCGCCAAGTCACGCGCGCGATGCCGCTGCGCACCTTGGCCCAAAAAGCAAGCGTGTAACCGCTGTTGGCGTCGTAATTGAAAAGCTGCGAAACCCCGACGCCGGCGCGCGTTGAATTGACGTGCAAACTTCTATTGCCGGCGCGCGCGTCATTCGACAACGAAACTTCACTCGCACTCGGACTGCCTTCCAAAGTCCAACTCGCCGGCACGTTGCTATTCGCGTTTTCAAAACTGCCGTTGCGCACTGAATTGCCCGCCGAAACCGCACCGCCGCCGCGCGTGACGATGGCTTCCACCGGATAATTCGCGACGGCTTTGCCCGTGGCATCCGTCACTTTGATAATGAGTGGCGCCGCCAAAGAAACGCCAACCGAGCCGGTCTGTCCCAAGCCTGAAACAATCGCGGCGGCATCGGCAATTCCCGTCGTCGTCGTCGCCGTAAATTCAACTTCGAAGCCGGCGTAAGTCGCACGCGCGCTCACTTTATTAGTAGCGCTGCGGTTGCCCGGCACGAACGTTGTCGTCGCCATGCCGTCCGCACCGCTCTCGCTCGTGTAATTGCCGAGCTTGCCGTTGCCTTGGGTGACGATCCAACTCACCGACTTGTTCGCGACGGGATTGCCGAAGCGATCCGTCACTTTCACCTTCAACGGCTGTGCCAGAGTTTGGCCGGCCGGGCCGGATTGGCCGGAGCCGCCGGCGAGCACCAAACTGTCGGCGAGGCCGATCGTGGTTGTGGCGGTGAAAATGGCGGGCGGCAAATTGCCGTGTACCGCATTAATCTTCACCGTGCCTATCGTCGTGCCCATCGTGACCTTCGCCGAAGCCACGCCGTTGGCATCGGTGATGTAACCGACTTCTTCTTTGCCGTCCGGCGTAAAACCGGCGTCGTTAGTAATGAGTATTTTGTCGAGCCGCGTGTCTTCCCAGCGCGCCTTGAACTCGAAGGTGTGCGTGCCCGCGGAGAGATTCAAAATTTTTGGATCGATTGGCGTTCCATTGCTGTTGCGCTCGGACAACAAATCCCACGTCCAGGAACTGCGCGTGCTGCCTTGGAAAACGTCGTAAATAAAATCAGTTCCGCCATCGACGCTGATCGTCCAACTGCCGGGTTGCGAGCCGGTTTTTTGGCTGCGCGTCCAAATGCGATACGCGCCGGCTTGATTGATGACGAACGTCAACGTGGCGGAAGCATCGACGCTTTGGCCGACGGGGTAAACGATGTATTTGCCTCCGGCCGCGTCCGGGTCATGGCGCGTTTCAATCGGCGCCGTGATGAGCGCATGTTCCGCCTCGAGGCGAATGTTGTCGTCGGCTGCCGGCGGATTGTTCACCGTCGCGCTGCCGGAGGTCACCACAAAATTGACCAGCATGCCGGCCATCGGATTTTGGTTTTGGTCCAGCAGCTTCACCACCAACGGCTGCGCCAAAGCCTGGCCGACGGGTTTGGTTTGATTGTCGCCTGATTCTTTCACCAGTGTCGTCGCCGTGCCCGGCAAAATTCCGGCGGAGAAACTGTCGATCGCGTTCAACGAATCGAGCGGGCTGTTCACATAAAAGCCGGCATATAGCGGGCCGGCGTTGCCCTCCAATTTTTGCGGATCGGTGAGCACGCGGTCAAAAACGTCGTCGATGAAAACGTCAAACTGATGGCCGCTGTTGTCGGAGCTGATGACGACTTTCATCACCGAGCCGGGTTTCGGATCCGGCGCCAGCGAATTGCCTTCGTCGATCACGCCGGCGAATTGACCATTCGAAACACGCCACAGTCTCGTCTTGCCGCCTTCGTCATAGCGTTGGATCATGTAGCCATCGGCTTGCGCGGAGTTGGCTTGATTGGCCATCACCAGCACGCCGCACCAATTGGTGCCGTACAGCGTCGCTTTCGGTCCCCACTTGATGCTGGCGGTGACCGGATTTTTGGCATTTTTGTAAATCGCCGCGCTCCACACATCCGCCAGCGAGGTATTTTGCACCGTGCCGCTGATAATTTGCAGTTCCGGCTCGGCCGCCCAATTATCGCCGAGCCCCGGTCCTTGCCGATTAAAATTATCCGTGAGCACATTCAGCGCGGTCGTGGTTGCAGAAATCACATTCGAAAGCGCCGAAAGATTGCCGAACTCATCGGCGGTTTTCAGCGCGAAATAATACGTCGCGCCGCTGGCCAAGCCGGCAACCGCCACACTTTGCTTGGTTCCGGCCGGCCCCGGTTGCGGGAGATTGGGCACCGGCGTGGCGTTGTTAAAATTGCCCGCCGTAATCGGCGCAGTGGAATAACGCAGTTGATAGCTTCTCGCCTGGCCGGTGTTATCGTCGTCACCGGGCGCGGTCCATTCGAGCGTTGCGCTCAACGCGGAAACCGCGGTGGCTTTCAAATCGTTCACCGCTGCCGGCGGCGTCGAGTCCGAGACTTTCGCCGTGTAAAAATCGTCGACCGCATTATTCGTATTGCCGTTCACCATCACGCCGGCGTAAAGTTTCGCGGCGTTGCCTTGCAGTTTGCCCTCGTCCGAAACGCAGCCATCGAGCACGCCGTTGATATACAAGCAAAAATGATGGCCATCAGCGTTCGTCGTCCATTCCACTCGAAAGGTGTGGCCGGCATCCGGGTCGGGCGCTTGCACTGCCGTCTCGGCGATTTTGAGACCGGGGACGCCGTTGACGACGTTGTACAAGCGCACCTTCTTGAGTTCGGAATTATGAAAAATGAGATAACCGTTCGCGGTGGTGGCAGCCGCATCCAACATGATCGCCGCGCCGGTGTAAGCGCGCCCGATGAAATCCGATTGGCTGCCGTATTTAAATTCCACGACGTTGGCGTTATTGATCACGCTCGGCACGGCGATAAAATTATCAAAAGCGTCGACGGCGGAGGCATTCACCAACTGTCCGTTCTGCACCTGGAACGCCGGATTCGCCACCCAGGCGCTGCCCAACCCGCCGGAATCAAAACCGTCCGAGAATTGCATGACCGGCGTACCGGAGTTGCTCACGTAAGCAACGAACCATTCCTGCGCCATCAAATCGTAGCCGGCGTCGTTCGGATGCAAATCATCGTCCATCAAATTCGCCTGCCAATTCGGATCGGCTTTGAAGCGCGCCGCGTGATCCACCAGATAAATTTTGTATCCCGCGGTGGATTTGGCGCTGACCAGGCCCGGCAGCAGCGCATTGAGATTGTCGGTCACCGCTTGTTTGGTGTTGCCGTCTTTGCGCGGGATGAGCGTGCCGAGATAAATTTCGATGTCGGCATCGAAGCTGTGAATCTGCTCGATGACGGCTTCGAAGTCGTCGCGAATTTGGGTGGCGCTTTCGTTGGCGGACACGTCGTTGGTGCCGATCTCGAGCAATACCACTTGCGGCGGGTTGTTGGTGAGATAAGTTTGCACCGCAAGCTGGTCGGCGCGGAAGCCGCCGTGCCCCTCGTGATCGTTGTCCGGAAAGCCGCTGCCGCCGTTGAACGAACCGACGAAATCGAACGCGATATTGGCGTCCTGCAGCTTGTTGTACAAATAATAGCGGTAGCCGCCGCCGTTCGTGGAACCGTCGCCATCAGTGATAGAATTGCCGAGTGGCATGAGGTGAACCTGCGCCGCCGCCCTCGAGGACAGCGCCAAGCTAGCCGCGAGAGCAAGGCACAGCCCAAAGCTCAACCAGCAAAAACTTTTCGTTTTCACGATTTGACACTCCGTTTAAAATGAAAAAAATCACTTTGTGAAAAGGCAAAGGATATGCCAGCGAGGGAAACGCCGGTTGGAAAGCATAAAAGAAGGTTTTTCATCACTTAATCTGTAACAACCGTGTTACATTCGGCCCCAAATTTGTTTATGTTTTGGACAAGCTGTTTCAAAATTGAACAAAAGTAAGAAGGGGTTGTAAGATGAGGTAGTGCAGCTTGCGGGTGCTGCCCAATAAGGCTGCATCCGCTTAATCTGCGCAATCCGTTTACAGCTTTTGGGTAAGCGGATCAAGCGGATTGAGCGGATGAAGACCCATGGGTTGCGGCTCATCCGCGTTGGTTTCTAACGAAGCGCTGCCTTCGCACCAACGCGCAGGGATTTCGCGCTTGACTTTAAAAAAGACCGGCGTTATTATAATTTGGAAATCGAAAAAAAGCCGCCGGAGTTGGTTATCGAATTGATCGTTGGCGCGAAGAATTGGCGCAACTGCAGGGGAAACAGCCATAAAAATTATTTGCCCAACCGACAAAAATAAAACGCCGCTTGTCCCGTCGATCCGAACAAGTGGCGTTTCAAATATAAACCGTGAAGCGTAAGCTAAAAGTTACGTTTTACATTTACGTCTTTATTTCATCAAAACTACCTTCCTCGTCGCCACCAACGCACCGGAGGCGCCGCCCATCTGCGCGCGCAACACGAGAAAATAAACACCCGTATTCACCGGCTGGCCGTTGTCGTCCTGGCCATTCCAGACGAGGCGATGCGATGCCGGCGGCAGCGTCGCGGCGAGCAATTGCCGAACGCGGCGTCCGCTCAAATCATACACATTCATCTCGGCTTGCCCGGCCTCCGGCAAATCAAATTGAATCGTCGTTTCCGGGTTTCCCGCAGAGCGGGATGTCGCTTCGCTCCAAAACGGATTCGGAAAGTTCTGGTGCAGCGCAAATTGCTGCGGAATGGCTGCCGTTTCCTCTTCCACCGCCGAAGGGATCGAGGCCGTGGCTTTGAAAACGAAAGGCGCATGGCGCAGGTTCTTGCCGTTGAATGCGGCGCTGGCCTCGACTTGCTGCACACCCGCAACCATGCCCAAAGTCCACTTCGTCTTGGTCAACCCCCTGCCGTCGGTGTTGACATTTACCTGGGTTTGATTATTGGCCAGCTTGCCGCCGCCGGAAAGAACGCGAAACGTGACGGCATAGTTTTTCACCGGGGCGTTGGCGGCATCAAGAATTTGCACCACCAGACTATCTGGCAAGATCGTGCCTCTGGCTGCCGTTTGATTATTGCCTTTGATCGCGATTAAAGAGTCCGGCCGCGCCGCCACCACCATGAAGCTCGTTGTCAACGTCAAGGTGTTGGTGCTGTTCGTCCATTTCGCCGTGATTTTCGTGGTGTCGCCATAAACATTGCTGGCAGTAACTTTTGCCAGCGCTTGCCCGCTGCTGTCGGTTGAAATTTTATAAAATTTTCCAGCGGCGCCCTGGCCGTTGAGAAAAGAGCCGCCGCCGGCGGTAATCTGGAACCTCACCTCCCGAACAGAATTCGGGTTGCCATATTGGTCAGTCAAACGCGCCACGAGAGGCAATGGCGCAGTTTTGCCAATCGAAACAATTTGCCCATTGCCGCTCACGGCTAACAGCTTGGCCGGCGTGGCGGCTTTCGTTTTCATGATCGCAATATTCGAGAGTGGGCTAGCGTTATCGGCTTCATCGATAATTTTCAACGCAAAATAATACGTGGTGTAGCTGCCGAGCCTGATAACCTCGAACTTCTGCTTGACGCCAGACGATTTAGGCGCCGGGAGATTCGGCACGAGCTTCGCGCTCGCGAAATTCGCCGCCGTAATCGGCGCAGTGGAATAGCGCAACGCCAAACGAGTTGCGTCGCCATCGACACCGTTGTCGCCGGTCGAAGTCCATTCCAGATTCACGCTGGTCGCGGTGGATTCGGTGGCGCGCAGATCAGCGACTCGCGCCGGGGCCACCACGTCACCTTCGACCCACGTCACGGTGAAATCATCAATCTGGTTATTCAATTGCTGGTTGGTATCGCGATCAAAGCCGAAAAGAAAAATGCCCACGTGCCAGATGTCGCGTTTCGGATATTCTTTGGTGACATCCTTAAGCGTCGCATCCAACTCCTCATTCACATAATAATCGAAATAATTCGCATCAGGCTCCTGGCGAATATAGGCCGTGATCACATCGCCGGCTTGCGGATTCATCTGCAGTTTTGAAGGCGCCCTATCTACCTCCTTGTGCTCGCCCGGCGTGTATTCCCACGTGCCGTTTTTCACGATCCACAACCAGACTTCGAACCAGTTGGTGCGATGCCACAACCAATAGCCGCTGCCGTTTGCACTCGGTTCATCGAGCATCAATGCATGCGAACCTTCCCGAATGCCCGCCTCATCCGCTTTTTTGCCCCAACGATAAGCGACCGAATAAATACGCCGCTCCGGTCTGTTGTAAACGGGCAAAAACGCCGCGAGATAACGAAAACTGTAAATCGCCGCCGGGGTTATCCATAGCTCACCATCGACAATCTGCCAAAATTCAGGGTTACACCCCCAATCAGGACCAACGGACTCGCGATTGAAATCGTCAATAACTTGCAGCGTATCCAGGCCATTCGTGCTGGTCCGCCAGTCGAGATGCAAATGAGGCGACAGCTTGAGCACACGCCGTAAAGAATCAATATGGTGGGAACGCCGATTCTGAAGGCTTTGCGACAAGCTTGGTGAAATTTGCGCTGAACTGGATTCCGTCCCTAGAATGCCGATCGCGGTTGCCAATAGAATCCAATTGCGCATAGTTGTTGCTCCTTATTTTGCAGTAAAAGCGCGAACAGCGAAGGGCGAAGAGCGAAGAGCGAAAGATGTGCCTGACACCCTTCGCTTTTCGCCTTTCGCATTTGTCACACTTTGTTATTTCATTAAAACAACCTTCCGTGTCGCTGTCATTTCACTTGCAGCGCCACCGAGCCTGGCGCGCAACACGAGAAGATAAACACCCGATTTGGCAGAATGGCCGTCAGCATTTTTTCCATCCCAGATGCTGCGATGCGATCCTGCCGACCTTTGTCCAACCATCAATTGCCGCACCATCCGTCCGGCCAAATCATACACTCTGAAATCGACCTGTCCGGCCTCCGGCAAATCAAATTGAATCGTCGTTTCCGGATTTCCCGCAGAGCGGGATGTCGCTTCGCTCCAAAATGGGTTCGGAAAGTTCTGGTGCAGCGCAAACCGCTGCGGCACGCCGGCGGCATCTTCACCGACCGTCGAGGCGCCTTTGGCTGTGGCTTTGAACACCAGCGGCGTGCTGCGCAAGCTCTTGCCATTGAATGAAGCCAACACTTCGACTTTTTGCTCGCCGACAGTTTTGCCAAGAGTCCATCGGGTTTTCGCGTAGCCGCTGCCATCCGTATTGACTTGCACTTGCGCCGAGTCGTTTGCCAGCGCGCCGCCGCCGGAAAGCACGCGAAACGTCACCGGATAATTTTTCACCGGCTGCTCGACGGCATCTAAAATTTGCACCATCAAGCTTTCCGGCAATGTCGTGCCGCTGTCGGCAATTTGATTGTTGCCTTTGATGGCGAACACCGAGTCCGGCGCTGCCGCGGCCACGAAAAAATTGGCCAGCAGTGTCGTCCCGCCGTTGCTGCCCGTCCACTTGGCCGCAATGCGCGTGGTGTCGCCATAAACATTGCTCGCGGCCGCGCGTGCCCACGCGCGCCCACTCTCGTCAGTTTGAGTTTGATAAATATTGCCGGCGGGATTTTCGCCGTCGAGAAAATATCCGCTGCCCGCTGTGATGCTAAACGTCACGGTCTCGCCACTATTCGGGTTGTCATATTGATCTGCAAGTCCGGCGACAAGCGACAGGGGTGCGGCCTGGCCAATCGAAACCAACTGGCCGTTGCCGCTGACGACGGCCAATTTGGCCGGGGTGGCAGCTTCAGCAGTAGCTATACATGTGTGCGGCGACCCATCCAAACCATCGGCGTGAATTTCCACGGTATGCGTTCCGGCAACCGGACCGAGTTTCCACGTCACTTTCGCCTCGCCGTTGGCGTCGGTATTCACCGTGAGGGCCTTTTCTCCGTTGAGCGTGCCATCACCGCTGACAATCTCAAATTGCACCGGCGAATCGCTCACGGCCACGCCGTTTGCATCCGTCACATGAGCCGTCAATTGCACAGGCAGGTTGTTGCCCACGGCGCCGGTTTGGCCGCAACCATCAGTGACCGCCAATTGTTTCGCAATGCCGTCGCTCTTGGTGCTGGCTTGCACGACGTTCGAGAGCGGGCCGGCATTGTTCACTTCGTCAAAAATTTTCAAAGCAAAATAATAGGTGGTGAGGCCATTCAGCCCGGAAACGCTGATGAGCTGCTTTTGGCCGGAGGGCGCCGGCGCCGGAAGATTCGGCACGAGCGTCGCATTCGCAAAATTGCCGGCGTTGATTGGCGCCGTCGAATACCGCACCTCCAAACGGGTGGCCTGGCCGTCAACGCCGTTGTCGCCCGTGGAAGTCCATTCGAGATCGATGCTGTTCGTCGTCGCGCCGGCCGCGTGTAAATCAGTGACCGCCGCCGGCCCGACCACATCACCTTCGAGCCACGTCACGGTGAAATCATCGATTTGGTTGTTCAATTCCTGGCCGTGGATAAATGCGCCGACGTACCACGTGTCGCTCATGGGAAATTCTTTGGCGGCATCTTTGACCGTGGCATCAAACCAGCCATTGACATAATAGTCATAATAAACCGCCTCCGGCTCGTTGCGAATGTACGCTGTGATCACATCGCCGGCAACGGGATTCGACGGCAAATCAGAAGGCGCGGTGTCCACTTGCTTGCCTTCGCCCGGCGTGTATTCCCACGTGCCATCTTTGATGATCCACAGCCAAACTTCAAACCAGTTGGTGCGATGCCATAGCCAATGGCCGCTGGCGTGCTGATTGGGTTCGTCGAGCATCAACCCGAATGCGCCTTCGCGGATGCCCAATTGATCCGCGTTCCTGCCCCAGCGGTAAGAAACGGATTGAATTTTACGCTCGACAGTATTGAAAACCGGCTGGAACACGGCGAGATAACGCCATTCGTGATCCGCCGCCGGCGTGACGTCCAGCTCGCCGTCGAGAATTTGCCAATAGCCAGCTTCGTACACCCAATCCGGTCCGATATTCGAGCGGTTGAAATCATCGGTGACACTCAGCACGTCCACGCCGTTCAGGCTCGTGGTCCATTTGACCTGCAAATGCGGCGAGAGCTTGAGCACGCGCCGGAGAGAATCAATTTGAGGGGAAGAGCGTTGAGCGGCAGCGTCTTGGATAGTTTGTGCCATGGCCGATCCCGTTCCCAGAATTGCGGCCGCGGCGGCGAGCAGTAACAGTTTTCGCATAGATAGGTTCCTTTTGTTTTGAAATCAAGGTCGCGTCCGCGACCTCCGCGTCACAGTTTGACGATAAAACATCAGGCTAAAAGTTCAAGCATCATAAATGATGCTATCAAAAACTCGATATAAAAAATAGTGCGGTTGCAAAACATCTTGAAAATATGCAATATTGATGCCAAAAGGCGTTACGACGAACACTATTTTGCCATCAACATCCTTTTCGTCGTGACAAAATCTCCCACTTGCAAGCGATAAAGATAAATTCCCGAAGGCACGGACCTGCCGCTTTGATCGCGACTGTTCCACGTTACGAGATGATAGCCGGCGGCTTGTTGCCTGTCGACCAAACGCCGCACTTCCTGGCCGAGTGAATTATAAATAATCAAACTCACCTGGCCGGCCTTCGGCAGCTCGTAACGAATCTGCGTCGTCGGGTTGAACGGATTGGGATAATTTTGCGCCAGCGCAATGGCTGCGGGAATGATCTCGGCATCGGCAACGCCATCCAGTCTCTTGGCGGCGCTGGAATTGGCGTAGACTTCGAGCTCGATCACACGGTAATTTGATTTCTCATGTTTCTTCATGTAGAGGCGAACGAATTTCGCCGTGGTCTGCGTAAAAGAAAAGTCCTGCGTGCCGGCAACACCGGCGTTGTTGGCATAGACGGTCGTCCAGCTTGCGCCATCATTTGAAACTTGCAATTCATATTCCATCGCGAAATAGTTTTGATACCATCTGACCACGGCGCGGCCTACAGGCACGGACGAGCTTGAGCTTAACTGCACGCGCAACCAGGCAATTGGCGCGGTGGAATTGACGAAACCGCTGCGCCAGTAATTTAAGATATCGCCATCGACGGCCCGGTTTGGTGTGCTGCTGCTGTCCGTGCTCGACACCGTCGCCGGTTTGTTGAGCGCGAGATTGACGTTGCTGAACGGGATGGCGCCGGCTTCGTTGGAATAGGCCGAATGGCCGCCGGTGTTGTAAGCACGGACGCGATAAAAATACTGGGTATTCGCCGTCAGGCCGGTATCCGAATAACCTGTCACATTCGCACCGACCGTCGCAATTTCAGCATACGTGCCGCCCGCGCCGGTTTTGCGCTCGATCTTGAAGCCGCTTTCATCGCCGGCGTTGTCCGCCCACGCCAGGTCGATCCGGCTGTCGCTTACCGCGGTGGCGGTCAAGTTGCTCGGCGGTGTTGGCGGATTGGGCAGCGTCGTGGCGTCGGCTTCATTCGAATAACCCGAATGGCCACCCGCATTGTAAGCGCGCACGCGATAAAAATATTCCGTGTTGGCGCTCAGGCTGGAGTCAACAACGCCCGCCTTATTCGCGCCGACCGTCGCAATTTCAACATAAGCCGCGGCCCCAATCTTGCGCTCGATCTTGAAGCCATTTTCATTGTTGGCGCTGTCTGCCCAGGCAAGAACGATCTTATTACTGCCCGCGGAGGCAGCGGTCAAGTTGCCCGGCGCCCCGGGAGCAGACGGCAGCGTCTTGGCGTTCGCCTCATTCGAATAATCGGAATGGCCGCCGGCGTTGTAAGCCCGCACGCGATAAAAATAGTTGGTGTTCGGGCTCAAACCGGTGTTGGAATAGCTCTTCATATTTGCGCCGACCGTGGCAATTTGCGCATAAATTCCGGCCGCACCGTTTTTGCGCTCGATCTTGAAGCCGACTTCATTGCTGGCGTTGTCCGCCCACGCCAGATCGATCCGGCTGTTGCTTGCCGCGGTAGCGGCCAAGCTGCCCGGCGGCGCCGGCGGATTGGGCAGTGCCGTGGCGTCGGCTTCATTCGAATAACCCGAATGGCCACCCGCATTGTAAGCGCGCACGCGATAGAGATATTCCGTGTTGCCGCTCAGGCTGGAGTCAACAAAGGCCGTTTTATTGGCGCCGATATTGGCAATTTGTCCATAAGTTCCGGCGGCCCCTTTTTTGCGTTCGATCTTGAAACCGCTCTCGTCATTGGCGTTGTCGATCCACGCGAGTTTGATTTGCCTCTGCCCCGCGGCCGCGGCCAAATTGTTTGGCGCGGTTGGAGGATTGGGCAGCGTCGTGGCGCTCGCTTCGTTTGAGAAAGCGGAATGGCCGCCCGCATTGTAAGCGCGCACACGATAAAAATATTTGGTCGTGGCGATTAGATCCACGTCGGTAAAACTTTTAATATTCGCGCCGACCGCCGCAAATTCAGCATAAGCCGCCGTTCCGTTCTTGCGCTCGATCTTGAAGCCGGTTTCATTGTTGGCGTTGTCTGCCCAGGCAAGAACGATCTTATTGCTGCCCGCGGTGGCGGCGGTCAAGTTGCCCGGCGCCGCCGGAGGAAGCGGCAGCGTCTTGGCGTCCGCCTCATTCGAATAATCGGAGGGGCCGCCGGCGTTGTAAGCCCGCACGCGAAAAAAATAGTTGGTGTTCGGGCCCAAACCGGTGCTGGAATAGCTCTTCACATTTATACCAACTGTGGCAATTTGCGTGTAAGTTCCAGCCGCGCCGTTTTTGCGCTCGATCTTGAAGCCGAGTTCATTGCCGGCGTTGTCCGCCCACGAGAGTTTGATTTGAGTGGTGCTTATCGCCGTTGCAGTCAGATTGCCCGGCGCCGCTGGCAAATTCGGCAGCGTCTTGGCCTCGGCGCTGTTGGAATAATCCGCATCGCCGCCCGAGTTGTAAGCCAGTACGCGAAAGGAGTAAGTCGTGTTCGGGCTTAATTCCGTGTTCGCAAAATTAGTCACATTCGGGCCTACTGTTGTAACCGGAGAATACGCCGCTGCCGAGCTGGACTTGCGCTCGATCCTGAAGCCGGTTTCGTCGTTCGAGTTATCCGTCCACGCGAGATCGATCTGGTTTTTGCTCGCCGTGGTTGCCGTCAGGTTTGTTGGCGCGGTGGGAATATCAGGCAGCGTCGTGGCGCTGGCTTCGTTGGAATAGGCCGAATTGCCGCCGGCACTATAAGCGCGCACGCGATAGACATACTCGGTGGCCGTCAGGAGCCCCGTGCTCGAATAGCTCGTCACATTCGCGCCGACCGTTGCAATTTGCGTAAAGGCGCCGGATTCGCCGAATTTGATTTCTATTTTGAAGCCGGTTTCGTCGTTTGAATTGTCCGTCCAGGCGAGATTGATGTGAGCGCTGCTTATGGGAGTTGCCTTCAAGCCACTGGGCGCGGCGGGGGGAGGCGCCGCAGCGATGGCAGGATGGCCCGCCGTGGAAAATAAGACAAGCAGCATGCTAAAAATAGCCAAGCTGGAAAAAAATGCTCCTCTCTCAGCGCCGGATGAATCGCAAAAACTTTGCATGGCTTCCTCACAAAACTAAATAGACTGCGGTGTTTTGTAAATTTAAAACATGAATTGCTCGTAGTTGCGCCTTCAGGCGTGAAAATCACAGACTTTAAAAAAATATTGCGGTTGCAGAGCATTTTCAAAATCTGCAATATTGACGCCTAAAGGCGTTACTACGAACCCTACTTCGCTATCAACATTCTCTTCGTCGCCACATGATCTTCCACTTGCAAACGATAATGATAAATGCCGGAAGGCACGGGCTTGCCATTTTGATCGCGGCCGTTCCACGTCACGAGATGATACCCGGCGGCCTGCTGCTTGTCAACCAAGCGCCGCACTTCCTGGCCGAGCGAATTATAAATAATCAAATTCACCTGACCAGCCTGCGGCAACTCGTAGCCAATCTGCGTCGTGGGGTTGAATGGATTCGGATAGTTCTGCCGCAAAACATAACTCTGCGGCGCCGCAACGTTGATCGACACCGCCCCATGCTCGGTCACGTTGCCTTGCAGATCGATGTCCTGCAATTTATAAAAATAGCGGCCGCCGGCTTCGACATCATGATCGATAAAAACATATTGCCCATCACGGCGCGGCAGAATGAGCTGGCGGTTGATTTTTTCATATCGCCCGGCAAGACTGCGGCTGCGAAGCACGTTGAAGCCGGCATGGTTCGTTTCCGAATCCGTGCTCCAGCGCAAGCTGACGTGCTTGGTGCCCGCCGCATCGCTTTCCAATACGGCGCTCAAACCGCTCAACTCCACCGGCACTTTAATCACCCACTGCGTGCGGGTGGTGTCTTCCTGATCGAAGACCAGAACTTCCACGTTGCTGAAGCGCTCGGCGCTGCGGAAGAAAAACGTGTTCGTCGCCGAGCCGGCGTACTTGCCGTTGACGAACCAGCGATAGCTCAATGCGTCGCCGTCCGGATCGAGCGCGTTGACGCGCATCAGCATCGTGCCCACACCGTTGACGATCTCCAAGGTCGTGTCCGGCAGCGACGAGCTGATGTTTCCGGCGGGAACGCGGCTGAAAATGATCGGCCGTTGATTGCGATTTTTCACCTCGACAATGACGAGTTCCTCGTCGATGCCGCCGCGCGGATCGCGCGCGAAGAAGCTCACTTCATGCCGGCCCTCGCTGTTCGGATCGGTGGGCCACCTGAAAACGTGCGTGCCGAGCGAATCGAACTGCGCGCCCGCGGGCAGATTCTTTGCGCCGTATTTCAATGCTTCACCATCGACATCGGTAGCCGTCACCTGAAACTCGATCACGTCGCCTTCGGTCACGCGGGGATCCGGCGCATCGGCAAAAACCGGGAAATTGTTGTCAAAGCCCGTGGCCTTGAACACGAGCGTCGAGGGCAACAAACCGTTGCGCACCACGGTCGCTTCATTGTCGGCGGCAAAACGGCCGAGCATCCACGTTGCCGAAGCAATGCCGTTGCTATCGGTTCGCGCGGTGAACGGCGTCACGCCGCTGAAATCGCCGCCGCCGGCGGTAATCAAAAAGCTGAGGGTTTCATTCGGCGCCGGATTGCCGAGCCGGTCCTTCACCAAAATTTGCAGCGGAAAATTCAGCGGCTTGCCTTTGCTGCCGCGCTGGTTGTTGGTCCGCAAGATGGCTTCCATGGTTAGCGCCGCCAACGGCCGTCCATAAACTTGACAGGCCATCGGCGAGCCGCTCAAGCCTTCGGCGCTCACGCGCACGCGGCGATAACCGGATTCATTGCCAAACGTGACCGGCACGGAGGCAAAGCCGCCATTCGCCGTCGTCGCTTGTACGACACGAATTTGATCGCGCGACGAGAACGAGCCGGTGCCGTGCAACAGCTCGAAGAGCACTTCCACGCTATCCACACCGTTGCCGCTCGCATCGGTCACCCGCACCGTCAATGGTTGCGGCGTCGTGCCGCCCACCGGCCCGGAGACGCTGCCGCAGTTCGTGCCTTCTAAAATCGCCGCGACGTCGGAAGAGGCGTCGGCGCGAAAATCAATCGGCGAACCACTCAAGCCTTCAACCTCGAAGCGCAGCGTATTGACGCCGGCGGCAGAGCCAAGGCGCCAACGCGCACGCACCTCGCCAAGCTCGTCGCTGCTGTAAAGCTGCGAGCCGCTTTCAGAAGAAACGCTGCCGCCGCCAAAAGTCACGAGCACTTTGACCGGCACGCCGAAAACCGGACGGCCGAATCCATCAGTGACGCGCACGACAAGCGGCTCCGGCAACACTTGCTTGACGGCACCGCGCTGCGCGTTGCCGCTAACTGCGAGCATTCGCTGTGCCGGCGTTTGCGTTACCGTCGCCACGAAAATCACCGGCGAGTTGGCCAAGCCCGGCGCTTCGGCCCAAATCTGTATTTGGCCGGTATTGGCGCCGGCAACAAAACGTGCGCTCGCCACGCCGCTGGCATCGGTCTTGATTGGGCCGCTCTCCAAGATGCGGCCTTCGCCCTTGACGATGAACTTAACTTCATGGTTGGGAACGCCGTTGCTGAATCTGTCGCCGACTTTGACTTTCAATGGATTCGGCAGCGCGGCTTTGACATTGCACGCCTGACCGTTGCCCGTCACCAATGAAATGTTGCGCGCTTCGGTTGGGACGAACGCCACGGTTGCTCCGCGCGTCAGATCGATACCGCCTATAATTTTAGCGGTGACGGTTTTCATCTCGGCACGAGTGGAGGAAAACCGACAGCTTGCTCTTCCCAGCGAGTCAGTTAAAGCGGCCGGCTGCTCGATGCTGTTGGGTCCGCCGGAAACCACGAAAGTCACCGCGAGTCCCTGCACCGGATTGCCAAAACGGTCACGCACGTAAACCGTGACTTTGCACTTGGTCTCGCCATCGGCCGGCACCGGCACCGGACTGTTTACTTCGAAAACTGAACCTTCCGCGCTCGGATCGCTGCCGTTCACGTTTGCCGTAAAAACCAGCGGTGAATTTTCCAAATTACCGCCGCTGTTATTCGTCGCGGTCGCGCGCACTTCTTGCGCGTTGGTGCCGACGGCGCCGCCCAGCGTCCAAAAAATTTTCGCCTCACCACTAGCATCGGCGTTCACGGTCGTATCTTTGCCGCCCGTGGTGAATTTGCCGCCGCCGCGTGTGACCGTGAAACGCACCCGATGGCCGGGCACCGGATTGCCGATGCCGTTGCTGCCATCGATCACGCGCACCACGAGCGGATTCGGCAGCGTTTCGCCGGCGCGGCCGCGTTGCTGATTGCCGGCTTTGACATTCATCGAACGCGCGCCGCTCGCCGTCGCGCTCGCCACAAAAATAGACGGCGAATTGGCCAGCGGCGTGTTATTGAGCGCGGCTTTCACTTCGACGCGATTGTTGTGTTTGCCGGCGAGCGGGCCGAGCTTCCACGACACTTGCGCTTTGCCATCGCTGCCGCTCATCACCGTCACCGTGTCTTTGCCATTTACTTTGCCGCCGCCGGCTTTCACGATGAACGTCACCGGAATGCCGGTGATGCCATTGGCGGCGCACTTATCCGTGACGCGCGCCGCCAACGGCGTGGACAAAACTGTATTTACCAGTCCGGTCAAGCTATCGCCCGAGACTTTGCGCAGCACCGAGGCCTTGCCGAGTTGGGCCGTCGCATTAAATGTTTGCGGCGAACCCGGCAAAGCCGTTTCGCGCCGCGCCGTCGCTTGATTGGCAACGGCTTTGTCGCCGAGCGTCAGCGTCACCTGCGCAATGCCCAAACTATCTGTCAAAACTTCTTTTATGTTTACACCACTGAAAGTGCCGCTGCCACTGATAACTGCAAACTTCACAGATTGGCCTTTCACACCAACGTCGAGTGAATCCAGCACTTTGACCTTCAACGGCTGCGCCAGCGGCTCACACGTGCTGCCGGTTTGGCCGCTGCCGGAAACCGCCGTCATCGCTTTCAAACCGGCGGCGCGAACCGCAAACGTGATTGGCTGCGCCGGCAAAGTTTGGCCGTTGTAATTGATTACCGCTTGAAAACGATTTTGCCCGCCCGGCGTAGTGCCGAGCGCCGGAAACGCGCGCGCCTGCCCGGTGGAATCGGTGAGCAACGTGATCTGCGTCTTGCCGTTAAAATTGCCGCCGCCTTGCGTCACCGTGAACAGCACCGGATAACCTGAAATCGGCTTGCCGAGCGCATCGGCAACTTTGACGATGAGAGGTTTGCTCAAACGAATACCGGCCGAACCGGTGGTTGGCGCACCGGTCACTTTCGTTACCTGGCTCGGCACCGCGGCGATGACAACAAACGTCGCCGATTGCAAGCCCGTGGAAACGGCTTCAACTGATATTGTGCCTTTCGCTGCCGGTCCGAATTTTAGAGTGGCTTGGGCAAAACCGCTTGCGTCCGATGTCGTTGTGAAACTCGACGAGTTGTTGCTGAATTTCGCGTCGCCCGATTTGACGGTGAACGTCACATTGCGACTGGGAATGCCATTCACATAATCATCCATCACGCGCGCGATAAGCGGCGAACCAAGCGGCTGGCCCGGCGAGCCGTTTTGATTGTTGCCGCTGTAGACAATCAACTTTTTTGCCGGACCTGCTTTTGCCACGGCGGAAAACGTTATCGGTGAACCGGCGAGCACGTTGTTGCCAGCGCTCGCTTCGGCGCGTATCACTTGCGTCATGGCGGTGTCGCCCAATACCCAGCTCACAAAAAGCTGTCCATTGTTATCGGTGTTGCGACAAATTTTAACATCATCAATCAGAAAATTGCCGGCGCCGGAAGTTCTAATCAAAAGAAGTTGCGGCAAAGCAGCACTAACATCACCGTTAATCACGAACTGCGTCCATGTGTTGCCGGTAACGAGTGGTGTGATATCGATGACTTTTTCATACGCCGAATGCAAGTACCAACTCACCCGCGCGGTGCCACTGATGACTTTCGCGTAGAAACTGAGCGTATATTTTCCCACCGTCGGATAATACAAATATTGAGAAACACCCACGCCATCCCGGCTCGAATTAACTTGCAAACTTTTCGCGCCGCTGTGCGGTCCGGCGCTTGAAAGAAAAACTTCGTCACCAATCAGCGCCTTACTCAAAGCCCAATTCGCCGGCAAATTCGAACCATTACTTGCTACTTCGAAGCCTCCGTCGCTAACGGCGATGTTCGGGCTCAAATTGCCGCCACCCCGAACGCTTTTAAACTCAACTGGAAAATTGGAAATCGGCTGCCCGGTGCTCGACGTTATTTTCACCAGCAAAGGTGTTGGAACGGCGGTGTGCACCGTGCTGCTTTGGCCGTCTCCTGAGATGGCAGCAATTTTGGATGCCAAACCGGAGGTCGTCGTCGCGGTGAAAACAACTTTATTTATACCGCTGTTCAAATTGGCACGCGCTTCCACGGTGTTCGTTGCTGAGGCGTTGCCGGGTGCGAAAAGGATTTGGGCGATGCCGTCGAGATCGGTGTTATTGGTGTATTGACTCACCTCGCCGTTGCCGGAGGTCACCACCCAAGCAACCGACTGACCCGTGACACCAGTGCCATTCTTATCTTTCAATATAACTTTAAAAGGTTGCGGCAACGCTTGACCAGAAGGTCCAGATTGCGACGTAACGCCGACTGCCGTGATTGAAATCGGCTTCTCGTTGCTAATCGGCGTCGCCTTGAAAACCACCGGTTTGATGCTGCCGTGGCTCGCTTCAATCGTGATTGGCTGCAACGTCATGCCGAGTTTGACCGTGGCGCTCGCTTGGCCGGTGAAATCGGTGAGAATGCCGGCTTCTTCTTTGAAGTCCGGCTCAAAATTTAAATCAGAAGTGATAATGATTTTATCCAACCGTGTGTCTTCCCAACGCGCGTGGAAAATAATTTTGTGCTCGCCCGCGGTAAAATTACTAATTTTCGGATCGAACTGCGGCACCGCGCCGTCGCCCGTCCCGCGATCTGACAGCAAATCCCACGTCCACGCGCTGCGCGTCCGCCCTTGAAAAACATCGTAGATAAACTTCGGGCCGTTGTCAACTTGGACGTTCCAACTTCCCGGCTGCGTACCGATTTTTAAGCTGCGCGTCCAAATGCGGTACGCACCAGGCTTAGTAATGTTGAATGTAAACGTGGCGGAGGCGTCCGCGCTTTGCCCGGCAGGATAAACGAGATATTGCCCAAATGCGGCCTCGCTATCTTTGACTTTGTTGAGCGGGCCGGCGATCTCCGCGTCTTCAGCTTCCATGCGCAAGTTGCCGTCAGGCGATTCCGGCAGCGGAATCGTTGCCGCGCCGGAGGTCACCGCAAACCGCACGTAAACGCCGGCGAGCGGATTGTTGAAGCTATCGATCAGCGACACCGCCAACGGGAAGGCCAGCGTTTTGCCGATCTCGCCGAATTGGCCGTCACCGGAAATCATGCTCAAGGCTTTGGGCTTGCCTGGCGCCGCGCCGGCATTAAAGTCGTCGATTGCATTCTGCTCGCCGGCGCCGCTGTCCAGCATGAAACCGGCATACAACCCGTTGAACGTTTTTCTCTCGTCCTCCAGAACGCGGTCAAAAACGCCGTCCACATAGACATAAAAATAACGCCGATCATCGACGTCGATAATCCGCACCGAAATTTTCGAGCCGGCTTTCGGCGATGAGCCGCTTTGCGAATGGCCTTCGTCCACAAGCTGATCCGGCCGTCCGTTTTGCACGATCCACAAGCGGGTCATATCATCCGCCGGTGTCGCGGGATCGGCGCCGCTATCGCGCTGAATCATGTAGCCGTTTGCCGCACTGCTCGGCGTATTGGCCAGCAGCAAAATGCCGCTGGCGCCGATGCCGCGCACCGTCGCCGTCGCCGCATATTTGAGCGAGGCTTCAATGATGTTGCGCGCGCTCTGATAAACCGCGACGCTCCAACTTCCCGGCGCGCCGATATTTTGCGCCGTGTTGTTGCGAATTTGCAGATTGGTGAGGTCGCCGGCCCAATTGCTGCCGAGGCCGCCGTTGGCGCGATTGAAGGTGTCGCTGATCGGCAACAACGCCGGCAGCCGCGCCGTCACTTCGTTGGAAAGGTCGGACACGTTGCCGGCCTCGTCCGTGGTTTTCATCGCAAAATAATACGTCTTGCCGCTCTCCAGGCCGGCGATCACCAGGCGGTCAGCGCGCCCGCCTTCGCCCGGCGTGATCGGATCCGGCACCGGCGAAGCCGCGGCAAAATCAGCGTCCGTTAAAATATGGTTGGTGGAATGGCGAATGTCGTAGCTCTTGGCCCGCCCCTCGAAACCGTTGTCTCCCGGCGCCGTCCATTCCAGCGTCACGCTCGCCGTCGTGGTCTTGGTGACGGTCAAATCGAACACGGCGCCCGGCGTAAAACCGTCGCCTTGCAGCCAGGTCACTTTGAAATCATCGACCTGATTGTTTAGGCTTTGGCCGTGAATGAACAACCCCACATACCAAGTGAGGCTTTGATTGACGGGAAATTCTTTATTGGGATCTTCGACCGTAGCGTCGAACCGGTTGTTGACGTAATAATCAAAAAAATTTCCGTTCTTTTCGGGGCGAACGATGACCTTCACCACGTCCCCCGCCACCGGATTTTCGGCCTGCATGTCGGCTCTGTCAATCTCGCGGCCCTCCCCCGGCGTGTCTTCGAACGTGCCGTCGCGGATGACCCACATCCACACCTGCCGCCAGTTGGTGCGATGCCAAATCCAATAACCGGTCGAGATATGCGAGGGGCGATCCATCATGATGGCGTGCGCGCCTTCGCGGATGCCGAGGTCGTCGGCCTTCTTGCCCCAACGATACGACACCGAGTAAATGCGCCGTTCCAAATTATTGTAGATCGGCAAGTAGGTGGCGAGGAAGCGCCATTCGTAAATGGCTTCCGGCGTCAGTACCAGCTCGTCGTCTTTGATCTCCCAAAAATGCTCGTCGTACGCCCAGTCCTTGCCAAACTCGTTGATCTCGGTGCGATTGAAATCATCGAGCACCGACATGGTATCGACGCCGTTGATGCCGGGAATCCACTCCAACTTCGAGTTGGGCGAAATGCCGAGCGTGCGGCGCATCGCGGCGAGATTTTCTTCCTTGCTCGCATTGGGCCGAAACGCCTTCGCCATGGCGGTGGTTTTGGGAAGAGAAATTTTGGAAGACTGCGCGAAAACCGCATCTGCCGCCAGCATGGCGGCGAGGGAGGTGATCAGTACCCAGTTGCGCATCGAATGAAACTCCCTTTTTAATCGCCTGATGATCGCCTGATGATGAATCATCAGGCTCTGAGAAATGTAAGCATCATAAATGATGCTAAATGGGTTTCAATTTGCAATTTGCCCCAACCGGGCAGAATATAATAGCCGAGGGCAAAGCCCTGCGGAAACATCACATACCCGGGCCGAGCTTCAAAAAAGTTCGTAGTGTCGCCTTTAGGCGTGAATCTTCCGGACTAAAAAGATCTCTTGCTCAATTGAGGCAATCTCGCACTTCTCGCGTCCGTCGCCTAAAGGCGATACTACGAACATTACTTTGCCAATATCATCCTCTTCGTGGAAACAAAATCGCCGGCCTGCAAGCGATAATGATAAACGCCCGAGGGCACCGGTTTGCCTTGCTGATCGCGGCCGTTCCACGTGGCGAGGTGATAGCCGGCGGGCTGCTCACGCTCCACGAGGCGGCGGACTTCCTGGCCGAGGGCGTTGTAAATCGACAGCACGGCGCGGCCCGACTTCGGCAGCTCGTAGCGAATCTGCGTCGTGGGGTTAAATGGATTCGGATAATTCTGCTGCAACACATAATCTTGCGGCGCGGTCACGTCGATATTGATCGGGCCGTGCAGCGTCACGTTGCCGCTGAGATCGACCGCTGCGAGTTTGTAATAATAGCGCCCGCCGGCATCGACTTTGTCATCCACGAAAACGTATTGCCCGTCGTGGCGCGTCGAAATGAGCCGGCTATTGATTTTTTCAAAGCGCCCGGTGCCGCTGCGACCGCGCAGAATATTGAAGCCGGCGTTGTCGATCTCCGCCGAGGTGCGCCATTCCAGCTTCACGGTTTTGGCGCCGTTCGCCAGCGAGTTTTCGATCGCCGCGCTGAATGCCGCCAGCTTCACCGGCACTTGAATCAGCCACGTCGTCGAGGTGGTGTCTTCCTGATCGAAGACCAGCACTTCGACGGTGTTGAAGCGCTCGCTACTGCGGAAGAGATACGTGCTCACCGCGGAGCCGGCATACTTGCCGTTGAGGAACCAGCGATAATTCAAAGGATCATTATCTTGATCCGTGGCATTGACCCGCATCAACAACGTCGCGTTGAAATCGATCACTGTGTCGCGCTGCGTCGGAATGCCAAGCCCGACCGGAAAACGGCTCGCGATGAACGGCGGGCGATTGCGATTCTTCACCTCGACGAGCACCAGTTCTTCATCGGTGCCGCCCTTGCTGTCGCGCACGAGGAAACTGATGGCATACTGCCCGGCATTGCTCGCGCCGGTTGCCCAGCGGAAAATGCGGCTGCTCAGTGAATCGAATTGCGCGCCCGGCGGCAAATTCTTCGCGCCATACGCCAACGGATCGCCGTCGGGATCGGAAGCCAGCAACGTAAATTCAATCACGTCACCTTTGTTCACGCGCCGATCCTGCACCTCCTCAAAAACCGGAAAGTTGTTGTCGAAGCCCGCGGCTTTGAAAACGATCGTCGCCGGCTGCACGTTGCCGCCGCCGCTGGCCACGGCCGTGGCTTCGTTGTCAGTAGAAAAACGGCCGAGTGTCCATGGCGCCGAGGCCACGCCCAGCGAGTCGGTTCGCGCGCGGAACGGGTTGCTGCCGTTGAAACTGCCGCCGCCGGCGGTAATCAAAAAGTCCACGGCATAATTGACCACGGGATTGCCGAGACGATCTTTCATGTGGACTTGCAAGGGGAAATTCAGCACTTTGCCTTTAGTGCCGCGTTGATTGTTGGTGCGCTCATCCGCTTTCATGTTTTGCGCCGCCATGGCGCGGCCATACACGCTGAACGTTGCCGGTGAGCCGCCGAGGCCGGACGAAGTCGCGCGCACGTAACGATAGCCCACGTCTTGTCCGAGCGTCAGCGTCGCGCAGGCAAAACCGCCGTCGCGTGTCGTCGTTTCGACAACCGGCATGAACGCGCCCGGCGAGAACGTGCCGGTGCCGCGCACCAGCTCGAACATCACTTCAACGCCGTCCACACCGTTGCCGCTTGCATCGGTCACGCGCACGCACAACGCCGGCGAATTGCCGCCAACCTCGCCCGAGCTGTTTTGGCCGCTGTAAATTTCCAACCGGGCGGCGCGGCCGGATTCGGCCGTGGCGAGAAAATCAATCGGTGAGCCTTGCAGATTATTCGAAGTGACGCGCACCGTGTGCGGACCGGCGTTCGGGCCGAGCCGCCAATTCACGCGCGCTGCACCGAATTCATTCGTATTGACAACCAGCGCCGAACGCTCTTCCACCAAGCCGCCGCCGAAAGTCACCTCGAAGCGCACCGCGGTTCCGAAAATCGGCCGGCCGTCTTTATCCGTGACGCGCACCACCAGCGGCTCCGGCAAAATTTGCCCAACCTGTCCCTTCTGCGCATTGCCGCTGATGCTTTTAAGGTCGCGCGCCGCATTGTTGCTGACGTTGGCAATAAAAATGACCGGCGAGTTCGACAGCCCCGATGACTCCGCCCAAATTTGGCTCTGCCCGGTGGCCGCGCTGCCGACGTAAGACGCCGACGCCCAGCCTTTTTCATCGGTGCGAATCGGGCCGGTTTCAAAAATGCGGCCGTCGCCTTTTACCGTGAAGCGCACTTCGTGATTGGGAACGCCGTTGCCATTCCGGTCCGCGACTTTGACGACGAGCGGATTCGCCAACGCCGCTCTCACGTTGCACGTTTGGTTGTTGCCGCTGATCAAAGCCATTTGACTCGCGGCGAGGGGCGACACTTGCACGGTCGCGCCATTGTTCAGTTCCGTGCCGCTATCCAGAATTTTGGCGGTGATGGTTTTCGTTCCCGCAGTCATTGCCGCAAACGCGCCGGTCACGAGGCCTTGCGCATTCGTCAAGCTCGTGGGCTGGTCGATGAAATAGCTGCCCGGCGGCGAAACGATGAGCGTCACCGCTTTGTTGGCGAGCGGATTGCCGAAGCGGTCGCGCACGTGAACGGTGATTTGCGCTTTTGTCACGCCGTCCGCCGGAATCGGGCCAGTGGCTTTGATCTCCGAACCCTCGGCGCTCGGCGGTCCGGTGATCGCCGTCGCGGTGAAAATGATCGGCACGCCTTCGAGATTGGCGCCGCCGTTGGTGGCCAGCGCTCGCACTTCCTGGCTGTTATTGCCGATGGCGCCGCCAAGCGTCCACGCCACTTTTGCCACGCCGAGCTGATCCGTCGTCACCTCCATCTGGCTCTGGCCGTTGCTGAATTGTCCGCCGCCTTTGGTCACGAGAAATTGCACCGGAACGCCAGATATTCCGTTGCCGGCATTGTCCGTCACTTTGACGGCAAGCGGCGTCGGCAAAGTCGATCCGGCTTGTCCGCTAAAATTGCCGGTCGTAACTTTTATAATTTTGCGCGCGGCATTCGGCGTCGCGCTCGCCATAAAAAGAATCGGCGAGTTCGCCAGCTCGGCCGCGCCGTTAAAAGCGCGCGCTTCGAGCTGGTTGTTGAAAATGCCGGCCGAGCTGCCGAGCTTCCACGTCACTTGGGCGCGGCCATCTGCGGCTGTCGTTACCGTCACCGAGTCCTGTCCATTTACTTTGCCGCCGCCGGCTTTCACTTTGAATTTCACATTGGCGCCGGCAATCACGTTGCCGCATTTGTCGGCGATGCGCACCACCTGCGGCAAAGGCAAAACGTTATTGATCAAGCTGAACAAGCTGTCGCCGGAAACCTTGTTGATCGTCCCGGCGGCGCCGACGCGGCCGGTGGCCGTGAACGTCATCGGCGAGCCGATTAACTTGGCCGCCGTCCGCGCCACCGCTTGATTTTGGCCGGGCTGCGGACCGACCGTGAGCTGCGCCGGCGCCAAGCCCGAGGTGTCCGTCTTCACTTTCACCGAGTCGAGATTGTTGAATTTGCCGCCGCCTTTGGTCACCACGAAGGTGACGAGATGATCGCGAATGCCGACGTTGAGCGAGTCCGTCACTTTCACTTTGAGCGGCTGCGGCAGCGGCTCGCAGGCCGGGCCGGTTTGATTGTTGGTCGCGCTGACCATGATCAGCTCTTTCAGCGGCGCGGATTTCACTGCAAAACTCAACGTCGGATTCGGCAGCTTTTGTCCGTTGAACATGACGTAAGCTTCGACGCGATTGACCGTGTTCGGCGTCGGACCGAGCGTGAGAAAAACGCTGGCCTGACCGTTCAAGTCCGTCGGGATCGCGATGCGCGTGCTGTCAGTATTGAGCTTGCCGCCGCCTTGCTTGATGAGAAAGACCACCGGATAGCCGGCGATGATTTTGCTGTTGACATCGGTGACTTTTACGACGAGCGGACTGCCCATTTTTTTGTTGGCCGAGCCAACGGTTGGCGCGCCGGCTTTCGTCACTTTGTTGGGAATGGCCGCGAGCGCGGTGAACGTCAGCTTGTTTAAACCGGTGGAGGTGGCTTCGACTTTGTTGGTGTCGCCGGAAACCGGGCCGAGTTTGTAGGTCACTTGCGCCAGGCCGCTCGCATCGGTTTGTTGATTGACATTGAGCAAATTGTTGTTAATCCGGCCATCACCTTTGGCCATTTTGAAATTGACCGTGCGGCCGGAAATGCCGTTGCCATATTCATCCACCACCTTCACCACCAGCGGCGCGCTCAACGGTTGATTGGCGGAGCCGCTTTGGTTGTTGCCGCTTTGAATCTTTTGGTTCTTCGCCGGCCCGGGATTCGCCTTCACGGAAAAATTCAAAGGCGAGCCGCCGAGATTGGCAGTGCCGGCTTTGGCCTCGGCTTGCGCCACTTGCGTCATCGCCGTGTCACCGAGCGTCCAGGTGCTGGAAATCTGGCCGTTGATATCGGTGTTGCGAAAAACTTTGACTTCGTCGATGAAAAAATTGGCCGTCCCGAGCGTCTTGAAAATCACCGAGCGCGGCGTCGCCGCGCCGTTGTCCACGGTGATCACGTAAGACATCCAATTGTTGCCGGTGGCGAGCGCGGTGACGTCGATGACTTTTTCCATTTGATTGCCGCCGGCGTCATTCAGGCGCCAAATCACGCGCGCGGTGCCGCTGAAAACTTTGATGTAGAAACTCAAAGTGTAACTGCCGATGGCCGGATAATTCACGGGCTGCGAGATGCCGACGCCGTCGCGGCCGGAGCTGATTTGCACGCTCTTCGCGCCGCTGCGAGGCGCCGAAGTCGAGAGCGATACTTCCGTCGGAATCGGCGCGTTTTCCAAATTCCAATTGAGCGGCATCGTCGTGCCAGTGGTGGCGTCTTCAAAACTGCCGTTGCTGATGGCGAAAAGCGGGCTTAAACTGCCGCCGCCGCGCGCCACGCGAAACTCCACCGGAAATTTTGCCACCGGTACGCCGTTGCTGGTCGTCACTTTTGCTACTAAAGGAGAAGCCAGCGCCGTATGTACCGTTCCGGGTTGTGGAGTTGAAACCGAGGCCACAAGCGCTGCCACGCCTGAAGTCGTCGTCGCCGTAAAAATCGGCGTGCCGGCCAACGAAGTTCGCGCCTCAACAGTGTTCGATGGTCCGCTATTGCCCAACGTCAAAGCCGTCGACGCGATGCCGTCCAAACCGCTGGTGCTGGTGTAGTGGCTGAGCGTGCCGTTGCCGGCGGTCACCAACCAGGTCACTTGCTGCCCGGCAACCGGGTTGTTCGCATCGTCTTGCACGAGAACTTTGAACGGCTGCAACGTTTGCCCGGCGGTGCCGGATTGACCGGAGCCGCCGTTAGCCAAAATTTTCGTGGCGCGTCCGCCCGTTGCAATCGCCGTGAATGTCACCGGCGCGAGAGTGCCATGGCTCGCCTGAATCGTCACCGAGCCGGCTTTGTCGCCCAACGTCACGATGGCGCTCGCTTCCCCGTTGGCGTTGGTGGTGAAGCCGCTCTCTTCTTTGCCGCCGGGCACGAAATTCGGATCGGTCGTCAATAAAATTTTATCGAGCCGCAACTCTTCGAAGCGCACGCGGAAAACCAGCTTGTGCGGGCCGGCGCCGAAAGCGAACGTTTTGGGATCGGCGATCGCGGTGCCGCTGGGGCCGCGCTCTGCCAGAGCATCCCACGTCCAGGTGCTGCGGATGCTGCCGCGAAATACGTCGTAGATGAAGAACGTGCCGTTGTCGGCGCGCACGTCCCAACTGCCGGCCGGCTGTGTGGCCTTCAAGCTGCGCGTCCAAACGTAATACGTGCCGGGCGTCGTGATGTCAAAATTGAAGGTGACCGCGGCCTCGCCGGTTTTTCCGGCCGGATAAACGAGGTACTTGCCGCCGGCGGCGTCGGCATCGCTGCGCGCTTCGAGCGGCGCGTTGTACTCGGCATCTTCCCCCTCCAAACGAATTTTGCCGTCGGGCGAAGGTGGCGAGGTCAGCTTCGCCGCACCCGAGAGCACCGCAAATTTCACCGTCGCACCCGAGAGCGGATTGTCGAAACTATCGACCACCGCCACTTTCAGCGGCAGCGGCAGCGGCTGTTGAATTGACGCAATCTGATTGTCGGTGGCCGTATCTTTCGAGAGCACTTTGGCGCCGACCGGCGCCGCACCGAAGGTGATTTCATCGATGGCGTTCTGTTCGCCAAGCCGGCTCTCCATCACGAAGCCCGCGTACAAGCCGTTGAAGCGTTGTAATGGATCGCTCAACACGCGGTCAAATTTGTCGTCGAGATAAACATAGAAATAACGGGTGCCGTTTTCTTTGATGACGCGGACGGTGAGCCTGGAGCCGGCTTTGGGCGCAACCGCACTTTGCGGATGGCCGCGATCGACGACGGTGATAGGCCGGCCGTTTTGAACGAGCCACAAGCGCGTTTCGTCGTCGGAGAAGTCGTCCGGCGTGTTATTGCTGTAATGTTGAATCATGTAGCCGTTCGGCGTCGGGCCGGGGCCGTCGGCCATGAGCAACGCGCCGCTGAAATTGATGCCGAACGCCGTGGCGCGCGCGCCGTATTTGACCGTCACCTCGACGGCGTTTTTGCCGTTTTTAAACACCGCCGGGCTCCAAATATCCCCGGTCGCAATGTTTTGCACCGCGCCGCTGCGAATCTGCAGATTGGTCGCGTCGCCGCCCCAACTCTCGCCGAGGCCGCCGTCGGCGCGATTAAACGTGTCTTTGAAGATCAACAAACTCGCGGTTTTACTGGTCGCGTCGTTGGAGAGCGGCGAAAGATTGTCCTGATCGTCGCGCGCTTTCAAAGCGAAATGATAGGTTTTGCCGCTTTCCAGGCCGCCGATCGTCAGACGCTCGAGCGCGCCGCCCGGGCCGGGCTGGATGAACTCCGGAACCGGTGTGGCCGCAGCGAAATCGTTGTCATTCAAAATCGGCGTGGTCGAATAACGCAGGTCGTAACTGATCGCCTGGCCGTCGAAGCCGTCGTCACCGGGCGCGGTCCATTCCAAAGTCAAAGTGGAATACGTCGCGGCGCTGATCAACAAATCGGCCACTCCAGCCGGCGCTTTAAGATCGCGCGTGTCGATGCAATAAAATTCATCCACGCCGTTGTTGGTGTTGCCGTTGATCATGATGCCGGCGTAAATGCCGTTGAAGCGCTTCTGCGGATCGTCGAGTGTTGCCAAAGTCTCGCCGTTCCGTGAGACCACGAAATGATGGCCGGACTCGTTGGTCTTGATCTCGACGCGCAAAACGTCGTCGATCTGCGTCTCCGGAAAGCCGCCGATCTGGCTGATGATTTGCGAGGGCACGCCGTTGGTGATCGCCCACAATCTGAGCTTGTCGTAATTATGATGGATAAGATAGCCGCTGGCATTCATGTCGGCGCCGGTCAGCTTCAGCGCCAGTCCGGTAAAAGCGCGGCCGACATTGTCCGAGCGGAAACCATATTTCATTTCAATGATGTTGGGATCGACCACGACGTTACAGATCGCCAAAAAGTTGTCCCACTTGTCGTTGTTGCTGCCGCCGGCGGCGTTGACGAGCTGATCGTCGAGAACGCGATACGCCGAGTTTGCCGTCCAATCGGGACCGACGTCACTGCGATTATTGAACCCGTCGCGAAACTCGGTGCGGGTGGGAACGACGGTGCGCCTGAGCGTGGCGTACCATTCTTCGGCCATGATCTCGTAACCACGGTCGCTCGGGTGCAGCTCATCCGACATATAGGCGTCCTGCCAATTCGCATTGCTGACAAAGCGGCTATAATGATCGACCAGATAAACGGTGAAATCGCGCGAGAAGCGGCTGTTGACGATATCGGGCAGCAACTGATTGACTTGACTGGCTAAGACATTTTTGGTGTCGTCGATAACCGGCAAAAGCGTGCCGAGCAGAATGGTGGCGTTCGGCGCTGTGGCGTGAATGCGATCCAACAAATCACCGAGCGTACCGGCAATGGCATCTGCCGCGCGATTGGCGGAAAGATCGTTGGTGCCGATCTCGAGCAAAACGATGTCGGCCGGATTGGCGGCGAGATAATCTTCGACGTCGAGCTGGGTGGCGAGAAATCCGGCGTGGCCTTCGTGATCTCTATCCGGCAACAGATCGACATTGCCGTTCTGAAATTGCCCGACAAAATTGAAAGGGCCGAAATCCGGATCGGTTTCCAGCAGATTAAAAAGTTTTAAGCGATAACCGCCGCCGTGGTTCGAGCCGGTACCGTGGGTAATCGAATTGCCGAGCGGCATAATTTTCTTTTGCGCCAGCGCGTCGTTGAGAGGCAAAAGGAAAAAAGCAAAAGGCAAAAGACAAAAAGAAATAAGTCCCGCAAGGCGGGACGCCGGCCAATGGCGCAAGGGCTGGTTTCTCATTGGAGTTTCCAAATGGATGCAGTTCATGGGGTCCTTTCTCCAATCTACCCGGATAAAATTCCTGTTCGAAACTTCCACCTTAAAAACATGCTCCGCATTTAGGCAAAAGATATGCCGCCTCGCCAAACTCGAAATACCGGCGCCAGCGCATGCAAATCCAATATTAACCGGCGCTGAACACGCTGCGGCAAGCCTCCTCGCCGGCGCGGGCGTATTCGAAAAAAAACATTGTTCCAACCCTGGACAGGAGAATCAAAAAAGAAAAGAGGTATCCCTAAAAATCACGCGGGGGAGGTGATACAGCCATTTGGCCAAAAAACGAAGGGATGCACTTGAAAGAGGGAAAACAGACAGAAGCGGGGCGAAGTCCGACCCTGCCCTGAAGCAGGGTCGGACTTCACTCGGCCTTGCCGTTTTCCTTCGCTCCAATGCATCCCTTCAGCCAAATTCCCACAGCCCGAATCCGTTCGGCGCTGAGCGCGTTTGTAGTAGCGCCTTCAGGCGCAAGAGTTCAGAATCAACAACAGCGGTGCCGCGTCAAACAAATTTGAATTTCACAAACCCGACGCCTAAAGGCGTTACTACGAACTACGAATCTTATTTTGCCAACACCATTTTCTTCGTCGCCACAAAATCACCGGCTTGAATCCGGTAGTGATAAATTCCGGAAGGCACCGCTTTGCCTTGCTGGTCGCGACCGTTCCACACGAGGGTGTGATAGCCCGCCGGTTTTTGGGCGTTGACCAGGCGCCGCACTTCCTGGCCGAGGCTGTTGTACACGGACAAGGTGACGAGCGCCGCCTTCGGCAATTCAAAGCGAATGTGCGTCGACGGGTTGAATGGGTTGGGATAATTCTGATTCAACACGAAGCTTTGCGGCGCCGACATCTCCACCATGACCGGGCCGTGCAACTGCGTGCGGCCGGCGAGATCGACGCTTTCGAGCTTGTAATAATACTTGCCGCCGGCATCAACGCGATCGTCGACAAATTCATACTCACCATCGCGGCGCGCCGGAATGGGCTTGGTGTTGAGCTTTTCGTATTTGTCCCGCCTGGCGGGACTGCGCAAAATGTTGAAGCCGGCGTTGTCCTGTTCCGCTGCGGTTTTCCAGTTCAGCAGCACGCGCTGATTTTCCACCACCGCGGCGCTGAAGCTCGACAATTCCACCGGCACCTTGATAAACCACGTCACCCGCACCGTGTCTTCCGCATCGAAGACCAGCACGTTGACACCGTAGAAAAATGATTGCGTCACCGCATCGTACGCAAACTCGTAACTATTGCCAAAATCGCCGGTAAAGACGCCATCGCGATACCAGCGATAACTCAGCTTGTCCTGATCCGGATCGGTGGCAAAAACGCGCATCATAAATTTGCCGGCAATATTGCTGTTGGCGATCACAGTGTCCGGCGCCGTCATGCCGCGGTCGGCCGGAACCTGACGCTGGATGATGGGCGGCTGGTTGAGATTGACGATATCGATATTCACCACTTCTTCGTCAAGGCCGCCGCGGTTGTCGCGCGCGAGGAAGCTGACTTCATAGTGGCCGGCGCTGTTCAAGCCGGTTTGCCACGCGAACGAGCGCGTTTGCACGTCGAACGAGGCGCCCGCCGGAACCGAAAGGGCGCTATAAGTGATGGGATCGCCGTCGGCGTCGCTCGCGCTCACGTTGAACCGAATAACGTCATTTTCCAGCGCGCGCACATCCGCCGCGTCGGCGATGATGGGAAAATTATTGTCAACCGCCGTGGCGTTGAACACCACCGGCGAACCGGCAAGGCCATTCTTGTTGGCTTTGGCCTGGTTGGCTCCGGCAGAAGCGCCGAGCGTCCATATTGCCGAAGCAATGCCGGCCGAATCGGAAACGGCATTGAAAAAGCCGTTGCCGCCGAAATTGCCGCCGCCGCCGGTCACGACGAATTGCACCTGCACGCCCGGCACCGGGTTGTTCAAGCCATCAAGCACTTTCACTTGCAGAGGAAAATTCGCCGGCATGCCCTTGGTGCCGTTCTGATTATTGCTGCGCGGCACGGGCGTAATGCTCACGGCGCCGGAGGGTTGCGCGTAAGCCGTAACCAGGATAGGCGAGCCATACAAGCCTTCGGACGAGGCGCGCACTTTGCGCGGGCCGCTTTTCGTATCGAAGACCACTTTGACCGCGGCATAGCCGCCATCGCCGGTCACCACGTAATTTTCCGTCAAGCGGCCGGTGCCTTCCACCAGCTCGTAGATCACGCCGATGCCGGCCACGCCGTTGTTGAGCGCATCCACCGCTTGCACGGTGAGCGGCTCGGATTGGCCGTTCACATTGCCAAAGGCCGGATTGTTGCCGACGAAGCGTATCGCGGCAGCGCGATCCGGGCTGGCCTCGGCTTGAAAATCGGCCGGCGAGCCAGACAGGCCTGGAGCTTCGGTGCGCAACACGTTCAAGCCGGCCTCCGGGCCGAGACGCCAATCGACTTTGGCTTCGCCGAAGGCATTGCTAATGAAGAAGAAACTGCTCTGTTCATTGATCGTGCCGTTGCCGAGCGAAATGCTGAAGCGCACCGCCACGCCGCTCACGGGCCGGTTGCCGTTGTCCATCACTTTTACGACGATCGGCTTCGCCAATATCGCCCCAACGGTGCCGATCTGGTTGTTGCCGGCGACCATTTCCAATTTAGCCGCGGGCGAATTTCTCACCTGCGCCAAAAAGAGAAAAGGTGAGTTGGATAAACCGTTTGCGATAACGCGAATCTGATTTTCCATCGTCGTCGGGCCGCAAACATAAAACACTCTGGCAAAACCGTCTTCATCGGTGCGCACTCGCAACGAATCCAACAGCTCGCCCGAAGCCGGATCTTGCACTTTGCCGCCGCCAACCTCGACTTTATATCGCACTTCATAACCCGGCACGCCATTGCCAAACTTATCGCCGACTTTAACCGCCAAAGGCGCCGACAAAGCGGTATTGACGTTGCCGGTTTGGCCGTTGCCGCCGCTTTGAATCAGCGATTGCGCGGTGAGCGGCGTCACTTTCACCGTGGCGCCGCGCGTGATATCGAGGGGCGGCGCGCTGATCACTCGCGCCGTGACGGTTTTATTCTCCGCCGATGTAGAGGTGAAACTGCCTTCCGCAATGCCGTTCGCGTCCGTCGGTACGGCTGGCTGAGTCACCCGCGCGCCCCCGCCGGAGACTTCGATCGTCACGGCCGCGCCTTTGATGCCGTTGCCGTAACGGTCACGCACGTAAACTTTTACCTGGCTGCGGGCTACGCCATCTGCCGGCATCGTGGAAGGAATCGTTTGCACAAATGAGGCCTCCGCGTTCGGCGGGCCGGGGTTCGCGAACGCCGCAAAGCGGAACGGCACATTTTTCAAATTGTTCACGCCGTCGGTGGATCTCGCCTCGACGATCTGGCTGTCCGGCTTGGTGACCGGGCCGAGATGCCAGTTGACTTTGGCGAAACCGGTGGCGTCGCTTTGCACCAATATTTCAGGCACGTTCGGCGTGCCGAAATGGCCTTCACCGCGCGTCATTCTAAATGTGACTGGGTGGTTGACCACGCCGTTGTTCGAGCCATCTATGACTTTGATCATGATCTGCTTCGGCAGCTTTTCCCCGGCTTGGCCGGTCTGCCGATTGCCGCTCGCCGCCGCCAAGCTTGCCGCTTTGCTCGAGGTGCCGGTGAGGCGATAAGTAATTGGCGACCCGACGAGCGGCTTGCTGTTGAACTGTGAACTCACCTCGATCACGTTGATGAATGCGCCGGCGGTCGGGCCGAGCGTCAACGTCACCGTGGCTTGGCCGTTGGCTTGGCTCTTCCCGGTTGCGGTAGCAGCGCCGTTCACTTTGCCGCCGCCGGATTTAATCGTGAAAGTCACATTCACCTCCGCTTTGGGATTGCCACCGATGTCGGCCGTCTTGACGGTCAAAGGCATGGTGCCGTTAACCACAGTGGAGGCGCTGTCGCGCGAAACCTTCACCAAGTGGCTCGGCTGTCCGGCCGTTGCGCTCGCTTGAAAAATGATCGGCGAGCCGGTCAAGACTGGATTCGTCGAGGCTTGCACTTTGTTGGTGTTGGTTCCCGGCTGCGGGCCGAGCGCCCACGTGGCGCTCGCCATGCCGAGCGAGTCGGTCTTAACCGTCACCGGTGTCGCGCCATTCACTTTGCCGTTGCCCGCGGTCACGGTGAAAATCACATTTTGATCTTTGATGCCGGCGCCAAGCGAATCCGCCACTTTCACTTTTACCGGCTGCGCCAATGGCGTACTGACCGTGCCGGACTGATTGTTGCCGGAAACCAGACTCACTGTTTTCAATCGCGCCGCCGTCACCATAAACGCCAGCGGCGAGTTGGTGACTTGCTGGCTGTTATGAGTGACCGCGGCTTCAATGCGATTCGGCGCGCCGGGGTTCGGCCCGGGCACCGGAAAGGCTTTGGCCTCGCCGTTGAGGTCGGTCGGAATAACCGCGCTGGCGCCGCCATTGATGGAGCCGCCGCCAGACTTGACGGTAAACGTTACCGGAAAACCGGGGATGCGCTTGTTATTGGTATCAAACACTTGCACCGTCAACGCTGTCGCCAACTTCTTGCCAGCGGAACCAACTGTTGGCGGACCAGTGCCCTTGGCAATACGGCCGGGAACCGCCGCAATCGCGGTGAAAGTTTCAGTTGGGGTTACGCCGGTTATCGAAACTTTAACCGTGTTCGGCACGCCGGTTTGCGGGCCGAGTGTCAACGTAGTTGAGGCCAAACCGCCGGCGTTCGCCTTCACGGTTTGTTTGTTCAAATTGCCGGGCAGTTTGCCGCCGCCGGCGGTCACCTCGAACGTGACATCGACATTCGCCACGCCGTTGATGCCGGTAACGTCCGAAACTTTCGCCACGAACGGCGCCGGCAAAGCTTGGCTCGCCGCGCCGGCTTGATTGTCGCCGCTTTGTTTCTTCACCACCGCGGCAGCGCCTGCTCGCGCTGTTGCCGAGAAATTCAACGGTGAGCCGGTCAGATTGCCATTGGCGCCGTTCAACACCTGCGCCCGTCCTTGCTGCACCATCGCCGTATCGCCCATGCTCCAGGTGATCGCAGCCTGGCCGTTCGCGCCGGTATTGGGCAGAATTTTTATATCGTCAATAAAGAAATTGCCGGTGCCGTTGGTTTTAAACGAAAGCGTCTTGGCGCCGGCGGCGGCGCTATTGGCATAGATCCTATATAATTGCCAGGCACTGTTCGTCGTCGCCGCCGTCATATCGATGATTTGATCTTGCGCCATCTGCCAGGTCACGCGCGCCGTACCGCTCATCACCTTCGCATAAAACGACAGCGTAAAGCCGGCATTGGCGGGATAATTGATCGTCTGCGAAACGCCGACACCGCTGCGTGTCGCCACGACATTCAAACTGCGGCTGCCGCTGCGCGGGCCGGCGGTGGAAACTTGCACTTCGCTCAGCGTCGGTGCCGGTGTTCCTTCCAATTTCCAAATGCTCGGCGCCACCGAGCCGGTGACCACGCTCTCAAACCCCGGATTCGCCACGCGGTTGACGGCGCTCGCCGTGCCGCCGCCGCGAATGGGCACAAATTCCACCGGGTAATTCGCCACGCCGCCGCCGTTGCCGTCCGCCACTTTCACCACGAGCGGGCTGGGCAACGCCGCGCGCACCACGGCGCTCTGCTGGGGCGTATTGCCGGAGACGATGTTCGCCGTGGTCGCGATGCCGGAAAGGGTCGTGGCCGTAAAAACCGGCAACGTGCCGGACAATCCCACACGCGCTTCCACTTTGTTGGTGGGGCCTTGATTGCCCAGGATCAAAAAAGTTTGTGCCTGGCCGTTCAAGCCGGTGATGCTGCGATAGGTGGTCAACTTGCCATTGCCTTCGGCCACCACCCAGTCCATCGGATAATTTGCCACGAGATTATTGTTGGCATCGCGAACGGTCACCACGAAAGGCTGTGCCAATTGCTGTCCGGCCGCGCCGGTTTGGTTGTTGCCGCCGGTCGTCTCGATTTTGGCCGCTTGGCCGCCGGTGGCTCTTGCGGTAAAAATCGCCGGCGCCAATGTGCCAAATTTGGCTTGAATCGTGATCTGTCCCGCCTTCTGCCCCAGCAGAATGACGGCTCCGGCGACGCCATTTTTGTCGGTGGCAAAACCCTTGTTTTCTGGGCCGCTCGGCACGAAAGCGGGATCGCTGGTCACAATGATTTTGTCCAACCACGTGTCGGCAAAGCGCGCTTTAAAAGTAATCGTATGCTCGCCCGGCAGCCAATTGTAAGTTTTGGGATCAAATTCTGGCGCGCCTGCCGTGCCAGAACCGCGCTCGGCAACCAAGTCCCACTCCCAATTACCGGGGATATTGCCGCGAAAAACGTCATAGGTGAAGTCGATACCGCTGCTATCAACTTGGATGGTCCAACTTCCGGGCGGGGAACCCGGCTTGAAGCTTCGCGTCCAAATACGATAGTTGCCGGCTTGCGTGATGTTCACTTTAAACGTCGCGGCAGCATTGTCGAACGCCTCGTTCGGATAAACAATATAGCGGCCGCCGGAGGCATCGCCAACTTGCCGGACTTCAATCTGTCCGGTAATGGTCGCGATTTCGCCTTCGATGCGGATGTTGCCATCCGGCGTAGGCGGGCTTAACACCTGCGCCTCACCTTCGGTCACTTCAAACGTCATCGGCACATTCGGCACCGGATTGCCGGAACTGTCGCTCACCGTCACCGCGAGCGGATTGGGAAGCTGTTCGCCGATGGAACCGATTTGATTGTTCGTCGAAGCATCGGCCTCCAGTTTCGCCGGGCTGCCGATCGTCACCGCAGCCCTAAATTCGTCGATCGCATTTTGCGCGTCCAGCGTGCTCTCTTGAATAAAACCGCCAAACACCGTGCCCGTAGCGCCTTCGAGCTTTTGCTCGTCGGTGAATGCGCGATCGGGCTGGTCATCGATATAAACTTGAAAATGATGGCCGCCCGCGTCGGAGCTGATGGCCACCCGCATCACCGAGCCGGCTTTCGGCGGCGGCGCCAGGGTTTGGCCTTCTTCGACCACGCCGGCAAAATCGCCATTGACGATGTGCCACAAGCGTGTCAATTTATCCTGCTCCGAATATTGAATCATGTAGCCGTTGGTTGCCGCGCCCTGGCCGGTGGCCATAACCAGCAAGCCGCACCAATTGGTGCCAAAAGCGGTCGCACCCGTTCCCCACTTTAGCGACACTTCGGCCGGGTTCTTCACCGCGTCAAACACCGCGATACTCCATACGTCGTTGGCCGCTTTGTTTTGCACCTCTTTGCTGCCGACGATCTGCAAATTCGCATCGGCTTTCCAGCGCGACCCAAGCTGGGGACCGGCGCGGTTGAAATCGTCAACCACCACCGTCACCGTGATGGTGGTGCCGGAGGCGACATTGGACAATCCCGATTCGTTGCCGGCGGCATCCTTTGCTGTCAAGGCAAAATAATACGTCGTGCCGCTCTCCAAACCGCTCGCCACGGCGTTTTGCACCGTGCCGGCTTTTGCCGGATTTGGCACCGGATTGACCGGCGTCGCATTGCCAAAATTCCCGTCGTTAATGGGCGAGGTCGAATAACGCAAATCATAGCTCTGCGCCGTGCCGTCGTTGTCGTCGTCGCCCGGCGCTTTCCATTTCAAGCTGATCGAAGAGGCCGAAGCCGAAACCACGGCTAGATCAGTCACCGCGCCCGGCGGCACATTATCAACGGTCCGGGCCGAAAAGAAATAATCGATCCCGTTCGTGATCTTGCCGTCCGTGACCAGGTTGCCATTGATCATGACGCCGGCGTAATTGATCTGTGCATTGCCTTGCTGCTTTTCAGGATCGCTCACAACGGCGTCTTCCTTGCCGTTGATCAAAACCCGAAAGTGATGGCCGCTATCATCAGTGGTGAATTCAACCGTGAGGGTATCATCGACATCAGGCTCGGGACGCGCTCCAACCATTTCATCTACTGGGCTACCGGTTGGCACACCATCGTTTAAGACCCAGAGCCGCACCCTGTCAAAATAACGATGAATCAAATAACCATTAGCCAAAGTATCGGCCTTGTCTAAGCGCATGGCAATGCCAATATGAGCCAGAGCCACCGGATCGGAGAGAGTGCCATAGCGAATTTTGACGATATCGGGGGAGGTGATGGATTTAGGGATGGCCAGATGATTGTTCCAAAAATCACGATCGGAACCGGCGGTATTGACGAGTTGTTCGCTTTCCACTTTGAACGCGGGATGGGCGACCCAATTCGCGCTCAACGTGCCGCTGTTGAAATCATCTTCAAACTGCGCGGTCCCGGCGATCACCGGGTTGGCAGTTCCTTTGCTTTGGCGGCTTTGTCCAAACGCCGCAGTAGTGAAAAAATTTGACGCAACAATGCAGCACCACAATGCTCCCAAACAGAATCCTCTCGCCAGCCAATGATCAAAACGGGTGGTCGAGCCAACCCGTTGCCAAAACGTGTGAGCGGTGACGGATGATATTCTCACGATGCAAGCTCCATGTCATAGAATCTCTCACGCCGCTTTTGTCGATGCCAAAGAAAATAGCCAAAGCGGAGCGGCCAGGGTGGTTTATTGACTGACTTCCACAGCATGTACAAACGCCATGCCAGCGCCGGCAACCGCTTTAGCAAAATGCCCGCAGAAAAAACAGATTGTTATTGCCTGTGCTGTGACACCGCGTGTGGAGAATGCGCGAAATGCAACTTGCAAAACGGACACTGTTTCGCGCGCGAACATGCGGTCCTTTTTCTGAAAATTTTGTAAGCACATGGAAATTCTATTTGCAGCGCAAGGTTCAATTCGGTGGACGGCAAAACTGGTTTAGCGGAAATCATAAAAAAACCGCGAAAATCAAAGAAAATCCTTGCCTTCGCACGATTTTATGTGTATCTTTTAGGCGTTTATGTTTTGGTTCAAGCTTAAATTATTACTTCGTAAACGTCGTGGCAATCGCGCCAATCTTATTTGAGACAAACCACCTTTCGTGGGCATATTTCTACATTGCTCTATCACCTATCTATCTACCTATCTAAAGAGGAGAGAAGTAAATTATGGCAACAGCAAAAAAAGGGATGACCAAAGGACAGCTTGTTGCACACTTTGCGGAGAAATTCAATCTCACGCGTGCACAAACGATGGAGTTCTTTGCGGAGCTGGCAAAAGTGGCGGCTAAAGAGGCCAAAAACGGCTTCACGATCCCCGACATCGGCAAACTGGTCATGGTCAAACGCAAAGCCCGCATGGGCCGGAACCCGCAAACCGGTGCGAGCATCCACATTCCTGCCAAGACCGTGTTGAAATTTCGCATTGCCAAAGCCAGCAAAGACGCCGTGCTCGGCGGCAAGAAATAAAACCGGGACTGTTTCAAAAAAACAAAAAGGCGCGCTCTTGAGAGCGCGCCTTTTTATTTTGCCGCAGAAAAAACGCCAGCCGGACGAGCCTGCCCTGCCAATGCTCTAAGCAGGCCAGGGCCGGAACCAAACGGGTTTAAAAAATTTCAAAATCTGCAATCTGAAATCGGTATATCGCCGGTGCCGCTCATTGGCTGCAACTGTTGATGCCGAGCAGCCTGTTGACGCCGCAGCGCTTCGTAACCAGATTCTGCACGCCCCAGCCGGCGAACCCGAGGCCAAGAAAAACGCCAAGCCACGCCAGTCCGGCGCCGGTCAGCCACAGCAGAATGAAAGGCACCGGTATCAATAAAACGCCGGCGTAATGCGTCTTCTGCAAGAAAACCAGGCCGGCCATGAGCAACATCGTGCCGCTCATGCTCACCAGCAACGCAGAAATCTTCAGTGCGTTGTACGAAAGATGAAAGGGCAACTTGGTCAGCGCCGTCGCTATGGAAAGCGCCAGGATGATGCCGACGGCATAATACCGCGTCGGCAGGTCGCCGCCTTGCAAACCGACGTTCAGCGGAATATTCAAGAAATTTTTTTGGGCCTTGGCCAAATCAGTTGTGGTTGCCATTTGAGTTGCCGGGAAGTTGTTTTAAAACGTACACGGATGTGGTTGCGTCAAGTTGCCGCGTTCCGGTTCTGCCTTTTTGAAAAATTTTTATAAAACTCAATCCCCGTCCTCCGCCTTTTCCGATTGCTTGTTCAGCGCCAGCGGGCTTTTCAAGCCTTTGAGCGAACGGAACGCCACTTCGATAATGCATAACGAGCCGTTCTGTTGAATGGCGTCAATGAGCGTTGCCGGAATCACCTCCTTGGGCAGGCGGCCGACATATTCGAGCGTGTTGTGGCCGGGCGCCTGGCTCGAGATGTTCGCCAACTGCCACCGGCCGCCGCAAGCATCCAAAGCTTTATCGACTTCTGCAATGGCTTGGTAGGCATCGCTGCATTGAACGATCAACGCCGCGTTGGGCTTCTTTTTGCCCTTCTCCTGGTCCGTATGCATATCCGCCCATTGCATGAGCCGCACTTGCTGCTCCAGCTCGCGCCCCACGTGCTGCAGCGCTTCGGCGGAAGTCGTTGCATAAAGCTTTTGCACTTCTTTTTTGCCTTTGCCACTGCCGGCGATTGTCGAAGCCTGGCGCAGCGATTTGCCGAATTGGTATTTCCACAACAGATACATGGTAAGGCTCATGATCACCGACAACCAGACGGCGATGTGGTAAACGCTGGTGCCGCAACCCATGCCGATGGCGACCGCGATGAAAACGTAAATCGCGTCTTTGGTGTCTTGCAAAGTGTTGCGGAACCGCACCGCCGCCACGACGCCGGCCAGGCTGAAGGCGCGCGCGGTTTCGTCGCTAATCACGATCATCACGCCGGCCACGACCATGGCGAGAACGACGATGGTTTGCGCCAGCGAGGGATCGAAGTTTTCATTGTCCTGGGTCAGCGTGTAAACCCAGGCAATCGGCAGGGTGAAAATGAATGAAAGCAGGAGCGAAAAAAAAGTAATCGCCACATCGTCAAAACCCTTCACCAGATTGAAGGCCTCGTCAACGAGCGTTTGAATCTTCTCGAATCCCTGCAAATTATAATTTTTGTTCAGTTCGTGCAGCAGGAAACTGGCTTGAATAACGAATAAAAAGAGCAGGAGATAATAAGCCACCAGGCGCCCCGGTCGCGTACGAATATCGGGATGGGGTTGATTCGGGCTTTCTTTAGCGCTCATTTCTTCCTCCGAGATTTGGTGGCGGCCAACAACTCTTCCAAACGCTCCGGCACATCGCTGCGCTCGACGGCGACGAATTCTTTGGCGCGAGCGCGATAATCATCTGCAAAAACACTGAGGATGCGCTCAAGGTTGTCGATTTCAGTGAGTATGGTCACATCAACATCCGCAGTGGTGCGCAGATAACCGTGAATAATCACAGCGATGCCGCCGATGATCGTGTAAGGAATCTTGTGTGCGCGACATCTTTTGTCAATGTCCGCCAAAGTCTGTTCAAATCTTCGTACCATGAACTTCCCGCCATCTTTTGAAGACCTTTTGCACGGCAATGTGGTGCTCGATGTCTGCCTCGATTTGTGCTGCGGTTTTCCCGGTTTTTAACCAGGCCGTATAGGCTGAATCGACGAGATCAAAAAATACCTCTGGCGGCGTCGGCGGCAACTCGGCTTCGAGCGCGTTCATGACCTCGTATTTGTGCCAAAACTCTTCGATATATTTTTTGCGGTCTTTGGTCATGTTAATAAGCTAAAACATTTCCCCTCGAAAGTCAACTCCAATTTTATGGGCAAACCATAAGTTTTTCTTGTAAGTTTGACATAAGATTTTTATATTTAACCTGCTTGACATACGACTGTCTCAAGGCTAAAAAATAACCGGGGCAGCCGCATCGCGTTTATTCCTTTATCGAATTTTGTTCCGCCATGCAACAAACACCTCACACCAACAAGCGCAGACGCGGGATGGTGAGCCTGCTCTTTCTTCTTGGCACTGCGGTGTTGCTGTCGGCTTGCCGCGAGCCGGCGCAGAAGAAGAGTGACGACCGCTCCCTTGCCGAGCCTGGCGAAGTGCTGATCAAATTCAAAGCCGGCATTCCGGATGATTCGGTTCGGGCGCTGACGGCGAGATTGGGATTGGAAAAAGTTCGCGAGCTGAGCGCGATTGGCGTCAAGGTCTATCGCACCACCTCGCGGGTTTCCGTCAAACAGGTTATTGACGCCAGCAAAATCAACTCCCACCTTATCGAGTACGCCGAGCCGAATGTCAAATATCGCATTCCGGAAAAGAATCAGAACTGATCGTGTTGCTCGGCGCGCTTTCGCCCATACGCCCGGCGAGTGCATCCCGCCGCCGGGGATTTGCCCGTTTTTTTAAAAATTTAAAAACGAGCAGGATAAAGAGCACGACAAATTAATTAATGGAATTACTGTTTTCTCACCAACTATTCAAGGATGGCAATTATGAAAAGTCGATGGAGTTTGTTGTTGATCGTTCTGCTGGGGCTTGTCTTCAGCGCCCAAGTTCAACAAGGGAAAAAAATCGAATCGGTTCCAGGTGAATTCATTATTAAATGGAAACCTGGTGTCGCCGACACATCAGTGCGTACCCTGGATGCGACCACGGTCGCCTCATTTCCGGAAATCGGTATGACTTTCGTACGAACTGGCATAGGAATACAAGGCTTGGAGCGCAATCCAGATATAGAATATGTCGAGCCGAATTACATCTACCGCGCCAGCGGTACGCCGAGCGACCCACGCTTTAACGAGCTGTGGGGCATTAATAATACCGGCCAAACCGGCGGCACCAATGACGCCGATATCGACGCCCCCGAGGCGTGGGATACGCAAACCGGCAGCGACTCGACGCTCATTGCCGTCATTGACACCGGCGTTGACTACAATCATCCCGACTTGGCAGCCAACATCTGGACAAATTCCGGTGAAATTCCCAATAATGGAATCGACGATGATCACAATAACTACATCGACGATATTCGCGGCTGGGATTTCGCCAATAGCGACAACGATCCCTTTGACGATAATCTGCACGGCACCCACGTTGCAGGTACCATTGGAGCAGTGGGCAACAATGGCATCGGGGTTGCAGGGGTGAACTGGCGTGTGAAAATTATGCCGTTGAAATTTTTGGGCGGCGACGGCTCGGGAACCCTCGCCAATGCGCTTTCCGCCATTCTCTATGCGGCGAATAATAAGGCACGGGTTATGAACAATAGTTGGGGCGGCGGCGGCTTTTCGCAGGCGTTGTTGGATGCCATCGAATATGCCGACAGCAAAGGCGCGCTTTTTGTTGCTGCCGCGGGCAATGATGGCACTGATAACGACCAAGCAGCGACCTATCCCTCGAACTACGACGTGCCCAACGTCATCGCGGTTGCTGCCATTGATCATAATGGCAGCCTGGCGATTTGGGATACCGGCGGTGGTGGTGGTGGAAGTTGCGGCTGCGGTGGCAGCGTCATTGGCGCGCCCGGATCAAACTTCGGCGCGACCACAGTCGATCTGGCGGCGCCAGGCAAGGACATTCTGAGCACGACGCCGAGCAACGGCTACACAAAACTGCAAGGCACTTCAATGGCGACGCCGCACGTGGCCGGGGTGGCCGGCTTGGTGTTTTCGCAATTTCCAGGGTGGACGCACGTGCAGGTCAAAGAGCGCCTGCTGTCCACTGTCGACGTGTCGTCCGGCTTGCAAGGCAAACTTGTGACCGGAGGCCGCCTCAATGCGCAACGCGCGTTGAGCGGAACGACCGCCGCCGATTGAGGCGCATATAGTCAACATTATTTTTTTGATGGTGAAAGCGGTAGTTCAAAAGTTTCATGAAAAAGAGGAGTGCGGACTTTCTTCTCCGCGCTGTGCGTGTGGACTAGAAAGTCCACACGCCCCTCAATTGCAAGGAGGCAGTATGATTCAGGAGAGATCGCTTTTGTTCGTCGCCGCACTTTTTTTGATTGCGGCGGCATCACCACACCAACCCAACGGGCGTAGCCCTTTTTCCAACCACAATGAAGCGGCAGTCGTTCGCAACGAGCCGATCCCCAAAGGCTTTGCTGCGGAAGGCCGGACGACCACCACTAGTTATGTCCCCAAAAGCTTCGCTGGGTTGCAAAACGGCGCGTTCAAAGCCAAGCTGAACAACGTCGAAATCTCATACACCGTGGCCGGCGCCGGTCCGGTGATCGTCGTGCAAGGCGTCGGCTGGGGCCCGGATTCCCGGCTCTATCAAAACTCGCTGAAATTCTTGCAGTCGACGTATACGCTCGTCCACATCGATCCGCGCGGTACTGGCGATACCGCGCCGATTGCGGACTTGACGCTGCTCACGAGCGATCTGATGGCGGATGATATCGAGGCGCTGCGGCAACATCTCGGCCTAAATCGCCTCGTTCTGCTGGGCCACGCGCACGGCGGCTTTATCGCCATGAAGTATGCGCTGAAATATCCGGCACGTTTGGCGCAGTTGATCCTGGTCGATTGTGTGCTGATGGACAATCTGGAAGATGGGGTGCGGCTAGTGAATGAGAATTTGCAGCGCCACCCGCGTCGCAAGGATTCGAGCTGGGAGGCCGCAACGGCCAAATTCAAAGAAGAATACGACGCGCGCACGGTCGAAGCCTTACGGGAGAATTTGCTGGCGACGGCGATTCTCTATTTTTATTATTACAGCCCGCAATATCGCGCTGCGTTTGAAAAAGCCGTCAACGAAGCCGGGCTTTCGATCAACAACTTTGATCAGTTTGTCCAGCGCGACTTGCTGCACTATCACCTCGACGGACAGGAAGCGCGGATCACGGCGCCGACACTGCTGCTTTACGGCTTGCACGATCCGTATTTCATCCGCGCCGCCGCCCGGCGTTTACACTTCGCCATACGCAATTCCAAGCTCGAGCTGTTTGAGCTTAGCGGCCATTACCCCTGGATCGAGGAGCCGCAGCATTTCGCCCAGGTGATGAAGGCCTTTTTGAACCCGACAGCGACGCCCGCAGCGGCAGAAGGTGCCCGCGAAACGACGCAAAGACAATGAGCTCAATAAAGGATGTGCTTGAAAGTTTTAAATTTTAAATTGCTAATTTTCAATTTAAAATTTCTAATGAATTTGGTTGCGACTGAAACTGCATGATTTTCATTCCGGGAATGCATGGGCGCCTGGTGGCCTCCGCGGTCTTCAAAACCGTTGTCTCCTCGCTCGCGCGAGGAGAGGTGGGTTCGATTCCCACACGTTCCCGCTAACCCCGCCCCTCCACAATTTTGATCTCGTCTTCGGTCAGCTCATATAGCTCATAGACCAGCACATCAATCTGCCGGTCCGCCGCCTCGATTTGGCGTTGTAAGGCGGTCTTCTCGTGCTCAATCTTTGCCGCGGCCAACTGCTGGTGCAAGATCAACATGCGCTCGACGAGTTTCACCATGCGGTCGTGGCGGGATTTGTCGGTTGGATCAGAGAAGTTTATTGAGCAGATAGGAAGTTGTACCAAGAACTGCTTATTAGCCGCAAAATAGCCGCCGTGGAAAGTTGTACTTACCTGTTTTAGAAACCAGTTCAGTAAATGACTATTCAGTAATCCCGTAAAGTATTCTGGCATACCCAGCCTGTTATCAATCGTGACACCGAATCCTCCAGTCGTGACATTCACAAAGTACATATTGGCTTTGTCATAGTAAGCCGCTAACTCCGTTATCATATAAGGGATCAGAATTTTAGGTTGCTCCCAACGGTCGATGTTTTTTGGATACAATTGATACCAGCCGATGTCCTTGAACTTGCCATGCTCACGATTTGCCAGCAACTGCTTATTTTCTGTCAAATAATCCCAAGCTTTCCGATAGGCTCGCCTAAGCTCACTTTCAGGTAAAAGCTGCGTTTTCCCATCTCGAACCGCATAAGGAAACAAGACGTGCGCGCTTGGCTTGGCCCAATATCGCCCAATCTCACCACTACGTACGACCGGTTTTAGCAATTCAGACTCAATTGCTACTTCTTTTTCTAACGCCTTTGAATAGGCTCTTGTTAGCTTTTTCGCCAATGTTGGCGTGTCTTTAAAAAGAAAAACCGTGTCTGCGCTTGTCTGAAGGCCAACAAAAATATGCGCGATATCGCCCAACTTCGTCGGCGTTCGGCTTAACTTCTCGAACAATTTCGCCCCTTTGCCCACGGCAAAATTCCATTCGACGGCAGCAATTTTAGCAGCAGAAACTACTCCCTGAGTGGCATTACCATCAGTTCGCCACGCGATCAAATCATCAACTTTTACAAATTGGCATTTATCACTGCCGGCTTTTTCTAAAAACAAAAGGCAGGTGTAAGTTGTCGCACCGGCAAAAACCTGCTGATCACCAAAGTGAACAACATGCTTCAGGTGTCTGCCTTTAGCAATCAGCGAACGCAGGGCTTCGCCGTACTTTGCATTAAAAAACTTGTGCGGTAGGATGAATCCCAATCTGCCGTTTTTATTTAATAGACTCAACCCTTTCTCAACAAAGACCACGTAGATGTCGTAATTGCCGGCACTGGCAGCCGTATAAATTTGCTTGTACACTTCTACTTCAACCGGCGCCCATTCTTTCATTGTTTGAATGCGAATATACGGTGGATTCCCAATCACCGCATCAAATCCACCGGCTTTCATAATTTCGGGAAATCCGGTTTGCCAATCGAAGACATTGATGCGCACGCGCTCTTCTTCATCCAGCAAATCCATCTGTTGCGCATAAAAATCCAGCCCGATAAGCGAGTTGCCGCATTTGATGTTGTTGCTAAGATCGGGCAGCGCCCGCTCGTGGAACATTCTAAGCTGGCGCGAGATCGTCTGCTCGTCTTCGCCTTCCAACACCTTCAGCAGCAGCGACAGCTTGGTGACTTCCACGGCTTGTGGGTCAATATCCACGCCGAAAATGTTGTCGAGCAGAATGCGCTTGCGCTCGGTGGTGGTCAGCCGCCAATCGTCTCCGGCAACTTGATAAAGGGTTGGCGAACGTCCGGTAGCCCATTTCTCCGGCTTGTCTTGCACATACCAATCGCGATGCCAATCGAGCAAATATTGATAAGCCCCGATGAGAAAAGAGCCGGAGCCGCACGCGGGATCGAGAATGCAAAATTTTGCCGCCTGTTTGGACGTTTTGCCTTCCAACAATTTGCCCACCGTATTTTTAACGATGTAATCAACAATGTAGGTCGGCGTGTAATAAACCCCGCCGGCTTTTTTCACCTCGGGCTTGTCTTCCACCACGGCGCGATGGCCGGAAGTCAGGCGAATGACCTTCCCCAGAAATTGCTCGTAGACCTGCCCTAGAATGTCGGCAGGAAGAACGGAAAATTCATAAGCGCTGTCGGGATAGTAAAGATTGCGGATGATCTCTTTCAGCGGCTTGTCGTCAATCTGCAAGTCGAGCGTCAATTCGTCCGGCGCTTCACGACGATTCTTTTCTTTTTGGAAATGAAAAATGTCGGAATTGTATCTTTCGTCGGCGCGGTAAAAAGTTTCGCCAAGGCGCTTGTACACGCGCTCGCCGTTCAGCATAGCCATTAGCCCGCCGTAGGTTTCAATGCCGCGATCTTCACAAATGCGCAAAAAGATAATCCGATCAATCGTCCGCTGCACGGTAAAATTCAGCTCGCGCTGGGTGAGATTTGGATTTCGCAAGGCAATGTTGCGAGCCAGCATTTCCCGCCACGTCTCGATCTCTTTAAGAAAAGCGGCGTCAACTTCGGCAGTGCCTTTCTTGCCCTTGTTGGTTTCGACGTACTTATCAAACGATCCTTTGAGAACGGCATCTTTAGAGAAGATGCTGCTGATCTCTTCCCAATGTTTTTCGTAATCGGTATAGCGCAGATAAAGCGTCCGGCCGGCAGAGGGCTTGTCGGACTGTGAAGGTTTTTCACGGCAATCAAAAACGGCAAATTCTTCAAAATTCATCAGGATGCTAAGCGGAAGCTTTGCCGACCACGCATAACGGCGGAGTTGAAACGCAGGACCGGCGTCGTCTTTCAAATTGACGGCCGGTTTTTTCGCTTCAATAAAAAACTTGCGCACGCCGCCAATACGGAAGCAATAATCCGGCGCTTTGGTGGCCCCGCCGATTTTGATGGCGTCTTCATGAATAACGTCTTTATAAGCCTCGGCGTAACCTTGCTTGTTATCAACATCCCATCCCAAAGCGGCAAAGAAGGGGTCGATGAACTCGCGACGAAGCTGCGCTTCATTGTAATCGCCGGAGAGATAGGCCTCGCGATTGCGGTCAAAGCGCTCGACCAAAGCGAAAATTTGTTGCAAAGGAGTCATTAGCACAAAGAGTAACAATCTCAGAGCAGATTTGCAAGAACTTTTTTGCTGTGTTATGGGTTTTCATTAGTGCTTTCCGTTCAAGCCAGCATATGCTTCCTTAAAATAAAAAGGCTTTGAGCAGATGCCCGATGGGGGGGACATTCTGCCCAAAGCCTCATGACCTTAATTGACCAAATGGTTTGTATTACACAACCTGGGCGATTCGTCTATATAAACAGACGGCTAAAATCGAATCGCTTACTTTGAGAAAAAATATATCAGAGTTTCCGTCCTAGTCAAGGCTTTTTCACGAAATTTTTCGCTGTTACTGCATTCACACTTTTCCACAAGCCGCGTTTTCAGGGCTGCGTCAGTATCCGCTGAATCAGCGCCTCGCTGATTCTGAACCCATGTGCTCGCAACTGTTCCAATTCCAACCGCATGTCAATCATTATGTCTTGGTCTCTTTCGCCAAATACCGTTGCACCGTTGCAAGATCGGCGGCATAGTCGTCTTCCGTGTAATCAAAAACCGGAATGCCGCGCTCATTCAGCAACAGCCAAAAATTCAATAAAGGCATTCCAGCCATCGCAGCCGCTTTTCCAAGTGATAGACGGCCATCTGCATAAAGCTGCATTGCCAAGTTGCGTGTAGCGCGCTCACCAAGCTCATCGCGGTTGAGACCGGCGGACTGCAAGGCAAGATAGACAGTTTGTGGCAGTTTCAGCTCTAATGTAACAGTATCCATTATCAAACTCCTAAATAGTTGCCCAGGATTCGACGTCTTTACTCTGCAATTCAAGATTACTAATTACAAATGAAATTTGCAAGTTTTTTCTCATGTTTTGCCGGATTTTAATCTGTGCTCCTCGCCAACCTTTTGGCCCAAGCCCTTGTCTTAATAGCAAAGCGCACATAGCTTATATCGCAAGGCGTGAGGTGCATAGCGACGTCACCCATCGCCTTTCACCCATCGCCCTTCGCTTCATGCGCTTTGCGCACTTCAAACAGCGAGGAGGAAACATGCTCAAAAACTATCTCACCATCGCGTGGCGAAATTTTCGCAAGCAGAAAGCATTTTCCCTGATCAACATGGCCGGGCTGGCGGTCGGCATGGCCTGTTTTATTCTCATCATGCTCTACGTGCAATACGAGCTGAGCTTCGACCGCTTTCATGAGAAGGCAGATCGGATTTATCGCGTCGTGGCGCACCAGCCGGGAAACGTTTTCATAGGCTCCGACCATTTCGCGGTGACGCAAGCGATTCTGGGCAAAACACTCAAGGAAGAATTTCCGGAAGTTTTACACGCGACGATCATCGATGATTATAACAACGTTCTGATCACGGTTGGCGATAAGAGCTTTTATGAAGACGGCATGATCGCAACCAATCCGGAAATTTTCGAGATTTTTACTTTCCCCTTGTTGCAGGGCGATCCGCAAACCGCGTTGGCCGAACCCTTTTCCATCGTTCTCTCAGAAACCATCGCCCGCAAATACTTCGGCGCTGAAAACCCGCTGGGCAAAGTCATCCGTTATCAAGACAAGCACGATCTCAAAGTGACCGGGGTGATGAAAGGCGTTCCTAAAAATTCCCACTTTCATCCCAACATGCTGTTTTCGTTTGAAACCGTCATTGCCATCAGCACCAACAAGGATCAGTTTGCGAAATGGGGCAATAGCTCTTATTACACCTATATTCTCGCTGCGCCAGGCTTCGAGGCCGAGGCGTTCGACGCCAAACTCAGCCAGATCGTCAAAAAATATCACACCGAAGATTGGCGCGACAAAGAAAATCAACACCGCTACTATTTGCAGCGCTTGACCGATATTCATCTGTATTCCCACATCAATTTCGATATCGGCAAGAACAACGATATTCGCTATATCTATTTGCTTTCCGGACTGGCGATCATCATCATATTGACGGCGTGCATCAACTATATGAATCTCGCCACCGCCCGCTCTTCGTTGCGTGCCAAAGAAGTCGGCATGCGCAAAGTGGTCGGCGCCGGCCGGCTCCAGCTTTTGAAGCAGTTCATCGGCGAGTCAATGCTCTTGACCATCGCCGCGGCTTTGATTGCGCTGCTGCTGGTGGAGCTTTTCCTGCCAATTTTTTCAAGACTGGTCGAGCGCGAGTTGACCTTTGATTTGCTGTTGCAAGGGAAAATGCTCATCAGTGTGGCCGCGGCGGTTTTTCTGGTGGGTGTCATCTCGGGAAGCTATCCGGCTTTCTTTCTTGCCACCTTGCAACCGGCAAAAGTGCTGAAGGGCGAAATCACAATCAGTAGCCGCTCACGTTTGCGCAATACGCTCGTTGTGGCGCAATTTGCCGCTTCCGCCGCACTCATCCTATGCACGGCTACGGTGCAACAGCAAATGCACTACATCAAAAGCAAAAAGCTGGGCTACAACCGCGAGCAGGTTCTGGTGATGCGCATGCGTGATCGCGACGCGCGCCAGAAATTCGATCTCATCAAAAGAGATTTGTTGGAGAATCCCAATTTCATCAAAGTCACCTCCTCCGGCCATTTGCCGACTACTATCGGCTCTTCAACCAGCCTGGAATGGACGAAGCGCGAAGGCCAATCCGAACTCCAAAGTTACCAAACGCGCGTGGACCACGATTTTCTCGACGTTTTCGAGATCGCGCTGGCGGAAGGGCGAAATTTCTCGCGGGATTTCCGTACCGACTCGACACAGGCTTATATCATCAACGAAAAATTGCGCGACATACTCGGGTGGAATTTGGCGGTGGGCAAGCCGTTCGGCACGGACGAGAAGCCGGACGGCACAGTTGTCGGCGTGATGAAAAATTTTCACATGCACTCTTTTCGGGAGGAAATTCACCCGCTCTTCATTCAGTTGGGATCGAGCTGGTCGACGTATGCCTCGGCGCGGATTCGCGCCAACGATATTCCTGGAGCAATCGAGCACGCGCGCAAAGTCTGGCAAAAATATTCGGCCAACTATCCGTTTGATTATTTCTTTCTCGACGACGAATTCAATCGCATGTACCAAGCCGAGGAGAAGCTGAGCGCGATGGTCGGATATTTTACCTTTCTGGCGATTTTCATCGCCTGTCTCGGCCTATTCGGCTTAGGCTCATTTACCGCCGAGCGCAAGACCAAGGAAATCGGCATTCGCAAAGTGCTCGGCGCCTCGGTGGCGCAATTGCTGCTCTTGCTCTCAAAAGATTTTATGAAATTAATCGTCGTGGCAAATATCATCGCCTGGCCGATTGTGTGGTATGCGATGAATCAATGGCTGCAAGGTTATGCGTATCGCACCTCTTTGAATTGGCTAATGTTTTTTCTGACCGCGGTCGCCGCCATTACGATTGCGCTGCTCACCGTCGGTTTTCAAACCATCAAAGCCGTGCTGGCGAATCCGGTGGAGGCCTTACGGTACAAATAGAAATCCTGGACCCGCACCGATGTATGAGTTTAGTGGTCTGAACCGGAGTGCAATGCTTTAGCATTGCACTCCGAGTTCACTTGGCTAAATTCATACGCCCTGATAAACGTTTTCCAGAGCGGAAAGTCATTATTTAAAATGGTTCGAGACCGGGAATTTTCTATGAATTCTCGAAATGACCAGGAGAAACATTCATGAAGAACAAAATTTTCAACAACGTTATTGTAATGGTTTTGTCGGCAACCATCAGCGCGTTTGCCAACGAAAATGGCGAAAAGCAAGCGGTGACGAAAGTAGTGGAGGAAGCCTACGTCCAAGGCGTGCATGCCAATCCCAGCGGCGAGGCGATGCGAAAGGGCTTTCACCAGGATTTTATCATGTTCGTTTTTGACGCGGGCAAAATCAACAAAGTCACGCGCGACGAATGGATCAGTCGCATCGACGCGGCCAAAGCCAAAAACAGCAACAGCCCCAAACCGGAAATCAAAGCTGAATTTCCGCTGGTCGAAATCACCGGCAATGCCGCCGTCGTAAAAGTGGAGCTGCATCGCAACGGCAAGCACATTTTCAGCGATTACTTGTCGCTCTACAAATTCGACGACGGCTGGAAAATCATCGGCAAGATTTTTTATCGCCATCCGGCTTCGTGAACGGGTGAGGAGCTTGGACAAAATGCAAAGCGCCTCTGATCGGACTGATCGGAGGCGCTTTGACATTTTATGGTTCAAATTTCATCCTACCGTATCGCCACTGCCCGGCGGCGGCCCTCGGCTTTCTCCCGCATTTTATCAAAAAACGCCTTGTCGAGTTCCGCGGAGAATTTTACCGATTTGCCGGCTTGATCGACATCAATCCGATTGAGCATGTCGACGGCTTCACGGTCGTCCGAGACTGCCAGTTTCGCCGTGGCCAACGCGCCTTTCACGGCATCTGCCAACAGTTTGCTGTTCTCTTCACTATCGCACCAAGCTTCGCCATACAAATCGGCCCTTTTGCCGACGTTGGCGGAGAGCACGACGCTTTGCAAAGATTTGACGGCGCGTGTGCCCTTGAACTCACCGCGCGCGCCAAGCTCTTCTGACAACGTTTCCATGGTCTCTGCCGTGTTGGCGACGAGCCAACATTGATCGGCATAAGGCAGCTTGTTCATCAACGCCGTGAGCGCTTCATTTTGTTTGACCGATTCACCGGCGGTTTTGCCGTCGATAACCGCCTGCACCCAATCCTTGTTGCCGGCCACAAGCGTGTGCGCATCGACAATGTAAAAAGCTTTTTCGCTGCGCTTTTTGACGACGTAGAGCGTCTTGCCGCTGTAAGTCTCCGTCACGAAGTCGGACATCTTGTGCTCCTCGTGAAGCTCGCGGAGTGAATCGCGCATGGCCGTAATGGTATTGGCGATTTTCTGCTCATCGAAATTGCCGATGATCACGACGGCAAACGTGCTCGCGCTGTCATGCCGGTCACCGTGAAACCCCGCTAATACGCTGTGCAGGTCTTTCTCGAAATCAATCCCCGCCTTTTCCAGCCATTCTTTGTAGTCTCTATCCTCCCGCATGCGCTTGATCTCATCACTCCAATCTTTTTGGAGCGCTTGCCCCAGCTCGCTCTGCCGCAGGCTTTGCATGTCGCAATACGCGACGCCATTCACGGTTTGCGGAATCCACGCCAAGTGTTGGTCAACTGATGACGGCAAAGCCGTGGTGCTTGGTTTGGAGCATCCACCGGCGACAATTGCCAAAGCCAGCAGTAAAACAAAAGCCATCCGTCTTTTCATCATTATATCTCCTTATCAAAATTTACCTTGGAAAAGTTTGTAGTTACGCCTTCAGGCGTCGTACTTGGGAACATAAGAAATGCGTCAAAAAAGCAAAGGCTTTCTTAATCCGAAACTTCCCATGCCTGAAGGCAACACGACGAACCAAATTTTTATCTCTGGAAAAGTTTGTAGTTACGCCTTCAGGCGTCGTGCTTGTGAACATAAGAAATGCGCCAAAAAAGCAAAGGCTTTCTTGATTCGAAACTTCCCATGCCTGAAGGCAACACGACGAACCAACTTTTTGTCTTTTTACTTTTGCAGAGATCAAAGAGGCTTTTAAAAATCCTTCTTCTGAAAAATATAAATCGCGCCCAACAAGAATCCCGCGCCGACAGCGAGCGATTGAAACAGCGGCGTCCAGCTCGTGATCGGCTGGCCCTGCACCAAATCGCCGGTCAGTTTGCCCAATTCTGCGGTGCGCGGTATCAGATAATAAATACCGTCGAGCAGCCACTGATAAATTTTCTGCGACAGCAGCGCATAAATTTTGTCACGCGCCAACAGCAGCGGGCTGAAAAAGATGACGAGATAGGCGACAATGATAGAAACGCCGGAGTTGCGCGCCGTCACGCCGACGAACGTCATGATCGCGTAGAGCACGCCGAAAACGAGAATGATGATCACCCCGCTCGCGAGAAACGGCGTGTGCCAAAACCCCGTCTTCGTTGAGAGAATAAGCCACGCCCCGCCGATCAAATACGCCACGTTGATCGCCACGATGCTCAACGCGCCGAGATAGCGCCCGAGCAGCAATTGCCAGCGCGAACGGCCGCGACAGCAACAAATCAACGCTGCCTTTCTCCAGCATGTTCGGCACCAGGCTGGCGGTGGCAAAGATGGAAAGAAAAATGCCGGCGCCATACATGGCAATCGCCAGGCCCGATTCGATGCCGATGATGATCTTGCGCAGCTTCTCGATTTCGATTTCCTGCTCGACATCTTTGCCGAACAATTGCACCGCCGCCATGCCGCCGGAGACCAAATCGACATTCAGCGCGAACAGAAACAGCAAATGCGTGATGGTGATCACCACGAAGAACGCGATAAAGGTTTTCTTCGCCAGCGACTCGCGCAGGGTGTAGGAAATAATGGCTAAAAATCGCATGTTTGTTTTTATGCTTGTAGTAACGCCTTTAGGCGTCGGATGTTTGAGTCAGCACGAAATGCTTATTATAATTGAAAGCTCAATGCCTGCCCCGCTCCGCCTTTCCCTAATTTTTAAAGGATGCGGGGCGGAGAAGGCATCACGACGAACTTTCCGATGCTTTCATCATCTCATTAAAATCTCCCGAAGTCGCGCCTTGAATCGCTGCGAAGAAACTTTCTTCGAGCGTGCGGCGTTGCGGCACGACGGCGTGAATCTCGGCTTGGTTTTGGCGGAGATGATCGATGAGCCGGTTCAGCTCGGCGTGATCTTGCACGCTCACGTCGATGTGGCCGTTTTGCAGCGCCAGCTTGGCAAAAGTCTCCCGCAATTTCTCTCGAGCGCTTTCCGCCAGCGGCGAAGTTTCGACGCGATAGCTCAAGCCGATGTTCGTCAATTCCGCGACCTGGCCCTGCACGACGATTTTGCCCTTGTTCATGATAGCCACTTCGTCGCACACCATCTCGACTTCGGAGAGCAAATGCGAGTTGATGAAAATGGTTTTGCCCTGCTGTTTCAAATGCAGAATAATATCGCGAATTTCCTTGCGGCCGATGGGATCGACGCCGTCGGTCGGCTCGTCCAACAACAGCAAGTCGGGATCGTTGATCATCGCCACCGCGAGGCCGAGACGCTGCATCATGCCTTTGGAATACTTGCGGATTTTGGTGGTCGCCCACTTGTCCATGCCGACGAGCTTGAGCAATTCCGGAATGCGCTGCTGCCGCTGCTCTTTCTGCACGCCGGCAAAGCGGCCGAAATAATCCATCACCGCGCCGCCTTTGAGAAAGTCTGGATAACGATGGTTCTCCGGCAAATAACCGATACGACGGCGCAGCTCGTAGTCGGAAATCGGCTTACCAAAAAGCGCGGCAGTGCCAGAAGTCGGATGCAAAATACTGAGCAGCAATTTGACCAGCGTGGTCTTGCCGGCGCCATTCGGGCCTAATAATCCGAACACGCTGCCCCCGCCAATCTGCAACGAAACGCCATCGAGCGCGTGCAGCTTGCCCCGATTGAAATATTTTGATAAATTTTCAGTTTGAATAATATTCAACTTTGCCTCCGTTTTGTTCATGCTCTTACGGAAGGCGAGGCGGGAAAGTTGCAAACGGGAACAAGCATTCTGGTTACGGAAAAATTGCTTGACTTCTTTGCTTTTTCTTCATATAATGAGCAAATTCGTTTCCCGAATCGACACGATTTGCTGAGGTGCCCGCCCTTCGGGAAACGCTGAGGACAAAAGCGCCCGGAATCCTGCCTTTTCGCCGCACGCTTTTGCCGTTCTGATTTGTTTCAAGATGAGTTTGCCAAAGTGGATGGGTAAAGCATGTGGTATCTTTATCTTGACGAAAGCGGTGATTTGGGATTTGATTTCATCCACAAAAAGCCGTCGAATTTCTTTACGGTTACCATTCTGGTTGTAAAAGGAATGGAGAACAATCGTACCCTGATTAACGCGGTCAAGAAGACGATTAAAAGAAAGCTGGATCCAAAAAGAAAACGGAAAAGCATTGACACCGAGCTTAAAGGCGAAAGGACTTCCATCAAGGTCAAAGAGTTTTTTTACAAGCAACTGGCCGATATTCCCGTTGAGATATTTTGCATGACGATGAATAAACGCCGGGCTTTTTCCATGTTGGCCGACGAAAAACATCGCATCTACAATTATATGGCCAGGTTGGTTTTGGAACAAATCACCTTCGATAAGACCCCTGTTCGAGTAGAGTTAATCATTGATAAGAGTAAAAATAAGCCGCAAATGCAAGAGTTCAATTCTTACGTCATCAACCATTTGCAGGGAAAATTAGATCCCCACATTCCGCTCGATATTTATCATCGCGCCTCAGATCAGGAACCAGGGCTGCAGGCGGCAGACATGTTTTCTTGGGGAGTCTTTCGAAAATATGAGAGAAGGGATACGGAATGGTTGCGATTCTTTAACGACAGAGTTCATTACGATGGGCAATACCCCTAAATAAAAATGAGCGTGCCTTACAGATTTGTTTCTCCAGAGCTATAGCCAGCCTACGGGAGGGAACACTCTGGAAATCTGTAACGGTCTTACCGCTCAATAAAATTATAAGGCTTTTCTGCATGAAAGTCAAGGCTTTTTTATTACGCGGCAGCAGAATCTGATATGCCATCTGAGGCGCGTCATCTTCTCGTCGCCTTGCTCGGTCGCACCCCGCAGGTTTTGACCGAGACGCTGTACGCCTTATGCGTGGATCAAGGCATACTCATTTCCGAAGCCTGGGCGATCTCCACGCAAGAGAGCATGAAAGCGGCGATGGACAAGCTGCTCGATCCTCGGCTCGGACGTTTTTACCAAATGCAAACGGACTATCCGGCGCCATGCGGTCCGCGTGCGATTTTCCGCCGAGCAGATTCTGGTGGCGCAAGACGGGCTGTTGCCGCTGGCGGATATTCGCAACCGCCAGTACAGCGAAAATTTTCTCGAGCTGATTTTTCGCGTGCTGTGGGAGAAGCCGAGTGACTCCAGAACTGCAATGCATTGTTCGTTAGCCGGCGGCCACAAAACCATGAGCACCTACATGGCGCTGGTGATGCAGATGCTCGGCCGCGAGCAGGACAAGCTTTATCACGTGCTGCTCACGCCGCCGGAAGCCGAGAATCATTCGGAATTTTATTATCCCGCGCCAGTGTCGAAAATTTTGCCCTTGCCCGATGGCCGCACTTTTGACAGCGCCGAGGTGAAGGTGGAGTTGGTGGAGATTCCTTATCTGCGGCTGCGCGAGCGTTTGCCGCTAGAAAAATTCGCCTCGCCGGTCGGCTATCGGCAACTGTTGGAATGGGCGCAGCACGACATCAACCAGACCTTGACTTTGCCGCCGTTGGTTTTGGACTCCGGCCGGCGCGTGCTGATCATTGGCAAAAGCGAGATTTTTCTGCAGCCGCAACGCTTTTGCCTGTACTGGTATTTCGCCGACCGCAGCCGCCAGCGTCCGCATAATATCGCCGTGGAAGATTACGCGGCTTATTTTGATTATCCGGAGAGTCCGTATGCTTCCCGCGCCATGCGCGACGGCCTGCTCAAACGTTTTCGCGTGCTCGATCCCAGCGGCCAAATGGAGGCCAATTTTCGCGAGAAAGTTCTTGAAAACAGCGAGCTACCCATGCCCTGGGTGTTGCAAGCGATTTCGCGCATTAACCGGCAAATTCGCCTGGGCCTGCCCAATGCCTATTGGGTGCCGTTCTATCTCATCAGCGCCGTCGGCAAACGCGGGCGGAAGTGCTATGGGATCAAGCTGGAGGGAAGGAAGATGGTGACGCCAAAGGTAGAGACGTAAAGATGACAACGTTGTCGAGTTTGGATTTGAGTGATATTTATTGCTATTTTGGATTATGAATATCACCTAAACTTGGAGAATTGTATGGCAGAATTTAACAATAAGTGGTTGATTTCCTTCGACACGGACCGAATTAAAGAGTACATCTTTGCCACGAATGGCTTGAAAGAAATACGTGGAGCAAGCGCGATTTTGCGCAAACAAGATGACGTGCGTAAAAAGCTACTAAAGGACAAGGGGCGAAGACTCTTTAATGCTGGCGGTGGTGGAGCAGTCGAAGTCACCACCGAGCAAGGTCCGGAAAAAATTGTAGCAGAAATTCAAGCGGGCTTTTTGAATAGCACTCATACCGCCACCATCACAGCGGTCACCGTTTCGCCTGATGGGATGCAAAACAGCCAAGCGTTTAAAGAAAGAATGGGAGAAGCAACTAGGAAACAGAGTCTCGCTAAGCGTGAAAAAGCCAGGCTGATCGATATTCCACTGGAACCGTATTTTCGAATATGTGAAATGTGCGGTGTTCGAGCTGCGGAGAAGAGATCGAGCGAAAGCGGAAGCCAGGATCTCCTTTGTTCTTCCTGCTACGACAAGAATCTCATCGGCAGAAAGGTACGAAGCGATTCAAAATATGAGTATAGCTTCTTGAAAGATTTTCGAAATTTCGCTAAGAGAAATAACAAAGACGAGTATTGGCAGCAACACAGTAATCTCGCCGAAAGCTTGAACGAGTTGGGTGATCTTAGCTCCGGTTATGTAGGGTTTGTGGTTATGGATGGCAATCAAATGGGAATGTTGCTCTCCGAGATTTATGATGAAGAATATTTAAGAAAATACTCGGAGCTTTTGGAAGAATGCGTTCCGGATCTGGTCTACGAGACTTTGATAGAAATTTCGGAGAAACTCCCTTCAGCCAAGCTCAAAAAGCTTCCCTTTGAAATCGTATTAATCGGCGGTGACGATATTATGCTTTTCACCATCGCGGATATCGCGATGCTTTTTTGCACGACGTTGATGAGAAAATTCGAAAACGAACTTTCAATCGAATTGCTCCGAGCGGCCGGGTTGACCCGAGCCCAAATCGAAGAAGCACGTGCTGGTGGAATGATCGCCGAATCTGATTACAACAAAATCAAGCAAAAGCCTTTTTATGTAAACGAGCACCTTACCTTTTCCGCTGGTGTCGTACTCTGCCATGCCAACTTTCCCATTCCGGCTTTGGTTGAAATCGGAGAGGGTTTGCTCAAAAATGCCAAAAAATACTGCGCGAAAGCCTCCCGCGATGGCCGCAAATCCTATAGTGAAGGTGCCATTGATTTTCAGGTTATCACTGGCAGCGCTATGGACCTTGAGCAGGCCCGCGACATCATGGTGCATAATCGGCCTTATTCTTTATCGCAACTCGAAAAACTTTTGGAGTTTGCCCGTAAATTCTCAGAAAGGGATTTTCCGAGCAGCCAATTGCAGATGCTTTATGAGGCCTGTCATGAATCAAGTGTATCCGGAACGATGATGACGCTGCGGTTGCTCGCCAGATTAAAGAACAAAGAGCATCGGCGCTTGCTGCGCGAATTTTTGGCTGCCTTTTCACAGCATGCGGTCAATGAGCCGACTTTATGGCCTTGGGCTCGGAATGGAAAAGCTGGGTCGCAATTGCGAACTTCTATTACCGATTTGATTGAGTTGATGAATTTTAGCAAGCCAACGATTGTGAAACAGGCGCCCACGACTCCACTTTCCTAAGAAAATCATGGAGAAAGAAAATGGTAGATTATCCTCTTCCAATGCTTCGATTGAAGATCGATGTTACTTACAACATCGACATACGGGGTAGTTTCGCCGTGGGGTCCGGCTTTCGCAGAGGCATGCTGCAAAAAACTGTGCTGCGCGATGAAAAGGGATACCCTCTTTTGCCGGCTTCCGTGTTGAAAGGCCGCGCGCGTGATGCGGCAGAAAGATTTGCAAGAACGCTGCAAATTCCCGTCTGTGAAAATTCGCCGCATCCTAAACAGATGTGCGGCGCAAAAACTTTTGATGAACTCCCTTGTCTCGTGTGCAGAACTTTTGGAACGCCCGGTCGATCCAGCAACAGCGAGGAAATGGGATTGATCTGGCGTGACGCGCAACTCGTAGATGAAAACGATGAAGCGGTCACTGAGGCGGCGTCTTATTTGGGTTTCTATTCGGAGCGTACACATGTTCAAATCTCGCGGCGACGCGGCATGGCCATGGAACAACGGCTTTTTACAGAAGAACTCACCAAAGACCGGTTGCGATTTAAGGGTCGCGTTCGGGGCTGGTTGGCCGTAGCCAGTGATCAGGCGCAAAAATATCCGAAAGAAGTTTTGTTGCTGCTCGCTTCTTTGAAATTGCTCAATTTTGTCGGCAGCGGCAAAAGCCGGGGCTTGGGTCTTTGCACGGTTGGGTTTCATCAAGTGGATATCGGAGAAGAATTCAACGCGTCGCCGGATAAAATCTTCGCAGCAAGCGAGGCCTGGATTCGCGGTTTGAAAGGAGCGGAAAAATGAAATGGTGTTTTCGCAAAGTGATTTTAAGGCCGGAGTCAGGTGTGGCTGTTCACAAAACCCGCGCCAGCAGCCAATTCACACCTACACTCGACTATCTCCCTGGCAGCACGGTTCGTGGCGCTTATGCCCAGCTTTTTATCAATAAACGCAGTGTCAAAGACGAGGCTTTTCAGCAAATTTTTGTGGAAGAGAAAGTTCGCTTCAGCGATTTTCTGCCTAGCAACATTGAAAATTCGACGCACCCGCCCGTCTTATTGCCGATGAGCGCCTCGGCGTGCAAGCGCGAGAAGCTAAAGCATTTGGATAGTTTGCGAGACCGGCTTATTTCTCAATACAGTGCTTCGCGAGACTCGCATAAAGAGCAAGACAAATGCCCCATCGAGGATTGCGGAGAGCCTCTGGACCGCATGGAAGGCAAATATTTGCAATCATTGGAAAAGCCGGAGCCGGAAGCTGTCGAATATTCCAAGCAATTGCGCATGCACGTCGGAATTTCGCGGGCAACCGGCAGCACCATTCACGCTTTGCTTTTTTCTCATCAGCTTCTCAGCAAAAAAATTAAGTGGGTAAGGGAAAACGGAATATTGGAACTCGCTCAAAAAGATTTGTTTTTCGTAGGAACGCTCGCGGCGCCGGAATCTGAAGCGGAGGCGCTTTTTGCGGCAATTGATCAAGTTGTTTCTCAACGCGAGCATTTAAGCATAGGCGCATCGAAGACGCGCGGCTTGGGAGAGTTTGTCATTCAAAGAATGGAAATAAATAACGACAATCACCATGCCGACGATTTCGAAGCCCGCTGGAAGGCATTTAATGTCAAATTCGCCGGCAAGGCTGATAGTGCGGAAAAATGTTTTTTTAGCCTGACACTGCTCAGCAATTTGGCGCTGCGAGACAAAATGGGTAAACCGGTGTTAGATGAAATTCAGCCTAAACACTTGAATTTGCCTCAAGAATGCAAACTGGAAGCGGCTTTTCTTAATCGCACCATTGTTTCCGGCTGGAATGCAGCACAAGGCTTGCCCAAGCCCGATACAGTTGCGCTTGCACGTGGTTCCGTTTTGCTCTTGAGCGCGCCCAAGCAAGTGGAGCAGACACACTTGAAAGAAAAACTGATGCAACTGGAACACGAAGGCTTCGGTGAACGGCGAGCAGAAGGCTTCGGAGCAATCGCGGTTTGCCATCCATTTCATACAAATTTTGCAAAGGAGTGAATTATGGAGCTATTCGCAAATATCAAATCATCAAAGCTCAAAAGAGAAGCAGAAAACTTTGTGCGTCAATTGAGCGATACTTTTGCATTGGGGGGAACAGATTTGTACACAGATGAAAATGCCCTGACCTTAGCGCAAGAACTTGCCAAAAGCACGGTCGATAAAACCCAGATTCGTGGCCTTGTCGAAATTGCCAAGGGAACGGGAAGCATTGCGGATATTCTTGATACAATCAAGGTGCGCGTTGGCCGAGATTACCGAGGCAATGGTTGGAATAAGGAAGGCATTGGTAAAAGATTGCTCAATACCCTTCAATCGTTGCGGGCAAAGGTTGATAATTTTATAAAGCAACATCAGCAATTTGAAAATGAAGATTCGGACGTTGCGCGATTGATCCATTTGCAACTATGCAGAAATTTTCTGGAAGTTTTGGCCGCGCATTTTGAATACATCAAACGCATAGAGGAGGACAAAAATGAATGAAGGAATTTTGGAAAGAAGCTTAACCATTTTTCTTGAAAAATGGTCGGACGAAAATTTGAAAAGAGCTGAACAATTTGTCGAAGCGCATAAGAATGTGGTTCCTGGCAAGATAGGCATCAATCAACTCTATGGTATTCAAAGAACGACTTCTCAAGGCTCAGACCTCCTTCATGAATACATTACGAACCGAATAAGACGCGCTCAAAAAAGCGGACCTTTTCAAAAGGATGTCGAAGATTATTACAATAATCTCCTCCAGGAATTTGTTCATATCGATAATGAAACCGTCAATTGGGTTAAACAAATAGAGAATAGAGACAAGGAAAAAATCGTTTCCGATTTACGAATCCAGATGAAAAGCAAGTTTATTCAGCACTTGATTAGCCATAGCAATTTCTAATCTTTGCAGGATTATGATGGAGGAAAGGTTGAATGGAGATCGTTGAGACAATCAGGCAGCTCTTGAAAAATCCTGAAGTGGACGACCGGCTAAAGTCGCCATTTTTGAATGAGGCTGCGAAGTGCAGCAGAGTTCAAGCTTTATATGCAACCATTCTTATGCTAGGCCTTTGTGCAGAAGCTTATGTTCGATTAGTAGCAAAAAGAATCGAAGAATTGGATAAAAACTTAATTCCGTATTTTGGCAAAAAAATCTACGGTGATCAAGTTGATGAAAATGACAACGAAGCCGTTCCTCAAAAACGCAATAAAGCTCTTCTTGAAAAGCTTGAGAAGATTAGCAAATCTGGTGGGGCAGATCGTCTCGATTTGATCAATTTGATTGAAATTTTTGCCAGAATGAGACTCTTCAACACCAATCCACAAGATGTCAAGCAGCCATTCTATGTCTTAAATTTTAAAAATTTGGCCAAAACACGAAACGATTATGCACATCCTAATTGGGCTGAGCCCGGCAGCGGCTTGATTGCAAACTATCTGGAAAAATTAATCGGCATTCTCGCAACCAAAGTAGATGCAATCCGGTTTGCAGAGTCCAGAGAATTGATAGATTATTTAATCGAACAACAATTAACGACAAGTTTATTTGTTCATCTATTTCCATTTCATGAGTTCAGTTACGTTGCAGAAATCATTTTCGAAAAAGCCCTAATTTCCGAAGGAGATGAGCGAAAACGCCTCTTAGATTTTTGGTTCGATTTCAAGGTAGCTGCGCTTCCCTCGGAAAACTCGAAGATTGAAATTTACTTTTTGCAGCGTCTCGATGATTCTGTAAACGACAGAATTCAGGTTGGACCTGAAGAAATAAGCTATTTCATCGATTGGAATGGCTCCAAACTCTTTTGCGATCAGTGTACCAGTTTATTGTTGGATTGGATTCAAGATCAAACGAATTCTCGATCAAAGGAAGAATTGATCTCATTGAAGGAATTTTGTAAGGAACTTCAACAGGAAGGAATACCGGAATCTTGCGCTGAAAGACTAATAAATGCCATTGCAATGATTGAAGAAAAGTTACAGGAGAACACCTATGAACTTAATAGAGCATAGCCGCGCCCGACTGATGACGCGAATCTCAATA
>Ga0247727_10000284_pt1 | contig 121651 bp, 107 predicted proteins | sample WisWelCaveWW1625_FD_202498 | JGI IMG/M metagenome (GOLD analysis project Ga0247727, IMG submission 202498) | Biofilm microbial communities from Wishing Well Cave, Virginia, United States - WW16-25 | ecosystem: Environmental > Aquatic > Deep subsurface > Groundwater > Cave microbial mat...
CCACGTCCCGACGATGCGCGGACGTGTGTCTTGCAATCCTCCCCTATGGAAGGACGTTCTAACCGCGTTCTCCGCTCTTGATCCGCAGCCGATAACTTATTTTACGTCGCCCGGCGGGCGCTGACGCCACTACGCGGGGCTTTTTAGGCAGATCGCGGGCGCGGGTGGCAGCGGTCCTGGGCGCGGCAGCGCTGGGTATTACGCGTGTGTGCTGAGTGGGCGCGAAGCCCCAACCGCGGGCCCGAATTTGTAGCTCGCTCGGGGGGTGCGAAGCGAAGATGGCGGGGTGAGCAGCTCGCGCGCGACGGGTGGTCAGAACATGTCCTCGCTGCCAGCGCGGGCACTCGAGTACGTCGATGGCGAAGACCCGCGGCACGAGCGTCGGGCGCTATGCCGTGACTGCCGTCAATGAGCGCTCTGTGATCGGCGGGACCAATAGGGTCAGGCCCCTATCGATCCAAGAGCCGGCCGCGGAAGGACTCGCCGATGTCGGGGTCGCGAAGCATCGTACCGACTCCAGCCGGGTGGCGAATCGAAAGCGACACCCCGCCGTTGCGCACGAAATGCTCGGCAGCGGGCACGCGCATGTGGGAGATCGCTTCTTCGACGGCGTCGGCGGCGAAATCGAAGCTCACGTCGATCGTATGCCCCTCGCCGGGGCGCGGGCAGAACGCGCGGTCGAGCGAAAGGAGGCCGAGCACGGTCGCTACGCTCTCATCCAGACCTCGCTCGGCGAGCCACTCGACGAGACGCCTTTCGACCACTGTGTAGGTTCCGGCAGGATCCAACAGCAGTCGCTGATACGTCTCGCAACGATCTTCGTAAACGCGAATTTTGTCGCGCCCGTCGATGCCGAGACTCTCGACCAATCCGGCGTAGACGTAGCGAAGCATAGCCGAGACGGAATCGTGCTCGCCCATCGCGAGGTAGCGCAAAACACGAGGCAGAATCTGCCCGCGAACCAGCGTCGCGTGCGCCGTCACCAAGAAGTGCCCCTCTTCGCCTTCCTCTCGCGTGAAGGTGTGGCAGCCGACGACGTACTCACCGCGCGCCTTTCCGTAGCCGGCGACGGGAACGGTTTCGATCCGGTACTCTTCCCGCTTCTCGTAGAACTCGGTGCCGGGCAGCAGCGTGTAGGCGAAGATGTTCACGTGGGGGAACACGGCGAGAAGGCGGTCGAGCCCTTGCTCGAATTCCGCAAGCGTTTCGCCGGGTAGTCCCCAGATCAGCTCGGCGGCGATGGGAATGCCCTCGGATGCCATCTGCCGCGCGATCGGCTCGTAGTCGTTCGATTTCATGTTGCGCCGATTGCTGAGATCGAGGGCCTTCGGCGTCACGGTCTGCAGCGCCAAATGGTAGTGCAGCAGCAGCCCCTCACGGTGGAAGAGACGCACGATGTTCTGCACGCGAGCGCTATGATTCTTCGCCCAGGACGTGCCGACGGTGCGAGGCGCTCCGTACTCGCGTTTGAGCTCGGCGAGTCTCGCCGCGAGTGATTCGTCTTCGGGAAAGAGCCCGTAATTCGCGTCGCAGATGAAGTACGTCTCGACGCCGCCGCGAGCGAGCGTCTCCGCGTCGCGGAGGACGCGCGCATGGTCGTACTTGTAGATCTTGCTGCCGATGAGCCCCGTACCCCACTCGCAGAACGCGCAGGCGTAAGGACAACCTCGGTTCGTCTCGTAGGCCACCGAGCGGTAGCGCGGCTTTCCGTTTTCGTCTCGGAGATCGATCACCTCGAGCGCGGACGGGAACCGATCGATGTCGAGCGTGCGGGGACGCTCAGGCGTTCGCACCACGCGTGAGGAGCCGTTCACGCCTTCGATCCAGGCCAAGCCTTGTACGGCGTGCCATTCTGAAGAGCTCTCGCAGTCGAGAAGCTCCGTGAACGTGATCTCGCCCTCACCGATCACGACGACGTCGATGGCCTCGCTGCCGAGGAAATCTTCCGCGCGCTGCACGTGGGGACCGCCTGCGACAACCAGTGCCTGAGGCACGGCGACCTTCACCGTCTTTGCGATCGCGAGGAAGTCGGCGATGTTCCAGGTGTAAGAGCTCATGCCGAGCACGGGGGAGAGCCCGTCAGCGACAGCGGCACGCATCTCGGGAATCACGCGCTCGGGTAGATCTTGCGCCGCCCAGCGCTCGAGATGAGCCGGCTCGAGGGCGTGCTCGAGCGAGATCTCGGTTTCGGAATCGTGGCGGCCGTATTTCCGGTAATAGGCCTTGAGAGCGCCTGTCGTCATCGGGACACCGCAAAAGGTCTCGGTGTCCATGCTGAGGAGCCAAACCGGTCGGCGCACGGCAACGTCAGGTATCACGAACCCTCTGGAACACAATGGAGTGAGCCGCGCTTGACTTCCGGCACACGGAAGCCGAATAGAAAGTCATGCGGAAAACCACGCGAACGCGCGACTGGGCGAGCCGGAGCGTCGTGGTAGGGCTCTGCCTCGGTGTCGCGTCGACCGCGTTCGCCCATCCCGGTCATGCAGTCGATTCGAGCAGCGCCGGTCTTCTCCATTTTCTGCTCGAGACTTCGCACGGCGGCGGCATCGCGATTCTCGGCGCGGCAGGCATCTTCACGATCGCGCTCATCGGCATCACGAAAGTCCGAAGCGCCGCGGGCGAGTAGCCTCCTCACGCATGCCGACCTTTGCGCCCTTGCGTAGCGGCGCCAGCGGTCAGGCGCTGACAAAGGAAGATCTCCTAGCGCGAATCCTCTATCGCGATGCGCTGATGCTCGCGATCGACAAGCCCGCCGGCGTCGCAGTGCATCCCGGACCGCGAGGCGGACCGTCGCTCGAAGATCATTTCGACGCGCTTCGCTTCGGCTTGCCACGGCCGCCTCATCTCGCCCATCGTCTCGATCGCGACACGAGTGGATGTCTCGTTCTCGGTCGTCACAAGAAAGCGCTCGCGCAGCTCGGCGCGCTGTTCGCGGAAGGAGCCGTCGAGAAAGTGTACTGGGCCGTCGTCACAGGCGCGCCGCCAACCGAAACGGGAACGATCGACCTTGCGTTGTCGAAACGCTCCACGCGAGCACGCGGATGGTGGATGGAGCCGGATCCTGGCGGTCAGTCCGCCGTCACCGACTATTGCGTGCGGGGCTCGAGCAGCGGTAACGCGCAACGCTTCACTTGGCTGGAGCTTCGCCCTCGCAGCGGTCGCACGCATCAGATTCGCGTGCATCTTCAGGCGCTCGCCTGCCCCGTCGTCGGCGATCCGGTTTACGGCGCGAGCGTGCAAGGAGCCAAGCTCCGTCGCTTACATCTTCACGCGCGCTCGGTTCGCGTGCCTCTCTATCCGAAGCGAGAGCCTATCTTTCTCGAAGCGCCGGTGCCGCCGCACATGCGCGAGCTGCTCGAGGCTTGCGGGCTTCGCGAAAATGCAGACGCGAGCTAACGCAGCGCGCCGTCGGTCGCCCTACGAGCTTTCGGGCACTTTCACGTCGAAGTAGGGCCGATTCCAGACGACAAGCGCCGCCCAGATGGCCAGCCAGACGAGCTCGAGCCCCATTCCTACGAGGATTCCGGTCGGCGACGTAGCGAACTCGATGCTTTCGGGCGTAGTCATACGGCCGGTTTCCGCCTGGCTGGCCTCGACGATGGACCGAAGCGCGTCGGGCGATTGCAACGCCGCCGCAGCGGTCACCAGCACGATGATCGCGCCGACGATCGCGCTCGCGATGCCGAGGCGAAATCCAACCGGTTCCGGCCGCCAGAGATAGCGGATGGCGGCGGCTTCGAGAGCGACGACAGCGATGGCCAAGAGGTAGAGCATCATGCCGATACCGGCGGCGTCGAAGAGGCGATACTCCGCGCTCTCGGATTGCTGGACGAGGATTTTGAGAGCGTTCGCCAGTGAGGGCAGGAAGAAAGCGACGAGCAGCAGCCAGATCGTCTTCGGTCGTCTCACGGCGAAATCCGCGCGAAAGCGCGGGGCTTCGTCTACTACGCGCTGCGCCACGCCGCGGCAATAGGGCGCTCAGCGTCGATGACGCACCACGTCACGATTGCCGAAGCCGAAATTTCCCCCTTGCGCATCCCCGCACAGTGGGCGGAAAAGAGGGCACAGGAATGGCCTCAGAAACGCTCAACAGCTAGGGGGTTAGAGATGGACTGGATCGCAGCGCTCGTATTGCTAGTGTTAATCGTGTCGACGAGTTTCGCGCGGCGGATTTGAGCGCGCGCTCACGCGTCGATCACGGCGTTGGCTGAGGTCCCCAGATCTCTTCCAAGCGTTGATCACGCCCACAACCCCAGCGGTAGTATTTGTAGCGAAGCGGATTCTTCACGTAGTAATCCTGGTGGTACTCTTCGGCGGGATAGAACGTAGTCGCGGCGACGATCTCGGTCGCGATCTCTGCTCCATCGAAACGTCCGGACTCTTCTAGCTTGGTCTTGGACGCGCTGGCCGCGGCACGCTCGGCGGCATCGCGAAAGTAAATTCCGCTTCGGTACTGTCGGCCCACGTCGCAGAACTGCCGATCGACGGCGACGGGGTCGACGTTCTTCCAAAACACGTCGAGTAGCTGCTGGTAGCTGATCTTCCCCGAGTCGTACGTGACCTCGATGGCTTCCGTGTGCCCGGTCGTACCCGCGCTGACTTCCTCGTAAGTGGGATTCCGCTGGTGACCGCCTGTGTAGCCGGATGTCGTTCGAACGACACCTTCGAGCTTGTCGAAGGGCGGCTCCATGCACCAAAAGCAGCCGGCGGCGAAAACCGCAGTCACTAGCGTCGCCTCGGCGGACGCGAGAGGCTCGGCGTCCACGGCGGATCCGAGCGTAGACGCGAACAATAGAGCCGAGACCATCACGATCGACCGGCCGCGCCTTCGAACTCCCGCGCAGCCGTCGCTCACTCGCGAAGCTCCGGGAGACGCTCGGTGCGCGCGACGAACAGCAGCGCGAGGCCGTTGTTGCAAAAGCGCTTTTGCGTCGGAGCCGGGCCGTCGTTGAAGACGTGCCCTTGGTGTCCGCCGCAGCGCGCACAGTGATACTCCGTTCGAGGGAGCAGGAGCCAATAGTCGGTCTTGTAGCCGACGTGTGCGGCGGTAAGAGGCTCGAAGAAGCTCGGCCATCCCGTCCCGCTGTCGAACTTCCCTTTCGAGTCGAAGAGCGGGAGAAAGCATGCCGCGCAGACGAAAGTGCCGTCGTGCTTCTCCTGGTCGAGGGGGCTGCTGCCGGGTGGCTCGGTATCTTCTTCGAAGAGCACCGCGTAGCGCGCGGGCTCGAGCAGCCGCTTCCACTCTTCCTTTGACTTCGCGAGCACCGCGAACGCCGCAGCCGCGCGGGCTCTAGACGTCGCCGCGACGGCGGCAAAGCCTATGAACAGCGCGATGAAACCTCGTCTCGTCATTTCGAACGTGGAGCCTCGCAGAGTAAGACGCCGGTTACGCTGCTTCGGTTACAAAGAAAATAGGGTCAGGCACCAATTTCCGCGCCGTGACAGTCCACTCCCGGCTCGCGTTCGCAGCTCGCTGGCTCGCCGCTCACCGCCGCTCGCTCCCGAGGCGACGAATGATTTTCAAGAGATTTCGCTCGTTGCCGAAAGCCGCGAACGCGAGCAGGACGATGACCAGCATCAGCACCAAGCAGGCCGACACGGCGATCGGAAGAAAGCTCACCAGCAGCGTCATCATGACCGGCGGGATCGACTGGTCGTCGAGGGCGCGGCGGACGGCGTTGGGGTTCACGAGGAGAGGATTCTGTGTGTAGAGATAGACGCCGAGCGCGACGACGGCGAGCAGCAGCGCCCGCCCCATCCAGGGCCACGATCGAATCAGCGACTCGCGCCGCCGTATGAAAACCGCTTCCTGCTCCGTCAGCTTCGGCAACCGCGAATCGTTCACGACGCGAGACTACCAACTTTCCGGCGGCGAAAGAACTCCTATATAAGAGCTTCCGATCGAGGACGCGCATGACCGCAACGATACAGCCCTTTCGACACCAGGACCTCTTCGAGCTCGGGAACGACGACACCGAGTATCGCCTTCTGACCAAAGACTTCGTGTCGACGGCACGGTTCGAGGGCGGCGAGATGTTGAAGGTGGACCCGGAAGCGCTCGCATACCTGTCGAGCGTTGCGCTGAGGGATACGTCGTTCCTCCTTCGCCCGAAGCACCTCGAGCAAGTCGCAGGCATTCTCGGCGACCCCGAGGCCTCGTCCAACGATCGCTACGTCGCGTTGACCCTGCTCCGAAACGCCGAGATCGCGGCCGAAGGCATGCTGCCGTTCTGTCAGGATACTGGCACCGCGACGATCATCGCCAAAAAAGGGCAACGAGTCTGGACCGGCGCCGACGACGAAGAGTATCTCGCGAAGGGCGTGCACAAGGTCTACACGGAAGAAAGCCTTCGCTACTCGCAGATGGCGCCGCTCGACATGTACGAGGAGGTGAATACCGGCACCAACCTCCCGGCCCAGATCGACATCTACGCGACCGACGGCGACACCTACGACTTCCTCTTCGTCGCCAAGGGCGGTGGCTCCGCCAACAAGTCGCTCTTGTTTCAAGAGACGCGCGCGCTCATCAACCCCGAGAGCCTCGACAAATTCTTCGACGAGAAGCTGCGCATGCTCGGCACGGCCGCGTGCCCGCCCTACCACTTGGTGTTCGTGATCGGCGGCACATCGGCGGAAGCGTGCCTCAAAACGGTGAAGCTCGCGTCGGCCAAGTACCTCGACCAACTTCCGACGACGGGGAACGAGCTGGGTCGAGCCTTTCGCGATACGGCGATGGAAGCGCGCGTGCTCGAGCTCGCGAAACGCACGGGCATCGGAGCTCAGTTCGGAGGAAAATACTTCGCGCTCGACGTTCGCGTGATTCGCCTACCGCGCCACGGCGCGTCTTGTCCGGTCGGAGTCGGCGTCTCCTGCTCGGCGGATCGCAACATCAAGGGCCGTATCGACCGTGACGGGATCTGGCTCGAGAAGCTCGAGACCAACCCGGGACGCTTCATTCCCGAGAGCGAGCGCATCATCAAGGAAGCGAACCCCGTTCGCATCGATCTCAACCGCCCCATGCGTGAGATTCTCACCGAGCTCACGAAGCATCCGGTGACAACTCGATTGCTGCTGACCGGGCCGATGGTCGTCGCGCGTGACATCGCCCACGCAAAGCTCAAAGAGCGTGTCGATCGCGGCGAAGGCCTGCCCGAGTATTTCAAGAAGCATCCGGTGTATTACGCGGGCCCCGCCAAGACGCCGAAGGGCTTGCCTTCGGGGTCCTTTGGGCCGACCACGGCCGGTCGCATGGATTCCTACGTCGATCTTTTCCAGTCGCTCGGCGGGTCGCTCGTGATGCTCGCCAAAGGCAATCGGAGCGGAGTCGTCACCGAAGCGTGCGAGAAGCACGGTGGCTTCTACCTCGGATCCATCGGCGGGCCGGCGGCCATTCTCGCCAAAGAGAACATCAAGAGTGTCGAGGTCGTCGAGTATGCCGAGCTCGGCATGGAGGCGATCTGGAAGATCGACGTCGTCGATTTCCCTGCCTTCATCCTCGTCGACGACAAAGGCAACGACTTCTTCCGCCGGTGATGGGTTTTTGAGCCGAGCGGCTGCTGCGCGCTCGAGCCGCGCCGCGTCGCAGCTTGACCTTGAGCTCGTTCGTCTTAACGAATGGCCGCGGCGACGGGTCGAATGGCGGACAGCGACGACGACAACGAATACGAGCGCGAGTATTCCGACGATGGTTTTTGGACCAAAGTCGGCAGGTACGCGAAGGCGGCCGGTATCGAGGTCGTAGAGCGCGCGCTGCAGCTCTACTACGCAGCGCAGAGCCCGGAGACTCCCGCTTGGGCAAAGCGCGTGATCTACGGCGCCCTCGGCTACTTCGTGCTGCCCGCCGACGCCATTCCCGACTTCATTCCGGCCGCCGGCTATGCCGATGATCTCGGCGCTCTCGTCATGGCGCTCGCGTCGGTGGCCTTCTACATCACGCCCGCGGTGCGCGAGAAGGCGAACCAGAAGCTCGACGATTGGTTCGGCTGATCGGGTGCGTCAACGCATCAAGCCTTTCGCGGCACGCTCGACGCGCGCGGCGAGACGATCCCACGTGTGCAGATGCGCGGTTCGATATGCGCGTCGCGCAAGTCTGGCCGCCATCTCCGGATTTCCGCGCAGTCGCTGGATGTGCTTCGCCAGCTTGCGAGCGTTGCCCGGCGGATGCAGGAGCGCGGCTTCCTTGTGCGGAAACAACCGCGGCAGCTCTCCGCTCTCGCTCGCCGCGATCGGAACGGATCCGGCGGCATACTCCCAAATCTTGAGCGGCGAGAAATAAAAGGAACTCAGCTCGGGATAGGCGGCGACACCTACGTCCATTCGCGCCAAATACATTCCGACCTCCGCGTGGTCCACGGTTCCTGTCATGGTGACGGCTTCGGCGAACCCGAGCTCATGACTGCGTTGCTCCAGATCCCCACGGAGTGGTCCGTCTCCGACGATGAGCAGCCGATACGTCGAGTCGTCTGCGTGCAGTATGGCGAAAGCGTCCAGGAGGACGTCGAGCCCGTGCCAGGGCTTCAAGCTGCCGAGAAAGCCGATCACGAACTCGGATCTCGAGCTGGGTTGCACGACAACGCGTCGTGCGAGGAGGCTCGCCGACACGCCGCAGCGGAGTACGCGCACCCGGCTTCGCGTCGCGCCACGCGCATGAGCGTACTCGACCAGCGCCTCGGCCGTCACGAACATTCGATCCGTAGACGAAAACAGTATCGATTCTATGGCTCCGGCAGCTTCGACGAACTCCAGCGCTCGATACGCCGACTGCTGCTCTGCAAGCGGCGCGTTTACTTCGAGAAAGTGCGGGATCCCCGCCTGCTTGGCATACTGAAGGCCGGCGATCGACCAAAGCGAATGTCGCTCGTAAACGAAATCGAATCGCAACGACCGCGAAAGACGCGCGAGCAGGGTTTGGTTCAGCAAGAGACTGTAGGTCTCGGCCGCCCGTGCGCGCTCACGCCCCGATTCGCGGAGCGCCTTCGCCATGCGAACCCGCAACGCTGCCAACACTGGATCGTCGCTCAAATCGACGACCTCGGCTCCGAAAGGCCGCGCACCACCGGGATTCGGCGAAAACACGGTGACGGCGTGTCCGCGCCCGCTCAGCGCTGCAACCATGTCGCGCACGTGCACCGCGCTCCCGCTTTGACCGTCGAGCGCCACGCCACGGTCACTGCAGATGTACGCGATTCGCATGAGGGTGCCGCTTACTCCGTGTATCCGAGAGCGCGGAGCCTTTCCCGAAGCTCGGCGTCCGTCTCGATTCGGTCTGCTCGCGGCGGGGCCGCGCCGGCGACCAGTGCCGCCCTGCGAGCATCGAGACGACGTCCCAACCGGTCGGCTTCCGCGCGCCGAACAGCGGCAACGTCCCTCTGCTCCCGCGGATCATTCTCGAGATCGTAGAGTTCCTCGCGCACTGTCGTTTCGACTTCGCGCTGCGTGGTGTCACCCCGCGAAGAGAGAGATGCGAAATCCTTCCAAGCGGCGCTCCGGTCCACGATCACGCGCCGGCCGCATAAGTGCAGCACCGTGCCGGCGACGTCCCGTTCGACACGCTCGATCACTCCTTCGATCTCCATCTCACGGCGCTCTGCAAAGTAAGGCTCGATCTTTCTCACGACGAACAGCCCATCCGAGGTTGTCCCGGCGAGCCGCGCCCACACAATACCCGACATCACCGCATCGCGCGCCCGACGCACCTCGGCCAGATCTTTCTCGTCTAGGCCTGGAAGACTACCTCGAAGTCCGATGACGTCGATCGTTCGTTCGCGGTCGAGCTCGGCCGTTGCAACCGGAACCTGCAGCTCGCAGTCGGTGTCTCCGCCCGAGACGAGCTTGATCTCGTCGCTGACGAAGGCATCGTCCGCTCCTACTCCTTCGATCCGCACGCGAAGACCGGCCGCTAAATCCGCCGGCGGGAGTGTGACTGCGGCCCGGAGAGCGTCCCCGCCCCGAGAAAGCCGGCGCAAGTACTTGTAGCGGCCGTCACGAATACTCTGCGTCTCGATGAGGCCTTGAATCTCCTCTGTGATCGATTCGGACACGGGCAGTCGCGTCGTGCCCTCGATCGGGCCGAGCAGCGATCGCCCACCTCGCGAATCGAGCGGCAGATCGAGAACATCGAGTACCGTCGGCGTGACGTCCGAGATCTGAACTTGGTCCTTCAGGCGTAGCCCTGCGTGCGAACGTTCCGGAAAACGGAAGATCATGGGGATACGAATGAGCTCGTCGTAAGGGCCATACCCGTGGTCGAGACGGCCGTGCTCGAGGAATCCTTCCCCGTGATCAGACACCAGAATGACGAGAGTCTGCTCGAGCAACGATCGCTCGCGAAGAAGGGCGATGATGGCCCCCAGCGCGTGGTCGACCTCGACCACTTCTGCCTCATACAAGGAACGGAGCGCGGCGGTCTCTCGGGTCGATACCCGCACGCGCCCGGCATTGACCGCGTCGCGGAGCAGCGGCCATCGCGAACCGTCCAAGCCCCAACGTGCTCGAACGGTCTCGCTCTCTAGCGAACTCGCGGGCCCGTGCTCGGGTGAGGTCGGCACATACGGCCAGTGCGGTTCGAGGAAGTGTAGGTAGGCGAACGTTGGTCGATCGGGTTCCTCGACGATCCATTCCGCGTACCCGTCGATGATCTCTCGGGCGCTTCCGACTTCTTCGCGGTAGGTGTCGAAGCCCTGGTCGAACGCACTGACCGCACGCTGCAAGTGCACGTTTTCGACGAACGCACCGGTGCGGTAGCCGGCATTTTTCAGCGTCTCCGCGAGCGTCACGGTACTTTGGGGCAGCAAGTCGGCCCGGAGCTCGCTCCGCGCGATCACACCGTGCTGGCTCGGATAGAGGCCGGTGAGAAGTGACGCTACCGCCGGCTTCGTCCACGAAGCGACGCTGAATGCGTTGTCGAAGACGATACCATCGGTCGCGAACGCCGCGATGTGAGGAGAGACCGACGCTGCGCCGCCGTAGGGCGCGAGCTGATCTGCGCGCAGCGTGTCGAAGCAGAGCAGCAACACGCTCGGCGATGTGCGAGCCGGAGCACTCGCGCGGACGAGAACGCCCGACAGCACAACAGCCACGAGACCAGCGATTCGGAGTCTCACGGCTCGGCGCCTAACCCAATGAGAATCGGTACTCGAGGCCGGCGGACCCCTCGTTTACGTCGAAATCTCGGCTGTCACGGGTGGATTGATTGTCGCGCAGCTTGTAGCCGAGCTTCAAGTCGAGACCTTCCACTCTGGGGATGGCAATCGTAAGGAGGAGCTCGATCTGATTCGCATCGTCTTCGCGATCGAAGTTGGAATTCGTTCCGCTGGAGCTCATTGCCGATCCAACCGTGTAGTCGCGCCACAATCGCGCGTAGCGGAAAGACACATCGAGGAACTCCCAAGGGTGCGAATCGAAGCCGACCTCGACGTCGAGCTCGTCGCGATCGTAGTTCGAACTCCTGGCGTCACGAACGCCGTAGCGCACGCCGGCCCGCGGAACGAACGCGTCGTGCCATCGGTACCTGAGCTCGGCGACCCCGGCCGCGAGAAAAGAGTCGCGGTCGTCCGCGGTGCCGTCCGTGGCGATGTCCCACTCTCCCTCGAACCACAACCTCGCGCGGAGTTGCTTGTTCGGTCCCATGCGGCGCTCGGCTCCCAGGGAGAGCTCATGATTCCGAGAGAACACCGCGCCCTCGTCGGGATCATCCTCCAGGCGCAACCGCTCGGGAATGAACGTGTACCGAAGCAACAGTGCGTTCGGCCCGATGTCTTTCGTGAAGTTCGTGAAGATCTCGACGAAATCCCGATCCGAGTATTTCGTGTACACGCGTCCGCGAACGCCCCCACGAATCTCGCTCGGGAGGTAGCGACTCTCCTCGTTGAACCACGCGAGCTCGCCCTTGAGTGTAGTGAAGAATGCCCCGTCCTTCTGGGGGCCGCTCTCGGCCCAACGGACGTTGTCGGTGTAGCCTTGGTCGAACCCCGCCGTGATTTCCCAAGCTTGCCTTTCCCCGTCCGCGTACGCCGCGCAAGGAGCGAGGAGCGCCGCGACGAGCGCCAACGCCGGCGTTGTCCGGGATCGCAGGCCGCGCGTTTCGGTCGCATCGGTCAAATGTTCTCGCATGTCAGCCGTTGTCCTCCGAAAACAGATGCCTCCGAGCACGTCGAGCGATCCGACGTAACCCGCCAAAATCTATGGAGCTGGGCAGCGCGCGCTCGGCTCGCGCCTCCGACGCATGGATGGCGGCGCGCATCGCGTCGGCGAGGGTCCGGGCATCGAGCTCGTCGGGATGCACGACGTCGAGAAGCCCACGCTCCGCGAGCGCCTGCGCACGAAGCAGCTGCTCGAGGCGAGGCTGGACGCGCGGAACCACAACCGCCGACTTTCGCAACGACACGAGCTCGCACACGGTGTTGTACCCCGCCATCGAGAGGCTCGCCGTGCTCAGTTGCAGGAAGGCAATCAGGTCCGGCCTATAGTCGAAGGTGTAGATGTCGTCGCTCATCGGCAACAGTTTCTCTTTCAGCCGCCGCCGCGCGCCGGGTGGCATGTCGGGTCCGAGGAACACGAACGACTTGATTCCGTCTGCGGCGAGCGCCTTGCCCGCGTCGACGTAGGCGTCGATGAGCGCGTGCCCGTCTCCGCCACCGCCGCAACTCACGGCGACGTGCGGACCGTCGGCGAGGCGCAACTCGCGCGCGATGCCCGCCGACACGTGCGACGGCACTCCTCGCACCACGTAGCCGCAGAACTTGACCTTGCGCGCGATGCGCGCAGGCATCTCGTACAGAGCGATCGGGTCGAATACGGATTGACACCCGACGATCCAAATTTCGTCGTAGTACTCGTCCAGTACCCCGTACATTCCTACTCGGCGCCATAGCGGGACGATGTTCTCGGGCGCATCGAGCACGTCGCGCATCGTCAGAACGATTCGCGTGTGGGGCCGACGTCGCTTCAAGTAACGGAGCGTCGGCAGCAACTCTCCCTCCACTCCGCGCGGCACATTGTCGACGACGAGCAGGTCCGGGTTATACGCGCGCGCCACACCGTGAATGAGCTGCTCTCGAATGCGTTGAACGCGCCCGAAGCTCACGCGCAAGTGACGACTCTGATACTGGTCGGGACCGGACTTCGCGATCCCCGGAAGCTTGACGAAATCTACCCCGGCCGGTGTCTCGAAGGTCGCGGCGGAGTCGAGCCCAGTGAGCATCAAAGCGGACGTGCTCGGGATGCGTCGCGCGAGGTAGCCCGCAATCGAGAGGCTCCGTCGAAAATGGCCGAGCCCGAACGAGTCGTGAGAATAGAAGAGAATTCTTTTCATGTCGGTTCAGCCCTCCGACGCCAGCTCGAGCACGCTCGTTGCGACGTCTCGCCACTGCGGACGGAGGGCATAGCTGCACGCCAAGCGCACGAGCGTCGTCGTACGGTACCAACCCAGTCGCTTGGAATCGAGACGCCCGGGGTACGCATCGGTGAACGCGGAATCGAGCGCTCGATAGTCGTCGCCACGCCCGTGCTGGATCGAGCGCAATCGCAAGTGTGCGCTGAAATTCGCGACGTCGAGCTCGCGGTCACCCGATGCCGCTGTGTCCATGTCCAGCAACGCAGACGCTCTACCCTCACGACAGAGCACCTGCTTGTCGTGAAAGTCCCTATGAAGCACGGCCGACGACTCGGCGGCCGCCGGCATGGTAGCGCGGATCTTCCGTTCGGCATGCTCGAGCCGCGGACGTAGAACCGGAAACAGAACACCGGTGAAGCGTGACCAGTCCGAAACGAGATCGGCTTCGTCGCTCGCCGTAAAGGCACGGTCGAGGTCGATGCCCGTCACCGCGTGCAACGCCCCCAGCGCTCGCGCCGCCCCACCGGCGTGTACGACCGGTCTTTCTCCAGCGCTCGCGAGATCGTGAAAGCTCGTACCATCGAGCTCGTCGACGAGAGAGAGTCGCAGATCTCCGACGTATGCGATCGGGCGCGCGATCTCGATCGTGCCCACGCTCCTACCGAGCGCCGAATGGAGCTTGCGGTGCGTTTCGAGCGCGTGGCCGGCGCCGCGCCGCTCGAAGCTGACTTTTCCGTAGGCCGCTCGATCGTCGCCCGCTACGAATCGAATCTGACAGCGAGTCCCGGGGCGGTAGGCGCGGAGAGTCGCGCTATGCACGTCGAACGCGCCGTCCAGTGCACGGTTCACGCTCTCCGGATCGAGACAGCGACCGAGCGTCGGTAGACGATAGTCTGCCGGAAACGCTTGGAGGACGACGGATTCGTTCAGCGCACACGTTCCACAGGCGAGACATGCCGCGTTCGGGCGGCCGGCACACGTATGAGTGCTGCTCGCTTCCGCGACGCGTGCAGCGTGCGCAGGGTCCAGGAGGAACGCAGACACTCGTCGCAGCTCACCGCTCGGACTTTCGAGACGGTAGTGGACGTTGAAGTGACGTCCCGGCTTGACCCAAAGTGCAGCGACCTCTACGGGCCAGTTCCCCACGTCGGCGAACGCAGGTAGCTCCGCGATTCGCGCTCGCATAGCGGTCGCGTCGAGCATCATTCGCATCGATTCGACGTTCATTGCGACCTTCGGCTCATCTTCGTGCCCGTGTTCTCCGGCGTACCGCGCCGATGGCGGACAGCACGCGGTCGGCGTTTCGGCTCCAAGTGTACCGACGTCGCGACAATGCACGTGCCTGGCGACCGAGCCGGGTCGCCAGCACCGGCTTCCGGCGGAGCTCGTCGATGCACGCGATCATCTCGCGAACCTCGCCGGGCTCGTGAAGAAGCGCGGTCCGGCGATGCTCGAGAACCTCGGAGATCTGTCCGATGTCGCTCGCGACGATGGGCAACCCCGCAGCCATGTACTCGAAGAGCTTCAACGGCGAAAAATAGAAACCATCGAGCGGCGGGTACGGGGCCACGCCGACGTCCATTCGCGTCACGAGCCGCGCGACTTCGGCAATGTCGACGGCACCTGTGAGCGTTACCACCTCGTGCCAGCGGTTCGCACGAATCTGCCGCTCGAGCTCACTCTTCAACGGCCCGTCGCCGACGACGAGCAATCGGTAATCTCGCGAGAGGCGCCGCAACCCCTTGAACGCTCCGATCAGGTACTCGACCCCGTGCCACGGCTTCAAGCTGCCGACGAAACCGATCGTGAAGGGATCGCCCTTTCGGTAACGGGTCGCGCTCGATCTGGGTTCGAACCGCTCCGGATCGGCGGCGTTCGGTACCACGGAGACACTCCGCGCTCCTTTGCTCACGGCGTAGGGCTTGAGCGCGTTCGACGGAACCAGCACACGGTCGGCGGCTCGAAAGACATATCGCTCGATGCTTTCCGCTGCAGCCGCGTTGACGAGGCCGCGATACTCTCGTTGCTCTTCCGGAAGCGGAGAATTCACCTCGAGCAGATACGGAAGCTCGTTCGTGCGCGCGAAGTCGGCTGCCGCGTGACTCCAGAGCGAGTAACGCTCGTAGACGGCGTCCACCCGCCACTCTTTCTGCAATCGCTCGAGCGCCTTGACGATCGTCGGGTTGAGGAGGAGACCGAACGCCTCGCCCGCTGCGACCTCCGCTTTCGCCCCCTTCGCGTCCGCGAATAGCACCTGTCTCATGTGGCGGACGTTCCGCATCGCCGCCAAGCTCTGCGTCGGCGCCGGCAGCTCGGCGTCGTCGATGTCCTCGTTCACGCGGGCCGCGATAATCCGGACTTCGGCACCCCGCGCGCGCAAAGCGCGCGTCAGCTCACCGATATGCGCCGACCCGCCGCGTTGTCCGCCTACCGGGATGCCGCGATCGGCCGTGACATACGCGATGTGAAGCTTTCGACTCACGCGGCTGCTCCGACTGTCATCCTCGCGCGGATGAGGTCGCGGATCGTTCCTGCGTTGACGAAGAGATCGAACAGCGTCTCGGCTCGTCTCCGACCTGCCACACCCATCGCGGCGGCGCGTGCCGGGTCGCGGATCACCGTGGCAATGGCCGCCGCCAGACCCTGAGCATCTCCAGGCTCCACGAGTAGCCCCGTCTCACCGTCGACGATCATCTCCGGGATTCCGGACAAACGCGTCGAGATGACGGCACGCCCACTCGCCATCGCTTCGATGATCACCGTGGGGAGCGCATCTATGTTGCCGTCGCCGCCGACGACACAGGGAAGCGCGAGCGCGAACGATTCCTTCATTCGTTGCGCGACGACCTCCGTCGGCAGCGAGCCCGAGAGCTTCACTCGCTCGCTCAGGCCTGACTCCTTGATTCGGCGACGGAGCGATTCCTCGAGCTCTCCACCACCCACGATCTCGCAGTCGAAGTCGACGCTCCGCTCGCGGAGCGCGTGACACGCCGACACGAGATGCTCGAAGCCTTTCTTCTCGATCAAGCGCCCGACACCGAGGATGAGGGGCCGTCCGTTCACGGCGAGCGGCGTCGCGCGAAAGCGAGACAAATCCACGCCGTTGTAGACGCGCACGAGCTTTGCTGCAGCCTCGGGCAGATCCGTGACCAAGCTTCGGAGATACGCGAGATTGTAGTCCGTGACCGTCGCGACGAACGCCGCGTGTCGGATCTTCCACCGCAACACGCTGGGGTCGACGTCTGCGTGGTAGATGTCTTTCGCGTGGGCCGTCACGCTGTACGAGCAGCCGGCGAGCGCTGCTGCCAAAGCGGCTACGTGCGCCGATCGAGACGCGAAATGGGCGTGCAGGTGGGTCACGTCGTGCGTCCGCACGTGATCCGCCAATCCGAGCGCCAGGCGGACGTACTTGCGGGGTAAAATGCTCGCGACCTCATCCTCTTTCAGGGCGAAATGCGCGCGCAATCGCCGGCGAGCGTGCCCGATTTGATCCTCGTCGGGTGCCACGTCTTCGGCGTAGCAGACCGGGGCCTTCAGCTTGCTCAGCGTCTCGTGGTGCACCGGTGACGGCGGTCGGTGAAGAGGCAGGACGCAGAGTGTTTCGCCGAACGACTCGAGCGCGAGCATCTCGTTGATGACGAACGTCTCGGACACTCGCGGAAATACTTTCGCGACGTACGCGATGCGTACCTCTCGTTTTCCACGCGCGGCGTCAGTCACGTGTCTTCACCGCGAGCGTGCACCGACGATCCTCGCATTTCGCGACGAGATCTCGACGGCAGAGATCCACCTGCACGCATACTTGCGCCGACATCGGCCGGCACGCACCCTCGAGAAAGTCCTCCAGGTCGTCGCGCCGCCACTTCGTCACCGCGGCGTGGGCGCCTCCTTCACGACACGAGCAGCACCCCATGCGATCCACCACCGCGCAATCCTCATCAGTCTGACACCAGAAAATCTCATACGGAGGAACGACCGGTCTATGTGTCGCGGTTTCCTCGTGGAAGCGTACGACCCCGAGACCGACGAAGAGCACGGTCGTGAACAGCGCCACGAGCAGTGCGAGGACGCGCGAGAATTTCATCCCGTCGCTCCGGCGGTTTCGGCAGCACTGCGCGGGCTCGTCGCGGCGGGCTCGGATCCCTGCAGTCGATTCATCTCGGCGTACCAGCCGCCTTGCCGCACGAGTTCCTCGTGCGTGCCCATCTGCGATACGCGTCCCTGCTCGATCACGACGATGACGTCACTGTCGCGAAGCTCTGCGATGCGATGGCCCACGCGAAACGTGGTCTTGCCTACCGCGACCCGCTTCAGCGTTTGATTCAACTGAGCCGCCGAGCTCGCGTCCAGCGCGGCAGTAGGCTCGTCGAGCACCAAGATTGCCGGTTTCTTGATCATCGCCCGCGCGACCGCGATTTTCTGGCGCTGGCCGCCGGACAGCGTGTCTCCACGCTCTCCGACGTGAGTGTCGTAGCCCTCGGGAAGATTCGAGATGAAATCATGCGCGTCGGCCAGCCGTGCCGCCTCCTCGATCTCCTCTCTACTCGCGTCCATCTTTCCGTAAGCGATGTTGCTCGCGATCGTGCCCTCGAAGAGTAACGGATGTTGCATTACCACACCGATCTGCTCGCGCACCGAGTCGATGCGGAATCGATGGATCTTCTCGCCGTCCAGCGTGATGGTGCCCTCGTCGGGATCGAAAAGGCGCGGCAGCATCGCACAGAGGGTCGACTTGCCGGCTCCGTTCGGGCCTACGATGGCGACCATCTTGCCCGGGCGCGCCGTGAACGAGACGTCGGTGAGAACGGGCGTCCCGCGCCGGTATGCGAAGCTCACGTGCTTGAAGGTGACACGCCCGCCGAGGGGGGGCGCCGGCAACGCGTCGCCCTTCGTCTTCACGCACTCGTCGGTGTGGAGCACCGCGAGCACGCGCTCTGCGCACACGGTGGCCTTCGATAGTCGTCCGCTCACGCGGGCCACACGCCGGAGCGGTCGATACATGTTGGCGAGATAAGTGGTAAACACGATCAAATCGCCCGGGGTGAGGATACCGGCCATCACGCGCGCAACCCCCATCCAGAGTACGCCGCCCGTACCGACCGCGATCATGATCTCGGAGATCCGTTCCAGCTTGGCCTCCAGCCGAACAGTGCGCAGGCCTTGGTTCAGATTCCTACGATTGGACGCGAGAAACTTTTCTTCCTCGTACTCTTCGCGACCGAACACTTGAATCACGGCGATCGCTTGCAGCATTTCACCGACGAGCGCGGCCACGCGTCCTTCGCGCTGGCGATTCTTCCGAACCGCGCTGCGGAGCTCACCCGAGAGGCGGAATACGCTCAGCATCAACAGTGGAAGCACCGCGACACTGATCATCGTCAGCTGCCAGTCGATCGCGAACATGACGACGAGCATCGTCACGAGGACCAACCCTTCGGAGAAGATGATCACCACCGCGTCGACGAACATCTCGCGCATCATGTTGACGTCGCCGGTGACGCGAAACAGCAAGTCGCCCATGCGCTGGCGCCGATGGTAGCCGAGAGAGAGTCGTTGCAGATGGGCGAACAGCTTTCGCCTGACGCCGTAGGTGACCTTCTGGCCGGCCGACGCGATCAAGTAACGCTGCAAGTAGGTGAAGAGCCCCCAAAGGAGCGAGATCAGCAGCAAGAGGCCGCAAGCGATCGACGCGACGCCCATCGGTCCGTAACCCTTGATGAGCGCGTACGGGAAGACCCACTTGACGCGCTGATCCGGCAGGAGCGCGTAGTCGAAGACGATCTTGATCGGCCAGGGGCGGGCGACCGCGGTAATCACGACGCCTACGCTGCAGGCGATCGCCGCCCAGATCTCACGCCGTACCGGGCGCAGATACGGCGCGAGGTCCGCCACGACCTCCCTCAGTCGCCGCATCGAGGTGCGACGGAAAATTGGGCTTAGTCTGAGCTTCAAGGGGTGGAACCCCCTCAAGGCTAGCAGTCGTCGGAGCAATCCGCGCGATTTAGTGCGGATTGCCCCGACGACTGATCCTCAGTCGCCGTTCTGCCGTTTGGCGATGGTCTTGAGCGGCATCATGACGGCGGGCGGGCTGCCGAGCTCTTCCGCCAGGAACGCGTGGCACATGAGTCGCCGCGATGTGCTCACGATTCTCGCGGAGCCGCCGCGGATGTTCGCAGGGACGGTGACGATGACTTCGTCCTCATGAAATCCCGCGGTCGCGCCGGTCGAGATCGTCACGCTGCCGCCGGCCGGTACAGTCTGAACACCATCACCGCCGGCCGCGTTGTTCGACGGGGGGCCGCCAAGCTCGCTGAAAATCTCCACACCGACCTCGTAGCTGCCCGAGCTGTCGAGCGAGGTACATACGAAGAGCGTTTCCAAGCCATTGTTCTTGGTCACCCCCGTGACGTAGAACGCGACCTTAGCCGGATCCCCCGCTAGGTCCGGCACCGGGCTGTCAGCGACACCGGCCAGTGCGATCGTGGGCGCGATCAGCAGGATGCTCGTCGTGAGATTGCGAATCGTTGTCCTCATAGCAGCGAATCTCCTTTTGTATCTGGACTTGACCGTTTCGAACGTCTTCGGACTTTGGTGACTTCGCGCTCCTGCGTTCACTTCGACATCGATGAGGGCCGGTCTCCCGACCAGGAGCATAGCCACTGGGCGACGGGCATACCAAGAGGGTCGGACGGCATTCTCGCGTGCGGCGAGACAAATCAGAGGTCGTGCGCCGCCGGTGCGCGCCCCGTTTGAGGGTTTGCTATCATGCGGCACGCCGATATTCGGCGCGCGGAGCAGGGTGCTGGAAAAATGCCGGATCCCAAGATCCTGATCGACGCCCTTCGTTGCATCCGCATTGCCACGCTCATCGCTCTCTCGCTCCCGGCGTCGGCCGCGTCCGCTGAGCTGACGGCCGCCGGCGACGAAATCCAGATCAACACCTTCACCACCGACGACCAGGGCACTCCGGCGGTCGCGCGTCTTACGGACGGAGGGTTCGTCGTCGTTTGGCAGAGCTTCGACCAGGTGGGGGACAACGACTTCGACGTCTTCGCTCAGCGCTTCGACGGGGACGGTGTTGCTGTCGGCACCGAGCTGCAGGTGAATTCCTACACCACCGACGATCAGACCGCCGCACAAGTGGTAGGAGCCGACGATGGAGGCTTCGTAGTCGTCTGGCAGAGCCGCGGCCAAAGCGGCGGCACGGACTACGACGTGTTCGTTCGTAGGTTCAACGCGAGTGCTGTCGGGTCGGGGTTGGACACTCGCGTGAACGTGACCACCGCCGACGATCAAGCGCGCCCCGTCGTCACGAAAGCGGCGAGCGGAATCTTCGTCGTCGCCTGGCAGAGCTTCGATCAATCTGGGACGTTCGACTACGACATCGTCGTGCGTAGCGTCAGCTCCGCCGGCACCCCGACGGGGGCCGAGATCGACGTCGACGACACTGCCACCGACGAGCAGACCGCGCCTTCCGTAGCAGCAGCCGCCGACGGCACGTTCGTCGTCGCCTGGCAGGATTACGACGCGCAAACCGGCGACGACGAAGTCTCGACTCGCGCGTTCTCCGCCGCAGGCGCACCGCTCGATGCCGTCGCGCGTGTCAACACGTCCACAGATGGGTTCCAAACAGAGCCGCGTGTCGCGGCGAGCCCCGACGGAAGCTTTGTCGTTGCTTGGCAGACCTACGACGGCAACGGTCTCGATGCCGGAATCGCGGCGCGTCGCATCGACGCCGACGCGCAACCGATCGGTGCCGAGATCTCGGTCAACGAGACGACAGATGGCGACCAGGTCACACCGGCCGTCGCAGTAGACGAGGCGAGCGGACGTTTCGTCGTGGCGTGGGCCGGTGACGGCCAAGACGAAGCCGGCGGGTATGCGGTAGTAGCTCGAGCTTTCGATTCAACGGGAACACCGATGGGTGGCGACGCGCTGGTCAATCAAACGACGACGGACGACCAAGAGCGGCCGTCGATCTCCACGCTCGGGAGCGGTCGACTCGCAGTCGCGTGGCAGAGCTTCGGACAAGAAGGACCTCTCGACGCGGGCGTGGTCGGGCGCCTGTTGGATCTTGGCGGCGGCGCCTGCGGCGACTACACCGGGAACGGAACGATCACCGCTGCCGACGCTCTCGGCGCGCTCCAAGCCGCCGTCGGCTTGCTCAGCTGCCAACTCTGTATTTGCGACGTCGACCAAGTGAACGGCGTGAAGGCAACCGACGCTTTACTCGTTCTGAATTTCGCCGTCGGCCTGCCCGCCCCGCTCAACTGCGCCCCCTGCTGATCCGCACCTGGAGATCGTCACTAGAAGTCGAAACGGTAGCCCGCCTCGGCCGTATACCCGTAAACGTTCTCGACATCGCTGCCGGTGCCTTCACGCATCCACTGACCGCCGCCTTCGACTTCGAAGCGGTGGCGCTTCCACCAGCGGTACTCGACGCGAAGTCGCGGGCGAACACGGAGATCGCGATCGTCACCGTCGCCGCCGGGCTCGTAGTCGAAGACGAGGCGAGGATTGAGTCGCCATACGGTGCGCACGGGAAACCGCGTGTTCAAGTCCAGCGATAGCAGGTTCCGATCGTCGCCGTCGCTGTAGCGGAGCCCTGCCACCGACACGTCCCCCGAACGGAAGAGATCGCTCCCGATCAGCTGCATGCCGTAGAAGGTCTCGGCTCCCGTTTCGGGAATCTCGTCCACGCCACCCGAGGTTTCCGTGTTCGAAAGGGTGGAAACGGCAAAGTCGCCGTTAAGCTGGAAACGCTCCGAGAGATCGCGTGTCATCGAAGCGGTAAACGTCACGCCGTCGGCCGTCCGATCGCGGGCGAGATCCTTTACTTCGCTCTCCGAGAACACGTCGAGAAGATCGTCCATGGAGTCGAAGGGCTGACCGATGAGCGCGTTCGAGGTCGTCAGAATCGGCGTCGTCCGGTAGCTTACCGACGCATCCGCACGAAGCTCGAAGGGCAGCGTCGTGCTTCCTATGACCTGCGCGGTGTTGAGAACGCCGTAGTAGACGTCGTAGTCGAGCAGCGCGAAGAGCGAGCGGTCGCGATCGAAGTAGCGAATCTCACCGCCGACCGCGCGGCGGTCGGTGACGTCGGCCACTTGTTGGTCGATGAAGAAGAGGTTGAAGTCCCAATGATCGGCGAACGTCCCGAAGTCGACGCTCAAACCGGCGAAATGCCTCTCGCTGTCCACGTCCACGGTGTCTTCCCAAGTTCTCACCGGGAAACCCGCAGCAACGCTCACATTGGCCCATCCGACCGGCTGATAGCCGACGAGCATCCCATCGAAGCGACCGAGCACGCCACCCTTGCTTCGCGATTGACGGCCGGCTCGAGCGGAGATCCAGCTCGGCGTCCGCGCGTACTGAACGTAGAGCTCGTTCACGTCGGTCTCGTTCTCGTCACTCTCCATGAGATCGAGCGTGTACCCGCCGTTGAACGCGAGCCGGAGATCGTTTTCTCCACTCGACGCGCGGACTCCGAGATCGAGATTCGTGTCGGCGATCGATTGCGTGGTTCCGTCGTTCTCTCCGTCCGTGTAGCGCTCGTCACGACGGTAGTAGGTCGAGAACGTACCGCGTCCGTCGACGTTCCAGCCTTCGACTTCCGCAACCTCGCGGAGCTTCGCCTTCGGCTTGCTGCCGCGCCCGACCAGGCTCGTCAGCCGCTGGCGAACGCGATCGGCGTCGCCACCCTTCGGCCACTCTTCGAGATAGCGCTCGTACTCGGCTTTCGCGTGAGCGAGCTGACCGTTTCGCTCGCGCGCGAGGCCGAGCATCTCGCGGGCCTCGGGCGTAGACGCGGTATCAGGATTGTCGAGCACGGCGGAGTAGAAATCGATGGCGGCATCGTAGTTGCCGGAGTCCAGGGCGGCACGCGCGTCGGTCATCGTGGCGACGACAGCGGCGGAGGTGCGCGGCGCAGCCGATACAGTGGCCGGCGGCGGCGATGCCGGCGGCAGCGGCGCGAGCTCGGCGTCGCTTGCGATGTCCACCCAAGCTTGAGGATAGGCTTCACGGGCGCGCGTAGCTGCGAGCTCCGCCTCGGGTGCGGAATCAAAAAAGCCCAAGCGAAGCTGATACCAAGTGCGGTCATCTCGCTTCAGCTCGGACATATAGAGCATCTCGCCTGTGCCTGCGCGCACAGCCGGCAACGACGCCGGATCGACGGGTCCATCGAAGGACGCGAGGTTCACCACTTGTCGAGAGGTTGGGCCGGGCGTCGGAAACGATCCTGCAGCGACCATGCTCGTGCTCACGGAGTCATCCTTCGTGGCAGGGTTCGCGAGGGCCGGTCCCGGCAGCTCGATCCGAATGCTCCAAAGATCGCTGCCCTGGCTCACGCGATACGCGACGGGTCGCGAGAAGCGGACGAAGACGGCCGGGCCTCCCGTGTCCGTGCCTTCGTACTCGACGTCCGCGACCGGCGCGCGGTCGTCGTAGGACGGGAGCGTCACGCTCTCGCGCACGTCCAGACGCTCGCCGCCGGCGCCGACCGGCGCAACGCGAATGGCCAGCTCGGTGCCACGCGTTTCCGGAAAATGCCGCAGATAGCGAAACGGCGCCGCGAAACGCAACACGATCACCGACGCTCCCCCCTGCCCCTCGACCTCTATGCCGGCGAGCGCCTTTCGACCGGCGGGCTCAGCCGCGGCCGTTCCGGGCGCGACGAGCAAAACAGCGATCGTCGTCGCCTGAAAGATTTTGCGCGAGGACTCGACCAAGAATTCGGGAGAGATCGCGAGTGAGGTCGCGAGCCGAAGCGTTCGACGTTGGCCCACCGCCGCGAACCTCAGAACTCTCCGGCCCCTACACGGTGCTCACGGCCTCTCGACCGCCGAATCTCCTCGAAGGTCGAGTCCGCGTACACGTGACAGCTTCCCGTGCAGTCTCTCAGCTCGCTCACGGAGTAGTAGACTTTCGGGCTTTCGGATTTTTCGTGGCGATCTCGTTCGAAGTCGGCGGCGTGGCAGCCTGCGCAATCCCCCTGGAAGCTCGGCGCCGACCACGATACCGACGCGCTGTTTCCCTGATGACACGCGCTGCACTCGACGCTCGAGCGATGATTCCCCGGATAGCGCGATGACGAGTGCTCGAAATCGATTCGCTTCCAGCGATCCGTCTCGTGACAGGTGTCGCAAGGAAGCGACGTCACGAAGTGAGTCGCGGGCTTCGCTTCGGCCATGAGGCCTTGGTGACAGCTCGTGCAGGGCCCCGTTGCGGCCGAATGGTCGAAGACGGCTTGCGCGAACGCGAGCGTGCCGTGGCAGAGGTCGCATTGCGCTGTCGTCGGGATGTGGTCGGGCGGCTTGCCCGACACCGTCACGTTGTTGTGGCAGCTCGAGCAGCGGCCGTCCGTCTCCGATTCGTGCTCGAAGACCGCCCCGTGCCAGGTGCGCTGATCGTGACAGAGCTCACACTCGGCGCGAGTCGGGATGTGATCCGGAGGCTTCACATCGGCATCGATGAAACCGCTGCCGTTCTCGTGACAGCCGCTGCACATCCGTGAAGTGCCTGCGAAGATGCCGCGGACGTGACAGCTCTCGCAGCGGATGAGCTCGTGGGCGCCTTCGAGCGGAAATCCGGTCGCGAGATGCTCCGTCAGCGGATCGACCTTTTCCTGGCCCGTTGCCGGCGTGACCGTCAGTACGCTCGCGATGATCGCGAGCGCGGCGAGCAACGTTCGACGAAGGCGCATCACCCTGCTCTCAGCGCACCGGCCCGAGGGCGGCGCCAAAATCGGCGGTGTCGTGGCAACGCTGACAGGCCGTGCCGAACGCGCCCGCGTGGACGTCGTCGCGCTCGTGGCAGGCCGCGCACTCCATTCGCGGCTTCGCCACCTCGACGCTGCTCCGCACGTGACAGGTTTCGCAGCTGAGATCTTCGTGCGCGCCGTCCAAGGCGAAGCGGGTGCGCGCGCCGTGATCGAACTCCCAACGAGACCAGCTCTCCGGCGAATGACAATCCACGCAGCGCTCGCCGAGCCGGCCCTCGTGCGCGTCGTCGCTACGATGGCACGCGATGCAATCCCGCGGCGTGTCACGATAGCGCCCACTCGAATGGCAGGCCTCGCAGGCCGCTACCGAGTGCATTCCCGCAAGCGGAAAGCGTGCCAGGTCGTGGTCGAAGCGCACTTGCTCGGCCCAGTCTCGCTCGTCGTGACAAGTCTCGCAGCGCTCGCCTTGCTCGCCCGTATGCACGTCGTCCTCGGCGTGACAGACCACGCAGGCGACATCGAGAGGCGCGTTCACATCGCTGGCGTGACAGTCGACGCAGCCGACGGCGACGTGGGCGCCTCGAAGCGGGAGCGCCGTCGTGTCGTGATCGAACTTCGCTTTCTTCCACTCGGTCGCGGCGTGACAGTCGCCGCAACGCTCGCCGCGCTCGCCGTCGTGGGCGTCGTCTACGCGGTGACAATCCACGCAGCGCTCGGGCGTCTCCGCGTAGCGCTCGCTGGGATGACATCCGGTGCACTCCGTCTCCCGGTGTGCGCCTCGGAGCGGGAACTCGGTGGTCGAGTGGTCGAACTTTCCACCCGTCCAGTTCGCCGTCTCGTGGCAGGTTCCGCACTCCAGCCCAAGGCTGCCGCGATGCGGGTCGTCGACTTCGTGGCAGGCTTTGCAATCGGAGGGCGCGGACCGCGGCGTTTCGTCCTTCGCGTGGCATTGCTCGCAATCGACGGCGACGTGCGCTCCCGTGAGCGGATAGTCCGTCCCCTCGTGCCGGAACACCGCGGTGTCGAGCGCCACGATGTCGAAGGCACGCCCGCGGTGGTCGGTGTGACACTGGCGGCACTGGCTCCCCTTACGAACGAAGGTCTTTCCATGCACGCCGCTAGCCGTATCGAGGTCCGCAGCGATGTCTTCGTGACACGAGAGACAGAGCTGGTTCTGAGCGGTTTTATCGAAGGGCAGGTGGCATTTCTCGCACTGCGCTTCCACGTCGGCGTGCCCGGCGATCACCGGCCCCGGTGACACCATGGAGCGGACCGTCTCAGCCTCGGCAGACTCGACGGCAGCCGCGGCGATCCAGACGACCCCAAACGCGATTCGAAGCCCGATGCGAAGCGCGACGCAAAGCGCCGAGCCGCCGGTCCTCCGCGTCAGGCCATTACACCGCATCCGAGCTCAGTATGCATGAACCGCGACGACGTGGACGATGCCGGCGAACAACAAAAGGACGAACAAAGGCACGTGAAGATAGTGCCATGCCGAGAGCGCGCGCTCGTAGAGAGTGAACAGCCCCGTCGCTCGCACGGCCCGCACATAGCGTCGAGCGCGAGCTCTCACGGCTCTCCGGGCGCGGTAACGGTCGAGGGCGCCGACTCTCCCGTCCGCCGCGGCGCGCGCCACGGCTGCGGGAACCTCCCGATCGAGAACCCAACGTAAGGCTCTCGCGCGGCGAGCGGCTCGTCGCCCTCGCCGCCAAGCTTCCCAGATCGATTGCGGCATCTCCGCCAAATCTCGATCGATCTCCGCAAGCGCCGCAATCACCGGGGGCGAAGTCGTGATCACACTCGTCAATGCGCTTCGATCTTGCGCAAGCGCGTCTCTCATCTCTTCGAGGGTCAATCGATGACCGTAGAGCCCGTAGTGAACGTGGCCGTAGAGATAGCGGCCGGCGATCCCGCTCGCCACGACGACGAGCATGCTGACGAGAGCGACGTTGCTGTTGGTCGAGCCGAAGCGGAAGTTCGCGTGAAAGAGAATGCAAACCGGGCCGATCACACCGAGCACCATGTGCGCCCGGAACCAATTGCTGAGCGAGCCGTACTCTCGAAGGAGAGCCCAGCGCTTTCGAAGCGGGTAGAGAAGCAGCGCGAGCATCAGCACGCCGCCGATCACCCCGAGCGCGTAGCCCGCGCCGGTTTCCGCGGTCAGAAGCTCGGCATCTCGCGCCCGCCAACCAAGAGCGAGAATCGCGACGACGGCGACGACGAAGACGAGAGTCGTGGCCGTTGCGAAAAGTCGCACCGGCGCTCGACGACGCACCGTAGATCGCGCGCCGGCCCTCGGCCGGGCTTTGTCTAGAAAGTCGACTGCTTCCATGGGCGGAACCTACCCAGCCTAACGCGTGGCACCTGCTGCGGTCGCCAAAATCGCGACGCTTTGTCTCGCGGCCGGAGAAGGCGGGCCGAAAGCACGCTGATTTGGCGTTCGGCATGCCGAAATGGATGCTGTCTCGGAACGCCGCGACTCGCGACGCGCTCCGGACACGATTTTCACGGGCGCGGTCCGAGCCAGCCGAGGCATGGGAATTGGATACGAATCCTCGCCGAACTCGGCTCGAAACATGCCCCCGCTTTCTCCCTTCCTCTTCACTTACGCGCTTCCCGTCGTGGGCGCCGCCGCTGCTCACGCGTGGTCCCGCCGGCGAAAACACACGCGCGCGCAGCAACTCCTCGAAGACGCGCAAGCCGAGGGACTGACCGACTCGCCCACACGACATCCCCGGATCGATCCTCTGCGCTGCATCGGTTGCGGCGGCTGTGTCGTCGCCTGCCCCGAGCAGAACGCGCTTGGTTTGGTCGGCGGCAAAGCAGCGCTTGTGAGCCCGACGGAATGCGTCGGGCACTCAGCGTGCAAGACGGCTTGTCCCACCGACGCGATCGAGCTCGTCTACGGATCGCCGTCGCGGGGCGTCGAGCTTCCCGTCGTCGGCGAGAACTTCGAGACCAACGTTCCGGGGGCCTACATTGCCGGCGAGCTCGCGGGCGTCGGCCTCATCCAAAACGCCGTCGAGCAAGGCCGCCGCGCAGTCGAAGCGATCGCTCGCGCTGACCTTACCGAGAGCCGAACGAAGCTCGACCTCGCCATCATCGGCGCCGGACCTGCCGGATTCTCCGCGTCGCTCGCCGCCATGAAGCAAGGGCTCCGCTTCGTCACCCTCGAGCAGTCCGAGCTCGGCGGCGCAGTCGCACACTATCCGCGGGGGAAGGTCGTGATGACCAAGCCTGCCGAGCTGCCTCTCGTCGGGCGGTTTCAGCTTCGCGATGCGACCAAGGAGAAGCTGCTCGCATTTTGGCGCCGCGTCGAAGCCGACACGGGTCTCAGAATTCGCTACGAGGAGCCGGTGTCGGGAGTCGCGCAGCATGCGGGCGGCTTCCTCATCCAAACCGCGCGCGCGCAGTACGAAGCCCGGAATCTCCTGCTCGCGATCGGCCGGCGCGGCACGCCGCGCAAGCTCGGCATCCCCGGAGAGCATTTGTCGAAAGTCGTCTATCGCTCGTCCGACACGGCTCAGTACGCCGGACGCCGCGTGCTCGTCGTCGGCGGTGGCGACAGCGCGCTCGAAGCAGCTGCAAAGGTAGCAGAGCAGACAGGAACCATCGTCACGCTCTGCTACCGCGGAAAAGCGTTCGACCGCGCGAGACCCATCAATCGAGGCCAAGTCTCCGCCGCCGTCGAAGCAGGACACATCACGCTCTTTCTCGAAGCTCACGTGCTCCGCATCGACCCGGATTCCGTGGCTCTCGAAACACGAAACGGCACGATCACGCTAGCCAACGACGACGTGATCGTCTGCGCCGGTGGCGTCCTGGCCGCCGACTTTCTCCGTTCGATCGGCATCCGGACGGAGATGAAGTATGGCACGTCGTGAGCTCCCGTCTCCGTGGCGCACGTTCGTGGCTGCTCTCGGCCTCGCTCCGCTCGCCCTGACGCTGACCGTCTCGCTCACCGAGGCCTCGGAGCTCGACGCCGCACGCGAAGCCATCGTTGCGCGCGACTACGTAACCGCCGTAAGTCTGCTCGAGACAGCCGCTTCGGCAGGCGAGATGGACGCGCAGTACATGCTCGCAGGAATGCACCGGACGGGTCGCGGCGCAGCTCGGGATTCTACGCTCGCTTTCGAATGGTATCGGCGTGCGGCGGATTCCGGGCATGCGGACGCCCGCTACCAGCTTACGCAGAAGGTCGCGGCACCGAGCGCGACCCCGAGCGCGCCGTGCATTGGCTCACGCTCGCGGCCGTCGGTGGCCACGCTCTCGCGCGAGAGCGACTGCCGAAAGAAGGAGCCCGCTTGAGCGCCGCGCGATCGCCCGAGGTCGGTGCTCGTGTCGAAGCAGAAACGAAGTCGCAGGACGCCGGTACGCCCGGGCGGGTCAGAGCCCGCGACGTCGGGCTCCACGGCAGGCCGGCTCTCGGAATGGCCGCCGGCCGAGGTGACGCGAAGCTCGTGCGCGCGCTCGTTGTGGGCGGCGCCGACATCGACGCCACCGACGACGACGGCAAGACGCCCCTCGCCCTTGCGGTCGCGAGCCGAGACCCCGCGACTCGCGCGGCACTTTTGGTAGCCGGCGCGAATTCTCGCATTTGCGACCGCAACGCGAGGTGTCCCCTCCACATCGCGGCCGCGCTCGACGACGCGGATGCGATTCTATCTCTCCTGGCAGCGAGCGCCGAGATCGACGCTGTCGATGCGAATCGTGCGACTGCGCTCCACGTCGCTGCGGAAGGCGGTCGTCTGAGGGCCGCGCGCGCGCTCGTCACGAAAGGGGCGCGAACGACAATTCGCGATCTCGCCGGCCACGACCCGCTAGCGCTAGCGGCCGCAACCGCGCAGCTCGACGTCGTTGCTCTTCTACTGAGCAGGCCTGACCCGCCTGTTGCGACGAGCCTCGACGCGGCGTTGCTCGGCGCCGCGCGTGCGGGTCACTCTGACATCGTCGGGCGTTTGCTCGGCGCCGGCGCGAGCGCGAACGCAAGCGCGGCAGACGGCAGCAGCGCTCTCCTTCTCGCGGCCGTGGCGGCGCGCGATCTTTGCGTGAGCCGGCTCGTGGCCCATGGTGCTCGGCTCGACTCGCGTAGCCGTGCCGGCAACACCGCGCTCATGGCGGCCGCAGCGGCCGGAAACGAGGCGGTGGTGCGAACGCTCGTCCTGGCAGGCGCCGATCCCTACCTCCACAACCGGCAAGGCATGCAAGCGGCCGATCTCGCCGAGCGGGGCGGGCACGCTCCAATCGCGCGAATGCTTCGGCAGCGGACCACCGTGGTCGCGTGGCTTCGCCGCCAGGTCGAGTAGCGCCCGGCACTCGAAGCAGGCGAGTCGTTGCCGCGGCGACGGCGAAGCAGCAAGGTAGCGCCGGCCGTGGCGACGAACGACTTCTGCTATCTTCCGTTGTCTACCGTCGCGGCTTCGATCGAGAAGCGCGCGATCTCGCCCCTGGCATTGACGCGAGAGATCCTCGACAGGATCTCTCGCGTCGACCCGCAGCTTCATTCGTACTTCACGCTCACGGCCGAGCGCGCGCTCGAAGACGCGCGGGCCGCAGAAACCGAGATCACTGTCGGCCGCTATCGCGGGCCGCTTCACGGCGTGCCGATCGGCATCAAAGACCTCTGCGACACGGCGGGAGTCAGAACCACCGCCGGCACTCGCGTGATGGCGACGAGAATTCCCGAGCGCGACGCCACGGTCGTTGCGCGACTTCGGCGCGCGGGCGCCGTGATTCTCGGCAAGCTCGCTACCACCGAAGGCGCTTACGGCGAGCACCATCCGGACTTCGTGCCCCCCGTCAATCCTTGGAATCCGGCCGTGTGGACCGGCGTTTCTTCCAGCGGCTCGGGCGTCGCCACCGCTGCGGGACTCTGCTTTGCGTCGCTCGGCAGCGATACGGGAGGCTCGATTCGCTTTCCGTCCGCGATGAATGGCCTCGTGGGCCTGAAGCCCACCTACGGGCGGGTCCCTCTCCGCGGCGTGTTTCCGATGGCGACCTCGCTCGATCACGTGGGCCCTATGTGCCGAACCGTGCTTGACGCGGCTGTCGTGCTTTCCGCGATCGCGGGCCGAGACGACGACGATCCGACGAGCGCCTGCGAGCCCAATGACGACTATGTCGCGGCTGCGCGCGCTCCGGACGGCACGACGCGCGATCAGATTGCATGGCTCAACGGCGTTCGTGTCGGCGTCGTGCCACCGAGCATGACGGCGGATCTCGATCCGAACCTTTGCCAGGCGGTGGGCCAAGCCGTCGAGCGCCTCTCCCGGCTCGGCGCCGAAGTCGTCGAGATCGTGCTTCCGTCGCAAACGGCGGAGCTCGAGGCTCACTGGGTAGTTACCTGCGGTGCCGAGATGCTGGTCGCTCACGCAGAATACTTCCCTTCCCGCGCCGACGACTACGGCCCGGCGCTTCGCATGCTGCTCGAAATGGCGCGCGGAGTTCCCGCTGCCGAGTATGCGCGTGTGCATGTGTTGCGCATCGGGTTCGGGAACGAGCTGAGAAGACTCTTCGAGCGAGTCGACCTGATCGCGTGTCCTACGGTCGGTGTGCACGCGCCGGCCGGCCTATCGATGCTCGATTCGGAGGCGGTGGCCATGATGGGGAAGCTCATGCGCTTCACGGCGCCGTTCAACTACTCGGGCAGCCCGACGATCTCTTTGCCCTGCGGGCTCGCCACCGCCAATGGCGTGCCGGTGAGCCTTCAGCTCATCGGCCGTCACTTCGAAGAAGCGATGCTGCTGAGAGTCGCCGCGGCCTTCGAAGCCGCGACAGAGTGGCATCTGCGCCACCCAGACGTCTGACCCGATTTTTCCGGACGGACTGTACGGTCGCGTCGGTACGGGCGCATCGCAGACGACATGATCGCTGACGCTGCGACTCGGGGCCGACGGCCAACGACGGCAGGGGGGCGTTTCCGCGAAGGTCTTGGCAGGGAGCTTGCTCGCTAAGAAGTTGCGGAGGCCTCTTCCATGACTCGTCGAACCCACCAACGCGGCGCTATCGTTCTCGAAATGGGAATCGTCGGCGCTGTCTTCATCATGCTCATTCTCGGCGTCATGGACTTCAGCCGCATCTACTACTGCCAGTCGACGCTCAAGTACGCCGTCAGTCAGGGTGCACGCTTCGCGACGACGGGCGGTGCGCTCGAAGACGGGAACGAGGAGCTGCTGACCCGCGAAGAATCGATCATCTACATGATTCGCAAGCTCGCCGGGTTCAGTGATTTCGTCGACGAAGACATCGACATCACCGCGGTGACGAGCGGGGGCTCTACCGTGGCCGGCCCGGGCGGCCCCGGAGACGTGGTCACGGTACGCGCCGAGTATCGCGTAGACGTGCTGTCGCCTTACCTCTACCATTTCTTCACGGACGGACGATACACGTTCGAAGCCGTGACGTCGTTCCGCAACGAAGAGTTCCCGGCGGCGTGACCGGATGTTCCGGTCTGCGAGATCCACTATGACCACCACCTCACGTCCACGATCCGGTCGGCATCGCCAGCGCGGCGTGGCGATGGCCGAGTTTGCGATCGCGCTTCCCGTCCTTCTCCTTCTGGTCATGGCGACGGTCGACTTCGGCCGCTACGTCTACAACATGCAGATCGTCAACGACCTCGCACGCGAAGGCGCGATGCTGGTGTCGCGCGGTGCCACGTACGATCAAACATTCACCGCCACGTTCGGCGCCGACGCTCCGCTCGATATCGAGAACTACGGCTCGATCATCGTCAGTCGGATCAGACGCCAGAGTGCCGGAAACCCTCAGCCCTGGATCTTCGACCAGCAGTCAGCCGGCGCCGTCATCGGCGCGAGCCGGGTCGGCGTCGAAGGCGGCCCTGCAAACTTGCCTGACATCGACGAGCTCGAGACCGGCGTCACCATGATGGCCGTCGAGGTCTCGCATCAGTTCGTGCCGCTCTTCCCCATCGATGCCCTCGGTCTCGACGTGTACGAGGACAGCGTCTACAACGCGGCGATTTTTTGATCCGTTGCGGCGAGCCGACCGCCGTTTTCTTCGAGGAGTAGTGAGATGAAACGAGTGATTCTGAAACGTGGGAACCAGCGTGGTGCGGTTCTGGCGATGCTTGCCGGTGGCATCATCATCCTCTTCCTGTTGGCCGGTGTCGCAGTGGACATCGGTACTGCCTACGTACGGACGATGAGCCTCTCCAAAGCGGTCGACGCGGGCGCGCTCGCCGGCGCGAAGTACACGATGAAGGGCGAAGCCGAGATGCGCACCATCATCGACAAGGTTGCCGCAGCCAACTTCGGCCCCGATCCGGACTCCGATTACGGTGCCACGTACGACGTGACGATCTGGAGCCCGGCCACGGATACGACGCGCGTGCGCGTGCACGGCACGACCGCATCGCCGGCGATGTTCTCGCGCGTGGTCGGCCAGGACGACATCCCGATCAGCGTGCTCGCGGAGGCGACGCGATATCCCCTCGACATGAGCTTGTCGCTCGACCTTTCGGCGTCGCTCGATCGCAACGGCGCCTTCGACGACATGCAGCTCTCGGCGAAGAACTTCCTCGACTACTTCGATGACAACATCGATCAGTTCGGCATCGTGACGTACTCGACGTGGGCGGCTCAGCAGATGCCGGTGCAGAAGAACTTCAAGGCCACGGGCAAGGCCATCATCGACGGCCTCAACTTCATTTCGGATACGAACATCGAGGAGGGGCTGCGGCTCTCGAAGAGCCAGCTCGACGTTGCCTTCCCTCGCCAAGAGGCCCTCAAGATCGTCGTTCTGTTTACCGATGGGCGTGCAACGGCGTTCGCGGAGAATCTCGAAATGCCGACCGGGCACAATCCAGCTTGGTACGACGGCGTCTGGGCGACCTACATCAGCGGAACGAGCTACCGCGGAACGTTTCGGAAGACCGACGGCATGAAGATCAAGCTCTGGGCTTCCGGTGTGCCCGAGCTGTACGCGAACTCCTCGACGGTCAGTTCCCAGAGACCGAAGAACCTGCCCGGCGGACTCGCCGTGAACGGGACCAACATTCGCCTCGTTGCTGCCGCACAGACGGAAGCACAGGCCAACACGATCCGCGCCGAAGGCTACACGATCTTCGTGGTCGCGCTCGGCAATCCCGATGCTACCGACCCCGGCGACGTGCCCGACCTCGACCTTCTGTCACGCGTCGCCAACGAGGACGGCATCGTCAGCTCGAGCCAGCCGAGAGGCGAGATGCTCTTCGCGCCGTCGCCCGAGGAGCTCGATCAGACCTTCGCTCTCCTCGCCGACCGCATCATCACCCGCCTCACGCGATAGTCGCAGGGACCGGCGCGCTTTTCTCCAAAGCTAGAAGAGCGCGCCGGCCCCCTACATCCCGCAAGCGCCGACCGTCGGATAGAAGCCTCCCGCTGCGAACGCGCCGCCGGTTGCGCCGATGTCGTTGCGAGTGCCGTCGAGGTCGTTGCAGACCGGATCGGGATTGCCGGAGTCGATCGCGGCCGTGCGTCGCTCGTCTCGAACCAGCTCGAAATCGTCCAGCACCGCGCGCTCTACGCTGTGCGCCGGGCGTTTCGGGAAACCCGGACGACCGTCGTTGTTGCCGAAAATGTTGGGCTCGTCAGGATTTGCTTTCTGGAAGAACGTTGCGCGTCCCCAGTCTCGACCGTCACGGAGAAGCGCCGCGATACGGTTCCGGCGGAAGTTGTTGAACGTGATCTCGGAAGCCCCGTTGAAGGCGAAGTCGCAGATGCCGCGGCCGCGGAGACCGCCGTCGGCGAAAGACCCGTTGAAAGAGATGATGTTGTTCATAACGACCGGAGCGGAGGGCCCTCGTGTGATGATGCCGTTGCTGTCGCCGCGCACGATCGTGTTGTTGACGATCACCGGGCTCGGGCCGTTGCTCACATCGATCGTATGCGGATCACCGCCGGCGCTCACGTTGTAGGCAAAGAGATTGTTGTAGACGAGCGGTGCTGCCAGAGCGCCGTCGATCGCGATGCCGCTTCCGTTCGCGAACGCCCGATTGTCGATCACCACGTTGCGAATGATCGTCGGGCTCGAGCCGGAAACGTAGATGCCGCCTCCGACGTTCGCGTTACCGCCGCGAATCAACACCGAATCGAGCACGGAATCGTTCCCCTCGCCCGTCACGAAGCGCACCACCGAGCCTTGGCCGCTGCCTTCGAGAACGGTTTCGGCCCCTGCGCCGATCACGGTGACCGCTTTTCCGAGAAAGTCGACGTTTCCAACGTGAAGCCCGGGAGCCACGTCGATCAGGTCGCCCGGCATCGCGGAGTCGATCGCGGCTTGGACCGTGGGCAGGTCGGACGGTACGCCGATGACCGCAGCTTTCGCCTGCGTATTGGCGAGAAGAGACACCATCACGAAAATGTAGGGCGCATACGCGAATCTCATCGAAGCTCCTCCCGGTCGCCGCAGTGGCAACACCACTGATACGCCGGGAAGGGGCCATGGGTTACACGGTCGCAGCTACGCCGGTCGCTATTTCGTCGCAGAGAGAACGACTTTCATGAAATTTTCACCGCGGGCTCCGCGGTGGAATCGCATACACGGCGCAATCCGCGGTCACGTAGAGAGTCCGTCTCTTCTCGTCGATCAGCAACGTGAGCGTTCCGTCCGCCGCGCTCAACCTGAGGAAGGCGCTCACGATCAACCCTTGCCAGCTGCTCAGCGTGCGATCCGGAGCGGCCGACGGCGAGCTCTCCTCCCGCAACGCAACCGTGAGGGCCAGCTCTTGTAGGAACGCCGTCGCAGAGCTACCGTCTGACCGCCTCATCGTCAGAGACCCGGATGCGCGAGCGCTCGATGCTTGCTCGGAGGTTCCATGAATCATACGTCATCATCGCTCGTGCGACGCTTCGCCCTTGCGTCCTTCGCATTCACGCTCACGCTCGCGTGCAGCGAAACCTTCGCAACTGCTGAAGAATGCTTCGGCACCGGCGCCGACACGGATGCCGAGGGCAAAGCGGACGCGCGGATCCATCAGAGCAAAGGGAGGCTGAAAGTGCGGGCCAGCAATCTCGATGCAGCCGGTGCGTTCAGCATCACCGTTGACGGCGTTCAGATCGGCTACATGGCGACGAACGGTATGGGACGCGGTCGCGCACGATTCAGCAGCAAGCCAGGGACGAACGTACAGTTTCTCGGCGTCGATCCGCGCGGTGCACGCGTTGCGGTGAGCGACGATGAAGGCGAAGACGTTCTCGAGTGCGACATCCCCGAAGACGACGAGGACGAGCCGGACGGTATCCGCTGCTGCCTCGCGCATGAGGACGAGTCGCGGTGTGAGCATCTCACTGCCGAACATTGCGCGGCCGAGGGCGGCGAGAACGCGGGGGCCGGCTCTTGCTTCCCCGATCCTTGCGTCGACGATCCGCCTACCGGCGAGCCGGTGCGCTGCTGCTTCCCTCACGAAGACGGCGCTCAATGTCTAGAGATCAACGCGGAGCTTTGCAGCCACGAAGAAGGCATCAGTCTCGGCGCTGGAAGCTGCGACCCGAATCCCTGCCCTCCCCCCGAAAACGAATCGGTCCGCTGCTGTCTCGAGCACGAAGGCGAGTCGATCTGCGTCCATCTCACCGACGAGCATTGCGCGGCCGAAGGTGGCACGAGCCTAGGTGCCGACGGGTCCTGCTCGCCGAATCCGTGTCCCCAGCCGCCGCCTCCGCCTCGCTGCTGTCTCGTCGTCGAGGGCGAGAGTGTCTGCGAGGACTTCACCCCCGAGCACTGCGCCGCGGAAGGTGGCACGGACATCGGTGCGGGAAGTTGCGATCCGAATCCCTGCGGCTGAGCGCGATCGGTAGCGTCGCCGCAATGATAGCGCGGACAACCGCCGTCGGGCACGGGCGACGGGCTACGGGCAGTTCGATCCGCCCGGAGGCTGGTAAGGCGTAACTCCATCGGAACAGAAAAGCTCGGCCGCGAGCTTTTGCTTCACACGGTAGGCGCCAGGCCAACCGATCACAGAATTGACGGCAGGGCTGGCGCTTCCACCGATGCAGCCGACGCCGACGATAGCCTCGCCCGGAGTGCCGACGGCAACGATCGGATCGAGGAAGCACTCCCTGAACTTCGACAGCGTGCAATCGCCGCAGTCACTGCCGGCGCAGATTGGGTCATAAGCCTGGCAGTCGGCGTTGTCGGCACACCCCAAAATACCTTCGCCGTTCGCGCGCAAGTAGCCGTCGCAATACGAGTCTGTCGGTCCGGCAAAGCAGGTACCGTCGTCCGGCGCCCCACCCGGGTCCGGGCTGCAGATCAGGTCGTCGCACTTGTTGGGGAAGCGGGTTGACGACGTCACGCCCGCGGTACAGGTGCCCGCCCCGACCCCTGCGCACTCCGCATCCGAGTTGCAAGTAAGCGAGGTATCGCCCGTGCAAACGGCGCAGGCGCAGGCGGAACCCGTCAGGAAGCCGCCGCAGTCCGTGCCGAAAGGCAACGATGTCGACCCCGTCGTGTAGTCGACGGTCGTCTCGAGGCCGGCTCCCGTGATGTTGCTCCCCGGGCTCGGCGGACAGTCGTAGCTGACACTGCCAAAAGTCGCGTCAGTAGCATCGACCGTGCAGGCGAGACCGTCGCGCGATCCGCCGTCACACGCTCCGGCGTCGCAGAGCGGGCACGGCCGGTCCACGCCTATTCCGAGATAGATCGTTACGCGCAGCGGAATGGCGAGGGCGACCGCGCCGGTCGCTGGGTCGAGACTTCCCGACATCGATCCGTCCACCCGTGTCGTGACGCACGCAGGGCTGCTACCCGCGCTGTACGGAGTGGGCGGTCCGTAGAAGCACTGGCACGTTCCACCGAAGCCCGTGCATGCCAGATCGTTCGCGCAGACGACGGTGGGGTCGCCGTTGCATCGACACGCATCTGCCGGCGGCGCTACCGCGGTGCTGACACAGTTCGCGCAGTCGACGTCGCACGAGATCGTGAACGCCGCCCCGCGGTAACCGAGGATCGGGTCCATGTCGTGGACGAGCCCCGAGAAGCCCGTGTCGAGCTCGGTTCCGGTAGAAACCGGGACCACGACGTAGGAGCCCGTGCCCGGACAGATGCCCGGCAGCTCCCACAGCATCGCGGCGGTGCCGCCGCCAGTCTTGCCCGCCGTATCGTCGAGTGCGCACACGATCAGGCCGTCCAGCGTCTCGGCGCACGAGTCCATGTCGGGTAGGCCTCTGTCACGTGACGAGCGGCTGAGTGGATTGAGTATGGTGCAAGCCGACGTGATCGCTGATGCCGCCTTGTTGCGCGCCGTCAGGATTTTGCCATTCGGGTCGGACGTCGCGCATGCGAAGGCAAACGCCCCTCCGACCTTGTCACTGGCCGACTGGCACTTGGCGCGCTCTTTCACAGTCGTGTTGACTAGCTTCGTATAGCCTTTGGCCAACGCGCTGTGGCAACGTTGGACGTCGGGCACGAGCGGCGCTGTCGGCGATCCGAGCACGGTCTCGGCGGTGTCCTGAGCGAGGGCGTCGGTATGAGCGATCAGACAGTCGGCCAGCTCGGTGAATTCGTCGATCCCGGTTGTAGCCCCGCCATCGTCGATCGTTTCGAACGGTACCGGGCACCGTCCGAACTGCGCTAGGACGGCAGCACCGCAGTCGGGATTTCCGATGACCGCATCGCGCGCCTTTTGCGCGGCGGTAGGTATCTTGACCTTGATATCCGCCGTGGCGAGGTTGTTGCAGTCGAGCGCCGCCGGGATCTTTCCGGCATTCCGCAGCTTGTGACAGCCGGTGATCACCTTCTGAGCGGTCTTGATGTACTTGCCGCCGGCCTTCGCAATCGCCGCGCGACAGCTCGCATCACTCGGGCCCACTTGCGCTCCCGCGATCGGCGCGGCCACGACGCTCGGAAGGAACAGGGCGACAAACAGTAGCGCGAGCACCGCACGCGCGTGTCCCTTGATGAAATCCCTAGTGGACCTCGACAGGCGGGTTGATGACATAAAATACCCCCTCGCTGAGGGGATCTCTGTGACCGATCCACCTCGCTGCGTAACTCGTAACCCGGATGCCTCGGACCTGTCGAGTTGGGAAAACCCCTCATCGCGTCGGGTCGTCAGCGCTAGCGTCCCTCGAGGGACCGCGAGAGCGTCAATCGTGCCATCAATGAATTTGCCGTACTGGAAGGAGTGCTGGATCGCCGCTTTCCCGTCTGCCGATTGCTGCTCACGCAGCCAGTCGGAACCGAGATTCGGGGCGGGTCGCTACGCCGTCGCCAAGGCCGCGCGATCGGGGTACGCTCCGCGACGTGAGCGACGCTCTCGATCCCGAACGCTGTCCTCTCTGCGGGAACGGCAACGAGTGCGGCATGGCGCGCGGCGCCGAGACCTGCTGGTGCTTCGAAGCGACGATACCGAGCGAAGTGATCGAGAGAGTTCCTGCCGAAGCTCGCGGCGTCGTCTGCGTCTGCAAGACCTGCGCGAGCGGACGCGACGACGGCACAGCGTCCGCCTGAGACTTCTTCGCCCTCAGTCGTTTCGATGCACGTGCTGCGCCGCGCCATGCCTTGCAATGCCTCATCGGACAGTCGAGGATCGCGTCTCTTTCCGGAGGGGACATTACGGATGAGATGGATTCGTTTCTTCGCAACCGCGGCGTTTCTGGGTGTGGCCACCACGGCCAGCGCGTTTCCACTCGATGACGCGCAACAGAAATGCTCGGCCAACTTCATCAAGAGCTCGATCAAGGCGCTCGGCGCTCTCGGCAAAGAGACCGCACGATGTCACGCCGCGATCGGCAAAGCCGGCGGCGGGGGGGCTGACGACGTCGCGACCTGCGTCACCCTCGACGAGAAAGCGAAGATCTCGACCTCGGCCGCAAAGGTGGACGGCGCGATCCAGAAGTACTGCGTCGGCCTTCCTTACCCGATGACCTGTCCCGCCCCTTGCGAAACCATCGACGACGCCGGCGCCACGACCGACATCGATGACGACTCCGAGCTGCAAGACTGCCTCGCCTGCTTCAACGACGGTATTGGCGGTGTGGGCACGGGAGCGGACCCGTTGCTCCGCGGCGTTCACGGTGCGTTCCTGAAGGATGCGGCCATTCCTGACGACAAAGTCGTTCTCAAGTGTCAGAGCACCATGATCAAAAACGTCACCAAGCTCTTTCAAACCGAGCTCAAAATCGCGGCGAAGTGCATCGACGACGAGCTCGAAGCCGGAGCCCTCGCAGCGCCGGAAGCTTGCATCACCAACCTCGCTACGGACTCGAAAGTCGGCGCGGTGATCGCGAAGCTCGCGACTGCAGCCATCAAGTGCTCGCCGCCGGCTCCCTTCGATGCCTCGCTCTGCACTGGTCTCGACGGCTCGGCGCTCGCCGACTGTCTCGACACGATCGTCGCGTGCCGTACTTGTCGCTGGCTGAATGGAGTAACAGGCGGTCTGCTCGACTGCGACGTCTTCGACAACGCCGCCGCCGACGCGAGCTGCCTTGCTCCTTAGCTAGGATTTCTACGCGGCTTTGGCTCCGGTGAAGACCGGTGCGAAGCCGCCGCCCGCCGTACGGAAATTAGTGGTCTGGCCGCGATAGAGCCGCGCAGCCACGAGCTGCACGCGGCCATCGTAAACGTAGTTTCTAAGATCGAGCTTGAGCGGCAGCTCGACGCCGTCGACGAGAAGGGTTCGCTCGCTCGGCACCACGATGCGCTGGGCAATGTATTCGCGAGTGAGGATCTCTTCCCAGGTCGAGCGAGTCAGCTTGTCGCCGCGATACGCGGCCTTGCTGCCATAGCCCGTCGCCGGCTTGAAGAAGTAGCGCTTGCGCGCCTTCCAGAACTCGTCCGCCTGCGCGGGATCGAGACGCCGCGCGTCGGGCACGCCGGCGCGAAGCACGTCGAGGGTCTCCGAATCGATGCCCCAATCTTTCAGTGAATCGAAATCGGAGAACACCGTCAGCAGGCGCTTGTCCGCGCGGAGCGCGTAAGCGCGCGGGTGCGGCGAGACGACCGTAGCGCCGCTCTCGTAAGCCGCACGAAGGGCGGCGGATGCGGGCGCTTCGAAATAGAAATCCACGAGACGGTTGTAGACGAAGTCGAGCTTACGGCCCTCTGCCGTGAGTGAGGCACCGTCGAAGCGGAGATCCGCAACGTCGATGATCTCGGCTTCGATGCCGGCCGAGCGGAACAGCTCGCGAAACAAGAGAAACTCGGGGTAAAGGAACTGCGACTCGGGCGCTTCGTCGACGATGGCAATGGAGCGGAGCGAGGCGTCTCCGCGCTGACACCGCCATTCCGAGAGAAACATCTCGAGCAGCTCTCGCTGCAAATGCTCGGGGTCCGTGCTGGCGCCGAGGACGGCCGAGACCTCTTCGCAGCACGCTTGCTGCGCGCCGGCCAGCGCCACGTTTAGGAGAGCGCCGCCGGCGTTCGTGTTGATCTCGATCAGCTGAGGACCGTCGTGGCCGAGGTGAAAATCGTAGCCGAGAAATACGCCTCGCGGGCCGTGCTCGCTCCGCGCGATCGCAGGCGCCGCGTCGAGGGCGTGGCGCCGAAACGGATCGCTCGCAACCACAGTCTCGATCGCCGTTACCACCGCCTGCATCTGGTCGAGCTGCGCTCGCGCCAAGAACACGGGCGAGCCCGAGAACAGATTCGGCTGGTCCTTCAGAATGGAAGCGTAGACACCGGCTGTCTCCGGCCCCGATTCGAGGCGGTCACGGAGCTTTGCGGGATCGACGGCTATGCAGTGACAGAGCCGATTGAGCTCCTCGGCCAAAGCCGACGCGTGAAAAGAGGCTTCGTCCGACACACGAGGGTTCTAGCGCGCGCCTCGTCGCTCGACAATCCCGAAGCCCTGCCCGTCGAACGAGCAACCTCTGCCGGTCAAACGGGCAGACGGTTACCAGCCTACACTTGCCTGCGCTGAATTCGGCCTCGTCCGAGCCTCGCCCGCGGCACGCGCATTGCTTCAGCAAACACGAGGGAGGGAGAACCCGACATGAAACGAGTTGAAGCCATCATCAAGCCGTTCAAGCTCGACGAAGTGAAGGAAGCCGTCGACAAGATCGGTGTCACGGGCATCACGCAGACCGAGGTGAAAGGCTTCGGGCGCCAAAAGGGCCACTCCGAGCTCTACCGCGGGGCCGAGTACCGGGTGGAGTTCTTGCCCAAGCTGAAGCTCGACATGCTCGTAGACGACGCCCAAGTGGACAGCGTGATCGAGGCCATCGTGCTCGCCGCTCGCACGGGCGGTATCGGCGACGGAAAGATCTTCGTCTCGAAGGTGCCGAACGCCGTACGTATCCGCACCGGCGAGCGCGGCCCGCGGGCGCTCTAGTCCAGAGTTCGGACCGAGTGCTCAGCCGCTCAAGTAGCCTACCAAGACCGCGTGCGAAAGCTCCACGTGTCGGGGCGCGTCGCTGAGCGAGCCCCGATGACCGGCGGCGGCAAGCTGCCCGATCATCGCGTTCGGACGCGTGAGGCTCTTCACCGGATACCAGAGCATGAAGCAGGCGCGCTCGGTGCTCTTCACGGCGCCAGCGAGCAAGTGAGGGATGTTCGTCCTGTCGGCATTCGCGTCAGTCGTTCGCGGCCTCGGCATCATCGGGTGAGACGGCGGGCTGCGGCACATTGCCGCGTGCGATCGCGTCGAGCATCACCCGATCGTGGATCAGACGGAGAATCTCACCCGAATTCGGGATGCCGACTTCGGCCATCCTTTGGAGACGCTCGCGATCCGCCTTGCCCGTCACTCGCGAGGTGAAGTTTCGAAGCTCTTCGCGCACGATCCAACGGGAGAAGTCGACGTACATTCGCAACGGGTCCACGGAGAAGCCGACGTCCTCGGTATAGCCCGCGCGCCGTGCATTCGCCCAGAGCTCGACCAGCGCGATGTCGCGCCCCTCGAGCCATTGGTCGCCTTTGCGCGTCACGACGGCGATCGCCTCGGTCTTCGCCATCGCGAGGATTTCCTTGGCGGATAGCCCGACGCGCTTTGCGAGCACGCTCAATCGCTCGGGGGGCCTCGCACTCCGATCACGCGTGGCAGGCGAGAGCGTTCGGCCGACGTCGAGCAGCATCTCGACCTCCGCCTTCGCTGGAGGTTGTTCGCCCGCGACGATGCTCTTGATCACCGCGAGCGGCAGATACCGCTCCGTCTGGAGCTTCTTCACGACCAGAATACGCTCGACGAACGACTCGTCGTACCAGGCGACGTTCTTCGCGGGTCGCTCCGGCGTCGGCAGCAAGCCCTCGCGAATGTAGAAGCGAATCGTCTCGCGGCCAACGCCCGTGGCGCGCTCGAGATCCTTCATTTTGAGTCGTTTGGTCACTGCGCCGCGACGGCCACCACCTGCCGGATGTCCGATAGTCGCGCCTCGAGCTCCTCGGCCGCCCGCTCGTCGCTGGCCGACATGGCCTCCACGTCGGTTTCGGCGAAGCCGATGATGTTCATGTCGGCGTAGGCTTTGCGGATCCGCGGGCCCCAGAGTCCGATGTCCTTCATGGTGGGAACGATGCGGGTGAAGAGGTTCGTGCGATAGACACGCATCATCTCCGAGCGGTCCATGTGCTCCATGCACTCCTTCATCGGGAGACCGAGCCGCTCCCAGACCTCCTCGCCGAGGAAGCGATCGCGGAGAAGATAACAGCCTTCCACGGCAAACTCCTCGCGCTCGTCCCTCTCCTTGTCGCTCAACTGCGGATAGTAGTCGCGGAGCGTGAGTCGACCGAACGCGACGTGGCGCGCTTCGTCTTGCATCACGTACGCGTTCACCGAAGCCGCCAGCGGGTTCTTCGCGAAATCACGAATGAGACCGAACGACGCGAGGGCCACGCCCTCGATCAACACCTGCATGCCGAGGTAGGTCATGTCCCAGCGACCGTCGGAGAGCGTGTCGTCGAGCAACGCTTTCAAGTGGGGATTGATCGGATAGACGAGCTCGAACTTCTCGTGAAGCAGCCGGGTGTAGGCCTCGACGTGACGGGCTTCGTCGATGACCTGAGTGGCGGCATAGAACTTCGAATCCATATCTGGCACCTGCTGGACGATCTTGGCCGTGCAGATGAGCGCGCCCTGCTCGCCGTGCATGAACTGCGAGAGCTGCCAGGCTTGAAAGTGGGTGCGCGTCTCGCGCTTCTCGCTCGCGGTCATTCGGTTCCAAGCGTCGGAGCCGAACACGGGAATCATCTCATCGGGAAGGCCTTCGGGATTTTCCGGGTCGAGGTCTTTCGACCAATCGATGCGCTCGGTGGCATTCCACTGGAGCTTCTTGCCCTTCTCATGGAGGTTCAAGAGCTTCGCGCGCTCAGACTGGTACTCCCAGGTGAACGAGGTCGCGAAATCCTGCGGAATGCTCTCGACGGTGGTGGCTGGCGCGGTCGTGTAGCGGTCGAACGAAGACATGGGCGGATCCTCCCCTTGGCGCACCCCTTGGGACGTCGCCTAAATACGTAGTACGTATCACTACTCTGTAATTCTGGATGCGTCAATCCCATTTTTCCTTTAACAGCCGGGGGCTGGGGGCTAGAGTCCCGGCGTCGTGGAACGCCCCTTGCCGCCCCCGCCCCATGCCCGCCATGAGCTCGAGGTCGCGAGGCTGAGGCTCGCGCGAATGAGCGTTCGCGGCGGCGACTCGCTCGCGGAGGCGTTTCGAGAGGCCACGGAGCTCGCAGCCGAGACGCTCGCCGTCGCGCGCGTAGGGATCTGGCTCTTCGTCGATGCGGGTCACGCGATTCGCTGCTGTGAGCTCTTCGAAAAGCCGAAACGCGCGCACTCCGAAGGCGCAATGCTCTACGACGTGGATCTGCCCGCCTACTTTCGCGCGCTCGAAGAGCGGCGCTACATCTGCGCCGATGACGCGCGCACCCACCCGCTGACACGGGAGCTTTGCGAGCACTACTTGAAGCCGCTCGGCATCACATCGATGCTCGACGCGCCCATCTACCACGGCGGTCGCGTCGTCGGCGTAGTCTGCCATGAGCATGTCGGAGACAAACGGCGGTCTTGGACGTCGGCCGACATGGATCTCGCGGGCAGCATCGCCGATAGCATCGCGCTTCGAATCGAGGAAGCCGCGAGGCGGGACGCGGAAGAGCGCGCACACGCGCTGCACCTTCAAGCGCTCGAGCTCGAGAGGTTGAAGGCCATGTGGCAGCTTGCCGCGAACGCTGCGCACGACATCCGGAGCATGGTGAACGTCGTCCGTTGGGCGGCGCGTGCGATCACCGATGAGACCGACACCACGGCGTCGGCAATCGATCACGCGACGCAGATCCTCAGCGCCACCGACGCCGTGGTCTCGATCACGCGAGACTTCGAAGCCCTCGGCCGCGAGAAGGAGCGATCGCCTTCCGTGACCAATCCCGCGACGGAGATCGAGCGGATTCTGCCCCTGCTTCGCGCGGCGGTCGGGGAGAATCACGGCATCGCGCTCCACCGACCGGCGGCCTGTGGCCTCGTGCTCATCGATCGCGCCGATCTCGAGCGCATGTTGCTGAATCTCGTCGTCAACGCGCGCGATGCGTTGACGGACGGCGGCGCGATCCACATCGAGGTGAGCGAGAGCACGGTCACCGATGGCACCGTGCCTCCCGGCGCCTACGTCGTGATCGAAGTCAGCGACCACGGTGTCGGTATCGACCCGCAGCTGCTCGAGAAGATCTTCCAACCTTTCTTCACGACGAAAGGCGCCGGCGGCGGCAGCGGGCTGGGCCTGACGGTAGTGCAAGGCACGGCCGACCGCGCCGGCGGCTTCGTTCACGTCGAAAGCGAGCCCGGTCGCGGAACGACGTTCCGTGTGTATCTGCCGCGAGTGGCGGCGCCCTAGGTCTAGACTCAGCGCAGGACGGCGACGGTGAAGGCGTCGCCACCTTGGTCGGGCTCGGCGGGAGCCGAGCCCGCGACGTAGGGCGAGTCGGCGAGAGCTTTCCGCACGGCGATCTTCAGAACGCCGGTGCCGTGGCCGTGCAAAACAAACACCGCGTCGGCTCCGGCGAGCACGGCCGCGTCGAGAAACTCGTCGAGAGCCGCAAGACCTTCGGCCACACGCGCGCCGCGGAGATCGAGCGTGTTGCTCTCCGTACGAAGCGCGCGCGTGAGCGACGCCGCATCGAAAGCCGGCCGACGCCGTTGCGCCCGCGCCACGCCGGCCGCTCCGCGTCCGACGGGCCCGGCCTGGGAAGCCCGCCCGGTCACCTCGACCTCGTTCGGCCGGAGCTTGAGCGTCATTCCGCGGGCCCGCACCTCGACTTCGCGATCGCGCAGAGAGATCACCTCGCCCGTCAGGCCGAGGGCCGGTACCAGGACGGACGCTCCGACTTCGAGTGCACCACCGCCCTCGACGATCTCCGCAGGCGCTAACTCGACATCGTCCAGCACGGCGGCGAGCGCTTCTAGCTCTTCACGCGCGGCAGCTGCACGCTGGCTCGTCGGCTCGCGCTGTAGATCCGCGATCACTTGGGCGATCGAATGCTCCGCCACGCGAAGCTTTGCGGCGAACTCCGACGCTACACCGGCTTCGAGCTCGCGCAGCCGTCGCTTGGCTTTCTCTTCGCGTTCGACAACGGCAGCCTCGCGCTCGCGCACGCGCCGAGATTCGGCCTCCGCTGCGAGTGCACGCTCCTCCGCCCGCGCGCGATCACTTTCGAGAGCCGCGATCGCGTCTTGCAACGCACGCTCACCTTGGTCCATCAGCTCTCTCGCGCGCACGATCAGCGCCGGGTCGATCCCGGCACGCAGCGCGGCGGCAAGCCCGTGGCTCTCGCCGGCGATGCCGGGCACCACGCGATACGTCGGCCGCTCGTCCCTATACTCCATCGCGGCGACCGCGATCCGCGAGTCTGCGGCGGCCGCCGCCTTGAGCTGTGCATAGTGCGTGGTCACCACGACGCGCGCCCCCGAGTCGGCGAAACGCTCGACCAACGCGCGTGCGAGCGCACCGCCCTGCGCCGGGTCAGTGCCCGCAGCAAGCTCGTCGAGCAGTAGCAACGCGCCCTCGCCTGTCGCGTCCAGCATCTCGCCGAGCGTCGCCAAATGGCCCGAGAAGCTCGATAGCCCTTCGTGCACCGTCTGACGATCGCCGATATCGGCGAGAATCGTCGGAAACACGTCTACCCGCGATCCCTCTGCCGCCGGCACGAAGCAGCCAACGCGTACCAGCAGGGCGGCAAGCCCGAGAGTCTTGAGCGCCACCGTCTTGCCTCCCGCGTTCGGACCCGTCAGCACGAGCACGGGACTCGCGGCATCGAGACGGAGATCGTTGGCGACGACGGGAGCGCCTTCGAGCGCGAGCACCGGATGTCTCGACTCGCGAAGCTCGATCACGCCGCCGCTCGGGTCGACCACCGGGCGCGACGCATCGAGACGCAACGCGAGCTCGCGCCGCGCAACGGCCAAGTCGACGGCCATCGAGGCTTCGAGCGCACACAAAAGCGGAGTCGCTTGCCTGCCGACTTCCGCGCTCAACACTCGGAGGATTCGATGCTCTTCGGCGCGCAGCTCGGCCTCGGCGAGCCGGCGCTCGTTGTTGAGGGGCACTACGCGGTGAGGCTCGACGAAAATCGTCTGTCCGCTTCGCGACGCATCGTGGACGATGCCGAAGTCGTGACTCTTCGCCTGCGCTTTGACCGGTAAGACGAAGCGATCGCTACGAACGGTGAGGTAGCGATCCTGGAGGATCGAATCGAGCTGTCCGCTTCCGACCAGCGCCTCGAGCACTGCGCGGGCCTGCCTCTCGAGCGTGACGATGCGCCTTCTCAGCTCGCCGAGCGCAGGGTACATCGCTTCGGAAAGCTCTCCGCCGGCATCGAACGAATCGACGAGGGTCCGACAAAAACGCGCGTCGACGATGATGTCCGAGCCGCGCTCGGCGAGGGTCGGCGCCATTCGCGACTGCTCTTCGAGGTAGCTTGCTAGCGCGGCCAGCGCCGCCACGGTGCCACCGGCTAGGCGCAGCTCCGCTTTCTCCAACACCTCGCCGCGCACCGCGCGTTGTAAGTGCAATGCGATGTCCTCGATTCCGCTGAGGGGTGGCATCGAGCGTCCCTCTCGATGCAAAAGCGCGAGGTCGTCGACTTCGTCCATCCAGCGGGCGATGGCGTCGTGATCGGTCGTCGGCTCGAGAGAGGATGCCGCGTCACGGCCGAGTGACGTGCGCGCTTGCGATGCGAGCGCGTCGAGCAAGAACGGCCAGTCGAGCGCCTCGAGAGTGCTTGCTTCCAGCTTCACCGGGTCGGATCGGCGCGACGGAGCTCGCCGGCGTTTTGCATGACGAACACGACGGCGCCCCAAGAGATGCCGAGCGCAATCACGATGTACGTGATGCCGTAGAGCGAGTTTACCGCGACGAGGTCCGGCGATCGTACACGAAAAAGCCAGACGTTGAGCGTGACGTAGAGCGCGTAGACGACGCCGAGCGGAAGCGCGATTCGGCTCTTCGTCCAAAGGCCGTAGGCGTAGGCTGCGAGAAAGAGGCCGAAGAGAGGAGCAATGAAGAGATTCGGGGTGCCATTCAAGCGCTCGCCGAAGAATACGAGCCCGACCTCTCCTTCCATCTCGAAGGGCTTGGTGAAATTCGAGAACGAGAGCAGGCCGAAAACGATCGCGAACGCGCGAAATACTCGATCTCGTGTCATGGCTCCCTTCCTTCTATCTCAACGAAGGTAGGCTTGACCACCGTCGAGCATGATCGTCGTGCCGGTGATGTAGCCGGCGTCGTCACTACAAAGCATCGCGACCGCCCGGCCTATGTCTTGCTCGCAGTCACCACCGCGTCTCAGAGGAACCGTCTGCATGAATGCGCACGCTTCTTCCGGAACCATCTCGGTCCACATCACCATGCCCGGCGACATCGCGAGCGGCACGATGACCAGCACGCGGATGCCGTCGGGGCCCCACTCGCAAGCCGCCGCGCGAGAGAGCGTTCGCGTCGCCTCTTTGACGGCGGCGTAGGCGCCGTAGCCGATCGGGTCGGGCCGAAACCCGGATCCGGAGGCAAGATTAACGACCACGCCGCGGCTGGCCTTCAATTGCGGGTAGCAAGCGCGCATGAAGCGAAACGTTGCCAGAGGGCCCGTACGCCAACCGGCTTCGAAAGCCTTCTCCGAAACGTCGTTCAACTTCCCGAGCGGCACGGACTGCGCGTTGTTGACGAGAATGTCGATGCGACCGAACGCTTCGAGCGTTTTCGCGACGCAATCCTCGATCTGCTCGCCCTTCCCCACCTCGCAGAGAACCGGCAGCGCGCGCACGCCGCGTTGCTCGATCTCGCGACAAGTGTCGTGGAGCTTCGATTCCGTCTTGCCCGCGACGACGATCGCCGCACCTTCGCTCGCGAGCGCGAGCGCGATGCCCTTGCCCACCCCTTGGCCCGAACCGGTCACGATCGCGACCTTGCCCCTCAGTCTTCCGTCCGCTTTCGTCATTCGTGTCTCCATTGGCGCAAGCTAGCGGTCCATTTTATCCGGCCGCCCTTAGCGGCCTCGGCGCATGTCGAGTCGTTGCGTCGTGACCGCTACGTTGCGTGTGCCGACGCGCACGATCTCCCAAGCGACGTTGAGCTTGACGCGCGGCCGAGTGTCCGACGAGATGCCCACCTTCAATCGCTCGCCGCGCTCGAGCGCGATCGGCGTAGCGGCGGAAAGGAAGATTTGCTTCCAGTGCGTCGCGGGCGCGCTCGGGCTCGTCGAGAGCTCGATCGCGGGCGCAAGCGTGCAGGTCCACCACAGCGCGAGCCCGTAGATCGTGACCGGCTCCGAGATCTCCCAGTCGGCGCCTCCTCGTCTCACGCTCTCGACGTCGCCGCTTGTGAAGTCGGCCCGATCCCAGACTTTCGCGCTTCGGACGCCGCCGAAGAGGTCGGCCTCGCGAATCTCCTTTACGTACATGTTGTTGAGGCTTCGCTCCCTGGCGGGAGCGAAGTCGAGGTCCATTCCGACTCGATCCCAGCTCGTGAGGTCGCTGTAGATCGCGTCGGTTACGACGGGCGCCACGTGCTGGGCCACCCCTGCCGGCATCATCCGGCCTTTCGGCTTGAGGAAGCGCCGCGCATCGCGAAGCCCCTCGATGATGCTCTCCTCGTACGCATAGTTGCCGAGGGTCTCGGAGACGACCAGGTCGGCTTTCGGGAGGCCCGTAACGTCGCCCGAGCTCGCGTGCACTACCGTGCAACCGGTCATGCGGTTGCGCTTCAGAATCTCGCTCGCCATGCGGGCCAGGTCTTCGTTCTCCTCGATGAGATAGCAGCGCTCGGCGCCGAGACGGCAAGCGAGCATGGCGAGAAATCCCGTGCCGGCTCCGACGTCCACCACCGTATCGCCCTTCCGAACGACGGCCTTCAAGGCCCTCGCCAGAGCGGCGTTTCGAACCGCGTCGGCCATGATCGTTCTCTGGTACTCGATGACGGACACGGGGCGCCACAATCTGCTCGCGATCCGACTGCGAGGCAACGCGAGCTTTCCTCGGGCATAATGCCGGGCCGAGGGCTCGAGACACGTGGCAGGTGACGAGGCGGACAAAGCGTCCGACGACAACCCGACCTCCTTCCTCGGACGCGGCGTGCGCGAAGTCCATCGCGACGATGCGCTCTGGGTGCTCGATAAGCCGTCGGGCGTTCTCTCTCACCCGAATCCACCCGCGAAAAGCTCTCCTTCCGCGCTGCTGAAAGGCGAGTACGACTTCGAGCGCGAGTACTATCGACTCCGCCGCGAAGACGGCAAGCTCCGCCGCGTCTGGCTCCTTCACCGCCTCGACCGCGACACGAGCGGTCTCATTCTCTGCGCGTTCTCGGCCGAAGCGGCGGCGGCGCTCAAAGAGGCGCTCGCGCGTCGCGAGATCCGGAAAGAGTACCGAGCGTTGGTGCTCGGCGTTCCGCGAGAGATCAGCGGCGAATGGCGTGACCACCTGGAGCGAAGCCGTCGCGAGGGTCGTGTGGAGGTGGCCGTCGTCCGCGGCAGCAACCCGAACGCCACCACACGCTACGAGACCCTACGCCGCTTCCCTGCCGCCGACTTAGCGTTGCTCTCGCTCGAGCCCCGCGAAGGCCGCACACACCAGATCCGCGTCCAGTGCGCACGTCACGGCCACCCCATTGCCGGCGACGACCGCTATGGAGATTTCAACGCGAATCGCGAGCTCGCGAAGTCTGCAGGGCTCGATCGAATGATCCTGATCGCGCAGCGGCTCCGCTTGAAGCACCCCGTGACGGGAAAAAATCTCGCGTTCGAGTGCGAGGAACGGCGAGACGTCGCCAAGGTGCTGGCCGCCGTCGAATCACTCGGACGAACGGTCCTGCGTCGAAAACGCTGAAGCGCCCACTCAGTCGAGCAAGCAAACGTCCCAATCGTCACCGGGCAGCGACATGCCTATCTGGAAGCTGGTCCCACATTGCGACGCGACGAGCACCGGGGGGCCGCAGCTCACGATATCCGCGCAAGTGACCGTGACTCCACAGTCCGGACTGGCCGCGTTGCCCGTTATGTCGGAGCTCACGATCTTGATTCGGCATCTGTCGGAGTTGGGGTCGGCGTGCAGGGAAACGCCCGTGCCGACGTTGTTCTGCACGTCGGTGTCAGTCAGGCGAATACGCCCGCTGGATCCTCCGGTGATGCCGTAGTTGTTGCCCGTCACGCTGCTGCGCTTGATCGTCACACCGTTCGCAAGAACGCCGTAAGCGCCATTGTTGACGAACTCAGAATCGAGGACGATGGTACGACTGTAAGTTTCGAGCCCGCTCTCGCCGTTCTCGGCGACCGTCGTGCCACGCATGCGCGCCTTGCGCACGCCGTTCGAGTAGATACCTCTCCCGCCGTTGTTTGAAACTACGCTGTCGACGATCGTCAGATCGCCGTCAGGAATCGAAATGCCGTCGAACGCGTTGCCGACCACCGTTACGTTTCGAACTCGAAGATCACCACCGTATTGGCCGCCTCGGATACCGTTAGCACCGGCGCCAGAGATGGTGCCACCGGGTGACGAAGACCTCACTTGGCAGTCCCCTTCGCAAAGCACGGCGTTATTCGTGCCGCCGGTAAGCGTAAAGCCGGCGAGATCGAGGATCGCATCGGACTCCAACGTGATCGCGGCAAGAGATTCGGCAGAGCAGTCGAGATCGGCCGTCAACACCGCAACGCTCGTGTACGTTCCGCCGCATACAGCATCTGCGGCATCGACACGCCGCGCGTCCGCCGTAACGAGACAACTTGCTATCGCGACGCAAGAGCTGAACGCTTTGATGTAAGAGAGCATGCTGACCTCCGAGTGACGCGAGCTGCCCGTGAACAACGGGCACGCAACGCCGGGATAGTACCCCCCCCCCGCGCCCTCAGTAAATATCCTTTCCTGGGCCGCGATGCGCTCCGCTAGTCGCCAACGTAGGCCGTGCCGCGGGGCAACGGACCGCCGCGGAGCACGGCGAAAAACGGCGGCAGCTCGAGGATGGCGGTCGCGAGCACGCCGAGGCCGACGAGCGTGAGCGCGATTTTTCCGGCGAGCGTGTCGAGAGGGAGCACGACGAGCAGAAGCGCGATCACGAGGATGCTGGCCGCGTAGCCGCCGAGCGACATGGCTAGAAATTGCCGGGCGCTGTTACGGTCGGAGTGAAAGTTGAAGAGAAACACTTCGCTCGCGCGATCGGGCAAGCGGACGACGCTGCCGGTGGCACGTGCAGCGAGCAGATGGCCCCATTCGTGGAAGAGATAGCCGACGATGGCCGTGAGCGCGCCTGCGGTCGGCGCCGTCACCCACTCGAGCGCTGACTCCGCCGCGCGCGCGGTGCCGTCGAGCTGCCACGCGAACAGCGTCAGCGCGAGCAGGCCGGCATCGCGCGCGACGTGCTTCCAAGGGACCATCGACTTGGCCTTCGGCTGCGATTTGACCTTCGGCTGCGCGTTGGCCTTCGACTGCGATGCGGGCTTCGTCTGCGACACGCCGAGCATCATAGTCTCGCAGCGGGGCCGTGGTAAGCTCGGCGCGAATGGCCGAAAAGAGCTACGCGATTCTCGGCACCGGCGCGCTAGGCGGCTACTACGGGGCGCGTCTCCACCATGCCGGACTCGACGTCCGCTTCCTCCTTCACAGCGACTACGAGCACGTCCGCGAGCACGGGCTACGTGTGCTCTCGAAGCACGGCGACTTTTCGATCGCGAAGCCGCAGATCTTTCGATCGGCCGACGACCTGCCACGCTCCGACGTTGCCGCAGTCTGTCTAAAGACCACACAGAATCACCTTCTAGCGGAGCTGCTGCCGCCGTCGGTCAAACCCGAGGGCATCGTGCTGATGATGCAGAACGGTCTCGGCATCGAAGCCGACGCTGCGGCCCTGCTTCCGAATCACACGATCGTCGGCGGGCTCGCCTTCCTCTGCTCGAACAAGCTCGGTCCCGGCCACATCGAGCACCTGGACTACGGTGCCGTACGACTCGGCGAGCACGACGCCGACGCCAGGCCGGCCGGCACTACACCCGCGATGTCGGCGATAGCGGCGGACTTCGAGCGGGCGGGGATTCCCATCATGCTCGAAAAAGACCTCGTGCTCGCGCGCTGGAAGAAGCTCGTCTGGAATGTCCCGTACAACGGCCTTTGCGTCGTCGAGCAAACGACCACCGACGTCCTCATGGCCGGTCTACGGACGCGCGCGCGCACCGCCGCGCTGATGCGCGAGGTCGTCGCGATCGCGGCGGCCTACGGCCGACCGATCCGACCGGCTTTCGTCGACAAGATGCTGGACGACACGGAGAAGATGGCGCCGTACAAGCCGAGCATGCTGCTCGACTTTGAGCGGCGGCAACCCCTCGAGCTCGACGCGATCTACCGCCGCCCCCTCGATGCGGCACGCGCCGTCGGCCTGCCCTGCCCCGAGATCGAAGCGCTCTATGCCGAGCTCCGCCGTATGGCAGAATCCGTGGGGTCTTTGTCATTGCAGCCATGACGCCACGGAGCAATACTCGCGCCCGTGGCGAGCAAGCGACCGACCGACACGAGAGAGCCCCGACGCGTTGTCGTGCTCGTGTTCCCCGACTTCCAGATCTTGGACGCGCTGGGCCCGATCGAGGTCTTCAACGTCGCGACACGCCTGCTCGCTGCCGGTCGCTCCGGTCGCCCTGGGTATCGAGTCGAGGTCGTCGCTCCGGAGGCCGGTCCCGCCAAGTGCTCGAACGGTCTATCCCTCCAAGTCGAGCACGACATTCACTCCGTTCGCGGTGACATCGACACGCTGGTGATCGCGGGCGGCCTCGGCACTCGAGCCCTCGTCTCGGACAGCAAAGTCATCGCAACGATTCGCCGACTAGCCGCGCGGAGTCGGCGCGTCACTTCCGTTTGCACCGGCGCTTTGCTCCTCGCCGAGGCGGGTCTCCTGGACGCCAAGCGTGCGACCACCCACTGGGCCTTCGCCGCCGAGCTTCAGCAGCGTTATCCGAAGGTCCACGTCGAAGCCGACCCGATCTACTTGAAGCAAGGCAACGTCTACACCTCGGCGGGCGTAACCTCGGGCATGGACCTCGCGCTCGCGCTGGTCGAAGAGGATCACAGCCGCGAGCTCGCGCTCACGGCAGCGCGCTGGCTCGTGCTCTTCCTCAAGCGCCCCGGCGGGCAATCACAGTTCAGCACGCAGCTCGCGAGTCAGACGGCGACTCACGAGCCGATTCGCGATCTTCAGTGGTGGATTCTCGAGCATCTCGACGACGATCTCTCGGTCGAGGCCTTGGCGTCTCGCGTTGCAATGAGCCCGCGAAACTTTGCTCGGGTTTTCACACGCGAAGTGGGTTTGACGCCGGCGCGCTACGTGGAGCGCGCCAGAGTCGAGGCCGCGAGACGTCGTCTCGAAGACTCGGGCTCGAGCATCGAGGAGATCGCAGGCACTTGCGGCTTCGGCACCGCAGAAACGATGCGGCGCGCCTTTCTACGAAGCGTCCGCGTGCCGCCGGCCGACTACCGCGACCGCTTTCGCACCGTTCACTGAACCATAGACGAGAGGAGATAGAGAAAATGGAAATCGCAATTTTGCTCTACGATCGCTTCACCGCCCTCGACTGCATCGGCCCCTACGAGGTGTTGGCTCACTTGCCAGGTGCCGACTTGAAGTTCGTGTCACGCGACGGCGGCATCGTCCGTAGCGACACGGGCAGGCTTGCCATCGCAACCGACTACTCGATCGACGACGTGCCGAAGCCTGACATGGTCCTCGTCCCGGGAGGGCCGGGCGACGAGGGTGCGGCGGCGGATCAAAAGATCATTGCCTGGCTTCAGAAGGCACACGAGACCACCAAGTGGACGACCTCGGTCTGCACCGGCTCGCTCGTGCTCGGCTCGGCCGGTCTGCTGAAAGGCCTCGAGGCGACGACGCACTGGGCCAGTTACGAACGGCTCGCAGCTCGAGGGGCGAAGCCCACTGCCAAGCGAGTAGTTCGCCAGGGCAAGATCATCACGGCAGCCGGCGTGTCGGCAGGCATCGACATGGCGCTCGAGCTCGCGCGGATCGAAGCCGGCGATGACTTTGCGCAAGGCTTGCAGCTCGCGATCGAGTACGACCCCGACCCGCCTTTCGACTCCGGATCGCCAGCCAAGGCCCCGCCCCACGTACTCGAGTTTCTAAAGGCCCACTTTCAAGCGATGGAGAGGGGAGAGGCTTAGCGAACCCCCTTCCTACATCTCGGGCCGCCGGTTAGCCTCGGATGGGTGAGTGGGGCGCAACGTATCGGGTGTGTCGCGCTCGCTTCATTCCTACTCGCGGCAGCACCGGCGGCCGCGACGGTGGGCGGTAAGCCTCCGTCGAGAACCCAGCTGGCCCGCCTCGCCCATTTCGCGAAATACATCGATTACTTCGCCGCGCTCTCGTACGGCCCTGAAAGAGCGAAGGTTTCTCCGTCTTATATCCGTGCCTTGGTAGTCGCCGAATCGAGCGCCGAACCGCGAGCACGATCCCACATGGGCGCCCGCGGTCTCTCGCAGATCATGCTCGAGACGGGGCAGATCGCCGGGCGCGAGCTCCACGCGACCGGAGTGGATTACCAGTTCGTGGACGAGCGTCGCCTCAAGTGGTTAAGGGGCGAGGACCTCTACGACCCTGCCATCAACCTCCTGATCGCCTGCTACTTGAGCGCGACCTACCTCGAGCGCTTTCAAGGCCGTACTGACCTCGTGGTCTCTGCTTGGAACGCCGGGCCGGAGTCGGTGGTGCGCTACGGCAACCGGCCTCCCCCCTATCGCGAGACCCGTCAACTGCTCGCCAGAGTGCACGGGTACATGGTTCACTTTGACGACGGCCGACAGCCGGGATGGCAAAGCGCGACCTGGGACGTCGCCGGCCGGCGCGGCACAGGATGGGGTCTCACCCCGCAGCTCCCGAGCCGCGACTTCGTGATCGCGGCACGCCGCGCTGCCCAGCGGGCGAGCGCGTCCCGCGACTGACCGCGAACGACTGCGGAGCGGCGGCGGCCGTCAGTCTTCGTCTTCGGGCTCGTTGCGCTTAACGGAGCGAAGGTTACCGGGAAGTATTTTCTTCCGCACCCGAATCGACTTCGGCGTCACCTCGACCAGCTCGTCGTCGCCGACCCACTCGATCCCAGCCTCGAGGCCCATCTCTCGGTGCGGCGTGATCACGACGTTCTCGTCACGTCCGGCCGCGCGAATGTTCGTCAGCTTCTTCTCGCGGACGATGTTCACGTTGAGATCGACGTCGCGCGAGTACTCGCCGATGACCATGCCTTCATAGACTCGCGTGCTCGGGGCGATGAACATCGCCCCCCGTTCTTGAAGGTGGAAGACCGAGTACGGCGTCGCCACACCCTCTCGGTCCGAGACCATCGCGCCGTTTACGCGGGCCTTGATGGGCCCGGCCCAAGGAATCCACCCGTCGAACAGCGCGTTCATGATGCCGGTGCCGCGGGTCTCCGTGAGAAAGCGGGAACGCAGCCCGATCAGTCCGCGCGACGGCACGCGAAACTCCATGCGTGCCCTACCCGAGCCGGCCTGGCTCATCTTGGTCATCTTGCCCTTGCGAAGCGCGAGCAGCTGGCTCACCACTCCGACGAAGTCTTCCGCGACGTCGATCACCAAGAGCTCTACCGGCTCGTGCTTTGCGCCGTCGATTTCCTTGGTGATTACCGTCGGCTTCGAGACCTGCATCTCGTAGCCTTCGCGGCGCATCGTTTCGATTACGATGGCGAGCTGCAGCTCGCCGCGCCCCGTGACTCGGAGCGCATCCGGCGAATCGGTGTCCTCGATGCGGACGCTGACGTTCCGGCGCTGCTCCTGGTAGAGGCGCTCGCGAAGCTGCCGGGACGTGACAAATTCGCCTTCGCGTCCGGACCACGGCGCGTTGTTCGCGCTGAAAATCATCGAGATGGTCGGCTCGTCGACGCGGATAGCCGGTAGCGGCTTCGGATTCTCCTTGTCGCCGATCGTGTCGCCGATGTTGATGTCCTCTATGCCCGCCACCGCAACGACGTCACCGGCGCGCGCGAGCGGAACCTCGCTTCGCTGGAGACCGCGCCAAACGAAGAGCTGTGTGATCTTCACCGGGCGTGGCGGCTCGCCATGCCGACAGAGCGAGTAGATGGCGCTTTTCTCGAGGCGGCCGTTTTTCACGCGTCCGATCGCGATCCGGCCGACGTAGTCGTTGTAGTCGAGGTTGTTGCACTGGAACTGGGTGGGGGCTTCCTCGTCGCCGGTCGGGCCGGGCAGCGCCGACACGATGAGATCGAACAATGGCTTGAGGCTTGCGGAGGGCTCGTCGAGCGAGCGTGTGGCCGTGCCGACGCGCGCGTTCGTGTAGACGATGGGGAATTCGAGCTGGTCCTCGGTCGCGTCGAGGTCGATGAAGAGATCGTAGATTTCGTTTACGACTTCCTGGATGCGGGCGTCCGGCCGGTCGATCTTGTTGATACAAACCACCGGCGCAAGACCGAGCCCGAGCGCCTTTTGCAGCACAAACCGCGTCTGGGGCAGCGGCCCCTCGGATGCGTCCACGAGCAGCATCACGCCGTCCACCATCGCGAGCGTGCGCTCGACCTCGCCGCCGAAGTCGGCGTGGCCCGGCGTGTCCACGATGTTGATGCGCACCCCTCGGTAGTCGACCGCAGTGTTCTTGGCGAGAATCGTGATCCCCCGCTCGCGCTCTAGCGCGAACGAGTCCATGACCCGCTCTGCAACGTGCTGGTTTGCCCGAAAAATACCGCTCTGGTGGAGCATGGCGTCGACGAGCGTCGTCTTGCCGTGATCCACGTGGGCGATGATGGCGATGTTGCGAACGTCTTCGCGCCGATTCGTCGTGCTTTGCATGAATGCCCCGCTCGGGGCGCGCGACCATAGCAGGCAATGGCGCGCTGCGCTATTGCCGCTACTCTCGCTCGGGCCGCCAGCGCGACCGTAGTGCCGGCGGTTGCGCACTCACTTGGCGGCGCCGAGCGACATGGCACTCCGGGGCTATCTTCCCTCTCACCGTCCCGCCTGCATGGCCCCTCCCGGACAATCGAACGTGAATCTCCACGTGGAGTGAAAGCAGGTTCAAGAAGCGGATCAGTCGATCGAAGGTCACATCGATCTCCTCGTTCACGAAAGGAAATCTAGTGCGGGTGATATGCGCGGCGCAACGACACGTCGATCATGATCCGTGTTGGAGCACGACGCGGAATCTTGTGTTCCCTTTTCACGAAAGCGAACACCGCGGTGCGACGTCTGCACGCCGATTGTTCTAGCGGTCGCTACCGGAGTTGGCCGCAGGCGTTGGCCGCGCGCTCTACGCCAGTCAGCGGCGGTCAGCCGCCGACTTCGGCACGGGCGTCGGCGGCGAGCGCGGTGGAGAGATAGCGCTCGCCGGTAGAGCAGGCGATTGTCACGATGGTCTTGCCCTTGTTCTGGGGGCGGCGTGCGACTTGGAGGGCTGCCCAGAGATTCGCGCCGGTGCTGATGCCGACGAGAATTCCTTCTTCCTTCGCCAACCGACGAGCGTAGTGGAACGAGTCGTCGTTGGTCACCTTGATGCACTCGACGATCTGGGGCTTGCCCGAGGCATCTTTCAGATGGAGATTCTCGGGAACGAAACCGGCGCCGGTGCCTTGAATCTTGTGCGGCCCCGGAGTCAGCGGCTGACCGGCGAGCGTTTGACTGATGACCGGTGAGTCGGTCGGCTCGACCGCGATCGCTTGAAACGACGGCTTCCTTTGCTTGAGCACTTCGCAGCAGCCGGTGACGGTGCCGCCGGTGCCCACCGCTGCGACCACGATGTCGACGCGACCGTCGGTGTCGTCCCAAATCTCTTCCGCGGTGGTCTTTCGATGGATCTCGGGGTTGGCCGGATTCTCGAACTGCTGCGGCATCCACGCTTTCGGGGTGCTCGCGATGATCTCTTCCGCCTTGAGGATGGCACCGCGCATGCCGTTGGCGCCGGGGGTGAGCACGAGCTTCGCGCCGAGCATTGCGAGCAAGGTGCGGCGCTCGACCGAAAACGTGTCGGGCATGGTCAGAATCAGCTTGTATCCCCTGGCCGCGCAGACGAACGCGAGCGCGATGCCGGTGTTCCCACTCGTCGGCTCGACGATCACCGTGTCTTTGTCGATCAGACCACGACGCTCGGCGTCCTCGATCATCGCCATGCCGATACGATCCTTCACGCTCCCGAGGGGATTGAAGAACTCGCACTTGAGCAGAATCGTCGTGCTCGGGTCGATGCCGTCGCTTTTGGGTATCCGGTTGAGGCGCACGAGCGGCGTGCGACCGACGGTCTCGACGATGTCGTTATAGATTCGGCCCATCTCCCTACCTCTCTGTGCTCATTTCGCAGACCAGTCGATCATCCCGCCGTACGCGGTTGCCAATACCAGAACCCCGAAGGCGATTCGATACCATGCGAACACCGTGAAGTCGTGATGGCTGATGTAGCGGAGCAGGCCCCTGACCGCGACGAACGCCGACACGAAAGCTGCGCCGAAGCCGGCCGCAAACACGCCGAAATCAGCCGCCCCGAGAAGCTCGCCATGGCTCACGAGCTCGAGCGCGGAGGCGGCGAGCAGGGTCGGCATGGCGAGAAAGAACGAAAACTCCGTCGCGGCGCGACGCGAGAAGCCGAATAGCAGACCGCCGATAATCGTCGATCCGGCCCTCGACATTCCGGGAAGGAGCGCGAAGGCCTGGGCGACGCCGACCTTCAGCGCATCGGCTGGAGTCATCGCGTCGACGCTCTCCACGGTCACACGATGATCACGTCGCTCCACCCACAGGATCGCGAGCCCGCCGGCGATGAACGCCATGGCTACGGCGACCGGCTGAAAAAGAGTCGCCCGAATCCAATCGCCGAACGCCAAGCCGAGGAGGGCCAGCGGGGTGAAAGCGATCGCGATGTTCAGCGCGAGCCGTTGCGCCGACGCGTCGCCGGCAAGCCCGCGGAGGAGCGCGAGAATACGGCTCCGGTACTCCCAGCACACGGCGAGGATCGCGCCTGTCTGAATCACGATCGCGAACACTTTCGCGCGCTCTCCGCCGAAGCCGAGCAGCTGCTGCGCGATGATCAAGTGCCCCGTGCTCGAGATCGGCAAAAACTCCGTCAACCCCTCGACCAGTCCGAGAAGGAGCGCTTTGACGACGTCGAGGCTCAAATGCGTGCTACGACCTTCGCCGGGAGGATCTTCAGTAGCTGCGCCATCAGCGTCCAGGGCCAGATCGGCACGTAGCGAAAGCCGACCTGCTTCTCGATGGCGTCGACGAGCGCGGCCGTGCCCTTTTCCGCCGTCACGACGAAGGGGCGATTCTTGATGTGACGATTGAGATCGGTGTCGATGAAGCCGGGCGCGAGGTCGGTGACTTGGATGTTCTCGCCGACCGTCTCGACCCGAAGCGACTCGAGATAGCGATTGAGGCCGGCTTTGCTCGCGCTGTACGCGCCCTGCCCTTTCGTACCGCGCGCGCCCGCCACCGAGCTGATCGCAACCAGGTGACCGTGGCCCTGCTTTCGGAACAGCTCGACAGCGGCTTCGACGGTCGCGATGGCACCCGTCAAGTTGGTATCGATGATGCGGCGCGCTTCGGCGAAGTGCCCTTTGCCGATCACCGTCGTGCCGGCAGTGCCTGCGTTCACGATGACGACGTCGAGGCCGCCGAGCTCGTCGGCCATTCGTCCCATCACGTTCGGAATCGTAGCGTAGGCGGTGACATCGAGCTCGCCGACGACCACCGCGGGCGCGCCGGAGGAGCGGAGCTCGGTAGCAAGCCGATCGAGGCGATCGCGGCGGCGCGCAACGAGCGCAAGTCGATGCCCGCGTCTCGCGAGATGACGCGCCATCCCTTCTCCGAGCCCCGACGACGCACCGGTGACGAGAATTCTCTTGCTCATGGCTCTCCTTACGGGGTCACGATCGCGAACTTGTCGTCCGGCGTCTCGAGCAGCGAGAAAAACGAAAGCAACGCCAGGCGGCTTCCATCGACGTCGAGCTCGTCCGAGAAGATCATCTCGCGGAGACCTGCTTGCTTCGTCAGAATACGGAAGAACAGATCTTTAGTCAGCCGAAGCGTGACATCCGCGGACGGATCCGGATCGCGACTCTCGCGATGAAGCACCGCGTTTTCGACCGTGAGCAGGAACGACTCGCCGGCGTCCGTGAACACGAGGTTCACCTTCAAGAGCTTTCCGTCGGCCGCCGGGCCGTTCAATCGGGTCGCTATCGCGTCGAGGAAGCGCTCGGTCGGAACGTTTCGAAGAAGCCCACTGCTTCGAGCGAGATCCACCGCCGTGCCGGCCGGGCCGTGACGGAGCTCGTGAGCTCCCGTGAGATAGAAATCCCGCCACGGTCCGGACTCCGCACGATAGCCGAGCTGGTCGTAGGCACGCGCCAATAGCTCCTTAGCCCGCCCGTTGGTCGGCGCGGCAAAGACGGCGTGATCGAGCAGGGTGGCAGCCCACCGATACTCGGCGTTTGCGAGCGCCTGCTCGGCCTTCGCGAGCACGGCGTCGAGACCGCCCATGGCATCGACGTACTTCTCGGCCTCGGCTTCCGGGGGCAAGGGGTCGAGCTGGGACGGGTTGCCGTCGAACCAGCCGAAGTACCAGTCGTAGACCGCTTTGCTGTTGTGGCTGACGGTGCCGTAGTAGCCGCGGCTCGCGAAGGTGGAGCTGAGCGTCGCCGGGAGCTCCATCTCTTCAGCGATCTCTCTCGGCGTCGCGCCCGAGCTCGCCAAGCGCAGTGTTTGGTCGTGAATGTACTTGTACGTGTCTCGCTGTTTCTTCAGATGATCGACCACGCCTGCGTTGCCCCAGGTCGGCCAACCATGACTCGCGAAGAGAACGTCCGCATCGCCGAACAAATGGAGAGCCTGGTCGATGTAACCGCTCCACGCGAGCGCGTCGCGAACCTTGGCACCGCGTAGCGTGTAGAGATTGTGCTGGGTGCGCGACACGATCTCGGCGCCGCAAAACGCTCGGTGCTCGGGCAGATAGAACGTCATCTCGGACGGCGCTTCGGACTCGGGCGTAAACTGGAACACGAAGCGCACACCGTCGAGCGACAGTTCTTGCGGAGTTCGATCGATCTCTTGCGTCGGTTTCGCGATCGCGATGGTGCCGCGCGCGGGCGCTTGTCCGAGCCCGGTGTCGACGTGGCCGGTCGGCGATCGCTCGAGATGCATGCCGTACATGAAGCCGGCCCGCCGCCCCATCGTGATTCCGGCGAGCACGTTCTCGCTCGTCGCCTCTTCCAGGAAGCCTTTGGGTGCCACGATCGGCACACCCGGACGCTCGCTCTCTGCAAGCACCCCGTCGATGCCGCCGAAGTGGTCTACGTGGCTGTGCGTGAACACGATGGCAGAGACCGGGGCAGCGCCGATGTGCTTCCGCGCCAGCGCCATCGCGGCCGCCGCGGTTTCGCGCGCGGTGAGCGGGTCGACCACGATCCAACCCGTCCGCCCTCGGATCAGCGTGAGGTTCGAGATGTCGTAGCCACGGACCTGGTAGATGCCGTCGGCCACCTTGTAGAGGCCGTGGAGCTTGTTGAGCTTGGCTTGGCGCCAGAGGCTCGGATTGACACTCGGTGGCGCGGGTCCGTCGATGAAATCGTTGGCCCTAGCCTCCCAAACGACATAGCCGTCGTCACGCGTAATGCGGAGCCCGGGGTCGCGCGCGACGAGGCCGCGCTCGGCATCCTCGAAGTCCCCGCGGTCGTCGAGAGCGAGCCCGTTCGCGACCTCCGCTTGCGCGGCCACCGTGGCGGCGCTCGGAGCGCGGTCCTCGCCTTCGCGTGTCGACATGCTCGGCTTCTCGCCGCACGCGGCGAGAAAAATCAGGAGAAGGCACAAGGCACGCATGCGGTACACCGGGCGAGTTTTGGGCCAAACCCCTTTCTGGCCCCGTTTCGGCCGACTAGTCTGATGAGACGACGACAATCCCCATGGACCCCAGATGAGGGGGTGCTGCGATTCAGTAGCTTGACTGTACACACCTACGGCGGCTAACCGTAGCGAGGGGCGCGAGCCCTCAGCACACGATAAGGACGAGGCAGGAAGCGTAAATAAGGATGCGTAAGATCAGCGCAGCAGTCACCGCGGCGGTCGTTTTCGGCGGCGCCCTCATTCCCGAGCTTTCGGAGGCCGTTCGCTTCCCCATCCCGGTGCTCTTCCAGATCACCCGGAATACCGTCGGCAACGTTGAAGACCCTCGAATCCGCTCGGAAGTACCCGAGCGCATCGTCTTCACTTCGACCGGCAACGTCATGGGCCCGGGCACCCAGACCGCCAACCGCGAGATCTATCAGTGGGACTACGACACCGGAGTGCTCGAGCGCCTGACCACGACGATCGGCGGAGAGAGCTTCGCAGGCTCGCGGCCAACCGACATCACCCAGACCTCTCGCCCCGAGTACGTGGCCTTCGTCTCGACGGGCAACCTCGATCCGAGCATCGGCAACGCAGATGGAAACGCCGAGATCTTCATCCGAGTGCGCAGCGGCGGCGCCATCCGGCAGGTCACCGACACGGTCGCACCCGTCGAGAACCGTGACCCTTACCCGAGTGACAGCGGTCGTTGCATCGTGTTCAGCTCCACCGGCAACATCAACGACAACGACGGCTCGCAAGACCCGCAAAACCCTACGCAGAACTACGCGAACGCGGACGGAAGCGAGGAAGTATTCCTCGTCCAGATGGACAACAACATATTCCCCGAAGCCGGGAGCTACACCCAGCTCACGAGCGGGCCGGTGGGAACCGTGAGCTCTCGCCCGGTGATCGGCGGCTTCTACTACCCGCGCCAGTGCAACACGACGGCTTACATGTCCGACCACGTGCAAGTGCCCGGCGGCAATCCCGGCTTGCAGCTTTACCGCTACACTCGGTCGCTCGGCGCGAACGAGCTCTTCACTGCCCAGGAGATCCCGTTCCCTGGCATGCTGCCTCCCGCGGGCATCTACCTACAGCCCGGCATGTCGAGCGCGAGCAACTTCGCTCGCGGCCCCTTTGTCGTGTTTCACACCGATACCGACGTCTGGAACAACGCCTCGACGAACCTCAACATATTCCGCTACCGCTCGTTCCACCCGCGCATGACGCAGTACACGGACCTCGAAGGAACCGATGTCGCGCAGAACGCAGTGGTGAGCGACGGCGGGCGCTGGATCGCGTTCGAGTCCAACGCGAATCTGATCCGCGTGGGCATCGGAGACTCGGTACCCCCGTTCAACGAAGACAAGAACTGGGAGATCTTCCGCATGCAGAAGCTGCGGCGGGTTCAGCAGCTCACGGAGACCCAGGGCTGCACGAGCGACCAAGCGAGCATGAACGACGACGGTTTGAACGTCACGTTCCGCTCGACCTGCGATCTGATTCCCGGCCTCAACCCGAACGGCTTCCGGCAAGTCTACCTCTACGCCCAGGTGAAGGAGGACGACCCGCTCGCGGGAACCATCGCCTGTCAGGTCAGCCAAGGCTGCTGCAACGAAGCGAACGGTTGCTACCGCAAGGTCGAAGGCAAGACGACGAAAGTATCGCGGAAGAATTGCCTCGCGCATCCGAACGGATGCGACAGCTGAGCAGCGATCGTCATTCGCCGACGTAGCCGAGCGACTTGAGCCGCTCGAGCGTGTCGTCGCTGATCTCGAGCCGCTCACCCCCTTCGGCAAGGCGCTCGAGTTCCGCGTGAATCGACCAGCGGTCGTTCAACCACGCGGTCATCTCGCCCAGCTCTCGGCGCTCTCCCTCGAGATCGCGACCGGAGACATCGCGTTCTTCCAGCGGATCGCTCGCCAGGTCGTAGTGCTCGATCGCGCCACGTTTGGGGTGGGTGATGCGATTGAAGTGCTGAATGAGCTTGCTCGACCGCGTTCGGCGCGCCACCTGTAGATTGAAGCCCCGCTTGTCGAAAAATTCCGCATAGATCGCCGGCCGATCGAGGCGTGCACCGCCGACGGCGGGAGCGAGTGATCGCCCCTCCATACCCGTCGGCCCGTCGATGTCCACGAGATCCAGAATCGTCGGCATCAAATCGACGAGAGACGCAGGCTCCTCGACGACGAGCCCTGCCGGGATCTTTCCCGGCAGACGCATGATGAAAGGAACACGGAGCACCTCTTCGTAGACGGTGCGATGGTGGCCTTTGTTTCCATGCTCGAAAAACTCGTCACCGTGGTCGGACAGCACGATGACGAGGGTCTCGTTTCGCAGTCCGAGCTCGTCGATTTTCGCGACGATCCGCGCGACGTGGTCGTCCGCGAATCGGATCTCGCCATCGTAGAGCGCGAGAACGTGCTCGAGATCCCGCGGCTCCATTTTTCGATTGACGTCGGCCCGCTCGATGAAGTTCGTGCCGTCCATCGCACCGTCGTAGGTCGGGTCGAACATGTCGTCGTAGGGCGGCGGCGGGACGTAGTCATAGTGGATGTCGAAGTTGTGGACGAACAAGAAGAACGATTCGTCCTTGTGCTTCTCGATCCATGGTAACGCGAGGTCGTTCAGCTTCGGCGAGACGATCTCCGAGCGTGCCTCACGACGGTGTCCGTAGTCTGCGCTCAAGTCCACGTACTCGTCCATGCCGCGCGCATATCCATAGTGCGGCGCGACGTAAGGCGCCGAGACGAAGCCGGCCGTCGCATACCCGTTCGCTTTCATGATCTCGCCGAGAATGGGCACGGCGGGGCTGAGCGCGATGCGATCGTGCACGACGCCGTGTGAGAGCTGGTAGCGGGACGTGAACATCGTCAAGTGCGTCGGCAACGTCCACGAGGACGTGGATATCGCCTCGGAGAAGCGCACCCCTTCCGCTGCCAGCCGATCGAGCGCGGGCGTCGTCGCACGATCGTAGCCATAGCAGCCGACGTGATCGGCGCGGAGGCTGTCGAGCGAGATCAACACCACGTTCGGGCGCGAGCGCGCGGGCGCCGCCGGGGACGCAGCAGGCGGCGGCGCGCCGACCTCGGCCGCAAGCGGCAACGATTTCCCCACGGCTGCGCCGCCCGCGATCGCAATCGCGAGCAAGCTCGCCGCGAAACCTCGACCGGTCGTTCGAGCGAGCGCCGGCACGAGCACACGCGCGAGCGTCAGCGACAAGACGAAGACCGCGAGCGCGACGAGTGTGCCGTCGACGACGAAGCTCCGCGCGCGATAGATCAACGTAGAGATCGAGGGCTTTTCCTCGAGAAGCAGCGGCGGCAGCGCGGCGGCCCAGTGCACGAGCAGACCGAGCACGGCCCATACCCAGAGATAGCCGCGCGCCGACGGCCGGCGATCGCGAAGTGGCGACGCCGCGCCGAGCACACCGACGAACACGCCGAGACCGAGCGCCATCGAGACGCCGACGGGGAAGAGATCCACGATCAGAGACAGATGCTCGCCGCTCTCCGGCGCGAGAAAGCGCGCCGGCAAGTCCGGCATGCCCTGCAGGTGATCGCGAGCTGCGAAGCGAATCTTCGCGAGAAAGTCGTAGATCTGAGTCGGAAAGAACCCGTAGGCCGGGAGCACTTGGCCTCGGTACACGAGCGCCGCGCTCGCGCTTTCGAGCACCACTTGGATCACCGCGAGCAAGAGCAACGCTCCCGTGCTCGCGAAAACGTGATCGCGGAGCTGTCTCACGAGCCGGCCCCCGAGCTAGCCGTGCTGCCGGAGGCGGGTCGGCCGAGTCGCACGATCGACGGCTTGGTGACGATCCAATAGACGAGAGCGCCGAGGAAGCTCAACCCGTACGTCAAGTCGCAAGCGACGCCGATACCGGCGGCGAACCATCGATCGCGCCCCGCGAGCCAGCGACCCGCAGAAACGAAATAGTGAATCGCTCGCGCGACGACGAGAGCGCCGAGGAGAAGCAGCGCTGAGGGCCGGCTCAGCGCCAACACTCCGAGCGCGAGAACCGTAGGCCCGAGCGTGATCTGGATCAGCCGGTGGAGGATCCGATGGCGCCGGTTCTGCTGATCGCCGGTCATCGTGTGGTGGCCGAGGCCGAAGCGGAGAAAAATGTACGCTTGGCCGTGCGCGTAGCGGTACTGCTTTTTCAGAACTTTGTAGAGATTGTCTTCCGTCTGTCCGAAGTCGAGGGCGAATTTGAGGTGCTTGTCCTGTAGCAACCGATAGCCGAGCTCGCGCATGCGGGCGGAAATGTCTTGGTCTTCGGTAGAATTGTAGAGTCCCTCGAACCAAAAGCCGATCTTTTCGAGCGCTTCTCGCCGGACCAGGTCGCAACGCGTCTCGATGAACGCGACTTCGTACACCTCCTCGCTCGGGTTCTCGACCACGTCGAGGACGTTTACGACCGTGAAGATGCGTTGGATCGTGTCGAGACGGTCCAGATGATCGAAGACCCCCTGGCCGATCACACCCGCGATCTTCGGATCGTTGAAATGGCGAAGGCCCGAAGCGATGTAGCTCGGGTCCGTGAGGTAGCAATCGCTCGCCATCAACAGCAAGAACTTTCCGTGCGCGGCCGCGGTGCCGACGTTGTATGTTCCAGCGGTGCCCCGATTCACCGGATTGAAGAGCGCGCGAATCCGCGTGCCGAAGGATCGGAGAATCTCGGCGGTCGAATCGGTGGACTTGTCGTCCACCACGATCACCTCGATGTTCGGGTAGGTCTGAGTGAAGATCGACTCGATCCCACGGCGAATCGTCCCTTCGCCGTTGAAGACCGGTATCACCACCGAGACCAGCGGATGCGAATCCGTCACGTCATGCTCCTTCAAGAATGGTCGTCTACCGCGCGCTCGTAGATCGAAATCTTCGGATTGAGGCTTTGAATCAACGTCCGAGGAATCCAGGGCTCGACCGCGAAGCTCTCTACTCGACGATAGCCCAACCGCTCCGCGGTGAGCTCGGTCAGAAGCTCGACGTTGTCGCGGCGCTTGTAGTTCATCACGGCGCCCCCCGGCGCGATCTGGCTCGGTAGCCATTCCTCGGTGTCACCGCCTTCGCTCTTCCAGTCCTTGCTATAGGCCACGGTCACGCCCGACAACCCCGCGCTCGAAAGCACGATCCAACGAGGAGAGCGCGAGCGAAGCCCCTCGACCGTCCGCGCTTCGAAGGGTACCTCGGTCGCGCTGAGCGATGGCGGGATTCGCGGCAGGTAGGTAGGCCGTTGGTAGACCTCCACCGTATCGCCGGGCCTCGCGTGGGCGGCAAGCCAGCGCTCGGCTTCGTAGCGACCGTCGTGCAGGAGCATTCGATCGACGTCCACGCCGTAGAGCACGATCCAGCCGAGCGCGGCGACCGCCAGCACACGAGCGGGCCGGACGAGCGATCGAGAATCGAGCAACGCACCGATGGCGACTCCGGCGAGCATCGCGCCGAGCACGCTCAGAGGAAGCACGTAACGCATGCTGAGCGACAGCATGGCGCGCGTACCGAAAAGGTAAGACGTGAGGCCGCACGCGACCACGAGCGCCGCCCAGAGTGGACGCCGCCTCCCGGCGACAAAGAGACCGGCGAGCGCGAGCAGTGCGGTCGGCACCCCGAGCGACTCGAGCGTGCGCGTCCCCGCCTTCGCGAGCTGCTGGAGCTCGGCCGCCGCACTTTTGCTCGTCCCGAGATCGATCGGGAAATAGTACGGCGCGTACTCTAGCGCGACATCGGGGGCGAGGGTTTGAGTCAGGAAGCCCACGCGACGCGCGTAGCCGAGAGGGTTCAACAAGGCATTGTTCGCGACGAGCATCACAGCAAATGTGGCGACTCCGGCGACGGCACCGCCGCGAACGAGCGCGACGAGACTCGTACCCCGCACGCGGTACGCGAGCAGGATGGCGGGCGGAATCCCCAAGAAAAAGCCCGCAACGAGCTCCTTCGTCGACACCGACATCGCCGCGGCGGCCCCGAGAAGCATCCACCACGCGCGACGATCTTCACCCTCGATCAACCTGACGGCCGCGAGCAGGGCGAGAAGCATCCAGAACACGTAAGGGACCTCGACGTTGGTCGTGTGAGAGTAGAAGACCATCGGATAGCAGAACGCCACGGCTACTCCGCCCGCGAGCGCGGTGCGGCGGCCGAAGGAGCGCACGAGACAAGCGTAAGCGACGACGGCCGCAAGCGCGCCCATCGTTGCGCTCACCGAGCGTCCGAGCAGAGCGAGCGTCGTGAAGGCGGCGTCCGGATTCGCAAACCCGTGAGGGTACGCGGCAGTCGGGCTCGAGAGACCGCCGGTCAGCATGAGACCCGCGAGGTACGGGGCATAGACCGCTCCGAGAACGAAGACATGGCCCATCGGGTACTTGAACCAAAACCACCCGCTGTTCCACGGCTCGGATACGAGCACGCGATAGAGGATCGAGAGCGGCGCGCCCGGCTGGATCGCATCGTTCGCCCACGTCTCGTTGCCGTTCGGAAGCCCCCAGCCGATTCCGCAGACATTTATGGCGAGCGCGACGACAAAGAGCAGAAAGGGAAACCATCGTTCCCAAGTTACGCCCTCTCCTTGCGGCGTAGTTTGAGGGAGACGCTTCGGTGTCGTGCTCATCGATCTCGGAGCGGCTCGCGCGTAGCGCAACAGGGTCGAGTAGCGAAGACAGGGGCTTACGTTAACAGCCGATCCAAAGGCGGGCAATGCGCGCGCAGTTGCCAGCGCCGGTCCGCTCAGGGCAGCGCGGGAGGGAAGTTCGTCCGGTTATTGGGTGCGCGCACCTGGCCGCCGAGCCGCGCTTGATAGCAGCCGTTCGAAACGCTGCAGCAGCCGTCGAGGACGTCGCACGCGGCGAGCTGGGGATCGGAGGATTTCGTCTCCGAGTAGACGAAGATCTGCGGCAAGCCGCTCGGATTGAGCCCCGGTATGAGATCACAGGTCGATAGAAATGCGACGGTCTTGCCGTTGTCCTGGAGCGACGGTGCATAGTTGTCACAACCACTCGAATCCGTGATCTGCCAGATCTGCTTTCGCCCTTTCGTCCGGAAGATCTCGAAATTTCCGTCGGCGTTGAACGGCGGCGTGCCACCGCCGCGGACGTTCCGTGATGCATCGAGAAGCTCGGAGCTCGACGTGAATGCTACGTAACCGCCGCCGTCGCTCACGACCGGCGTGTAGCTATCACCCGGCAACTGGTAGGTGAGCTGGAGCAGCTCGTACTTGAACAGCCGTCGCCGAAAGATCTCGATCCCGGTTTGTGGGTTACCGAGAGGGTTCGCATCCGACTCGTAGACGACGAAAGGCCCCCGCGCGAAGTTGCTCGCGCTGCTCATCGCGGGGTTCACGTTGTGGCCCGTCGATCCGGGCAGAGTGATCTGATCCAGGACTCCCGAGATCTTCGTGTAGTCGTAGATATGCGAGCCCACCGAGCCGTTGCCGAGCTGATCGTGATCGGATTGAAAGATCGTCGAGCGACATTGGCGTGGGAACCAGTACCCGCCGATCAGCGGGTTTGAGCTCGCGGTGCCCGCCGGCCCGTCGCTGACTTGTGTCGTCAGTCGATCTGCCAGTGCGTTGTCTTCGAACCGCATCATGAAGATCTCGTCGCTGCCGTCGGCGTTCGAGTGGTTCGTGCCGGGGTTGCCGGGATCGCTGCCGTCGTTGTCATCCAGATCGCCGTTCGATCGCCAGACGAGACACTGCCCGCCGTCGCTCGAGTAGGGCTCGGCGTTTACGATGCCGGCGCCCGTCTTGGTGATTTGCTGAATCGCGCCGCTGTCGGTGAGAACGATGAAGATCTCGGGGTTCTGCTCGGGATTTCCGACCGCTGGATGGAGGTTGGCCGTCGAAACGAAGGCGACGTACTTCGGCCGGCCGCTGTGGGTGATGTCGGTCTGGCGGCTCGGCTCGTAGCTCTCGCCGCTGCCGCTATCGGTCAAGCGACGAAGCGAGCTCGCGAAGTTGTCGTAGAGATAGATTTCGCGCCCTGCTGTCTCGGTGCCGATCCCGAGCACGTCCGCGTCGGACGCGAACACGATCGTTTCCGCCTGCTCGAGCCGAACCCTCGGAGGCGAGATGCTTCCCGTCGTCACCCGCGTGATCTGACGGAGCATAGGATGGCGTCCGGCGTTGCTTGCACTCGCCTCGGGCGTCCAGGCACCGTCCGAGATCAAGACGGCGAGCGTAGCCATCACGGCGAAAGTGCTCAGACTGTGTAGATTCTTCATGCGCTAAGCCCAGCGAGCGATCGCCGCGGTATCGCGGGTGAGCACTCGAAACCGCTCATACCAAAATGTCCGGCCGGACGACAGAAGCGCCACCCTCAGTTGGGGAGGTGTCGCTCGGATTCCAGGCCATCCGTCAGCATTGACACGAGGGCGCGAGGTGAGAAAGGCAGGAAATACGGGCTAGGAAAGCTGGCGCGCCCGGCGTGATTTGAACACACAACCCCCAGATTCGTAGTCTGGTGCTCTATCCAATTGAGCTACGGGCGCCTAGCTGAACGGCGGATCGAGAAGGCGCGGATGATAGCGACGCCCGGGACGGCTGGCAAGGTGCGGCAGAGAGCGGGAGCGTCGCCTCAGCGCGTGGGGCGCGGCACGGCTTTTCGCGCGTCGAAGCCGCTACCGCCTTCGCCCTCGTCAACCCGATCGACGAAATCGGTGCCGGAATAGGGCTCCGTTCGCGGGCTTCCGCGGCTCAGTCGCGGCCCGTAACACTCCGGTTGAAACTCGAGCGACTCGAGAAGAAGGATCATCTCGAGCGTCGGCTCGCGCGGAGCCATCGAGCTCTTGCTGCCCCAATCGAACGACATCACGTAGGGTTCGAACCAAAGGCTCATGATCACGTGAGATTGATCCGCCGGCACGGAGCTTTTCACGCCTCGACGCTTGCCGCCTCTGGCTTCCCAGCCCCATGCCATCCACGTGCCGTCGTACTCCGTGGTGAAGCGAGGCTGGCGAATCACCTCGTAGTCGAAGAGAGGGCGGATGTGCTCGGCCTCGTACCCCAGAAAAGCTCTCAAGACGTCTTCGGGGTTCATCTCCGCAACGGCGAAGCCCACTTTGCGATTGTCGGTGAAAATGACGCTCAGGAATTCGTCACCACGAACCCAATCGATTTTCTCCGGCGTAGAGAGCGCAATGCGCCAAGTCTCCCCGAGCAGCTCCATCGTGAAGCAGGGAGTTCCGGCCCAGTTATGCGCGTAGAGCCAGCCGCGGTCCGTGACTTGCGTGAAATAGGCGGGGGCTTCCTCGGGCGGGTTGATGGTGGCGCAACCCGGCGCAACGACGACGGCGAGGAATAAAGCCGCGATAACGAGCCTTCGTGCCATCACGTCCCCAGAGCCCCTCACCTTCCTCGAAGCTTCGATCCCGGTCGTCACGCGCTTTGCGGTCTGCCTTGGTGGCGGAGAGGGAGGGATTCGAACCCTCGGTCAGGCTTTAAAGGCCCGACACTCGCTTAGCAGGCGAGCACCTTCGGCCTCTCGGTCACCTCTCCGTATTAAAGCGCACGCGGCACCATATCTGAAGGCACCGGCCGAACAACTACCACGACGGCGGCAAAGTCTCACACACGAGTCGCAAGGCGGAGGGCATGACTCGTCACGCGAGTCCGCTCAATTTCGTGCCCTGAAGTGACGCCAAATTGCCGCGATCCCTCGAAACACCTCGAAACACCGCGCGAGACGCGCGGCATGCGCATTGCTTCTGCGCGCGAGAGGTCTGCGTCTCGCTTTGCGAGTCGAGGGCTCGGCAAACGCCATGCGATCCATACCGTTCCCAGGCAAGGCGACCCGTGCAGGCGACGCACCGCGCGGCGCGGCCGACAAGAACACGCTGGGACGTAGGCGCAACGTGGTCTCGCTCGCCGGCGCACGCGCCCGCCTGAGGACCCGCAAGCCGGATACCGAGCGCGTCAACGCCTTGTCTACGGACGCTCTACCGCTCGACCTCGAAGGCCTCGACCTCGACCGTCTCACGCCAGGTGCCCGCCAGCTCTATTGGTTCAACCTCAACAACTACGCTCGCCACCTCTTCGCTGCGGCGGCGGATATCGCGGTCCGGGAAGGCGGCCACACGTCTGCACCCGTGACGCCGAGCCATCTGCGCGATGCCGAGCGCCGGCGACTCGGCGCCGTTCGCCACCGGGAAGCGCTGCTCGGCGCCGGATTCCTTCTCGACGCGCTGCAGATTCTCGGTGCCGCGACTTGCGGTGCGCTGGCCACGCGACCCGACGTTGCAGGCGACTACGGACCGATCGCTCTCGTCGTGGCGCTCGCCGCGACGATCTCGATCTTCTTGCTGCGCGAAGTGCTCTACGCTCGCGCAGATTCCTGAAACTTCGCCGCCTTTACTCTAACCGACCGGAGGTCTGTCTCATCCGACCGGAGGTCTCTCTCATCCGACCGGAGGTCTCTCTCATCCGACCGGAGGTCTTCGCTCGCCCGGCGCGGGCGGCAGCACCCCTGCGACCGGCCGCTCGAGCGCCGGCCGACGCGTGCGTGAGCGTCGCTCGCGTTGCGAATCGACCGCCGAGAGCACATCGCCGATATCGCTCCCGCCCTCGCGAGCTCCGTTCGAACGCGCATCCTGCGCAACCAGCCGCAGCCTTCGGCGACTGTCCGCGCTGATCTTCAGATGCTTTCGCTCGTGCGCGGCCGCAGGTCGCTCTGCGGATTGCTCGATCAGCTGCCACGCGTCGCGATACTGCGCGTACTTGCCACGATAAGAGCGCGTGCTCCCTTCTCTCACGGACGAGCAGAAGGTCAGACCCGTGATCGCTTCCCATGGAATCACGAAGACGGAGACGTCGGAGCTACCGCGCGCCTTCGTCTCCGCAGAGGCGAGAAAGCAAACGAAGAAATCGCAGTAGCGATCACCGAGCTCGCCGTGGCGATGGAAATTGAATGTCCATCGCTTGTAGACGTAGCGCGAGATCTCCCCGTTGCGCTTTCGATAGGTCTGCTCGCGGTCCGCGGTAGGAATCGCGTAACGTACCGCGATTCGCACCTTTTCGTTGACGAAAAAATCGTAGCCGTCGCGGAAGTCGACGCCTCGACGCGCATCAAGGCCCATGGCCTTCAGCGCCATCGCGCAAATCGTCGCCGCGTTTGCATGTGTCAGATTGGGAGCCTGCCCCGCCTGTTTCATCTTCACCACCCCACGCGTCCCGTGCCACACGCTCGCGCGCGCGACACCCATGCTCGTCTTCCCCACGACGACGACGAGCTCCTCACAAGCCGGCGCGGCCCGTCCTAGTCCACCTCCACGCCGGTGACACGATCGGCTGCGACAAGCGCTTGGGGTACCAGGCTCATGAGATCGATCCCCTGCTTGTCGAGCCACACCATCAAGAAAGAGTGAGGAATTCCCAGCAGCGTTACCGCCATCAGCTCGGCGGAAAGCCCGGTCTTCTTGAATACGCCGGACTCCATGCCGCGCTCGCAGATTTCAACTACCCGCTTCATGAACTTCGTCTGCGCGTCGAGCGCTTCGTGCTCGAGCTGGGATTTGAGCTCCCACTGAAAGCCGTTACTCGCCGCGACGTAGTGACGGAACTGACGGTTGTAGCGGCTGAAGTGCTCGAAGAAGTACGAGACCAGCACGCGTACTTGATCGCGAGGCCCGCGCGCGCTGGCGACTTGGGTGACGATCTGCGCGAAGAAATTCTCCTGCGCACGCGATACGACGGCACGGTAGATGTCTTCCTTGCTGTGAAAGAGATTGTAAAGGGTTCCGATCGATATCTCAGCGCGTTGCGCAATGACTTCGACCGACGCATCCGCGTAGGAGCTCTCCGCGAAAACCTCTTCCGCCGCGTCGAGCACGAGGTTGATACGGAATTGAAGCTCGCGCTCTTTGCGGCTCAGTTTCGGCTCTGGAAGCGGCGAAGACAAAACTTTTTCCCTTGTTGCAAAGATTGAACGCGACTTTATCCGCCCTGCGCTCGGCCTGTCAAACATCGTGTCGCCATCCGCGACGCAGATAAAATTTATCGATATTTCAAGCACTTCACTCGGCATGCCGTGCAATTTCGCAAGAACGATCCCCGGCGAGCGTGTCCGACCCGACGTTTCGGATTTTCTGGAGACCGAATCGCGGAAATGGGCAAGGTAGAGGCTCGGACCTAGGCAATCCGAAACTCTCGAGAGCCAACTCTCCCGGGGGTCAAACCACCCAGACGGGGTAAGAATCTCGCGCGCTTGCAAGACTGAGGGGGGTCCTCGCCCTTTTGCATTGACACCTCGCTCCCGCGGGCGGGGGACAACCGTGCCCGATCGAGCACAAAACCTTCCCCCGCTTGGGTAAAATCAGTCGCATAGCACCTGAAAATCGTGCTCCGAACCCCCTTGTAAAACGCGCCTGTTCTGCTCGACCTACGACGCCGGTCCTACCCCGTTTCGGCCTTTAGGGAGACCTTGTCAGGGGGTCTTGACGCGCTGTACGCCGCTCACCCGACGCCGTGCGAGGGGTGGCATGTTACTTGAACAAATCTCAGCATGAACCACGCGAACCGATCTCCGAAGATGTCGCCGGCCCACGCTGCCAATGGCGCGAGCCGCCCCGCCGCCGCCACGCACACCAGCAATGGTCATCGCGAGCCCGGCCGAAACGGCAAAGGACGGCGCCACGAGCCGAACCCTCTCGGCGGCAACTTCATCCTCATGCCCTCCCTCCTCGAGTACCTGGCCCCCGATTTGACGCTCCCCGAGCAGTACTTCCTCCGCCAGCAGAACGATGACGGCATGGGCGCCGAGAAATCGCTCATGTACGCCGTCCTGAAAGACGGCATCCGTTGTTTCTACAAGCACGTGGGATCGAAGCGCCGGAAGTACCGGAAAATGTCAGTGGAGGCGGAAGAGTGGATATTGGATGACTCCTACGACTACGCTTTCGGGTTCCGCGTGATCTGCGACATGCTCGGAATCGACGCAGACTGCCTTCGGAAGCGCTTGATGACATGGAAAGACACGGAGCTCCGTCGCCGCGAGGTCACGGGCGATACTCGGACCATTCAGGTCGGCCGTAGCCCCTTCCCGACGGCAACCGGCGAGCTCGAGGTCGGCGCCGAGACCGACGAAGACGAGGACGACGACGATTTGTCCGTGGACGAGGACGAATCGGCCGACCTCGCTACGAGCGCGGAAAATCCCGAATGGAGCAGCGTCGAGCACACGAGCCTCGAAGAGCTCCGCCTCGAAGAACACGATCACCCATACTAGAACCGATAGGTGGAAGAGCGCGTACGGCTCGACAAGTGGCTCTGGGCGGCGCGGTTTTTCAAGACTCGGACGCTCGCGCACGACGCGGTCGAAGGCGGCCGCGTGCACTTGAACGGTGAGCGCACGAAGCCGAGCCGTGCCCCGCGCGTTGGCGACGAGCTGACGATCACGCGCGGTCAACTACGCCACGTCGTAGTCATTCGAGTACTTTCGGACCATCGCGGCTCGGCCGCGATCGCAAGCAAGCTCTACGTCGAGACGGAAGCGAGCGTGAAGAAGCGTGAGCAGATGCTCGTCTTCCTACGTGCGACCGCTCTTCCCGATCCGAGGAAAGAGATTCGCGGGCGCCCCTCGAAAAAGGATCGGCGCCAAATCGACCGCCTGCGACGGCGCTGAAAGCCCGAGTCACGGGCGCGCATCTAGACAAGGGCATTTTTCGCCGCCGCCTGCTACATCGTCACCGTGGCCGAGACGAGAAAACCCAAGGGGGGGCAACGAGGGCGCGCGGTGGTCGGCCTCGCGTCCGTTCTGTTCGTGCTAGCGCTGCTCGTCGTCGGCGGCGCCTACTACGTCGTTCGATCCATGCTCGCACCTGCATGGATTCGCGCCCACATCATCCCGCCTCTCGAGGCTCGCTACGGTCGGCGCATCACTTTCGAGGACTTTCGGTTGAGACCTCGCGGGCTCATCCTCGGCGGCGTTCGCGTATCCGAGGATCCGAGCTTCGACCTCGACGGCGTGCCCTTCCTTTTCGTCGACCACGTCGTCGTGCGCTTCGACCCCTTCGGCCTTCTTCGGCGAACCTTCCTCGTCGACTTCGTCCGCTTCGTTCGCCCCGAGATCCATCTCTACGAGAACGAGGCCGGGCGTTGGAGCACGGCTGCTCTCTTCGAGACCGCGGCTCACCCCGAACCGCGGCTCACCGGCCCCGCCGCTACGCTCGCCTCGCGCTTTCGTCTCGTCGTGACCCGCGTCGAGCTCGACGACGCGAGCGTGCGCGTCAGACGCGCGCCTGCCGCAGAGTCGAGCGACACGAGAGAAATGAGCGCCGAAGGTGTCAACGCCGCCGTGCTCTTCCACCCGACGACGGGCTTTCTCGACTACGAGGCGCGAGGCGAAATCGCCGTTCCGTCCACGAGCAGGACCGAAGCGGCGAAGCTCACGGCCTTCGGTGTGCTCGATCTCAGCATTCCGCGGGTTGAGCTACAGGTCTCGACCGAGAATCTGGATGCTGACGCGCTGGGGGCGTTCTGGTCAGACCCGAGCCGGGAGCGTCCTCGGCTGCGGCTCGATGAGATCGTCCAAGCCGACATCGACCACGACCTTCTCTTTGTCGCGAAGAATCTCCGGGCCGGGGGTATCGACGTCGCGGCGCTCCGACTCGAGCTCGGTGCATCGAGACGCGCCATCGAGGTCAGAAAGCTCGACATCGGCATCTTCGACGGAACCCTTCACGTCGACGGCAACATCGATCTGACGACATCGCCCGCCACGCTCGGCTTGGCCGCCACCCTCCGCGCACTCGACATCTCCGCGCTGGCGAAAGCGCTCGCACCTTCCGGCATCGCGAAGGCGGTGGAAGGTAAGCTCTCGGGCACCGTGTCCGTCGGCGGCCCTTCCACAGCGGAGCTGCCGCTCGCGCCGGGTGCCACCAAGGCGAGCCTCGATCTCTCTCTCGATCGCTTCGATGGCTCGGCTTTCGTCGCAGCCTGGGGAGAGCGCGAGCGAACGAGCAACGCCAATCAAGCGAAACTCGATGTGGCGTCTGTCACCGTAGATCTCACGGCTGCTGCTAAGACGGCGACCCTCGGCGCGCTGACGCTCGACAAGCTCGCCGTTCGCGCCAAGCTCGACTCGGGAAAGCTGGAGCTGATGGAGCTCTCCGGTGGGAGCTTCGGCGGCAAGGTTCTCGCGTCCGGGTCCGTCGACCTTCGAGAGATATCTCCTCCTTGGCGAGCGCAACTCGCGATCGAAAATGCTCGTTTCGAGGATTTCATTCCGGCAAGCCCGCACTTCGACTGGGCACGTACCACCGGCACCGTGGATCTAGAGCTCGAGGCAGCGGCTCGCGGGCTAACCGTCGAAGCCTTGCGCGATTCACTCGCCAAGGCGGCCAAGTCCGAGGCCGAACGAGCCTTCGTCAAAGGGAACGCGAGGATCGACGTCCGCATGCTCGATTTGGATCTGGTCGGGAAACCCCCGCGCGAGCGAGACGAGCTTGGCCCCTACACGCTCGGCAATGTGACGATCGATGCGCACCTCGACGTAGATCGCGTGCGCCTCTGGCACGTCGACTACGCGAACGCCAAAGCCGACGCGCGACTCGAGCGAGATCAGATTCGCGTCGACCGCATCGTCGGCGCGATCGCCGACGGAGAGCTCGAGCTCTCCGGAAACGTGGACCTCGCGCGCAAAGGCCTCGCCTACAGCGGTCAGGGCGCCTTCAAGCAGGTCGAAACTTCGACGTTCGTCGATGCCTACCTCCCGCCGAACGTCGGCCACGTGAGCGGCAGAGGCAGCGCGGCTTTCGAGTTCTCGCTAGCGGGAACCAAGAAGAATTCGGCTCTCGATTCGCTCGCCCTCGACGGCTACATCGCGCTTCACAGCGGCCAGGTGAAAGAGTCTCGACTCTTCGAAAAAATCGCAAAGTCGACGGGCATCGACGAGTTCAAGGAGCTGCAGCTCACACGCTGCGGCGGCGACATTCACATCGCCGACCGGCGCGTGAGCACCGAGCGACTCGTGCTCGGCGGCACCGACGCCCGCGTGCTGCTCGTCGGCGGTGTGGGGTTCGACTCGAGCTTGAAGTCGGAAGTATGGCTCGGGTTCTCGCCGACCACTCAGCGCAACATCTTCTCGCGCGGCATTCTCCTACCCTACGTCACGGACACGAAGGGTTGGACCTACGTACCGTTCGTCACGAGCGGCACACTCAAGGAGCCCGAGATCAAAATCGCCGACGAGGCCATTCGCTCAACGGCGATTCGTGCGATTCCCGACGCCACCGAGCGCATCGTTCGCGAGAGCAGCAAGCTCGTGCCGGGCGGTGAAGTCATCGTCGGCGGCAGCATCGACGCAGTGAAGTCCATTCTGAGCGGGCTCGGCCGCGTGCTGCAGGCCAACTCCGCTCGCGCGAAAGGGCAGGTTCCGCTCGACGAGCCGGTGCTGACGACACCGGCGCCGACACCGCCCCCGCCTCCCTCCGAGCCGGCTCCGTCGTCCAATTGAAGTCGATTTCAGCGGCCGAGCACTTTGGCGAGATCGTTTTCCAATCGTGACAGCACGCGGCCGAGCGCGAGACCCCACGCTTCCACGTAGGCATCGCCGTTCCGCTCGGCAGCCGGCTCGCTCTCGAGATAGCGCTGCTCGAACACCGCTTTCGGCCCTGACTTGCCGAGCTCGAGCAGCGTCATCTCGACCCCGGCCACGGCCGCGTGCTCGCCTTGGTGCCTGCGATCCACGTAGAGATCGGACAGACGGAGCTCGAGCATCCACTGCGCGGTCGATGCGCTATCCACGCTCACGACCGCCGTGAACAAGCCGGAATTCCCGAGCCAGCGGTGAGCCACACCGGAGAGCATCCGTGTCGGCGGCACATAGAACGCGTTGTAAAAATCGTCGACGAACGTGAGGTCGCTCGTCCGATAGACGAAGCTCTTCCGGTCGTACTGCGGGGCGGCGCTCACGGGTCGCAGTTGGAGGATTCCGGAGCCCGTCGCTCGCGGCGCGGCAGGTCGCTCGACGTCGATCACGTAGTGACGCTGAGTCGGAAACTGGCGGCGAAAACAGCCCGACGTGCCGACCACGGTGAGCGCAGCGAGACCGGCGAGCAAGACGGGGCCGACGGCGCGTCGCATTACTTACCTCCTTTGGGCTCGGGCGGCGGCTCGCCGAGTAGCAGTAGAGAGGGGTAGCTGCGAAGCGTTTCCGTCAAGTCGCGGAGGTTCTCGGTCATGACCCGTACGTTGTCGAGCGTGCTCGCGATGCCTCCGGTCTGAGCTTGCACGAGCTGTTGGATGTCGGTCATCACGACACTCAATTGATTCAACGTTGCGATCAATTCGCGCGATGTGCCGCCGAGGTTCGCGGCATCCATCTGGGTTCGTAGCGATACACTCGTCGTCTGGAGGTCACCCATGAGGCCAACCGCTGTCTCTTGGACATTCTCGAGGTCGAGCTTGTCGGCGGCGTCGTTCACGGTCGTCAGCAAAGTATTGAGCTTGGTGAGCACACCCTCCACGTCGACCTGCTCGACACGTTGCAACACCCGCTCTGCCGCCGACGTAAACGCTTTGAGCGCGCTCGGTGCGGCCGGAATGTAGAGGTGGAGCGGCGACCACGGCGGCCGCTGCGCCGGATAGCGCTCCGGCGGCCAGAAGTCACCTTCGAGATAGACCACGCCGGTAAGACCCGCCGCGGTGAGACGCACGCGCAGGCCCTTTTCGATCCAGCCGCCGACCGTGTCGTTCACGCCTGCGCTTGCGAGGGACGCGGGTCCGCTCGGCGTTACTTCGATCCGAACGACGACATCGATCGAGTGCTCGTCGGGCAGAGGATCGCCGTTGGGCATGCGATACTCGTCGCGGGCCAGCGAGATCTCTTTGACGGTTCCGCGCTTGACGCCGCGGATCTTGAAAGGTGACCCCACGTCGAGGCCTTCGACGGACTCGTCGAACGACGTTTCGAGAATCACGGTCTGCTTGAACGCGTTTCCGCCGCCGAGCAGCAGCACCACCGCGACGAGCAGCGCGATGCCGACGAACACAAAGAGTCCGACCCGATAGTATCTCGCTTCCTGGCTCACGCTTCCGCCTCGCGATTGAAGAATCGCCTCACCCAGTCGTTGTCGCTGTGATCACGCAGGTCTTCCGGCTGGCCGACCGCGACGATGCCCTTCGTTTCTTTGTCGAGCATGATGCATCGATCGGCGATCGTGTAGATGCTCGGGAGCTCGTGCGTCACGACGACGAAGGTCACGCCGAGGGTTTGCGCGAGCTTCAAGATGAGCTGATCGAGCTCGGCCGAGGTGATCGGATCGAGGCCTGCCGACGGCTCGTCGAGAAAGAGGATGCGCGGGTCGCGTGCCATCGCGCGCGCGATGGCGGCGCGTTTCGCCATGCCGCCGCTGATCTCGGCCGGCCTGTACTCCTCGAAGCCGGCGAGGCCGACCATCTTGAGCTTGGAGCGCGCGATCGCGTCGATCGCATCCGGCGGCAGATCCGTAAATTCCTCCAGCGGCAGGCTCACGTTTTCCATCAGCGTCATCGAGCCGAAGAGCGCGCCCATCTGATACATGACGCCGAAGCGCTCGACGACGGCGAGATACTGCTCCTCGTCAGCGGCCGCGACATCGAGCCCGTCGATGAAAACGCGCCCTGAGGCCGGCCGATACTGACCGATCATGTGCTTCAGCAACGTGCTCTTGCCGCAGCCCGAGCCGCCGAGGATCACGAAGATCTCGCCAACGTTGACATCAAAGGAGACGCGGTCGAACACCGTCCGGTCTCCGTAGCGCGCGGTCAACTTCTCGACGCGGATGATCGGCTCTCCACCGCCGCTGCCGTTTCCATTTATTGCGCGCGATCCCACTCAGATTCCGAGCACGTAGAAGACGACGGCGAAGATGCCGTCGGCGATGCCGATGAGCACGATACACGTGACCACGCTGCTGGTGGTGGACTCGCCGACAGCGCCGGCGCCCTTCCCCGTTTGCAAGCCGCGGAGACAACCAACCGCGGCGACGATGATTCCGAAGATGAACGCTTTGGACAGCCCGCCGAAGAAATCGACCATGGTCGTTGCGGCCGCTGCCCGATTGACGAAGGTGATCGTCGGATAGCCGATCCCCCGCCACACGAAGAGACCGCCGACCAAGCCGAAGAACGTAGTCAGCAGCGCGACCACGGGAGTCATGGCGAGCGCAGCGATAACCCGCGGCACGATGAGGAAGCGCACGGGCTCGAGACCCATGGTGGTGAGCGCATCGACTTCTTCATTCACCTTCATGGTGCCGATCTCGGCTGCGAACGCGGAGCCCGAGCGCGCCGCCAAGAGGATCGCCGCCATCAGGGGACCGAGCTCACGCACCATGGAGATGGCGAGCAAGTCGGCCATGTAGATCTCGGCACCGAAGCGCTGCATCGAGATCACCGACTGGAACGCTAGAATGAGCCCCAGCAACCCGCCGACGAGGGCGACGATGGGCACCGCGCCGATTCCGACCGCCTCGGCCACGCGAAAGACATCGCCCATGCGAAGCGAGCGCGGGTGAAGCAACGCGCGAGTCGTCGCCACCGTCACGTGGCCGATGAAAACGATGTTGCTGCGAAGCTCGGCGGCAAATGCGATCGATCGCTCGCCAAGTCGCTCGAAAAAGGATCCGCGGCGGGGCGTAGGTACCGCGGCGGCTTCGGGTAACGGTCTGACGATGTCCAGGAGATCGGCGAACTCGCGCCGGAGGCCGTCGATGACGAGACCCCCGCCGCTCTCTCGCTGGCGCCTCTCGAGCTCCGTCAAGAGCACGGCACCTGCGCCGTCGCAGTAGGTGATGCCGGCTGCGTCGAGCGCGAGCACACCGCCGCTCGCTTCAGTGGCAAGCGCGAAGGTTTCCTTCCAAGCGCTAGCGCGCGAGCGCGAGTCCAGGCGACCGCGGATCGCTATGCGCAGCCGCTCGTCGGAGATCGGCGCCATGCGCTCCACTTCGGCAGTGCTCGTGTCGGCGGCGGACTCGTCCACGGCGGGAACCTAACGAGCTGCCACGCCCTGTTCCAACGAAGACAGTTCCGGCTCTTGGCGCAAGACTACGCCGTAGCCCGGCGACGATGCTCGCCGATCCGAGCGAGCACTTCGCTCGCGACTCGCTCGCCCGCCTCGACCGCGCCTTCCATGAAGCCGGTCCACTCGGTGGCCGTCTCCGTGCCGGCCCAATGAATGCGGCCGGCTGGCTCTCGAAGCACGGAGCCGAGCGCACTCATTACGCCCGGTCCCATGTGCGCGGCGGGCATGCCGCGACTCCATGGATCGACGTCCCAGGAGTAGTCACGATAGGCGAGCGGAACGATCTCGTTCATCCCGAACAAGCGGGCCACCGAACCGAGCACGGCTCGGCGCCGCTCGTCGGCGCCGAGCTGGCCGAGCTCGCGCGCCGCATAGCCCGCAACCAGCGCCGAAAGCACGCCTCGTGACCCGTCCGCCGGGCTCTCATCGACGAGCAGCTGCACGGGTCCGCGGTCCGCGAGCGCGAAGCCGCTCAACCCCTGCTCACGCCACCACGGCCGTTCGAATACCGCGATCGCTTTCGTCCCGGCGCCAAGCGGCATCTGTTGGCTCAGCGCATCGCGCGCAGCCGGCAGCGGCGGTGAGTACCGAATGCGCCCTGCAAGCGCAGGCGATAGTGCGACCACCACGTAGCGAACGCGCGTTGCGCTCCGCTCGCTGCGAACCACGACGCCTTCGTCGTCCTGCTCGATGGCGACGATGGGCTCGCCGACGCGAGTGTCGCCGTGAAGGTGAGTGCGAACCTGTTCGCAGAGCTGTTGTGCTCCGTGTTCGAACGCGAGCTCGCGAACGCCTTCGGGCCGCTCGAGGAGACGGGTGAGACCGCCGACGCCGCGCACATGCGCGAGAAAAAACAGAAACGAGATCTCGCGGGGCTCCGCACCGAGCAGAAGGCGTGCGAGCAAGTCGATGACGGCGCGCGCCCCGCTCGTCCACACGTTTCGCCGTTTGAAATCTTCGAGCGTCATCGAGTCGAGACTCTGCGCATCGGCGGCGAACCATGGATGCTCGCGAGGGATGCGCCGAATCATGCGGTCGATGCGGAGAAGCGCGACGCTGGCGGCGGCCTCGGCGTACCAAGGTGTGACTCGCGGCCACACCGAGCGCGTCGTGCTTCGGCGACCGCCGAAATAGTGGATGTTGCGACCGGACGCGTACTGGGGAACGGTGGGTACGCCGACGTCTCGTGCCAGGGCGATGACCCTTTCGTGCTCGCCGCCGATGCAGCGCGCGCCGAGATCCACCGGCACGCCACCCACGGTTTCGGTGAGCATCTTACCGCCCACCCGATCACGCGCCTCGAATACGATGACTGACGCGCCGCGGGCTTCGAGGCGACGGGCGGCGACCAGTCCGGAGAGACCGGCTCCTACGACCGCGACGTCATGCTCGACTAGCCCCACCACCATCAATCCTCCTCCGCGGCGCGCTCGCATCCGCACGACGGTCCACGGCCAGGAGGAATCGGGTGATCGCTTGGAACGCTAGCCAGCGAAGCGGTTCGGGCGGAGTCGGCACGTTCCAGCGCTCCCAAAGGACGCGGCCGGGTCCATCACGCTCGAGCACCATGTCGGCGACCATCTCGCCGGCGTAGCTCGCCAGGGCCACGCCGTGTCCGGCGTAAGCCACTGAGTGAAGGACACTACCACAATTCGCGCTGCGGCCGACTACCGGGAGGAAATCGAGGCAGAGAAAAATCGGCCCGCCCCAGCGACGAGCGATGCGTACGGACTTAAGCTCCGGGAAACGTTCGTAAAAGACTGCTTCGATTCGGCTCGCGACAGTTTCGTCCACATCGGCAAGCACCTTCGTGCCGAAGCCCGCGCGCACGTGTTTCGATCCACCGACGATCTCGTTGCGAGCCGTCAGACGATAGCTCTCCAGCAGCTCGTGAGCCGTGTAGATCCCTTCGCGCCCCGGCCAGCCCACCGCTTCGAGCTGATCTCGGCTGAGCGGCTCAGTCTTGAAGAGCTGAACCTGAATGCGCGTGCCCGCGGTCTTCAGCCGCCCGAGCTGGGGCGTGTAAGCATTGGTGCCAATGACCACGTAGCGAGCGCGAACAGTGCCGCCGCTGGTCGTGACCAAGGCCGGCGACCCTTCGTCGATCGCGGTAACGCAGGAACCCTCGAAAACCCGAGCGCCGGCACGCCTGGCAGCGTCGCCTAGCCCTCGCACGTAGCGGCCCGGATGAAGCACGCCGCCGTGAGGCTCGAAGTATCCGCGCGTGAACGCCCGCGGCAGCCCGCGCCGATCCATGCCGCTTTCGTCGAGCAGCTCGCCCGGAACGCCGAGCTTCGCCGCCGCCTCCGCAGCCCGATCGATGGCCGCGTGTTGGCGAGGGTGTACGGCCGCGACCACGGTGCCCGTGGCCTCGTACTCGCAGTCGATGCCGTGCTCGCGAATCAGCCCCTCGACATGCGAGATCGCCGTCTCTTGCAGATGCAGCAACGCCCGCACGCGCTCGAGCGAGTACATCTTGAGCAAGGTCGGCAGGTCCTTGCCTATCGTCGGCGTCAGGTGTCCGGCATTTCTACCGCTAGCGCCGAATCCGATCGCGTCCGCTTCGAGCACGACGACGTCGAAGCCCTCGCGTCTGAGCGCAAGCGCCGAAGACAAACCGGTATAGCCGGCGCCGATGATGCAGACGTCGGTCGAGACTTCGCCCGCGAGCGCCGGCCCCGGCTCGGGCGCGCCCTCTTGCCAAGGCGTCAAGCTCGCAAGCTCTCGCGAGGTGATCGTCATGTTTGGTGACTTTCATTCGTCGGCGACAAAAAGAGCGTGTTCGTTTCTCCGCTAGCGTTCTCGCCGTGATCCCGTTTGCGACGCGCGGAGGGCGGAGTCGTAGTTGTACGTAAGGGTACACCAGGAGTGACTCGACGAAATACCCCTCCCGCGATCAGCACAAACCCGGACCCGCATAGTCGGCTCGCGTAGCAGCATTCATTTACTCTCAACACACACGCGAATTCACCCCAGATGCTGTTCACAAGATTAGCGATGGCTGACATGATCCGCGCGCGCAATCTGACGAACCTGAAATACGCGCCTCGAGGGCATTATGCCAAAACCAGCACTTTCAACTCTACTCGCACTTTTTCTGATCACGACAAGTTCCGCTGCATACGCGCTGACCTGCGGAACGTATTCAACGAATCAATCGCTTACAAGCAATCTTGACGTCCTAGCGACGCAGACCCATCCGTGTTTCACGTTGACGAACGGGGCGGACTTAAACCTGGGCGGATACACGATCACCTGCAAGATCAATCCTAGTTTTCCGGGTGTGAACATATGCGACACAATGATCAGAGCGACCGCCGCGAACTCAATCGTCCAGAATGGAAAAATCGTAGCCGATAGTACCCAGATCGGCCTTGCCGTCGATGATGCAACGCAGGTGAAAGACCTGAACGTCCACGGGATCAACGATGGCGAGATAACCACCGCCATCGAGAGCTTGTCCATCGCGGCGACCAAGATACAAGGCAATGTCATCCGAGACGTAGTCGTCGGTATAAGCGTGAGTATGCCAGCGAGCGCGAGCGAGGTGATCGACAACTTCGTCGAACTTCGAGGGGATGAGGACCTCACCATCGGAGTCGGAATACTAGGATCTGCAAGCGGCGACGGTCCGCGAGTGATCAATAATCTAGTTTCGAACCACGTGATCGGGATCGCTGCCGACGCCGAACTCGAGGTGCGCGTTCTCGACAACATTCTGTGCGGAGGCCGCACAGACAACGTCGACTACGATCCCCTGTTGATCCATGCGCTCCACACTGTAACCGGCAACCAGTGCTGTGAGCGAAATCCAGTAGACGATTGCGAAATCACGACACCGTACGTGATGCCATAGCCGTGGAGTGCGGCTCCATGGGGGCGTCGGCCCAATAGTCGATCACCTCGTGGAGCCTCGCACTCGCCAGAGTAGCTACCGCCCCTTACAGCGTCATACGAACATCCGGGAGCGTCCCTCTTCAATACGCCGTATGCGAACGTCAGAGTCGAGTGAAACGGCGACGCGCCTTGGCACGGAAAGGGAAGAGGGGCCGCCCCCCTTGCGGAGACGGCCCCTCTTCTCTTCCACGGCGAGCGTTCGACACGCTCGCTACCTAGTCTACGCGCTTCGCCTTACGGGCAACCCGTGTTGGCCGCGTACACGTCGCCACCGACGCCGCCGCAGTACTTGACGGTCTTGCCCTGGTTGATGACGCGACCCGGTCCCGGGAGACCGGCGACAGTATCGATTGTCGGAGAGCTCGAAGTCCGAGTGATGCAGAATGTGGAGGTGCCGACAGGGTAGTCAGGATCCGCTGTTCCGCTCGACTCGATGGTGCTGAGGAAGCACTCCCGCGTCGAAAGTAGTGTGCAGTTCCCCGAACCGGCGATCACATCGCAATCCCCTTGACTCAAGCACGAAACGAACCCTTCGCCGTTCGCGCGCACGATTGCATCGCAATACTGGTCCGTCGGGCCCTCGTCGCACTCGCCCTCGCCACCACCGACATCGTTGCAGATGAGATTGCCCGCACATTTGCTCGGGCGCGCCGCCCCTCCACCTGGGTTCTGGCAGTTCCCCGCGCCGGCTGCAGTGCAATCCGTATTGTTCGTGCAAGGGATGTTGTCGTTCCCACTGCATTCACCACAAGCACACTGCTCGACGACCACGGGAGGAAAGCCACACGCTACACCGGACGTGAGCGACTGAGCGCCCGTAGACAAGTCGAGGTCAATCTGGAGACCTGCCCCCGAGATATTGGTTCCGGGATCAGGGAAGCAGTCGAGACTCGACCCATTGCCCCCGGGAGCTGGGAACGACGTGTTTGACGCGCCCGCATCGCAAGGATCACCCAAGTTCGGAGACCCGCCACCGACGCACGTGCCATCCTTCACGCCGTCACCCGCCGTGGTATCGCCATCGCAGTATGGGCACGGTACGAAAACGTTGTTCGGGAGATACACGATAGAACGCAGATTGACGGTCGTCGCGCTGCTGCCAACATCGACATCGAGAGTACCTGAGATGTCGTTGGCCAGGCGGTTGACGACGCACGCAGGCGTGTTGCCTGCCGAAAGAGGAAGAGGAGGACCGAGGTAGCAGTTACAGATCGCACCACCGCAATCGTCTGCGTCAGCAGCGAACGGCTGGTCGCAGATCGCAGCGTTGTCGTCCGCGCAACGACAGTCCCCGTTGCCGGTATTTACGCCCGTCACGTCGCATTCACCGCACGGGGCTGCGGACGCGGCGCAAGCGAGGTCTGCCAGCGCTTTCTGGCGGTGATTGATGTCTGCGTCGTGCGAAATTCCGGTGAACCCGGTGTCAAGCGAAGTCACTGTCGCGCAGCGACCAAACCCGGAATCGCATGTTCCGACTTCGCAATCACCGTTCGACGTGCACTCCTCTCCGGCTCCGGCGAACACCGTGAGCTCGACCGTATCCGGGCAAGCGCCCCCGCCGCCGCCGATGGTCGTCGTGGTGGTGCCGCCTGTGGTCGTGGTGGTGGTACCGCCATCTACCGTGGTCGTCGTCGTGGTGCCGCCTGTTGTCGTTGTGGTCGTGCTGACGGGACAGTCACAATTGAGCAGGTTCGGCACGCCGACTGCGGCGTTGAGGCAGCTCAACGAATCGGTGGCGTTGGGGTTGCCGCCGCTGTCGTTGAGATCGCAAATGCAGGTCGGGGTGCAAGTGAGGAGGCCGACTGCGGTTCGAAGGATGTAGAGACAATCGGTGGCCACCGGGTTCGGGCCGCTGCTCACTGGCTGGCTGCAATCGCCGTTGTCCGCCGCGGCCGGGGTGGCTGAGCCGACCAAAAGCGCCGCTACTGAGAGCGCCGCGATGGCGAGGGAAAATCGTTGGACATGCTTCATCAACACGATAGGTCCTCCTTGAAATTGTCCGAAGCGGAGCTTCGCCCCCGCGAAGCCGCCGCAGCTTATCCGCCCCCCCACGGGCGAACAACCCTTTTTGCAGGGTCACCAGCTCGAAGTAACTCACAACTAACCCGCCACGGTGGCCGAGGCAATGGCCAAAATTTCGTCTACACTGCCCTCGTGGCGTCCGAGCAAACTGCCGTTGGCCTCGTCGTCTCGGGCTTCTTGGGGTCCGGGAAAACCACGCTTGTTCGCCACCTCCTGGCGGACGGCCAGAGCCGGGGTATTCCAACCGCTGTGGTCTCGAACGAGCTCGGCGCCCTCGGAATCGATCGCGCCCTCCTAGCCGGCGAAGGCGAGATCGTAGAGCTCGAAGGCGGCTGCGTCTGTTGTCGGCTCGGCGACGAGCTCGTGAAAACCTTGGCCGAGCTTCGCGCTCGCGCGCGGCCGCGCCGCGTCATCGTGGAAACGTCAGGCGCGGGTTTGCCCTACGACACACTGCTTCATTTTTGGCGCGAGCCAGTTCGGGACTGGTTCGAGGACGATGCGTCTTTGGTCGTAGTCAATGCCGAGCAAGTCATAGAAGGTCGTGATCTTACGGGAACGTTCGAGGATCAAGTTTCGTCGGCGGATCTGCTGGTCGTCAACAAGCTGGATCTCGTTCGGCCCGAGGATCTAGCCCGAATCGATGCGGTGCTGTGGGAGATCGAGCCCGACGCGCCGATTCTTCACACGACCGAGGGCCGCCTCGATCCGAGCGTGCTTTTTCCACCGGACTCTCGCGAAGCCCGTGCAGCGCGCCGCGATCCCGCCGCAGCGCCGAGCCCCCACTCCCACGAAGATTTCAGAAGCGAAGTCGTCGAGGTCGAAAACGGCGTCATCTCGGCGCGGCTCGCCGAAACGCTGCGCGCCCTTGACGCGGTGCGCATCAAGGGCTTCGTCCGCACGAGCGAAGGTGTATCCGTGGTGCAGGGTGTGGGGCGTCGTGTGACGATCGAGAGGGCTCGAAGCGAGCCGGCGGAAGATCTCGTCGGCCGTGTCGTCGTCATTCGTCGAAATTGAGCGCGCGCGGTGCGCCGCCACGTTCTCCCCTCGGCTCCGATCTGATATTTTTCCAGGGTGAGTGCCCAAGTTCTCGTCACGTCTGCCGATAGTCATCTCGGACTCAGCCTCGTCGAGAATCTCGTCCAGCACGGCTACCGCGTCCGCGCAGGCGTGCGCCGCACCTGTGATGCGCGGAGAACCTCACCGCTCGAGCGACTCGGCGCCGAGGTCGTAGCGGTAGATGTCGAGCGACCCGACATGCTCGCACCGGTCATGGAAAGCGTGGACGGCGTTTTTCAATCGGCCTCGCTGGCTAGCGGCCACTGGACGCGTCGCCCCGAGACCGAGATCGTAAGACCTACCGTCGAAGGCACCCTCAACGTGCTGGCCGCTGCGAGAGATGCGGGCGTAAAGCGCATTGTGTTCACGTCCACTGCGGCCGCTCTGCGTCGCGAGACGGCGGACGCGAATGCGGACGAAACTTGGAACGACGCGTCGGAGAATCCCTACGTCCGCGCCAAGACCGAGGCCGAAAAACGCGCGTGGGTGTTTACGCGCGCGAACGACATGGACATGGTTGCCATCAACCCCTCCGTGCTGCTCGGGCCGGGCTTCCATCGGCACACGCCGGGCACGGCTACCTTCGAGCGAATTTTACGCGAAGAGCTGCCGGTGTTGCCGCCTTTCGATGCATCGTACGTCGACGTGCGTGACGCAGCCGATCTGCATCGCCTAGCCTTCGAGAATTCGAATGCCTGCGGTCGCTATGTCGCGTCGAGCCGCTACGCGGTAATCGAGCAGGTGGCGAGAATCATTCGCGAGATGGAGCCGTCGATCCGAGTGCCGAGCCGGCGCATCCCCGCCTGGATGATGAAGCCGCTCGCGCTCCTCGATGCGATGAAAGCGCGCATTCGCGGCAGCAAGCGAACGATGGGTGACGACGCCCTCGATGAGATGGACGGCGTAGTCGTCCGCTGCTCGAGCGAGCGGGCGGAGCGGGACCTCGGCTGGCAGACACGGCCTCTCGAGGACACGGTCGCCGACACGCTTGCGTGGATCAAGCGCACCTTCCTCTCCTCGCGCAGCTGATCTCCCGCGGTGGAGTTCCAGGACTACTACCAAGTTCTCGGCGTCGGCCGCACGGCCAATGCCGACGAGATCAAGAAGGCCTACCGCCGCCTCGCTCTCGAGTGGCACCCGGATCGGCACCCTGCCGAGAAACGTGACGCCGCCGAAACGAAGTTCAAGCGCATCAGCGAGGCTTACGAAGTTCTCTCCGACGCCGAGAAGCGAGCGCGCTTCGATCAGCTAGGCGAAAGCTATCGGCAAGGCGAACAGTTCCGGCCACGGGCCGACGAAACGCGAACCTCCCGCGAAAACTTCGAGGGGCAATTCGGCACCGGTGGCTTCTCCGAGTTCTTCGAATCCGTTTTCGGCGACCAGCTTCGCCGGCAAGCCGGCGGCGCGCGCTCGCATCGTCGGTTTCGACTCCGCGGAGCCGACGTAGAAGCCGAGATGGCTCTCGGCGTCGGAGACGCGATCCGCGGCGGCAAGCGCCGCTTCGAAATTCGCGGCCGCAAGGCCTGTGACTCCTGCGGCGGTGTCGGCTTCAGTGGCGAGCACGTTTGCCCGACCTGCGTAGGAGTAGGCACGACACCTAGCGCACGCACCATCGACCTCGCGATTCCCGAGCGCGCCTACGACGGCATGATCGTTCGTCTTCGCGGGCTCGGCGAGCCGGGCAGCGAAGGTGCAGAAGCCGGTGACCTTCTCATCGCCCTACGCATCGTCTCGGACGCGACCTATCGCATCGTCGCGGACGGCATCGAAGCCGACGTGCCGGTGGCGCCGTGGGAAGCGACATTCGGAGCGGAGGTCGGTGTAGCGACTCCGACCGGCGCCGTCTCGCTCAAGATTCCTGCTGCTACGAAGAGCGGCGCGCGGCTGAGGCTTCGGAGCAAAGGCGTTGCTGACGCCGACGGTAAGCTCGGCGATTTTTTCTCGGTGATCCGAATCGCGCTGCCACGAGAGCTCACGCCGCGTCAGGTCGAGCTGCTGCGTGAGCTCGGTGCAGCAGGCGGAGCAGCCGTGGAAGGCGGGGCCAGAGCCTCGAAGGAGAGCGAATGAGCCGCATCGTCTACATCGGCGACGAGGCTTACGTCGCGCTCGACGTGATTGCGGAGTGCTACGAGCTCAGCGTCGTGTGGATCCGCGAAGTTTACGACTTCGGACTTCTCGGTCGCGGCGAGATCCGCGAGCAAGAGACGCTCGTTCGTGCCGTCGCGCTCGATCGCGTGGCGCGAATCCTTCGGCTCCGCACGATCCACGGCTTCGAGCTCGACGTCATCGCCGCGCTCCTCGACTGACTGCTCGGGCTATCTGAACGCGCGCGATCGCAATCGCGCGCTATTGCTCACCGCGCGCTATTGCTGACCGCGCGTCACTACCAGACGCCGTGGTTCGGCATCGAAGCCCATGGCTCGACGATCGGCAACGCAGCGCCCTTTTGCAGCAGCTCCACCGAGACCGCGTCGGGCGAGCGAATGAACGCCATACGACCGTCGCGAGGAGGCCGATTGATCGTCACGCCCTGATCCATCAGTCGCCGGCAAGTCGCGTAGATGTCGTCCACTTCGAAAGCCAGGTGGCCGAAGTTTCGCCCGCCCGCGAGAGGCTCGGGATCCCAGTTGTACGTCAGCTCGATCTCCGCTTGCGGCGTCGCAGGCGCCGAGACGAAGACCAGCGTGAAGCGTCCCTTCTCGCTCTCGTATCTCCGCGTCTCGCGGAGTCCGAGTTTGTTGCAGTAGAAGTCGAGCGACGCGTCGAGGTCGCTCACCCGTACCATCGTGTGGAGGTATCGCATCGCCTTTACTTACAGCGGCATCCGGGCGAAGAGAATCGCATGCCGAAGCCGGCGGAACGGAGCATCGAGAAAACGCAGACGGACCTCGCTCGTTGGCTCGGCACGCGGATTCCGGGCGCCGACGCGATCGAGATTCAGAGCCTCGGCGGCCCCGAAGCGACCGGCTTCTCCAGCGACACGCTGCTCTTCGACTTCTCGTGGCGCGAGCGCGGCGAGAGCCGCAGCGCTCCGGTCGTAGTCAGGCTCGAGCCCTCCGGCTTCCAAGTTTTTCCAAGCTACGAGATCGCCTGGCAGTACCGCTTGATGGGCGCACTCGGTCGCGTCGGCGTGCCGACGCCGCGGATGCTCTGGCTCGAGGAAGACCCATTGCCACTCGGTGCGCGATTCTACGTGATGGAACGAATCGACGGCCAGGTACCGCCGGATCGGCCGCCCTACCACATGCACGGTTGGCTGCTCGATGCGCCGCCGAGCGAGCGTAGAGACGTGTGGCGCTCGGGCATCGACGCGATGGCTCGCATTCACATGGCCGATTGGCGCGCGCTCGGCTTTCAATTTCTCGATCGCCCCGAGCACGGTGCCACCGGCATCGATCAGCAGCTCGGGTACTACGAGCGCTACCTGATCTGGGCGCTCGATGGCGATCGTCACCCCGCTTGCGAGCAAGCACTCCAATGGCTTCGCTCGAATCAGCCAACCGGTGAAACGCTACGTCTTTGTTGGGGCGACGCGCGCATCGGGAACATGATCTTTCGCGACGGGCGCTGCGCGGCAGTGCTCGATTGGGAGATGGCGACGCTCGGCAATCCGGTACAAGACCTCGCCTGGTACCTCTATCTCGACCGACATCACTGCGAAGGAATTGGCGTGCCCCGCCTCGACGGCTTTCCGAGCCGCGACGAGACGATTGCGCAATGGGAGCAGGCGACCGGCCTCTCCGCTCGCGAGTCCATCGACTACTACGAGATCTTCGCGGGGCTCCGCTTCGCGGCGATCATGGTGCGCGTGTCACGCCAGATGAAGCACTACGAGCAGTTGCCGGCGGACTCCGACTTCGACCTCAACAACCCCGCTAGCCAGCTGCTCGCGAAGCTGCTGCCTCACGGCAGCACGCCGTAGAAGACTTCGCCGGATACGACGAGGTCGGCGGAGCCGAAACGCAAGACTTCGGCGGCGCGATCACGGCGGTCGTTGACATGGCGGTCGTAGATTATCGCCATCTCGCGAGCGCGGGAATCCCAAATCACACGAGCGACCGTGAACTCGATCGTCTGAATCCGCCCCAACGCTCGCTGCCAATACTCACGAAGCTCGGCCTTGCCGCGGACGGTCGGCACGCCCATCGCGTCGAGCGCTTTCGGGCTCGAGAAGCTGACGTCGTCTGCGAAGTGCGTGAGAATCTCTTCCAAATCTTTGCGGTTCCACGCCGCCGCCCAAAGCCGCGCGTACTCGGCGGCACTGCTCTCGTCGCTCACTCTCATGACAGTTCGTCCTTTCTAGCCGCTCAATCGGCGAGCTGATATTCCACCGTCGTCACGACGCGGACGGTCTTGTGGATCTGGCTTTCCTCGTTCATACCTTGCGCGCGATCTCGGGGCAGAATCTCGAATACCCCCTGGTTAGCGCGGCGGATACCGTGAATGTGACTCCCCGAATCCTCGGCGAACTGCTCGGCAGCGCGGCGCGCGCTCGACGTCGCTTCGCCGATCATCTCGGGCTTGAGGTCGTTCAGCTTCGTGAAGAGATAGGTCGGCGTGATCGGCCCGTTTTGTGCCGAAAGCACGACGCCGGCGTCCACGAGCTCGCTCACTTTCTGGCTCGCTGCGAGCACCAGATCGGCGTTCTCCGCGCGCACCACCAGGGTCTGCGAGATGATGTAACGACTCGTCGCCGGCCCGCTCCGATACGGGTTCGTCAGAACATCGGTGACCTCTAGTCCTTGAATCTCGGTCATCGATGCAGGAATGCCGTGGCGCCCGAGGAAGGCGAGCACGGTTTCCTGGCTCTTGGCGATCCCCGTCTGCGCAACGTGGAGGCTGTCGTCGGTGGAGACGAAGCGCAGCGGCCAGATGGCGAGCCCGGCCTTCACGTCGCGCTCGGAGATGCCTTTCACCGTCACGTAGCGATCGACGCTGCGGCTCCGAACGACACCTCCCGCCAACACGACCGCCGCGGCGACGATGCCGATGGCGAGGATCAGCGCAGAAACGGGGCTCGAGCCTCTTTGCATGCGCACATCGTATCGCTCACGCTCGCTCACTCCAACAAGGTGACGACGATGACGATCGACGATCCATTTTGGCGACGGTGTAGCTCCTGCAAGCGCGAGATGCGCTTCGAGTCCTCCTACTGGGTCTGCAGCGTGTCGACGTGCAATCGGAAAGGTAGCTCCTTCGTATTCTGCTCGGTCGCATGCTGGAACGCGCACGTGCCGATGATGCGGCATCGCGAGTCCTGGGCGGAGGAGCAGCGGTCTCCGAGCCGTTCCGCCTGGGTAGCCACGACGGGCCGTGAAGATTCCCCTTCGGCGCAACCCGCGGCGCCCGTGGCAGCGCGGCCTCGCGACTCCGGACGTCAACCGGCGTCGATGTCCGCTAGCGCGCCGGCAGCCCCGATTGCTCCGCTCACGCCGAGCGGAGACGTCCCGCACGAGGTGCTCATCGTGGCTTCGAAGCTCAAACAGTACGTCCGCGCGCGAGGCGACATGAACACGTCCGACTCCGTGATGGAGGTGCTTTCGCGGCGCGTGCGCGCGCTTTGCGACGATGCAATCTTACGCGCGCGGGAAGACGGGCGGAAAACGTTGATGGACCGCGACTTCTGAAGCCGCGAGCCCAGCCGCGAGATTCAGTCGGAATTCGGAACGAAGACCTGAAGCAGCGACGCCAGCAAGAACACCGCGATACCGACGTTGACGTTCATCGCGCTGGCGACTAGCTCCGCAGCTTCCGCCCATTGTCGCGGCTCGATCAGCCACACGACGAACGGTGACGGAAGCCACTGATCAACGAAGGGAAAGAGCGGCATGGCAGGCCACCAGCCGACGCTCATCCAGCGTGAGAGCTGGAAGCCCCAACAACATGCGGCGATGAGAAACCCGAAAGCGCGGATCATGGCGAAGCGTCCGCTTTAGAGAGTAACACGCCGCTCCCCGACCCCGCCGCGGAAAAATAAGCAGGAAAAAATTGGGTCAGGCACCACTTTTTCGTCGGGCGCGTCCACTCGCGGCTCGCCGGCTCGCCGCTCAGGTGCCTGACCCTATTTTTTCCTGCCTATTTTTCCGCGGGCGGCTCAGGGAAAGGCGTGATGAAGCGATTGTAGCGAACCAAACGCCACGGCGTCGACGCGAGGTCGACAGACGGATCGATGAGCAGCGCCCTCGGACTTCCGTTGAGGCTCACGAGCGCGTCCGCATACACTTCGACGCTGCTCTCGCCGCTGCGCGCGAAATCGTCGCGAAGATACTGCGCGAAGAGCCAGATCATGTCCGGACGGCCGGCGATTCGCGCGGCCTGGTGCTCGGTGAGCTCGTGCTTCGGGTCGATCCGCCACGTGGTCCCGGTGACCGGGTTCCGCACGCGAAACACGACCCGCCCGGATTTCGCGCGAAGCATCATGCGCCACGACATTCGATATCCCTCTTCGTGCCAATCAACCGAGCCTGGATAGAAATGATGCCGAAGGGGCAAGAAGAGCTGCAGCGCGAAGTAGGCGGTGAAAGCTGTCACGCCGACACGACGTCCGGTCGCGCCGTAAGACGGAGTCGGCGCGTCCGTCCCGCGTACGGCGCCGAGAATTCGCGCGCGAATTCGTTCGGGTGCGAAGAAGAAGATGCAGAGCGCGATTCCGAGGTAGGGAAAAACGCCGACGCGAAACGTGATCGAGTTGAAGAGATGAAACGCGATGGCCACGCCGAACGCGAGCCACCGCGTCCGACGCCAGGCGAGGAGGGGGATCACGAGCGCGTCGAACGCGAAACCTCCCCGAGCAAGCAACCACGGGAGCCACGGCTCGGCGTAGATAGCGCCGAGCGTGCGAGTCTTGGCCATGTGACCGAGCCAGATCTCGAGCGGTCTCGCCGACAACCAATCCGGCGACAGCTTCGCGTAGGCTGCAAACAAGTAGAGGATGGCGACCTGCCAAACGAAGATGTCTCGACACCAGCGCGGGCACGTCGTGGATCGAAGCGACGGATGTCTGCGCGCCCGAACGGAGAAGTCGCTTGCCGCGGGCGTGCTCGTGAGCAAGAGGCAAAGCAGCGCGATCAGATAGTAATGATTGTTGTAGTGGGCGGTCTGCATCACGTAGGCCCCGCACCAAAGCACGAGAAACCCGATGATCGCCGCGCGAAACGCGAAGCCGATCATGATCAGAGCCGCGAGTACCGCCATCGCACCGAAGTAGGCGTACATGCCTTTGCCCGGCAGCGGAGGGATCCACTCGAATCCGATCATGGGGAAGCGGAGGGCCGGCTCGACAAAGGCGCGAGTCACCCATCCGGTTCCGATCGCTCCGGCCGTTTCCACGAGCAAGATGAAGCCGAAGAGGGCGCGGAACACGACGAGCCCGGCATTGTCGATAGGCTCGAAACGGCGCTCGAGCCAAGCAGGTCGCTCGCGCATCACCGGCCGAGCCTAGCCGACCGAGCGAATAGGATCATCCCGGCGACTCCCGTATAGGAGGTTTCGCGGCCGCGCGCGCGGCCGGCTGGAGGAGCGCCCGTGCCCCTGCCGCTGCAAAAGCCTCTAATAGCTTGCTTGGATCTCGAAGGCGTCCTCGTGCCGGAGGTGTGGATCGCATTCGCGGACAAGACGGGGATTCCCGAGCTTCGCCGCACCACGCGCGACGAGCCCGACTACGACAAGCTCATGCTGGGTCGCCTGAAGATCCTGGACGAGCATGGTCTAAAGCTCCCCGACATCCAAGACGTGATCGCGACGCTCCGTCCGCTGGAGGGAGCGCTCGATTTTCTGGGCGAGCTGCGCGCGCAAACGCAGGTGATCATTCTCAGCGATACGTTCTATCAGTTCGCTGAGCCACTGATGCGCCAGCTCGGGTGGCCGACACTCTTCTGCCACGAGCTCGTCGTCGAGGCTTCAGGACGGGTGGCCGGCTATCGCCTCCGGCTTCCGGACGGAAAGCGAAAGGCCGTGGCGAGCTTGAAGGCGCTTCAATTCAGCGTGCACGCCGCCGGCGACAGCTACAACGACACGTCGATGCTCGCCGAAGCCGACCGCGGCGTGCTCTTCCGTTGTCCCGACAACGTAGCTGCCGAGTTCCCACAGTTCCGCCGCACCGAACGGTATGACGAGCTGATGTCCGCCCTGTTGGAAAAATAGGGTCAGGTACCATTTTCTCGCCATCACTGAAGCGTCGCCCGCGCCCCTTCGACCACTTTCCATCCCCGCGACTCGAGCTCGGTGCGCGCACGCGCACTCGCCTTGCCCGCGAGCCAGAGCTCTTTGCTTTTCGCGCTGGCGAGCGGTGAGTCGCCGGACGAGGCGACGCGCGCACTCGCGGCGGTGTCTTCCGTCCATGCGAGATAATCGCCGGGAACGACGATCACGATCGTTCCGTCTTTCCGCTGAAGCCCGATTCCTCGCTCGACTTGAATGAGGCGCTCGAGCTTCTCAACCTTGTCGTGGTAAGCCGCGATCATCTCGACTTGCCTGACACGATAGAACGCTTCCGGCTCGTCTTGGACCAAAGTCGCGCGCGCGACGACCACTTCGCGGCCGGCAACACCGCCCATCGTCGCGAGCGCGCCGACGAGGCGCGTACTCATCGTCGGGGAGAGCTTCGGGTTGTCGAGGAAGGTGCCTACGAGAACCTTGTCGACCTTCATGCCGACGAGAAGCTCGCTGTTGTGCTTCTTGAGCTCGGACGGGCTCTTGTCACGCACGAGCCGGCGCATGCCTTCCGAGAAGCTCGTCGCCTGGAGCGTGGTCCCAATCGGCCCCGGAACCGCGATGAAGAGAGCACGCACCGTCATCCCACCGGCGAAGCCCGTCCACGCTAGCTCGTTCAAACGCTCGGTTAGCGGCGCGTAGCTCGTGTAGGGATCGACGCCGGCTTCGTAGGCAAAGTTTCGTTTGTAGACGTCGAAGCCGAGAGCCGTTTTGACGGCGCCGTCCTCTTGCTCGGTGGGCTTGCCGGCAACTGCGTGGCCCACGCTGCCGAGAAACCGGCCGACGCCGGCACCGACGCGCTTCACGGTCTCGACCGGCTCGGTGACGAGCGCTTTCGCGGCGTGGTAAGGGCTCTTCACCGCCGCGGCGAAGGCATCGCCGTACGTGGTAGTCCCTTTGATAGCTTCGAGTCGCTGGAGTGCCGCGATCTCGCTTAGACGCACGACGAGAAGATCCGTGCCTTCGACTTCCAAACGGCCGGGCGTCGCGTTCAAAGTGTAATGGTTCATCAGGCCGTCGTTCACCACCTGATCATCGACCTGGTGGTCCGGCCCCTCGAGCTCAGCTTCGGTGAGAAAATCCTTCGCCGCGAGCAGTGGTCTCTGCTCGAAGCCACCGTCCACGACTTCGGCTACCGGACCGACCACGGTCTCGTGGGCGGTTGGGTCCACCGCGCTCGTGACACCCGCACAAACGAAGAGCGCGAGCACCGACATCGACGTGGCCAGCAACGATTGGGGAGTCATGCGGCGTGGATTCTACGCCACCGCCGAGTTGGGTCGAGGTCAGGCTTAAAATAGGGTCAGGCACCATTTTCGTTCCGAAAATGGTGCCTGACCCTATTTTTGAAGTGTGGACGCTGGTTAGGGCTCGATACCGGAGCAGTCGGCGAAACAGAAGCCACTACCGCTGCCGTTGTTCGCCCCGTCGTCGCAGATTTCCAGCGCCGAAGCGTTGATCGTACCGTCGCCGCAGCTCGCGAACGTGCAGTTCGCGTCACAGCTCGCCGACTCGCCGGACGTGTCGCAATCCTCTCCGGCGGTCGTGACGCCGTTACCACAAGCGGTGACCGTGCAGTTGTCGTCGCAGCCGTCGCCGTTCGTGAGGTTGCCGTCGTCGCAGGCTTCGCCGACGGTCACGATGTCGTTGCCGCAAGCGGTCACGGTGCAGTTGTTGTCGCAGCCGTCGCCGTTTTGCGTGTCGCCGTCGTCGCACTCCTCGCCGGCCGTCGTCACACCGTTGCCGCAACTCGTTACCGTGCAGTTGCTGTCGCAGCCGTCACCGCTTGTGGTATTGCTGTCGTCGCACTCTTCGCCGGCTGGGGCATTCAGCGTGCCGTCGCCACACACCACGAGCGTGCAGTTGGCGTCACAGCTAGCAGACTGGCCGCTCGTGTCGCACTCCTCGCCGACTGTCACGATGCCGTTCCCGCAAGCCGTCACCGAGCAATCGAAATCGCAGCCGTCGCCGCTCGTGAAGTTGCCGTCGTCGCAGGCCTCACCGGCGGTGGTCACTCCGTTGCCGCAAGCCGTCACCGTGCAGTTGTTGTCGCAACCGTCGCCGTTCGTCGCGTTGCCGTCGTCGCAGGCCTCACCGGCACCGGCGTTGAACTCTCCGTCACCGCAAGACGGCAGCGTGCAGTTCGCGTCACAGGTCGCCGACTGGCCACTCGTATCGCAGGCTTCGCCGGCGGTCGCGTTGTGCGTGCCGTCGCCGCAGCTGACGAAGGTGCAATTCGCGTCGCAGGTCGCGGACTCGCCACCCGTGTCGCAGTCCTCGGAGCCGGTGCGGACGCCGTTGCCGCAGTTCGATACCGTACAGTTGCTGTCGCAGCCATCACCGTCGGTGAGATTGCCGTCGTCGCAGCCTTCGCCGCTCGTCTGGATGCCGTTACCGCAAGCGGTGACGGTGCAGTTGTTGTCGCAACCGTCGCCGTTCGTAGTGTTGCCGTCATCGCAGGCCTCGCCCGCCGGCGCGTTCTGGATACCGTCGCCACACGATGGAAGCGTGCAGTCGTTGTCGCAGACGGCCGTCAGGCCGCCGGTGTCGCAGACTTCGCCCGCAGCGCTGTTTTGGGTCCCGTCGCCACAGACGGCGAAGGTGCAGTTCGCATCGCAGGTCGCCGACTGGCCGCTCGTGTCGCACTGCTCGGTACCGGTGACGACACCGTTGCCGCAACCGGAAGTCGTGCAGTTGTTGTCGCAACCGTCGCCGTTGGTCGAGTTTCCGTCGTCACACTGCTCGTTCGGCGCGGCGACACCGTTGCCGCAAGCGCTCACCGTACAGTTCGAGTCACAGCCGTCGCCGTTGGTTGCGTTGCCGTCGTCGCAGGCTTCACCCCGCGTCGCGTTCGGCGTGCCGTCGCCGCAGGTCGCCGTCGTGCAATCGATGTCGCAACCCGACGTTTCGCCGCCGCCGTCGCACTGCTCGTTCGCCGCCGTGTTCGTCGTGCCGTCGCCGCAGGTCGCGACCGTGCAGTCGGCGTCGCAGGTCGACGACGCACCCGCCGTGTCACACTGTTCGCCTCGAGCGCTGTTCACGGTGCCGTCACCGCAGCTAGCTAGCGTGCAGTCCACGTCGCAAGTAGCAGACTGACCGGCCGTGTCGCACTGCTCACCAGCCGCGGTGTTCGGCGTACCGTCACCGCAAGACACGAACGTGCAGTCCACGTCACAGGCAGACGATTGACCGAGCGTGTCACACTGCTCGCCCGCCGTCACGATGCCGTTGCCGCAAGCGGTCAGCGTGCAGTTCGAATCGCAGAGATCGCCGCTGACGAGATTGCCGTCGTCGCAGGCCTCGCTGCCCGTGCGGATGCCGTTGCCGCAGGCCGTGTCCGTGCAGTTCGAGTCGCAGCCGTCACCACTGATGGTGTTGCCATCGTCGCAGGCCTCGTTGCGAGCCGAGTTGATCGTGCCGTCGCCGCATACCGCGATCGTGCAGTTGATGTCGCAAGTCGCCGACTGGCCCGACGTGTCGCACTGTTCACCGGTCGTCACGATGCCGTTGCCGCACTGAGTCTGAGTGCAGTTCGAGTCGCAACCGTCGCCGTTGATCAGGTTGTTGTCGTCGCACTGCTCGGTGCCGGCCAGCACACCGTTGCCGCAGCCGGTCGGTGAGCAGTTGGCGTCGCAGCCGTCGCCGTTGGTCGTATTGCCGTCGTCGCAGCCCTCGCCCTGCGTGATGATGCCGTTGCCGCACTGCGTTTGCGTGCAATTCGAGTCACAGCCGTCGCCGTTGATGAGGTCGGCGTCGTCACACTGCTCGCCGGAGCTCACGACACCGTTTCCGCAGCCGGTCGGCGTGCAGTTGGAGTCGCAGCCGTCACCGTTCGTGGCGTTGCCGTCGTCGCATTGCTCGCCGGCCTGCGAGTTGAACGTTCCGTCGCCGCACTGAGGCAGCGTGCAGTTCGGATCGCAGATGGCCGAGACCCCGGCGGTGTCGCACTGTTCGCCCACCGTCACGATGCCGTTGCCGCAGCCCGTGATGGTGCAGGTGTTGTCGCAACCGTCGCCGTTGACGCTGTTACCGTCGTCGCACTGCTCGCCGGAGGTCATGATGCCGTTTCGGCAGCCGGTGAATCGACAATTGTTGTCGCAACCGTCGCCGTTCTCCGTGTCGGCATCGTCACACTGTTCGCCGGAGGACGCATTTGTCCTGCCGTCGCCACAGACCACGAGCGTACAATCCGTATCGCAGAGCGCCGTCTCGCCGGCGGTGTCGCAGAGCTCGCCGCCGAGCAAATTGGTGATACCGTCTCCGCAGACGCGGAACGTACAGTCGGCGTCGCAGCTCGCCGACTCGCCGCCCGTGTCACACTGCTCGGCAGCGGTCTTGATGCCGTTGCCACAAGCGGTGAGCGTGCAGTTGGCGTCGCAGCCGTCGCCATTGGCGAGGTTACCGTCGTCGCAGATCTCCGGCGGCGTGGTGATGCCGTTGCCGCAGCCAACCGGCCTGCAGTTCGAGTCGCAACCGTCGCCGTTCAGAATGTTGCCGTCGTCGCACTGCTCGCCGGCCGTGATGACGCCGTTTCCGCAGCGGGTCAGCGTACAGTTGCCGTCGCAGCCGTCGCCGCTCGCCAAGTTGCCGTCGTCGCACTCTTCGCCGAGCGTGACGATGCCGTTGCCGCACTGGGTCGGCTTGCAGTTCGCGTCGCAACCATCGCCGTTGACGGTGTTGCCGTCGTCGCACTGCTCGCCGACGGTGATCACGCTATTGCCGCAACGAGTCTGTGTGCAATTGATGTCGCAGCCGTCGTTGTTGATGAGGTTACCGTCGTCGCACTCCTCACTGACGGTGACGATACCGTTGCCACAGCGGGTCGGCCTGCAGTTGGAGTCGCAGCCGTCGCCCTCGATGAAGTTGCCGTCGTCGCACTGCTCGCCGGCCGTCGAGTTCTGGGTGCCGTCTCCGCAGGCCGCGAAGGTGCAGTTCGCGTCGCAGTTGACCGTCTGGCCGCCTTCGTCGCACTGCTCGTCTAAAGCGAGCTCGCCGTCGCCGCAGCCCACGAGGGTGCAGTCGGTGCGACAGAGGGCGTCGGGATCCGTGTCCGTGTTCTCGCGACCCTCGTCACAAATTTCCGGCGCGGTGACGATGCCGTTGCCGCAGGCTGTGAGCGTGCAGTTGGAGTCGCAGCCGTCGCCGTCGGTCAGGTTCGCGTCGTCGCACTGCTCACCGATGATGAGCTGAGTGATGCCGTCGCTGCAGAACTCACTGATGCAGAGATCGGAGCAGCCGTCGCCCGCGTCCACGTTGCCGTCGTCGCACTCGTCGGGTGCGCAAGCCGCACCGTTGCCGCAGCGCGGGAGCGAGCAGTCGCGATCGCAGCCGTCGCAGCTCTGGCGGTTGCCGTCGTCGCACTCTTCGCAAGGGAAAATGTCGCTGCCGCCCGGCCCGGCGCCGCAGCCGCTCGAGTCCTGCACACCGTTGCCGCAATAGTTTTGGAGGGGATAGATCGACGTGTCGATCTCCGTGACCTCTTGGTAGAGGGCGTCAGCTACGACCGTGAAGAGATCTTCCGCGCTGAAGCTGCCGCCGGTGTGATCCGGCATGGCGCCGCCCACGCTTTGAGGAAAGCCGAGCGTGCCGAGATCCACGTCGCAAGAATTGAAAATCGCACGACGGAGAGCGATGGACACCGAGCTCAACTTCTCGTCGAGCTTCGCCAAGTTGGTGGTCTGGACGATGCCCGGAGGCGCGTTGGTGGCGCTGCACTGGAGCGCGCTGCCGCCCTGCTCGTCGTTGATCTTGAAGCAATCGTCGCGGAAGCGGTTGAGCTTCTTTTCGGCAACGCGAGCGCTGCGCGAAACGCGGAAGTAACATTTGCGCAAAATGGGATCGAGAGGCGCGGTCTGAGGACGCGGCACGGAGAGGAGCTGGGCGAGACCGTCGCCGGCCGCCTTGCCGACCTCGAGACCTGCGCAGATGGTAATCGCGCTCCAGTCGCTCGGCTCTGCCGGCGTACAAAGGGTATCGAGCGAGGTGCCCGCCGGTGTCGCTTTGCCCGTGCACTTGAGCGCGATGTTCACCGCGTGGCGATTGATGATGTCGGAAACTTTCGCGAGCTTCTGATCGGTCTTGAGATCACCCGTGCCGTCACCGCCGAGAATGTCGGGATCGGTGAGGCAGTTGACGGAGTCACCGAGAGCCCAGCGCACTCGCGAGCTCGTGCACTCGGAGCGGGCCTTGAGAACGGCGCTAGCGGCTTTGCGAACGCTATTCGCGATGAGACTCCGGCACTTGGCCTCCTTGGCGTCGAGCTGGGCCTCAGAAGGGGGAGCCGCGATTCCAGAGAGTAGCCCTACGAGGAGGATTGCCAGCGTCAGGGGGGAGCGAGACCGGTTGCGTCGATTCGATTTGAAGAAGTCGCTCATGTCAGGCTTTTAGTCCCCTCAGTCCCAAACTCGTTGCGCCGTCCTTGCGCATAGCCCGCGCGGATACAGGTCGTTCCAGGCTGGATCAACGGTAGCTCCCCGCCACAGCACAGACCATAGAACGCGAGCCTGAGAATTCCCCTAGGGCGTCTCCTTCCCCACAGGTTCGCGACGCCTTCCGACGCCATCGTGACGTTAGCCCCGCTTCTCGAAACCCGTCAATACTCTGATCCACCCCATGTGCGGGTTTACCCAGTTGGGTGGGTGAGCGGCGAGCTGGCGAGCCGCGAACGCCCGCGAGCTGGCGAGCGGGCCGGACGCGCTACCGCCAACCCACGAACGCCCGCGAGCTGGCGAGCGGGCCGGACGCGCTACCGCCAACCCACGAACGCGCGCGAGCTGGCGAGCGGACCGGCGCGTTCTAGCCAACCCGCGATCAACCCATGACGCGACAGGGGGTACGAGCCCGGATTCCCTTGTCGGAGGTAGGGACAAGTTCGAGAATGTCCCGACCAAGCGCGCCCAGGCCAAGGAGGTCGTATGAACGCAGGACAGATCTCGCGACGAAAGCTCAGCTTGCTTTCGCTACTAGCGGTCGGCGTCGTCGCGGCCATTGTCGGTGTCGCTGCCGCGATCCCCGATCCGAACGGAGTCTTCGACGGTTGCTACAACAACCGCAGCGGTAAGCTCCGCGTCGTCGAGGACCCGAGCGAGTGCAACAATCGGGAGACGGCAACGTTTTGGAATCAACAGGGCCCGCAAGGCCTCGCCGGCGCACCTGGCACACCCGGCGTGCTCGACATCTACCTGCGAAGCGTCGAGCAAAGTTTCACTCCCGAGACGACCTTTCAGTTCAACTTCGAGGCGTACTGCGATTCCGGCGACAAGGTGACGGGCGGCGGAGTCTACATGACGGGGTTCACCGAGGTGGAAGAGTACTTCGACCACCCGGTGCTCACGCTCGACGGGTGGCAGGTGCATGGACTGTATACAGGAGACGCGCCGGTCACGGTCACCCTCTACGCCGTTTGCGCCAACTTGCCCGATCCGCCGGAGTGAGCAGCGAGCCGGCGAGCTGCGAACGCCCGCGAGCTGGCGAGCGGGCCAGCGCATTCTCCGCCACGTGCGAACGCCCGGGTGGGTAGCACGGAGGGGGTGAGATTCGAACTCACGGACGGGTTACCCCGTCTCCGGTTTTCAAGTCCCCGGACTGGCGCGAGGCGGAGCAGAACCAATCGATTCGGGCCAATTCCATCGGTCGTGTGGGCGAAGCGAACTAGGCTGCTAACGGTTGGGTTCGGCACAAGTTCGCGGCCAAAAAACGGACAGTAGCCATCACGGGTACCGTCACGTCGACGGAAAAAGTCTGGGGAACAGCACATCGACGGCCTCGCTCGGGAAACGGAGCGATACGGGTCCTTTCTCCGAACTCGCGCCGACAATTCCCGCCCTCAACAGTTCCGAAAGGAGTTCGCGGCTGGTGCGTTCTTTGAGCCCGGTGATCGGCGCAGCCTCGCCGCGGGTGATCTCGCCGCGACGGAGGATCTCGACCAGCAGGGTGGCTGCTTGTGGCCGCCAGCCCTTCTGCGCCGCGTACGCCGTCAAGCGATGGGGTAGTGCGTCGAGGCTGAACATGTCGGTCATGAAGCGTAGTTGATCGAGACACACCTTGAGGAACCAGACCGTGAACTCCTCGAGCGCGCGCAGCGAGAGATTGCCACGGCCGTCGAGGTCGCCTTGCCTGGGCATATCTGCGTGGTCCATCATGCGCTTGTAGTCGCCGGGTGTGTCCAGGCCGCGTGCAAGTCCGCGTGAGATCGACCACAGACCATGCGCACCGATTCCCGCGTGCAGCGCCATGGCATGACTCATCAAGCGGCTTACACGGCCGTTGCCATCGGAAAACGGATGAATGTAGTTAAAACGGTGGTGGGCCGTCGCAAGAGCCATCAGGCGCGCAGCGGAGCCGAGAGCTGCCAACGCATACCGGGACTCGAAGTAGCGCATGAAGGTTTCTACAACCTCGCTGCTGGGCGGCGCGTGACGGCCGACTGCAACGTCATGCTCGGGGCTCGAGCGAAACTCGCCGGGCGTCATGACGAAGCTCCGGCCTTCCCCCTCGATGCGTAGCATCGACTCCGGCGCGTCTTGGTAAAACTCGCGGTGCAAGCGCCGCACGAAGTCTACGGAAGTCGGGTCCGGCAGAATGCCACTCGCAAACTCAGCGTCGATGGCACGCTGAAGTCGGATGTGTTGCTTAGCCTCGAGCTGGAGGTCTCGTCGCCGCTCGTCGCTATCGAAGTCGTTCGCGAGCGCGCGCTCGATGTCGCGGGGGCGCGTGTCGTGTCCCTCGATGAGGTTGGAGTAGTAGCAGTTCATCACGCGAACGAGTTCGGCGAGATTGGCTGCAGTCTTCGGATGGAGTCGAGCGGAAAGAGTGCTTGCCGCCGCCGACAGCTCGGGCAGGAGATCGAGCATCGGCCCATGTGCGCTCTCTAGTAAGCACGGCTCAATGCGTGAGGGCGTTTCGACAAGGGTGTCAGCGACTGGCATTTGCCGATCCGGGAGGTGTCCTAATGGCTTGAATCATATCGGATTTTCGACCGGCTTGGCACCGGATTTGCCGATCCTTGCTGCCGATCCAGGCTCGGAGGTGAAACACTTGGAATTCAATGGCTTAGCGTGTTTGGCAGGGTCGAGCGTACCGATGTTCGACGATGTTGGCGGAGGGGGTGAGATTCGAACTCACGGACGGGTTACCCCGTCTCCGGTTTTCAAGACCGGTGCCTTAAACCGCTCGGCCACCCCTCCGCAAGAGAGCGACCGTACCCGCGACGAGCACGAACGCAACGGCGAGCGTGAAGAAGAAAAACTTGGGTACCGCCGCGAGGTAGGCCCGGTGCGCCAACGCGTCGGATGCTCCGTGCATGACCTGGGCGATGAGCGCCTGATTTTCCACCGCGTCGAGAGGGGCGCAGAGCCAGACGCCGCTGCTTAGCGAAATGCCGAGCTTTTCCCAGGTTCCGCCGAGCCGACCGGCGAGCTTCGAGCAAAGCAGAGACAAGAACGCGGGGTAGACGAGAAGGTAGAGGTAGTCGAGACCCTGGATCAGCATCACCGCTTCGCGGGCGGAGGGGCTCCACGAATCGATCATCGCACGCGCACGCTCGCCCGTTCCGGCGAGCTCGAAAGACACGATGCCGTTCGGCGCAACGTCGTTACGAAGCAGGAGATCGAGCCGCAACAGCCAAATCGAGAGCACGATGAAGAGAACTGTGACGGCGGGCAAAGCGAGCCGCCGGATCCTCTCGAGCACCGAGCTGTCGGCCGCGCTCGCCATGGCTCAGCGATCGAGAATGATCTTGTTGCCGAGGCCCATCTCGGCGGGCGTCACGATTCGCGAGCTCTGCTGCCGCCTGAGCTCCCGCGCTTCATCGACAAGCCGCTCCACGCCCTGCTGCACCGCCGCCGAGAACTTCTCCAGTGCTTCGTCGAGCGTTTTCGCCTCGATCGGCACTTGGATCGGCAGCGGCCCCTGCGGCGTGAGAATCTGCGTCTCTGCGGAAAAGAGCGTCTCGCGAAGCGGATCGGGCGAGCCGTCGGCCTTGATCGGGCTCAAGCGGCGAATGGTCGCGACCCTCAAGTCGGTGAAGACGTCTTCTCGAAAAAGATTCGCCTTGTCGACTTCGAGCTTGTCCAGTTTGAGGGTGTCGTCGGCCATGGTGGTGCTCCTCTAGTGCTCGTAGGACCCCATGACGCCGCCGAAGAATTGATTCTTGTCGCCCGACTCTTCGACGATGGGGCTGTCTTCTGCGTCATTCAACAAACGGAAATAGGAGAACGAGGCGATGATCTTCCATCCACCCCAGTTGTCGCCCGCCCAAGACATCGCTAGGCGACCGCCAACGTCCTTGAAGCCGTCGTCGGGGTTGTGAGCGGTGTAGCCGGCAATGAGCCCGGCGTCGGCCGCGGACACGCCGAAGTACGTATCCATATAGTCGTCGCTCGCCCAGGTGGACGCCGCGGTGAGGCTGATGCCGAGGTTCTCCGAAAGCTTTTCCTCGTACCCGCCGGCAAGCTCGAGCACATGTCCTTCGTATTTCGACGAAATGTCGTAGACCCAAGTGGTCTCGATCGACCAGGGCTTCATCCGATAAGCGACGGTGGCACCGGCTTCGACGGCACCGTCCACTTCGCCGAGCTGATCGACGCGGCCGCTCTGAACGTTGTCGCGCTTCATGCGGTACTGGAGCACGGGTCCGAGCTCGATCGGGGAGTTCGGAATCAAGTTCCCCGCAAGGCGAATCGCGGAGCCGCTGCTCTGAGCGCCGACGAGCTCGGCGTAACGACCGTCGTCCCACCAAACCTTGAAGAGGCCGTAGGGGAACACGTCGTAGTTGTTGCTTCCTTCATAGTCGGGCCGCGCGCCGGTGCCGGCCGCGACGCGATAGTGCATGCCGCTGCCGGTCGTTCCCTCGCCGCGCTGGGCCGCGCGATAGTCCGGTGGGCGCTGCTGCTGCTGAGCAAGCGCGTCGTCGGAAACGATGATACTCGCGATCGACATCATGGTGGCGAGCACAAAACGACGGGTACCTTCACACTCCATCCACATACACCCTCCCAGCCTCTCAGGTAGCCTCGCTCGGCTCGGGTCAAGCTAGCCGCCGAGGTCCCGGAATACAAGGTAGCGATTCGGGTACTTGTCGACGCTTCGCCGCCCGCGGCGCGCGCCTTGCCGCGGCTTTGACGGCGAGGCTAGATTCGCCCGCCATGAACGAGCCGACCTACGCCCTCTACACGATGGACAACAGCCCTTACTCCGACAAGATTCGAGCGTTCCTGCGTTACAAGCGCGTGTCTTTCGTCGAGCACACGGAAACCATGGAGACACGCTTCACGGTGCTGCAGGCGCGGACGGGCAAGACCATGGTTCCGGTTCTCATCACACCGGAAGACGAGGCGATGAACGACTCGACCGCGATCGCGGCAGCGATCGAGAAGCGTCATCCGACGCCCGCAACGCGCTGGAGCGACCGCTCGATCGACACACTGGCGATGCTGCTCGAGGACTACGCGGACGAGTGGCTCGTCCGCATCATGCTCGCTTCACGCTGGTACCATGCAGCCGACGCTGCGCAGAACGCCGCCATCATCGCGACCGGCATGACCCACGGCCTCTACCGCATCGACTTTCAGCGTGCCGCGCGAGAGTTTCCGCCGGGCATCATCTCGTCGGTGCCGAAAATGGGCGCCACGCCCGAGAACGCCGAAGACTGGTACGCGATGGTTCCGCGCGTGCTCGCGGCGATGGCCGTCGTGCTTTCGAAGAGCGAGTACCTCACCGGGTCGGCCCCGCATCTGGCCGACTTCGCGTTCTACGGCATGCTGAATCAGATCCGCCGCGATCCGACCGGCTTCGGCTGGGTCACGTCCGGCCCGAAAGAAGTTCTCGACTGGACGACGCGACTCGAGACCGCATGCAAGGAAGGCGGCTCCGCGAAATCGGGCGAGCCCTTGGGTGACGTAACTTTGCTGGCGCCGCTCGTGCGCGAGGCGATGGAGACTTACTTCCGAATGTCGGTCGCCAACGCTCGCGCGCTCGACACCGGCGGCAAAGCGCCCTTGCGTGTGGAGCTCAGCGGGGGCTTCGAGTTCGAAGCGCCGCCGGCCAAGTACAATCGCAAGCTCCTCGACGCCAACCTCGCCAGCGTCGATGCGCTCTACACGTCGGGTGGCCGCCTCCCGGCCGCCGTAGAATCGCTCGTCCTCGGCGAGCTTCGGCACTGAGGGCGTCCCGCGAAAACTAGGCGACGACACGGATCGCATGGTTACAATAGGAGCGTGGACCCCTACGCCAAGCGACACGCCCCTACGGCGATTTCCGACATCACGCGTGACTACGAACGGTTGGGGTACGCGATCGTCGCGAGCCCGTTCGAGGCGAGCGAGATCGATCGTTGGCGGGTCGAGTGTGATCGCCTTTGGTCCCTACCGGATGTCGCCGACTCGTCTCACTCTCGCGTAGACCTTCGTGACGCGATGGACGGGAGTCGCGTGCCCGAGCGTCTCGATCCCGTGATCGACGTTTCCCCCCTGTTCGCCGCGCTCGCGCGCGACGAGCGAATCCTTCGAATCGCAAGCGCTCTCCTGCGAGACGACCCGCTGCTCTTCAAGGACAAGCTGATCGCGAAGACACCGGGTACGACGGGCTACCGCACGCACCAAGACTTTTCCTACATCGAGTTCTTCGGTTTCCCCGCGGACCATCAGTTGGCCGCCGCTCTCGCCGTGGACGCGGCAGGCGCGGAAAATGGGGCTATCGAGGTTTTTCCCAGTCTTCACGACCGATTGCTGCCGTCCACGGCCGACGACAAGCACCTCATCGAAGAAAGTGCCCTCGATGCCACCTCGGCTGTTATGATCGAGCTTCAGCCTGGGGACATGCTGATGTTGCACTCGCTTTGCCCTCACCGAAGCCGCCCGAACCTCGCGAGCGGTCCTCGACGCCTCCTCTTCTTCACCTACAACGCGGCCGCTTCCGGCGATCACTACGCGACCTACTATCGTCTCGGAAAACCTTGATGGACTCGCGCCTCGCGCAGGCGATCGTGGATCTCGAGATCCCGTCGTTCGGGCCGAGCGGCAAAAACAAGACCGACTCGTTGTCGTGCCTGTTTCGCCCCCGTCGTCTCTTGTCGTCACCGGAGATGCTCCACCACATCGGTAGCCGGCTCGCCGAGGTGGTCACCCAACGCTGCTCATCAGGGACGATCGTCGGCCTGGCGACATCGGGAATCGCGTGGGCGGCACTCGCCGCGGAGCGCGCGCGAGTGCCCATGCTCTACGTTCGAAAGCAGCCCGAGCCCGAAGTCAGCAACGACATGGTCGAAGGTATTCCACCAGCGGACGGCCGCGTCGTGCTCGTCGACGACCTGCTCTTCACCGGCACGAGCAAGCGAGCCGCCGTTCGCTTGCTTCGCGAGCACGGTCTCGTGGTAACGGACATCGTCGTGATCATCGATCGCCAGCTGCAGCGCAAATCCGATGGGCCGTCCCTTCAGCAAGAGTTTGGCCTCGAGCTGCACTCGCTGATTCGCATGACCGAGATCGTCGACTACATGATCGATCGTCGAGCGATCACGAAAGCGCAGCTGGATGATCTCGTCGCCGACTACCGAGCGCACGAACGCTGGTTTCCGCCCGACTTCATGTTGCGGTGATCCATGCAACGGCAGGTCTTGATCGTCAGACATGGTCCGGGCCTCGGTCGCTCGGATCACTATCTTCAAGCGGCGTTTGACTATCTCCGCGCGGTCCATCCGGCGATCGAACGTCGATTCCGCATCCACGAGACCGGCGGCGCCGCGCCGTCGCTCGACGACATCGCAGTCGTGGTATTCCTGCTTGGAGACCCGCTCCGCGAGTTCTATCCGAAGTGCTACGCGGAGGCGGTCGAGTTGGCGGAGCGAGCACGTCGCCTGGGCCTTCGGCTCCTCAACGCACCGGAGTCGCTTTCCAACACCGTGAAGAGCGTGCAGTCGCGCATCTGGCGCGACGCCGGCATTGCAACACCCGCGTACGCGCGCTTCGAAACCTACGACGAGCTCCGTGCGCTCGTCGAGCGGATTCCGCCGCCGTTTCTCGTACGGAGTGATGACGAGCACGCGCGAGCGGGTCTTCGCGTCTGCGCAAGTCGCAAGGATCTAGACGCGATCGATCGGCGCGAGCTCGCACTACCGGGAGCGATCGCACCGCTCCTCGACGTGCGATCGGGATACAGGCCGGGCGATCCGCGCGCGCGGTTCTACCACAAGAAGCGCATCCTCGTGATGGATCGTGTGCTTCGCACCAAGCACATGATGTTCGCCGAGGGACCGATCGTGAGCTCGAAGACTTCGGTCTTCGGACGATACGGTTCGCGACATACGTGGCTGCATTGGCAGGCCGCGCTGCGCCCTGCGCACTGGGCCTGCGTGCAAGCCGATCTCGCTTACTGGCAACGTGGCTCGGAGCACGAAGAGCCGATGCTCCGCGCGATGCGAGCTCTCGACCTCGAGTTCGCCGCGATCGACTACAGCGACATGGCCGACGGTACGGTGATGCTTTGGGAAGCGAACCCGCACCCGGAGCTTCCGGCGCTCGAGAAACTCAAAATGCCGCACATTCGAAAGACGCGAGAGCGCTTGACCAGCTACTACGAAGCGATCGGCCGCTTCTTAGCCGATCTCGCTAAACAATAGTGCCGACGATCTCGTCGGCACCGAAGTAGGGGCGGAGGGCGGCCGGGATTTCGATCGTGCCGTCGGCGCGCTGATAGTTTTCGAGCACGGCGATCACGACCCGAGGCAGCGCGAGCCCCGAGCCGTTGAGTGTGTGGACGAGCTCGGGCTTGCCCTTTTCGTTGCGGAAGCGAATTTGCGCGCGGCGGGCTTGGAAGTCGCGGAAATTCGAGCAGGAGCTCACTTCGAGCCACTCGTTGCAGCCCGGCGCCCATACTTCGATGTCGAACTTCATCGCGGCGACGAAGCTCAGATCGCCCGTGCACATCTGCACCACGCGATACGAGAGTCCGAGACGGCGGCAGACTTCCTCGGCGCAGGCGATCAACGACTTCAGCTCGGCATCGGACGTAGAGGGCTCGACGAACTTCACGAGCTCGACTTTGTCGAACTGATGCCCCCGCTTGATGCCGCGCACGTCACGACCCGCCGACATCTTCTCGCGGCGAAAGCAGGGCGAGTACGCCACGTGCTTCACCGGTAATCGAGCCCCGTCGAGTATCTCGTCGCGATAGAGATTCGTGACAGGCACTTCGGCGGTCGGCACGAACCAGAAATCTTCTTCGATGTCGCGATAGAGGTTGTCGCCGAATTTCGGGAGGTTTCCCGTGCCGTAGAGGCATTCGCGCCTCACCATGGCCGGCGGGTAAATCTCCTCGTAGCCGTGCTCGCGCGTGTGGAGGTCGAGCATGAACGAGATGAGAGCACGCTGGAGACGCGCGCCCTCTCCGCGGAGCACGTAGAAGCGCGTTCCGGAAATCTTTACGCCACGCTCGAAGTCGATGATGCCGAGCTTTTCGGCAAGCTCCCAGTGAGGCTTCGCCGGAAAGTCGAGCTTTCGCGCGATCTCCTCGGTACGAACGAGAACGTTCTCCCTGTCGTCCTTGCCGGGCGGCACGGCGTCGTGGGGAATGTTGGGAAGCTCGAGCATCGCCGCTTGGAAGCGGGCTTCGACTTCGGCGAGGTCTTTCTCGCGCTTGGAAAGATTGTCGCCGAGAGTGCGCACCGCCGCCTTGGCGGACTCTTGCTCGGCGCCGGGCTTCATTTTGCCGATGTCTTTGGACGCCGACTTGCGGTCGGCTCGGAGCGTTTCGACCTCGACGAGGAGGTCGCGACGGCGTCGGTCTACGGCCGCCACCGCTTCTACTTCGGCCGCCTGGCACCCGACCAAAGCGAGCCGCTCCTTCACCCAGTCGAGCCGGTCTCGCAGCAGATGAATGTCGAGCATGATCGCGCCGCGTCAGTACTCGATCTCGCAGTCGAAGGCATCGGTCACGTGCGTGCACGTAAAGGTCCGGGCTTCGACCGCAACGACGTCGAATCGCGCGGAGCGGTCGAGCATACCGCGCCGCAACAGAAAGTCGAAGGCTGCGCGCGACACTTGCCGCTGCTTTCTCTCGTCCACGGCCTCGAGCGGGTCGAAGGGCGGGTGGCGGAGCTTCACCTCGACGAAGACCACCGTCTCGCCGTCGAGCGCGACCAGGTCGAGCTCCCCCAAGCGACACCGATAGTTGCGCTCCAGCAGGCGGTAGCCGGCACATTCGAGAAAGTAAGCGGCCGCGTCCTCGCCGGCCTTGGCAAGCGCCGCGCGTGACCCTGACGGCGGCTCCGTGGACACGGCCGACTCTTACGCCGCGAGCCGGCTCTCGGTCAACGACATCTCGGTCATGAACCGCGAGCGCGCGCGTCGAAGGCGCGTTGCGGGCCTTCGACGCGCGTGTTAATCGACGCGCTCGTGAAGCTCACCGCAGAGCAAGTGAATAAGGTCGCCGCGCTGGCGCGACTGACTCTCGGCGCCGATGAGAGCGAGCGCATGGCCGCCGACCTCGCGCGCATTCTCGACTACGTGGCCAAGCTCGATGAGCTCGATACCAGCGGTGTCGAGCCGACCTCTCACGTAGTCGCCATGGCGGCGCCGCTGAGAGCCGATGTCGTGACCAGCAAGCCGGCCGTCGCCGACGCGCTCGCCAACGCGCCCCAAAGCGACGACGGCTACTTCGTCGTTCCCCCCATCATAGAGTGAGCCGAGTGGCTGCGCTGAACGAGCTCGCCATCGAAGAAGCGTCACGCCGTCTCCGCGCGCGAGAGGTGAGCGCCGTGGAGCTCGCGGAAGCCTGCCTCGCTCGGATCGCCGCGACGGATGCGCGGGCCGGAAGCTTCCTCGAGGTCACTGCAGAAACCGCGAGGGCGGAAGCGCGGGAGGCCGACCGGCGGATCGCAGCCGGTGACGCCGGCCCTCTCACGGGAGTGCCGATCGCGCTCAAAGACCTTTTCATCACACGCGGCATCCGCACCACTTGCGCTTCGAAGATTCTCGAGAGCTTCGTGCCCCGCTTCGACGGGACTTTGGCCGAGAAACTTCGGGCGGCCGGTGCCGTGCTGCTCGGCAAGCTCAACATGGACGAGTTCGCGATGGGGTCGTCCACCGAGAACTCGGCCCTCGGCATCACGCGCAATCCTTGGGATCTTTCGAAAGTGCCGGGCGGATCTTCGGGCGGCTCGGCCACCGCGATCGCTGCACGCCAAGCGCTCGGGAGCTTCGGTACCGACACGGGCGGATCGATACGCTTGCCTGCGAGCTACTGCGGAGTCGTCGGGTTAAAGCCGACTTACGGCCGCGTGAGCCGTTACGGCATGATCGCGTTCGCGTCGTCGCTAGACCAAGCCGGGCCTTTCGCGAGCACCGTTCGCGGCGCCGCAATGTTGCTGCAAGCAGTCGCCGGTCGTGACCCGCGCGACTCGACTTCGATCGACGCACCGGTCCCGGACTACTTGTCCGGCATCGGCGACGGAGTCTGCGGGCTACGCATCGGCATTCCGAAAGAGTACTTCGTCCCGGGCATGGACGGCGACGTGGAGCGCGCGGTGCGCACGGCTATCGATCGTTTGGTCGCGCTCGGCGCCGTGCCGGTCGAAGTCTCGCTCCCTCACACCGACTACGCGGTCGCGACGTACTACATCGTCGCGACGGCCGAAGCGTCGTCGAATCTCGGCCGCTACGACGGCGTTCGCTTCGGCCTCCGAAAAGGCGGCGGCAAAGGCCTCCGCGACATGTACGGCGAGACGCGAGATGCCGGCTTCGGCGCGGAAGTGAAGCGCCGCATTCTGATCGGCAGCTATGCGCTCTCGGCCGGCTACTACGACGCCTACTACCTGAAGGCGATGAAGGTGCGCACTCTCATTCGTCGCGACTTCGAGAAAGCCTTCGAGCGCTGTGACGTGCTTGCGATGCCGACCGCGGCTTCGACGGCATTCGCGCGCGGCGCCCGCACCGGCGATCCGCTGAAGATGTATCTCTCGGACATCCTGACGATCTCGATCAATCTGGCGGGGCTGCCGGGGATGTCGATTCCCTGCGGCTTCGATGCGAGCGGCATGCCGATCGGGCTCCAACTTGCCGCAAGACCGCTCGACGAGCCGACCTTGCTTCGCGCGGCCGCAAGCTACGAAGACGCAACCGATTGGCATCGCCGCGCGCCTTCGCTGGAGGCTGCGTGAGCGAGTACGAGCGCGGCAGCTTCGAGGCCGTCATCGGCCTCGAAGTCCACACTCAGCTGAAGACTGCGACCAAGCTCTTCTGCGGTTGCTCGGCGGAGTTCGGCGCGGCACCGAACGAGCATACCTGCCCGGTCTGTCTCGGCATGCCGGGCGTGCTGCCGGTGATGAACGAGCGCGCGCTCGAGTTCGCGATCCGGGCCGCGCTCGCTCTCGAGTGCACGATCAACGGGACGAGCCGTTGGGCGCGGAAAAACTACTTCTACCCTGACCTCCCGAAGGCCTACCAGATCAGCCAGTACGACCAACCTTATTCCGAGCACGGCCGTCTCGTGATCCACATGGAAGACGGCAGCGAGCGGGTCGTGAGGATCCTCCGCATCCACATGGAGGAAGACGCCGGCAAGAACGTCCACGACACGCAGGCCGGCGTCTCGAAAGTCGACCTCAACCGCGCGGGCGTTCCCCTGCTCGAGATCGTGAGCGAGCCCGATCTCCGGAGCGGCGCCGAAGCGGCCGCATATCTCCGGAAGCTCCGCTCCATCGCGCAGTTCCTCGACATCTGCGACGGCAACATGAACGAGGGCAGCATGCGCTGCGATGCCAACGTATCGCTCCGAAAGCGCGGCGCGAGCGAGTACGGCACGCGCACCGAGACCAAGAACATGAATAGCTTCCGGTCCGTAGAGCGGGCGATCGCCTACGAGATCGAGAGGCAAGCCACCGCACTGAATGCCGGCGAGAGGATCACGCAGGAGACGCGGCTTTGGGACGCCGACCGCGGCCTCACCCGCTCCATGCGGAGCAAGGAAGAGGCGCACGACTATCGCTACTTTCCCGAGCCCGATCTGCTGCCTTTGACGATCGACCCGCGAATGATCGACCGCGTACGCAGCGAGCTGCCCGAGCTTCCCGAGCAGATGCGAAGCCGCTTCGTCGAGCAGTACGCCCTCCCCGCTTACGACGCGGAAGTGCTGACTGCGAGTCGGCCACTTGCGGAGTTCTACGAAGCCGCAGTCGCTACACACGCGAACCCGAAAGCGATCTCGAACTGGGTGATGGGCGACGTGATTCGCGTCGCCAACGAGCGCGCGGTGGACGCTGAGGCCGACTTCACGGACTTGCCGGTGAAACCCGAAGCCCTCGGCAAGCTCGTGGCCCTGATCGATGCCGGCACCATCAGCGGAAAGATCGCAAAGACCGTCTTCGAGCGCATGGTCGAGAGCGGCGACGAGCCGGCGACCATCGTCGAGCGCGAGGGGCTCGTTCAAGAGAGCGACGAAGGCAAGATCGCCTCGGTGATCGATACAATTTTGGCCGCCAACCCGGAAAAAGTCGCCGAGTACCGCGCCGGAAAAGACAAGCTGCTCGGCTTCTTCGTCGGTCTCGCGATGAAAGAAACCAAGGGCAAGGCCAACCCTCAGGTCGTCAACAAGATTCTCGCCAAGAAGCTACGCGGCTGATGGCTACAAAGTGTACTGCAGCTGGAAGTAGACGAAGTCTACGTCTTGGTTCTTGCCGGTCTCGTCGATGAAATTGCCGGCGAAGAAGTGGCTGTAGCCGCCGGTCAATGCGAGATGGCGACCGAAGCTGCGGGTTGCGGTGAGGTCGATCTCGCCGCCGACGTCGCGTGACGAGGTTCCGGCGCCGGGCCTCTGAATCCCACCGGCCGCGTTGTAGAGCGCGTCTTCGTCCGAGGCTCGCCAGAAGTAGTGAAGATCGAGCCGAAGCGTCGTCGTCGGCAGCGGTCTCGCGAGCGCCATCGACTGCACGTGAATGATGTTCTGACGGCCGACGAAATCGATGAAGCCGAAGTAGGCGTGTCCGAGAGGGAAGAGCTGGTTGAACGTTTCGGCATCGCCGTCGTCGGGCGTCTCGTCTCCGCTCGCGTAGTCGAAGCTCAGCTCGAGCCGCGGCTTCCAAGCGTCGTCGGGCAGGGTCGCGCCGAGCACGCTCGCGAGCGATAAAGCATTGACGTCGCCGCTCCCGACCTCGCCGGCCTGGTAGTCCAGCTCGACCTCGTAGTCGAAGATCGACTCGCCGATGGGCCCGAAAAGGCGAGCACCGAGGGTGTGGCGATCTTCGTCGCCGGTCTCGCCGCTAAAGGCCACGTCGTTCCGCGCGAGATAGAAGTAGTAGAGATCGAGAAGCCCGACCACCGGGATCTCCGAGTGAGTCGCGTAGATCCCGTGGAAGTCGGTGTCGAGATCGTAGTTGTTGGCGCTCTTCTCCTTGATCGTCACAAGATGCGACACGAAGCTCGTCACCTTCCAGTCGCCGACCACGCCTGACAAAGTGATGTCGTCGAAAGTTCGCCGCGTGTTGGTCCAGTCGAGGGGGCTGACGAGGCGCTCGCGTCCGAATAGCAGCTCTTGTCGTCCTGCTCGGAGCGTGACCTCGCCCGCCGGCCCGAGAGTAGGCGCCTTGAGCTCGACGAATCCGTTCTGAAGATCGATCTGATCTTCCTCGATCGGCCGCCGTCCTCCTGGCAAGTCACGATCCGTCGTGAGCGCGCTCTTCCCCTGCGCGTAGAAGCGAAGGTGAGGCGTGACGTGAAGATCGGCGTGAAACATCAGCCGCTGGAGCAGGTAGATGTCGTCGGACTTCGCACCCGGCGTGTCGTCGAAGTTGAAGCTCTCCCAGATCTCGACCCGCTCGCGAAGCTGACCGCCCATGCTGAGCCAGATCGAGCCCGTGCCATTCAACGCGAGGTACTTGATCGGGTCGAAGAAGTCCGATTCGCCTTTGTAGTCGCGGAGAAAAGACCAGTCTTCGTCGTGACGAAGCTGCGCGAACTGCGCATTTTGCGCATATTTGGGCCGCTCGACGACAGCGTCCGCGGGCTCTGCCTGGGCAACGCCGCAGTACACGAGAGCCAGCGTCACCAAAGCGAGACTGCAACCGAGCGTCTTCATGGTGCCTGACCCTATTTTTCAGCTGTAGACGATGACGGAGCGGATGACTTCGCCTTCGAGCATGGCGCGGAAGGAGTCGTTCACTTCTTCCAACGCGAGTCTGCGCGAGACCATGCCCTTCACGTTCAAGTCGCCCTTCTTCACGAACTCGATGAGTTTTACGAAGTCCGTGCGCACGTTGGCCGAGCCGTAGATGGTGCCGATGATGCTCTTGTTCTCGAGCACGACCAGCGCGCCCGGAAGAGTGACCTCCGAGGCGATGTTCGGCACTCCCACCCACACCACCGCGCCGCCGGGCCGCGTGATGTCGTAGGCTTGGCGCTGAAGCTTCGGATTGCCCACCACTTCGAAGCCATAGTCGGCCCCGCGCCCCTCGGTCTGACCGCGGACGTATTCCGCCAGATCGGTCTCGGAAGGATCGACCGAGTGGGTCGCGCCAAATTTCTCTGCGGCTTTCCGCTTCTCGGGATTCAAGTCGACGGCGATGATCTTGCCGGCCTTCGCGATGCGACAGCCTTGCACCACCGACAACCCGACACCGCCGCAGCCGATCACGACCGCAGTAGAGCCGGGCTTCACCTTTGCCGCCCAGAGCGCGGATCCGACGCCCGTGGTCACGCCGCAGCCGATGAGCGACGCCTCGACCAAGTCGAAGTCTTTCGGAATCTTGACGAGAGCCGCCGGCGAGCAGACGCTCTCTTCGGCGAAGGTCGAGAGCCCGCCCGGGCCCGGCATGATGCGCGAGCCGTCTTTGCGGATGAAAGGCATACGGCCGAAGCCGATCTCGAGGGCCTTGGCACAAACGTAGGCCTGGCCGTTCTTACAGTAGAAGCACTCGCCGCAAGTCGGCACGAAGGTGCCGATCACGTGATCGCCGGCAACGAAGTCCTTGACCCCCGGGCCCACGCTCACGACCTTGCCCGCCCCCTCGTGACCGATGATGCAGGGCGGCGGAACCGGGATGTTGCCGTTCCAAAACGACACGTCCGAGTGGCAGACCCCGGTGGCGGACCACTTGACGTGAACCTCTCCTGGCCCGGGCGGATCCAGGTCGATCTCTTCGATGGGCATGGGCTTCAGTTGCTCGAGAAAGAGTGCTGCTTTCATGGCGGCGTTCCTTAGCGGCTGCGCGGGGAAAGTGGAAGCGGCTCGCTCAGCATTCGGCGAGCATTCGACGAACGTGGATCGTCGCAACTCCTTAGGGGAAACCCCGAACTTCCGTCATCTCAGACTTTGAGCGTAAGATCCCGTCATCGTTGGTCCTCCGTCGTCCGAGGGAGGTGGGGTTCATGATTGCTCGCAACGCGCTGGTCACCGCTTTGGCTCTGGCAGTGTCGCTCGCCGTTAACGGCCCGGCGAAAGCCGCGTGCAACTCGATTCCGGTAGCGAGCGAGCGCATCGGCAACTCGCAAGTTCCCGTCGAGATTCACAATTCGGGCGGCGGCAATCCTCAGCCGCTCCCCGCGGACTCTCAAAGCGCGTTCCGCTACAAGGCGGCGCTCGGTCGTGTAGATGGCCTGTTCTTCGCACCAGGCCCCGGCGAGCGCCTCCGATTCGCCGCCGACGACCTCTGCGTCGGGCCTCCGGTCGACGCCGCAGCTCCCCTCATCACGACCATCAGGCCGATCGACGATCTCGCGATCTTCGTCGCCTTCGACGCTGCGCCGGGGTACGCCACCCCGATCTGGCCCTACCTCGCCGCCGAAAGCCCGACGATACGGATTGGCGATCTCCACGACGCACTTCGCGGCCTCCCGCGACCGCACGATGACCGACCGCCGCTTGGCCCGGTACACTTCGTGCGCGGCAACGAATGGGACATGGACGTGGAGCGCGTTCGCATCGCGCCCGATGTCGACGGCGTCAGCATCGCCGTGCCTTCCCTCTTTCGCGGACTCGAAGCGGCGGCCGCCGAGCGGGCGCGCTGGAACCTCCAGTCGAGCTCCGTCCGAATTCTCGCCGTCCACTTGGGAGCGAAGAACGCTCCACAGCTTGCCGCTGAAGTATCGCAATTCCTTCGGAGTGAATGCTCGGCGATCTGCGAAGCGCTGAGGCCGGCGGGAGCCGTGGTCTGCGTGGACCGGATCTATTCGCATCCGTTGGGCCCGGATATCGGAAAAGCG